>SXGU01017382.1_pt1 | contig 28028 bp, 23 predicted proteins | sample 3174531 | NCBI WGS metagenome assembly SXGU01 (sample SAMN11356863, study PRJNA531348) | freshwater metagenome | isolation source: freshwater sample F1-140 | place: China: Fuxian Lake, Yuxi | collected 2017-12-25 | reverse complement strand
GAATATCCCCTGCCTCGTTCAGCGCCCCCTGGACCCTGCCTGCTTCGAGGTCGCCCACCAGGGTCCAGGGGACCTCCTGCGGGATCACCCCCACCTGGTAGCTGCCCTCGCCCCCATCCCCGTAGGCATGCACGACCACCTCGTAGGTGCCCGCGAGCGGGATGACAAAATCGTCGAGCAGGGCATTGAATCCCTCGCCGCCGTCGTCGTCCACGGCGATGATCTGCTCGCCGGCCACCAGTTCGACGTAGCAGTCGAAGTCCTCGGAAACCAGGCCGATGTCGATCACCTCGCCGGCCTGGGCCGTAAAGGTATAGGTGTCGGTGTCGCCCTGGGGGAAGAGCCCGCCATTCAGCGGCTGCCCCAGCGCCAAGGACACTGGCGCGGCGCTGTCCTCGTCGCCGGCCAAGGCCCTGCGCTCGAGGGCAAGGGTATAAGTCCCGGTGGCCTCTGCGGAGAAAGCGCGCACCTCGACCAGGTAGCTGCCCGTTTCCAGGGGCCGCAGCAGCAGCGAATTGGTACCGCCCCCCCCGTCGTCGTCGAAGGCCAGCAAATTGGCTTCGGTGCGGTCAGCGGCGCCGCTTCCCTGGTAGAGGCTCAAAAAAGTGTCGAAGTCCGGGGAGGAGAGCTGCACCTCCACCTGGCTGTATTCGGCGACCTCGAGGTGGAAGAGATGCACCGCGCCGCCGCTGTCCAACTCGTAGGTGTCGGTTCCCGGCACCAGGGTCCCATGATCCGCCAACTCAGGGCCACCCGCCGCTGCCGCCAGGGTATAGGCTCCGGAGCCGGCGTCGCTATATGCATGGACCCGCACCAGGTAGGTGCCGCTGGTCGGCAGGGTGAAGTCGTCGATCAGCGAGTTGGTGCCCTCGCCCCCGTCGTCGTCCACCGCCACCACCTCCCCGCCGAACTCCAGTTCGAGATAGGCGTCGAACTCGTCGCTGCCCAGCGCGATATCGACCACCGCCCCGACATCCCCCTCGAACTGGTAGGTGTCGACGTCCGCCACCGGCGACAACTGGCCGCTGGTGGGGTTTGCCCCAAAAACGAGTGTTGGTCGGCCCGCGGCATCCTCGTCCACCTGCTGCACGGCACTCGCCTTTGCGGCAGGGAACCAAACACCAAGCTTGGCCGGGCTCGCCTGTTGGCTGCTCAGCCGGTGCAGTTTGGCCAGCCAGGCCCCGCGACCGGAAAGAGCCGGTGCTTTCGTGCGACCTGTCAACCCCTGTGCCTTCTGGAGGGAGGCCTTATTCAGCTTGGCCAGGATCTGCGCCCGGCGCGGCCCACCTGGGGCCATACGCGCCGCCGGCCCGAGTTTGTCCGCCACCACCTCCGTGCGCCGTTCCCGCGCCTCTGCCCGCAGTTTTTCCAGGGTTTCTGCCTGATCGGCTGTGGCCGGGAGGGGCTGGATCAGAACCAGGCCGAGCAGGCCGGACAGGATCCCGGCCTGGGGGTGGATCGACAGTTTTTGCATCGTGGTGCTCCTTGCCGGTATGTACCTTCGGGCCATCCCTTGACGAATTGACCTTAGGGCGTAAATTGTTTTGTTCTAACTGGTTTTGGCTGCTACATGCGCTGCTTTCGACTGTAATTTAACCCATCCACGTCCATTTTGCAAAGGAGTTTCCCTTTGGCACAGATCAAGGCGACCAACATTGTCTGGCACGAAGGCCATGTCACCCGGGACCAGCGCCAGGGCCTGCTCGCCCAGCAGGGCGTGCTGGTGTGGCTGACCGGCCTGCCCAGCTCGGGAAAAAGCACCATCGCCTTCACCACCGAACACGCCCTCGTCGCCCAGGGGCGGCTGGCGTACGTGCTGGATGGCGACAATATCCGCCACGGCCTCAACCAGAACCTGGGTTTTTCGGCGGAGGACCGGGCGGAGAACATCCGCCGCATCGGCGAGGTGGGTAAACTCTTCGCCGACGCGGGCCTGGTGACCCTTACCAGTTTTGTCAGCCCGTACCGGGCCGACAGGGACGCGGTGCGCGCGCTGATGGCCCCCGGCGAATTTATCGAGGTCTTCATTGACACCCCAATCGAGTTGTGTGAAGAGCGCGATCCCAAGGGACTGTACAAGAAAGCCCGCGCCGGCCAGATCCCCAACTTCACCGGGGTCTCCGACCCCTACGAGCCGCCCCAGCAGGCCGAGTTGGTGCTCAAGACCGGCGAACTCACCCCCCAGGAGGCCGCGCTGCAGATCATCGCGCTGCTGGAGGCACGCGGGAAACTCGCCCCCGCCAAGGCCTGAAATGTCCATCGCCGACCAACTGCGTTTCGACGACCAAGGCATCGTGCCGGCCGCCATTACCGATCACGGCACCAACCGGCTGCTGGTGCTGTGTTATATGAACCGCGAATCCCTAGAGAAAACCGCGGCTGAGGGGGTGGTGTACCTCTACCGGCGTTCCCGCCAGCAGGTGGTGCTAAAGGGGGAAACCTCGGGCCACGTGCAACGGGTGCGGGAAATCCGGATCAACTGCGAGCAGAACTCCCTGGAGGTCAGGGTCGAACAACAGGTCGGGGCCTGCCATGCGGGGTATTTTTCGTGTTATTACCGCCGCTGGGATCCGGAACAAGGCCAGTGGACCGAACAAGAGGAACGGGTTTTCGATCCAGACGCCGTCTATCACCAACCCTGAGCTGCCGCGCCTGGACAGCATCCCGGAGCTCCCTTGATCCTCAGACGCACCTTCCAGTTCCTGGCCAGCCTCGGCTTGATGGCGCTTTTTCTCTATTGGGCCTTTCGCGGCACGGATACCGCAGCTCTGTGGCGCACCCTCTGGCAAATCTCCCTGCCCTGGGTCATCGCACTGCTCGCCGTCACCAGCGGCACCCTGCTGCTGCGGGCCTGGCGCTGGCAGCTGCTCATGCGGCCCTTTGCCCCGGGGGTGTCGCTGGTGGACGCGAGTCTGGCGCTGGTGATCTGCTACGCGGCAAATGTGGGCATCCCACGGTCGGGGGAAGCGCTGCGCGCCCTCAGCCTCAACTGGACCCGGGGCCTGCCGGTTACCTCGGTGGTGGCCACGGTGGTCGTGGAGCGGATCCTCGACCTGGTCTGGCTGATCATCTTCGTCGGCATCTCGCTTCTGCTGCTGCGCGGCAGGTTGGACCAGGCCTTTCCACTCCTGGCGCCGCTCAGCTTGTTGGCGCTGGTGATCTGTATCGCGTTGTTGGGGGGTTTGGTGTTGGTGTCCGTGTACCGCCAGCGCGCCCTGGCGGTGGTCGAGCGGCTACTCGGGCGTCTGTCGCGGGGCTTGGCGACCAGGGTCTGTGGCCTGCTGGAGACCTTCACCCACGGCCTCGAAGCCCTGCACAGCCCCAAGGTCTACGCCGAGATCGCCCTGTCTTCCTTCCTGCTCAATTTTGGCTACGCCCTGATCATCTACTCGGCGTTCAACTGTTTCGCCGATACCGCCGGCTTGGGATTGGGCGCCTCGGTGGTGATCATGACCTTGTCCTCCATCGGGGTGATTATCCCTACCCCGGCCAGCGCCGGACCCTATCATTTTTTCTTCAGCCAGGGCCTGCACCAGCTCTACGGGGTACCCGAGCCCGCTGCGTTGGCCTGCGCCACCGCCACCCACGCCCTGGCCACCCTGTTCTACCTGGGGGTGGGTGGCCCGGCGCTCTGGGTCCAGTGGCAGCGGCGCCGGCCCCGGTCCCCGGGTTAGTCCGGGGACAACACGTCCTGCGGGTGGGCGAGTATTTACTCCTCCAGCACCCGGCGCAGGTCCCGGCTGGGCCGTCGGAACTGGCAGCCTAGTTCGGCTCTCTCCCCTACTGGCCGGCACCACTTGACCTCCCCTTCGACCTCCGCCGCCCCGGCATTGCCCGGCACCCGCAAGAGCAACTCCAGGCGCTCGCGCACGATGGCGCGCTCGAAATCGGCCAGCGAGCCGGTCCTCAGGCGCAACCCCGAGATACTCGCGTCGCAGGCGTGGAACCCCACGGACTGTTCCGAGGCGCGCAGGCGCGCGTCGACCAGCCAGTTGCCCCTCACCCGCTGCTCGTGGCGGCGTTTGAGGCCAAAAAGATCCAGGAAGCTGCTCATCTCAGAAAACCCAGACAATCAACATAGATCCGCCTACATACCCGAACGCCTCCAACAGGCCGGCCCCGATATTGGGCGCGGCCTCCACCTGCTCGGTCCCTAGCTTGACCCCGCCGGCCAGGACGGCGTCGGAGAGTTTTTTGATCAGGAAGAGGATCACCAGGCCAAAAAGCGCGTCCTCAGCGAAGAATCGCAGGCTTTCGCCCCAGCCAGTGAAATCCCCTCCGGCCGCCAGGCTGAGGATATTGCCCATGCCCACAAGCCCACCGCCAAAAGCGAGCCCCACCGCGGCGTTGTCGCGCTCGAGTTCCCGGTGGACGTCGTGCGGGGTGATCCATTCGTAGAGCAGGCCGGCCACCAGCAGCACGCCCTGAGCCAGGACCCAAAAGGCCACCCCGGTCCACCACGGGCCCTGGCCCTGGAGGATGGCCAGCACGATGAGGCCGTTGGCAATGTACAGACCTGCCTCGACAAAGGCCACGCCCAGATTCTGGTCCTGTACGATCTCCTTGGTCGTATCAAAGCGCGGCAGCAGCACCTTCTCGCACAGATAGCTGGCCACCAGCATCAGACCGATGCCTTTGAGACCGGTCAGGGCGATGCCGGTCAGGTCGGCCTGCCAGCCAGCCGATGGCCCCCACAGAGCGCCGCCCAACCCCATGACCACCCCCAGCAGGTACCCGGTCAGGGCCACCGCCAGGGCCGTGTTGTTGCGGGTGAAGAGTTCGTGTTTGAGGCCCAATCGCCGGTACAGGCCAGTGTAGGCTATGCGGGCCACCCAGAGCAGTGCAAAAGCCTCCAAAACATACACTGCCGAGCGGGCCATTGGCAGCAGGTGTTCATCCATTGGCAGATCTCCCTCTCATTTGCCAGACCGCGCCGAACCACTGCCCCAGCTGCTGCCCCCCCGCCCCATGCGGGACTGAACCCGTTCCTGAAAGCGCGGGCTGCCCAGGCGTTGCTGGTAGCGTTTAAAAAACTCTGGGCGGTTTCTTTCGACCGTGGTCCCCCCGGTGCCGAAGGGTGTGCGCCCACCGGTGTTGGGTCCGGAATAAGGCTGCCCGTTTTCGTAGCTGCGGCGGTAGTCGCCGTAGTCGGCGCGGTTGACCCTCCAGCCGCCCATCAGCTGGGACATCATCATGTAGGGCCCGAAGAACTGCCAGAATCCGCCGTTGTCCCAGGACCCGTACTGCGGGTTGCCCACGTGTTGATACCCAGGGGGGTGGGCCTGGCCCGGCCCGGTCAGCCGCCCCTCAGCCGTCTTGGAGGCCACCACCATGCCCAGGTAGTTCTCGTACTGGCCATACACCTCCTCGCTGACCTGGTACTCCTCGCTGAGCTTTTCCTCCCAGACCAGGGTATCCCGCCCGGCAGCCTCCTTCCCGGCCGCGGTGAGGATCTTGAAGCGCAGGAAATAGTCGGGGAAAAACCCCTCCTCCTCCCGCAAGTCCTCGAGGATCAGCGAGTATTCGGGATAGCGGTTGAGGTCCTCGACGAGTTCCTCGACCGGGTCTTCCCCCCCGCTGCAGCCGGCTAGGAAGAGCAGCACCCAGAACCAGCACGCGCTCATGGGCCACCTTCCTTGGGCGCCGGCAGGATATCGCTGAACTGGTATTCCTCCACGTATTCCCCTTCGTAGGCGCGGAAGTCCCGCTCGCCCCATTGGGAGAGGAAAAGCACCCGTTTTCCGTCCCCAGTTTCGTAACTCCAGCTGACAAACTCGTGTCCCAGACCCTTGCCGCCCTCCCGATACTCCCCGGCACTCGATCCGGTGGCCCGGTAGCTCCGTTCCTGGTAGTGCAACGCCTCGGGTGGATCGCCGGTCTCGGCGATGGCCGCAGCCACCGGCTCGGCCAGATCGCGCAGCGGGATCTTGGCCGTCAACACCCAGACCTCCTCGTCCTTCTCGAGAAAGCGCCACTGGTCCCCGCAGCGCAGTTCCCACTCCTGGGTCTCGTGCCCCTCGTAATCGCAGGTCCCGAGTCCCTGGACCTCCCAGGTCTGGAGGTCGTAGTCGACCAGATAGCCGATCTGCATGGTATCGAGGGTGTATTCCGTGCGCGGGGGCTCCTCGTCCTGCCCCTCGCCGCCGCCAAACCATTTGCGAAACATGTCGGACTCCTATTCTCCCCACTCATCGCGATAGTACCGTGCCACCATGGGCCTGTCAAGGCGGTTGGCTTCTACGGGCAGCCTCGCCATGTCCGGATCGAAGACCCGCATGCCGGGCCACAACTCGGGCCGCAGGAACACCAGCGGCACCTCCAACTTCAACGGTTCCAGATCCAGGGGCGCCATGGCGGCGAGATAAAAACCCCATTCCCCGAAGGAAGGCACCAGGACGTGGTAAGGGTAGACCTGGAACCCGGCCTCCTCGAGGCTGGCGCCTATACACCAGAAGGCGCGCCGGGCGTGGTAGGGACTGGTGGCCTGGGTCACCAGGACCCCGCCCGGCCCGAGCAGGCGCCGGCAGCGCTGGTAGCCTTCTACGGAGTAAAGTTTGCCGATGGCCTCGCTGCGGGGGTCGGTCAGGTCGAGGACAATCACCCCGTATGGCACCTGGGCCGCTGCCAGGAAGGTGAAGGCGTCCTGGTTTTGGATGTGGACCCGGGGGTGGTTGAGGGCGTTGTTGTTTAATTCCGTCAGCGGCAGATACCGGCGTGCCAGGTTGGTCATCGCCGGGTCCAGATCCACCAGGTCCACCTGCTCGACCTGGGGGTACTTGAGCACCTCGCGGGCCGTCAGCCCGTCGCCGCCGCCCAGGATCAGCACCCGCTGGTGATTGGCGGCCAGGCTCATCGCCGGGTGGACCAGGGATTCGTGGTACCGCCGCTCGTCGACCGAGGCGAACTGCAGGTGCCCATCGAGGTACAGGCGCAGATCCTGGCCCCAGCGGGTCAGCACGATTTTCTGGTACTGCGACTGCTGGCTGTAGACGATGCGGTCGGTGTAGAGACCGCTTTCCCAGCGTTCGAGCAAGCCCTCGGCGGTGGACAGGAGCCCCGCCAGGGCGCCGAGGATCAGCGCCGCCTGGACCGCAAGGCCGCGCCGCCAACCCGGCGTCAGTTGAGGCCAGCAGTTCCACAACAGGCCCGCACCCACCAGGGCATTCACCAGGCCGGTGAGCAGGCCGGTGTGCAGGTTGCCCAACGCCGGCAAAAGCACGTAGGGAAAGAGCAGGGCCGCCACCAGCGCACCCAGATAGTCGAGGGAGAGCACGTTGGCCAAGGTCGAGCGCAGCGAACCGTAGTTCTGCAGCAGCCGGGTCAACAAGGGCAGTTCCAGGCCGATGAGGGTGCCGATGAGCACGGTCAGCAGCACCATCCAGTAGCGGTAATGCTGCCCGTCGGCGTAGGCCACATAGAGCACGGCCACGCTGGCACCCCCAACCAAGCCCAACCACAGCTCCAGGGCGATGAGGCGGGCCAGGAGTTGCTCGCGAATCCAGCGGGTCAGCCACGAGCCCACCCCCATGGCAAAGAGAAAAAACCCGATGGTCAGGGAGAACTGCTCGACGCTGTCGCCCAGGAAGTAGGAGGAGATGCTGCCGATGAGCAGTTCGTAGATGATCGAACAAACCGCCACCGCCAACACCGCAGCGAGCAGCAGAAAAAGGCCAAGGGGCGAGAAGCGGGGTTCATCCACTGCGCCCTAGCCCTCTCAACAGGGTCCCGTCGCTGGTTCCCAGGCGCTGCAGGCACTGCTCGGCGGCGCGTATACCCGCAAAACAGGCCTCCTCAAAAAGGGGCAGGCCAGTGGTGTCGCAGCCGGCAAAGGAAAGCGCCCCGCAGGCCTGCTCCCGCCACCTCGCCCCTTCCCCCCAGATGGTGCCGGGCACCGGTTGGGCCATGGCGTGGCCCCAACGGTACAGGTCGATGCGTTCCACGACCTCTTCGATATCCGGGTGTGCCTGCTGCAGATCGGCGAGGATACGAGCGGTCCAAAAGGCGTGGTCCCCCTCCAGGAGTTGCCGGCGGGCGGCGGCCAGGTCGCCAACCAGCGGCAGATGGTAGAGCAATACCTTAGGCCCCGCCACGGTCGACGGGCTCTGGTGGTCGGCCGCGACATAGCCCACGGAAGGGCTGTCATAGAGCACGTTGTCCCACGAGAGCGGCACCCCGGCGCCCTGCGGTGGCCGCGCGACCTGTATCGCGGCCACCAACCAGGCGCAGTAGGAGAGCGCCGCCATCTCTCGGCGCTGCTCCGCGGGCATGCCCTGTACGACGTGGGGCGCGGTGTGCAATTTCCCGGCGTATACCGCGCTGCGGGCCCGCAGCGTGTACCTCTCGCCGCTCTGTGTATCGACGCAGCCTACCTGCACCTCCTCTGACCCGGGCTGCACCCAGAGGGCCGCAGTGTGGCACCGCCCCTGCCCCTTTTCGAGGCGCGAAGCCATCCCCTGGACAAGGAAACCGTTCCCCTCTGGCCAGGTGAGGGTGTCGGTGGGATATTGGTCGCGCAGGCGCCGGTCGTAGAAGCGGCAGGCGTAGTAGTGGATTCCCGCCCAGGCCGAGACCTGGTCCAGGGAGGTGCCGTAATCGTCGCGGCAGGCGTAGTCCACCAGCCAGGTGAGGCGGGGATCGTCGAAGCCCCGCGACTCTAGGTACTGGCGCATGGTGAGTTGATCGAGCTGGCGGACCACCGAGTCCGCGCTGCTGTAGCGCAAGGGCAGGGCAAAGGCGCGCCGGCCGTCCCGGCCCCGGTACAGGGTCCAGCGCAACATCTCGTCCTCGAAGCGGCGCAGGGGTTCGGCGTCGTGTTCGCCGGCACCGGCAAAGGGGTCCAGGTCCCCTACCCAATGGCCGCCCAAATGCAGGCGCTCATGGGGCCAGCGCAGCAGGTGGTCGGGCACCACCTGGGGCCGGCCCACCGCGTCGTAACCAGTGATGACCCCCAAATCCTGTAAGAGGGTGTGTATGCAATCGGCTTCGGCGGGCGGGGTGTTAATATAATGGGCACCCCAGGCCACTGGCTTCCCCGCCACCACCCCGCAAGCGGAGGTGCCGCCCAGGGTTTCCCCCAACTCCAGCAGCAGCAGCCTCGCCACTCCGGCCCGCCGTAGCCGCCAGGCGGCGCAGAGGCCGGAGATACCCCCCCCGATCACCAGGGCGTCGAGCAGTGGCCCCTGCGGTGGCGGAAAGTCGGCGGCGCTGTGCCCCTGGCGCAGAAGGTGGCCAGGGTTGGCGCCGTTGACGAAACCACCCGCTATGGTGCGGACAGGAGCAGGGGCACAGCGGTTCAGCCAGGGCAGGCTGCCGCCGGCGAGTAAAGCGCCGAGGAAGCGCCGGCGCTTCAGAGGAGAAACCTCACTTCATGCCCATCTTGGCCTTGAGCTGGGCCAGGGAATCCTCAACCTGGGGCGAGCTTCCCCCCTTCAGGGCCTTGTTGATTTCCTCGTCCACGGTATGGCTGGTATCCGCCATCTCCCCGTAGGCCTGGGCCAGGGACTCCTGCTCGTTCACCTTTTCCTTCATCCGCTCCAGCAGGCTCACGGTGCCGTCGGGATCGATGTTGGCCAGGCGCTGGTTGATCTTGCGCGTGGCATTGGCGGTTTTGCTGCGCGCCTTGAGCATGATCAAGTCGTTTTCGTACGTCGCTACCTTGGACTTGAGATCGTTGATGTTGCTCTGCAGTTTGTCGGCCATCTGTTGTTGGTTGAGGGACTGCTGTGCGGCTTCCAAGGCCCGGGCTGCGGCTTCCTCCTTGCGGCTGAGGGCCTCGCGGGCCAGGCGTTCACCTTCGGCCGGAACCAGGTCCCCACCCTGGGACTTCTGCAAGAGCAGCATGGCCTTGCGCTCGTAGTCGGCGGCGAGCCTTTTGTTGTCCTCGGCCTCTTTGTTGAGGCGGATGGCGATGCCTTTGACCTCGGCCAGGCTCTGCAGGCTCTCGTGTAGATCTTTCTTGAGGTCGCGCACCGCCTGTTCGCTGAGCTTGATCGGGTCCTCGAGTTTTTCGATCAGCGAATGGGCCTCGGCCTGCCCGGTCTTGAACAAACGCTGGAAAATTCCTGCCATGTCTCCTCCTTACTTTCCGGCAAATGAGAGCAGTTCGGCGCCGTTTTCGGCCAGGGCCAGGCTCAGGGCGTTGAGGGTCGATTCGAGTTCGTTGAGGTCGAGGTTGTCCAGGGCGAGGGTATCGCGGTAGAGCAGGCGTTCCCCGCTCTCGTCCAGGACAAAGGCCCCGTGGACCAGGCTGCGGTTCATCTGCAGGAGCCGCTGGTAGGTCTGGGCCGGCGTGGTTGGCTCCAGGCGCAGGATCAGTTGCTCGAGCACCAGAATCCCCTCCTCGCAGTCGATGATCAACTTGCGGATGCCGCGCTCGGTGTCGTCGACGATGATGAGTTCCTCACCTGGGACCTCCTGGTAGATGCGCAGGCCCAGTTCGAGGATAAACCCTTTTACCTTGTCGTAGTTTGGGGACATAAATCAGCTTTTCTCCTTAGCGCTGAGCGCCCTTTCGAGTTCCTGGAAGGCCTGGGTGAGCCGGGCGCTCAACTCCTCGGCCACGCGCCGCTTTTCAGGGTCCTTGGTGTGCAGATCTGGATGGCACTGCTTGAGCAGGCGCTTCCACGCCCGCCGCGCGGTTTCGAGGTCGGCGCCGTAGGGGATTTCGAGGTTGGCATAATACTGGGCCAGTTGGGGATCGATGGCCGGCTCCTGGGCGGTGCGGCGCGCCTCGCGGAACCCGGCCTCCGGTTCCTCCCACCCCCTCCCCTTGCCGGTCCCCATCTGGGCGCGGGCGATAAACCAGAGGCGTCTGAGCAGATCCATGGAGGGAATATACAAGGCCCGCGCCACCCCATCAATACGCCAGCGCCGACACCGCCTTGCTGACCATGGCCAGGGCCGCGCAGAACATGCCCACCAGGGACATGCCTACCCCGAAACCCACACTCAGCACCATGGCGTAGCGCCGCCATTCCTGCTTGCCGTACTTCTTCCAGAAATAGCCCCGCGCCAGGAGTGCCCCGATGATCTGCGGCAGCAGGTTGTGCGGGATGCCGTTGACACTCTGCACGTAGCCCCAGATCAGGAAGATGGGCATACCCAGAAGGGCCAGGCCGAAGTAGGCCACCAGCCCAAAACCCAGGCCCAGGATGATGAAGGGCCACTTGCTGCCGTCAGTAGGGTGGTAAATATCCTCGTCCACCCGGCCGTCCCCATCGTCGTCGCGGCCATTGACCAACTCCTCGTCCTTTTGCCCGTCCCCGTCGTCGTCGCGGCGGTTGCCGCTGTACTTGAGATCCTCCCAGAGCACCTCGAAGAGCAGGGGCCGGTCCGAGGATCGCTGCAAAAACTCGCCGTCAAAGGTGGGCAGGCGGTCCACCTCGATGTAGAACTCGGTGGTGTCCCCGGCTGCCAGTTCCACCTGCACCCGGAAATTGGGGTTGGGGGTGGACACGGCCTCCCCATCCGGGGGCCAGAGGCGCTCTGGGGTGCCGGCCCTGGCCGGCTGTGGGGAGGGCGGCGCCCGTGCCGGCGGGCCTTGCCCCTCGAAATCGGTATAGAAAAACCCGGTCTCCGACCAGGGGCCGTACTCCCGTTTGGCTGGATCGGGCACCTCGACTTGCCCGGTGGCCCGCACCCGCCAGTACCACCACTGGCGATCTTGTAGATTGCTCGGGCTCCACACCACCTCGCCCCGCCGCACCGACTCGCCCTCCACCTCCTCCCCCGCCCTCCAGGTCTTGCTGTACATGGTGCTCGACAGGAAGAGGGCCTGGTCAAAGGCCTGCAGGGGCCACATCATCTGGGCGTACGGATAACTCTCCGAGGGGATGGGCGCCAGCCGCCAGAGGAAACTCCAGTACATCAGGCTCACGGCAAAGACGATGGGCAGCATGAAGACCTCGGCCTTGAGCAGGCTGGTGAACTTCATGCCGGTGAGTTCGACAATGCGGAACTGCTCGGCGTTGCCGCCGAAGTTCTGCCCTGGAAAGGGTACGAACCAGATCTCCACCCCCCGGTACCCGGTGAGGAAGATGATGGTCTCGTGCAGGTACGGAATGGCCACCTCGCGGCCGATCATGCCATCGAGCCGGGCGCTGACCACCGACATCAGCGGGGCGTAGACAAAACCGATGAGCACAAAGGTCAACAGCAGACCGGTGCTCACCAGGGTGGGAAAGAGGGTCTTGGCCAGCACGATGGAGTAGAGGGTGGGCACACAGAAGAGCAGCACACAGGCCCACAGGCTGAAATCCCCCCGGCCCAGGTGTTTGAGGCAGTAACCCCGCACCTGGGAAGGCCGGCCGCAGCCCTGGTGCTGGCAGGTGGAGGGATGTTCGGCAGGGGCAGGTGTCCCGCCGCTGCGCTCCTTGGCCTGGCGGGCTGCCAGAAACAGTTGGTAGAAACTGATGAGGGTGATGGCCAGGGTGATGCCGATGCCAAAGGCCCGCCAGAAATCGATGCCCGTGGCGATCTGGGTGCGGATGGTGTCCATGCCCACCTCCCAGCGCGGCAGGTACCCCCAGGCCTGCAGGAAGGGGCTGGCAAAGGTGCTCACCATCACCCCGGCAAAGGAGCCCACCACCGCCCAGAAGGGCATGAGCAGGCCGGCCAGCACGGACCCCAGGTGCAGGGTGATGCCCAGGGGCGCGGCCTGCAGCACATTGCCCAGGTACGGAGTCAGGTCTAGGAAGGGGATGGGTATCAAGGTGATCTTGGCGCCCAAGAGCTCGGTGACGGTGGGCAGGCCCACGTACACCACCCCAAAGAGGGTGCCGATCACCGCCCCGGTGCTAAAGACCGGCCACTTCCAGGTCTCGGCCTCGTCCCCGCTCTCCTCTGCCAATGCCATGGAGGAGAGGGCCGACATCGGGGCCGTGGGAAAGGGCAGCCGGTCGCGGTCCGAACTGAGGCGGAAGAGGGCGTACCCGGAGGTGAACCAGGCGATGCGGCCCATGATGGTGCCCAGCACCAAGAGGGCGATGGGCCAAGCCCAATCCGGGTGCAGAAAGGTGCGCTGGGTGATGGCCTCCGAGTCGGGCGCGGGGGCATACCACCAGGGCAGCAGTTTGGCGATGCCGAACTGCTCGGCCTCGGGCGAGGTGACAAAGTACTGGCGCCAGAGCAGGTCCAGGAAAGCCCCCTGCTCCCTGGCCACCAGGGCCGAGGCCACGTACACCAGCAGGTAGATCTCCTGGCGTTTCAGCGACGTGAATGAGCGTTTGGCCACCTCGAGGAAGAGGATCACGGTCACCCATTGGGCCGCCGCGCCGATGCCCCCACCGGTGACCAGGCCCAGATACATCTCGCCAGGGGTCATGATCAGGGAGATGAAGAGCACCCCGATCAAGGTGCGAGTGGTGAAACCCTCGTCGAAACGCGAGGGCGCCTCCAGCAGGGAGCGGTACTCCTCGACCTCCTCCCATTGTCTATCCCGGCGCTTCGACATGCGCCTCCCTCATCAAAACCTCTGCGGCCTGCCGGTGAAAGGCCCGGTCCTCGGGACCAAGGGTGTTCCACAGGAGAAACTCCCGGCGCAGCCGGTGCATGAAGCGCTGGTTGGCCCGCTGCCAGAAGGCGTCCTGGCCGCTTAGCCGCTCGATATACACCCCCACCGCACAGGCACCGGGCACCCCCGAGGGGGCGAACTCCAGTTGCAGGAACTGGCAGACGCCCATGTCGAAAGGCGCCAGCCAGAGGAGCAACTGCACCGCCCACTCCTCCCCCTGGCGAACGATGCGCACCTGTTCGGCGGAAAAGGTGCCCAGGGCCGCTTCACCCTGCCCCGAGAGGTAATTGGTCAGAAAGCCGCACATGCCGGGGACCTCGGCCTGGCCCACCATGAAGGGGAAGGCAAAGATCCAGCGGTCCCCCTCCGGCGGCGGCGGCAGCCAGCGCCGCACCGTGTCTGGCACTGCACTCTGGGCTGCCAACCGGGCCGGGTACACCGTGGAGAGCAGCACTACTGCCATCACCAGCAACGCCGCTGAGATGGCTGCCAGCGAGGAATAGTTGAGGTTGATGCCTCCGGCCAGGCCGGCCCACAAGAGCAGCTTGCCCGCCCCTTGCCCCAGGAGGTACCCCAAAGTGACACCCAGCACCGCGTAGACACAGGCTTCGGCGATAAAGAGCCAGGCGATGTGCAGCGGTGCCAGGCCCACCGAGGAGTAGATGCCGATCTCGCGGAACCGCTCGTACACCGCCCCCAGCATGGCGTTGAGCACGATGAGGGCGGCGATGCCCAGGGGGATCAATACGGCCCCCAACCCCTCCACAGCGGTCATGCCCGCCGAGGTATAGGAGTAGACCCTCAACTTGCCGCTGGCCGCCTCGGGCAGGCCGGCGAAGAGGGTGCTGGAGAAGCGCAGCAGGAAATCCTCGACCAGGGCGCGGTCCGCGTCCTCTCCCCCCAGCCGCACCGCCACCGAACGCAGGGTGCCACCCGCCTCGCGCAGGGTGCCAAAGGGCAGGATGAGCAGTTGGTCGGGGTCCAAGTGGACAAAGGGTTTGATCTCCAGAGGCAGGTCCTTGGCCTCCACCGAGGTGTTGAGGAGGGCCGAGGGCCCCAGCAACTGGCTTGCAGAGCGTTTAAAATCGGCCGGGCTCAGGGGTTCGTGGTCCAGGTCGAGGAGCGCTTTCATCTTGTCGGAATCCACGATACCGCGCACCAGCAAGCGCCGGCCAAAAACCTGCACCTGGGCCTGCCCCACGTCCTCGGGACCGATGCCCAGACGCTGGGCCAACTCCTCGGGCACCAGGCAGCTGGCCTCGTTCTCCTCGGCGAAGAAGGTCCCGGCGTTCAACGCCTGCTCGATCCCGGTGATCCCCGCTTCGCGAGGGCTCAGGCCCAGGAGTCCCAGCACCTGATCGCTGCGCTCCCGGCTGCGGATCTGGATGTACTGTTCCTGTTCCTGCACCGGGCCGTCGGCCGCCAGGTACCAACTGCGGGGGGACACACCCGCGCCAAAGTGGGAGGCCGCGTATTCGAGGGTGGCGGAGCTAAGGGCGTTCCAGCCCCGGTCGCGGATCAGCACCCCGGGGTACGGGGCTGGGTGGTCGAGTGCAAAGCCGAAGTACCGCACCTGCTCCCTGAAGGCGGTGAAGGAAAGCACCGTAAAGGTCAGCAAGGTCAGGGTGACCAGGGTGAGGCCGGTGCGCAGCCGGCGGCGGCGCATGTTGGAGATGCCCAACATGAAGGCCACGTACGCGGCGCTGCCCCGGCTGATGTCGGTGTCGTGGATACGGGCGTTTTTGGCCTTGCGCTCGCGCGAGTAGCGGTTGAAGCGCGAGGTGATCAACACCAGCACAAAAACCGCCATGGCCATGATCGCAAAACCCAGCAGCACTACCAAGGGGTGGGCGATCTCAAAGGCCGGGTGGATCTGGGAGATCAGCAGCCAGATGAGGGCCAAGAGGGCCGCGCAGCCGGCCAACTGCCGGTGGATATCGGCGGTGGCCAGGAGCAAGCGCTCTCCGAAGAAGGCCGCCGGAATCACCAGCGCCAGGAAGAACACCAGCCCCTTCATCACGTCGTTCAGGGTGCCCAGCACTTCTGGATATGCCCTGGCCGTCACCCCCAACGCCGCCCGCACCGAGCGCACGTACGCGGGCCAACGCCGCTCCGCCCAGGCCTGGCGTGCCTCGGCCAGCAGGGCCCCGCCGCGCTCGTGTAGTTGGCTGAGGCGCTGGTTTTCGATGGCGTGGCGGCGCATGGTCAGGAGCCGCGCCTCGTCCAACTGCCACATGTCCTCCAGGGCCTTGAGTTCGGTGGGCAGCAGGGACTGGTCCCCCAATACGTAGCCCCGGCCCCGCGCCTCCTCCTCGCTACCCCCCCCCTGGCTGTTGAGCAGCAGCAGCATGCGTTTGCCCAGGAGCAGCTTGAGGGCCTGTCCTGGACTTCCAAAGACCACCCCAACCGGGGAGCCAAGCGCAAAGCCGTACTGCCTGGGCGCGATTCCCTTGCCGTCGAGGACCTGGAGTTCCACCAGGGCCGAGAGCTGGCGCGGATCGATGAGCCCAAAAAAGGGGCTGCCGACGCAGGGGAAGAGCACCATTGTCTTTTCGTTGGTGTCCCAACGCACCGCGCTGCCCAGCAGGCCGGATTTGGGCGGGTCCCCGTTGAAGCGGGCCCCCCGCTCCCCCAGGTCCGGGGCGTAGACCACCGCGCCGGTCAGCGCGTCGAGGCCATAGGCCGCCACCGGAACGGCCCCCAACTCCAGACCTTTGGCCTCGATCTGACCCTGCGCGTCGGCCAGGTGGAACTGAGCCCAGCGCACCCCCTTGCGGTTGACCGGAAAATCCACCATCACCAGAGCACCGGGCACGGGCCGGTCTGGCATCTGGCTGCGTTGCGGAAAGGTGCGAGCCGACACCCTCAGGCTGCGCAGATTGTCCTTGAGCACCGGCCCAAAGTCCTCCATCCCGGCGAAGAGGTCCGGGTCGGTGGATGCCCGCTGCACCAGGGCCAGCAGCAGGGCCACCTGCCCTTCCAGGTTGGCGAAATTGACCAGCGCGGGTAGGTCCAGGGGCGAGTCCACCCCGTGCCGGGCGTCGTTGACGGTGGCCAGGACCAGGGAGGGCAGGCCGGCCAGGTGGGCCACCTCGCTGTCTGGGCTCAGCCCTCCGGGCATGTAGGAGTGCCAGTCCATTCCCTTGACCGGGCTGATGCCGTTGGCCAGGTTTTGGCCGCGCTCCTCGGCATAGGCGGTGAAGCGCCGGCCCAGGGGCACAAAGAAGCGCTTGAGGTCAAAACTGTGGGTGTTGTTCCAGATCCCCAGCTGGTCGGTCTGGGAGGAGAGGTCCAGGCCAATGAAGAGCCGGGGGTCGAGGGGTTCTGCCACGCGTTTTGCGTAGTACGGGTTGCGCCGGGCGTGGCGTTCGAGGAATTCGATGATGCCCCGCCGCCCCTGGAAATGTGCGCCGCTGGCCACCAGCACCACGTCGCGGGCCGGCGGGTGGTCACGCAGATGCTGCGCCAATTCCAGCAGGGCCGCCGCCGAACACGCCTGCTCGGCCCCTGGGGCCAGGGCCGGCACAGAGGAGGAGGCGTCGTAGTACGCCTCGACCACCATCGTCTCGTGCCTGAGCACTGGGTCCCGTCCAGGCACCAGGCCCCAAATATTCCAGGCCGGCCGCTGCACCCACTGCATCTGGGCCTCCAGATGTACCTGCACCGGGCCCTGCGCCAGGAGTTGTCGCAGCACTTGTCCGGCCTCGGCCCCGATCCAGAAGCGCGGCAGCTCCAGGGGGACCTGGATGCTCTTGCTCACCCCCTGGGCCCAGCTGGTCTGCACCGGAGCGACAAAAACCACGGCCTTGGCCCCCAGAGAAGCGGCGCGCAGCCAGTGGTTCCACGAGTTGTGCTCCATGAGCACCGCCCGGCCCGCCACCTCCTGCCCCTCCAACTCCTCCCACTCGCCCTTCCCACCCCAGATCAGGGGCAGGTCCACCCCGCCCGGGGGCAGGGTAGAGGGCACCACCATGTTGGGCCAGAAGCCGAAGATCGGCCAACTCTGGCCGCTGGCGGCGACACTCAACCGGCCTCCCTGGTCAAGGGGCACCGCGAGCTGGAATTCCTCGCGCTGCACGGCCTCCACCCCGGCCCGGCGCAAGCCTTCCTCCATGAGGAGGGCCGCCTCGGTGGCCCCAGGGTACCCGCTCATCCGCGATCCCAGGCCAGCCAACTCCTCGACAGCGGTGCGCAACTGGGCCGCTGCCGGCCCGCCCAACCCCAGACTCAGGGCGATGATCAGCGGCCAGCTCATATCCAGAAGATCGAATTCCCCACCTTGCCGGTGAGGTAGTCAATACACAGCCACAGGCCGTTGCAGAGGACTTGGCCGGCGATCAGGCCCAGAAAAAAGGGCTGGCTGCGCTGGTAATGGGCCGCCCCCCCGTAGCGCAGCATGGCTTCTTTGATCAGCCAGGCGAGGAAGACGTTGAACCAGACATAGTCCATCATGCTCTCTGCCCCGATGGGAAAACCCAGCGGATGTAAGGGCCACCAGGGAAAGCGCTGGCGCGCCCACAGGAACAGGCCCATCGCGCCCGCTCCCCCGCCCAGGAAACCCAACCCCAGCCAGTCCACTCCCCCAGCGCCGGCCAGTTGGCCGAGGGCGTTGTCATAGGCGGCCTTGGGCGCCCCGTTGAAAAACCAGGCGTTGAGATTGACCCCCCCGTGCCGGTACGCCATGTGGAAGATCATCCACATGGCCCCCAGCGCGCCGATGACCAGCGCCGCCACCATGGCGCCAAAGACCAAGCGCCGGCTGCGCAGGTCCATCTCCTCGATTAACTTGAGAGCGTTGGCACAGGTGGCCAGGGCAAAGATGCGGATATCGGCGGCCCAGATATAGGACAGGGAGAGGTTGACCACCCCGGCGGGGCCCACCAACGCCGAACCCAGGCCGTGCATCACCAGGTCTGGCGCCGTCATCGGCGAACGCACGGCAGCCAACCCGGCCTCGGCGACGATGCGGGTCACCGCCACAAACACCAACATCGCCACCGCGACGAACACCAAGCTGATCCACAGGGGCGTGCCCAGGTACCACAGCCAAACCACCATGCCCCCCATACCGCCCACCGCACCCAGCAGCGCCTTGCGGTAGGAGAGGATCTCTCCCAGGTCCCCACCCGCAGGCCCACGGCCCAGGGCCTGCTGCACTACTTGCCGGAGGTGTTCCCTGGCCACCCACAACCCACCCAGGGCCAGCACCAGCAGCCCGCCCACCCCCTGATAGGCCAAGAGCGGCGAGTCCCCCACGCCGTACATCAGCTTCAGTTCCGAGCGGGTCCCGGTGAGGAAGAGTACCTCTTTCTCCACCTTGGAGAGCAGATGGAATACCCAGATCCCAGTGGCGATGCTGGAGTTGATCAGGTACGAGAAACCCAGCATGGCGAAACTGACGCTTACCTGGAGAAACTGCTGTCCCACGAAAGGCAATTGCCACTGCAGGCGCAGTGCCGGGGTGGCGGGCAGGTACTTCTGCAACCCCAGCAGGCTGCCGGTGATCAGCGGAAAGGCCAGCCCAAGCCACATGGCCGGCTGCAGGAAGAACCTGTTGACCAGCCGGCCTTCCTCCTCACCCCGCACCAGGGCCAGACCCGCCTGGGTGATGGGATAGGGCAGGCGCTCCCGCTCCATCCACTGCCGGCGCAGGATCACCGCGATACAGACCATACTCAGATACAGGCAGCCCAGAAAGAACCCCCACCACAAGAGGGGCTGCACCCAGGCCCCGTACGGGATCTCCCCCACCCCGCCAGTGCCTTCGTAGAAAAACCGATTGGTCTGGCCGTCGTCCACCAATACCTGCCCGGGCAGATGGGGAAAGAGTTTTTCCTGCCACTTGTTCTGGGGCGAGGCAAAATAGAAGAGGGCGGTGATCATGGGCAAAAGCTGCTCACTCAGCCCCATGCTGCACACCGCCGAGACCATCAGCAGCATGGCGTAGACCAGGATCAGGTCGGCTCGGTTGAGCGCCAGGCTGGCCCCGCGCCAGACCAGGGGCAGGTTGCACCAGGCGCAGAGCAGGAGGAAGGTGGAGAGGATCAGGCCAGGGGAGTAGGGATCGAAAATGGCGAAGGGCCAGTAGTGCCAGCCCCAGCACAGGGAAACCAGGCCGGCGAGGGCGAGGGCCGGCTTTTTGCCCTGGCCGCCCAACTTGAAGAGCAGATTGAGTAGGCCCGTCAGCACCAGAAACAGGAAGAGGGCCCCAGGCGTGCTGAAATCGAGGGCCATGTACGAGCCCCTGATGATCATGTTGCCGTAGGGGTCGCCGATAGCCAGGAAAAAGCTCAGGAAACAGCCCACGCCCAACCCCCTCCAGGTCAGGCCCCGGCGGTCCTGGGCGAGCAGGGACTGCTGGCGGGTCTGGAGATAGGAGCGGTAGAACGCGGGGATCTCCTTTTTCACCCTTCCTCCTGCAGATCGGGAGACGAAAGGTAGGGCGCGGCCCTGGGTGTGTCTACTTGACGCCCAGGTTTTTTTTCCGCTCCTTTGGGCTCAGTTATGGACACCCAGACCTTCCTCGGCCTGGCCAGGGATTTCATGTCCCTGCCCACGGCCCCCTTCCACGAGCACTTCGTCTGCGCTGCAGTGGAGGCTTTTGCCGCAGCCCGCCCCGGCCTGACCCTGCACCGGGACCGGGTGGGCAACCTGCTCCTGCACTACTCGCACCCCAGGGCGCGCCAGCGCTCCCGTCTGATTGCCACAGCCCACCTCGACCATCCGGGCCTCGGCTTTCCCCGGCCCCTTGGCCGTGGCGAGTATTTCTTTGAGAAATTAGGCGGGGTCGACGCTGCCCAGGCGGTGGGCAGCCCGGTGCGCCTCTACGACCTGCGCCGGCCGCTCAGGCAGCGAATCTGCCGCGGCCTCGTCCATTGCCGGCAACAGGAGGGCGAGACAGAGGGTTTCGTGGTGAGGGTGCCCGACGCCGAGGTGGGCCCGGGCTGGTTCGGCATGTGGGATCTCGCCCCACTGCGCCGGCGCGGTCCCTTGCTCTACGGCCGGGCCTGCGACGACCTGGCCGGGGTGGTTGCCGGTCTCTCGTGCCTAGACGAACTTCTGCGCCTCCAGGCAAGGGTGCGGGCCGGGGTGTTGTTAACCCGGGCCGAGGAGGTGGGCTTTGGCGGCATGCTGGAGGCGGCGCATTCAGGCTGGCTGGACCCGGAGGCGACCTACCTGAACCTGGAGTGTTCCAGTGCCCGGGTCGGTGCCGCCATCAGCGGCGGTGCCATCGTCCGGGTCGGCGACCGCTCCAATCTCTTCGATCCCCACCTGAGCAGCGGTGTCGCTCTGGTGGCCGCCGAATTGGCGCAGGCCGAGCCCGATTTCCGCTTCCAGCGCAAACTGATGGATGGGGGCAGCTGCGAGGCCGCCGTGTTGCGCGCAGCCGGTCTGCATACCGCCGCCCTGGCCATTCCCCTGGGAAACTACCACAACAAGGGCGAGACCGGCATGGCCCCCGAGTTTGTCCACCTCGACGACGCCCTGGCTATGGCCCGACTCTTGGTACGGCTGGCGCTGGAACCCGGCGGGGTACAGACCGCCGGGGCGCGCGCCGCTACCCAGGTGGCCACGGCCATGGCCACGCGGCGGCGCCGGCATACACCCCGTCTGCTGCAAACCATCAACCGCAATTTCTGAAAGGAAAAAAGCGATGATCGATCAGGTGCAACTGGGGCTGAGCGGGTTGAGTGTTTCGCGTCTGTGTTTCGGCACGGGGACCAACGGCTGGAACAACCGCTCCAACCAGGGGGACCTGGGCGTCGAGCGCCTGTCCTACCTGTTACGCTTCGCCCACGAACACGGGGTAAACTTCTGGGATACCGCCGACCAGTACGGCACCCACCCCCACGTCGCCGCTGCCCTGGAGGAGGTGGGTCGCGAAGAGGCCGTGGTCACCACCAAAACCGTCTCCCGCACCGGGCCAGGGGTAAAAAAGGACGTCGAGCGCTTCCTGCGCGAACTGCGCACCGAGTACCTCGACATCGTGTTGCTGCACTGCCTCACGGAAGCGGATTGGCCCGCCCGTATGCAGGCGCCGATGGACGTGCTCAGCCGCCTCAAAGAGCAGGGCCGGGTCCGGGCAGTCGGGGTGTCCTGCCACGACTTTGGCGCCTTCCAGACCACCGCGCGCACCCCCTGGGTCGACGTGGTCCTCGCCCGCGTCAACTACGCCGGCCACGCCATGGATGCCGGGCCGGATCAGGTGGTGCCGGTCATCGAGCAGATGGCCGCCGCCGGCAAGGGCGTCTACGGCATGAAGGTGGTGGGCGGGGGCAGCGAACTGACCCGCGACCCGGCGAAGGCGCTGCGTTTTTTGCTGGGCATCCCGGCGGTACACGCCATGGTGCTGGGAATGATGAATGAGGAACAGATCCTCGAGAATATCGGCCTGGTCGGCGAGGCCCTGGCGGTCTAGTTCCCTCCCGCCGCTGGTTTGGCCGGGGTCGCCTGTAGGCGAGCCAGCAGTTTGTCGGTCAGATCGTACGCGTCATTGGCATAAACCACGGCCCCTCCCGCTGAACCTGCATCGAGCACATAGTCGAAACCTTCGGCCTCAGCCACCGCCTTGATGGCGGCGTTAATGCGCTCGAAGATGGGGTTATGCAGGTCGAAGTTCTTCTTCATCAACTCCTCTTGGGTGCTCTGGCCGAACTCCTGCAGCCGCTGCATCTCGGCCTCGTATTCAGACCGCATTTCGGCCTTGCGGGCCTCGCTGAGCAGCATCTCCTGCTTGCGGTAGTTCTCCTCCATCTGCGCCAGCTTGGCCTGGCGCTCCTCGCCCTCCTGCGCCCGTTGCTGCTGCAGTATTTCCAGCTGTTGCTGGGCGGCCTTAATCTCGGGCAACTGCTCCTTGAGCTGATCCGAGTTGATAAAGCCGATTTTCATCTGCCCCTGCGCCGCGCCGGGCAGCAGGGCCAGGGCGGCGATCAGGAGGTATTGCGCGGTTCTTTTCATCTGGACTCGTTCTCCTTTGCGATGTTATCTCGGGTTTCTGCATGGAAAAAAAACGGGGCGCCCACGCGCCCCAGCCGGCCCTCCCCTCCCCATTTCAGGCGACAGTCCAGCCGCCGTCGACGACCAAGGTATGTCCGGTGATCATGCTGGCCGCCTCGGAGAGCAGGAACACCACTGGTGCCGACATCTCCTCTGGCTCGGCCAGATCGCCCCGCAGCAGATTCATGGTGCGCACCGCCTCGGCGAAGGCCTTGTTGTCGCGCATGGCCTGTTCCGCCATCGAGGAGCGGGTGACGGTGGGGGCCACCCCGTTGACGCGGATCTGGTGTTTGGCCCATTCCACCGCCATGGTGCGGGTCAGGTTGATCACCCCACCCTTGGCGCCGCTATAGGGCCCCCGCCCTGGCGCGCCGATCACCCCGGCCTGCGAGGCGATGTTGACGATCACCCCACCGCCGCCCTGCGCGATGAACTGTTTGGCCGCCACCTGGCTACAGAAGAATACATTCTTGAGATTTGCGTCCACGATCTGGTCGTAGAGTTCCTCGCCGTAGTCGAGGATGGGCGCCTGTTTGTTGTACCCGGCGTTGTTGACCAACCCGTCGATGCGCCCGTAGTGGTTGATGACTGCGGCGAAAAAACCCTGGATCGAGGACACCGAAACCACGTCGAGATGGTGGTGAAAACACTGCCCACCCATCGCCCTGATCTCCGCGCTCAGGGTCTCCAACTCGCCCGTGGTGCGACTGCCCACGGCCACCTTTGCCCCCGAGCGCACGCAGTCCAGGGCAATGGTCCTGCCGATGCCCCGGCCCGCCCCGGTGACGATCACCACCTTGCCCCCCAATTCGAATCGCGCCAGATGTCCCACTCGTTTTGCTCCTGTTTTTTGGATGATGGTTACGCGGCTGCCATCTGCATGGCGCCCGCCGGAAACACCGCGACCTTGGCCCCGGGGCCGTGTGACCTTTGCAGCTGGGCCAGCACCTCCGGCCAGGTCTTGCAGAAGATCGCGTCTGGCCCGAACTTGGCCAGGCAGTCCCACTTGTTGATGCCCGGCGAAAACACCAGGGTGCGGTATGCGCGTTTTCCGGGCCGGCCCGCGAGTGCGGTCCCAGGGCCCAACACCGAGTGCCAGCCCAGCCCCTCCGGGCAGGCCGCGCAGATGACTACCGTGGAATCCGGTTTTAACGGGGTTTTTTGGGTATTGCTGAGTGGGACCATCGCCAGAGGGGCCTGGCAGAGTTCGGTGTCCTTGGGAAAGGCGTTGAACACCCCGATATCGAAGGAGTCGGGGATCTGGGTGGCGTACAACTCGGCGCCTAATTCGCACCCACGCGCAAAGGCCGCGTCCGGATCGCCGGCCACCAATTCGATGGTCTCCAACTCGGCATTGAGCAGGGGATTGACGATGTAGCCGAGCCCCGCCAAGCGCCCCACTTCGGATAGATGTTCGCGGAAGCGCTCGTGTACGTAGCGGTGGTTGAGCAGGATGGTCTGCTGGCCGCAGGCGCCGGGGATGAGCAGCTTGGCGCCACCGCCGAACATTCCGCCCCTCGGGGTAATCATGCCCAGGGCGATGCGCACCTGGCACGACATCAGGTCGCGGTTGATGTGGATGGGGACGCCGCGGCTGGAATAGCCGAGAAACTCGAGGTTCTCATAGGCGTTGTGGTTGAGCACCTGCATTCGCTCGACAATGTCCAGGCCCACCTTTTTGACCATGTCCTCGCGGGTCATCGGCCGATGGGCGGCCAGCGCACAGATGATCTTCACCTGGTCTTCGCCGATGCCGGCGGCGGCCAGTTCCTCCAGCACATAGGGCAGCAGGCGAAAGGCCGGGGTCGGCCGGGACAGGTCGTCCACCAGGATGGCCGCCGAGGCGCTGCCTTTGGCGAACTGCCGCAGCGGCGGTGCGCCGTGGGGTTGGGCGAAGCGCTGGCGGATGCCGGCGTCGCCGATGTCCTCCCCCCCCTTCATTTCGCAGACCTCCACTGCCCAGGAATCCGGGAAGTCGAGGGTGAATGGCTGTTCCCCGTACCAAGCAGCCCAGGGAATCTGCACCTGGCTCATCTGTCTCCTCCTACGACACGCCCAGCCGGCGCAGGTTTTGCAGGCTTATCCCCAGGCTCTCGAAGGGGTCCCGTTGGCAGGTATCCTGTTCCACGATGTACCATTCGACACCTGCCTCGCGGCAGGCCTCGAGGATCGACGGCCACTCCAGGTTGCCTTCGCCCACCTCGGCGTAGAGCTGCTGGCTGCCCTTCATCGCCATATCCTTCAGGTGGACGACGTGGCAACGCCCTTTGAGGGCGCGCAACCAGCTGACCGGATTGCCGCCGCCGTGCTGTATCCAGTAGGTGTCGATCTCTGCGGAGAACACCTCGGCATCGCTCTCGGCGTAGAGGATTTCCAGCGCCGTGCGACCCCCGAAGCGCTCCAACTCGAAGCTGTGGTTGTGGTAACTGAAGGTCAGCCCCGCAGCTACCAGGGGCCGCGCCGCCGCCGAAGCCTCAAGCGCAAAACGGTGGTAGCCCTCCTCGTTGCGGTACTCGGCCGGCAGACCGCCGATAGCCACGTGCCGACACCCCCACAACTGGTGTTCGGCGATCACCGCCTGGACGTCGCTGCGGATGCGCTCAAAAGAGATGTGGGTGGCGACGATGCGCACCCCAGCCCGGTCGGCGGCTTCCTTGAGCTGGGCCGGCTCGATGGGCCCCAGACCCGAAACCTGTACCGCCTCGTAGCCGAGTTGGCGGACCTTCTCGAGGCTGACTCGCACCTCCGCAGGAGTCTTGAGAAACTCGCGAAGGGTGTATAGCTGGGCGGCAACTACCGACGCTGTCATGGCTTTTCCCGAAATTTCCTCACAATATAGAAGGCGCGTCGGCAGAGGTCAATGCTGGGCTTTGGGCCGGGCGAAACCGGGCAGCAAGAGCATGGTGCCCAGGGTGGCCACCATGGCCAGGCCCGCCAAAGTGCCGCAGGCCAGAGGTGCGCCCCAGGCATTGGCCATGGCCCCGCTCTGCAACTGGCCGAAGGGCGCGGCGCCGATGGCCAACACCACAGCAGCCATGGCCCGGCTCCGCATCTCGTCGCTGGCCTCGACCAGGGTGATGGCGCTCTGCATGACGCTGAAACCGGCCTGGCCGATCCCCGAGAGCAACATAAGACCAACGGACCACTCGAAGGAGGAGGAGCAGGCAAAACCCACCACCCCCAGACAGGCCAGAGCCGATCCTCCGCCAAAGAGCCACTCCTTGCTGCACCAGGTGCGGGACAGATTTACCGCCACCAGGCCGAGCAGGGCGCCGGCGCCGCTGGCTGCCCCCAGGATACCCAGACCCAAGGGGCCCTGGCCCAGCACGTCGCGGGCGAATACGGGCAGCAGGCCCATAAAGGGGAAGGTCCAGGCGTTCATGATTGCGGTGATCAACACCACCCCGAGTATACGCGGCTGGCGGCGCAGGTACTGCAGTCCCTCCCGCATCTGCACCCAGGAGTTGTGTATACCCCCCGGTGCAACCGGCGCCCGGGAGCGCGTGTGCATTGCCATCACCAGCAACATCCCCCCCACCCCCATCCCAACCAGGACCAGCAGTCCGCCGCGGGTGCCCACGGCGGCGAGTAATCCTCCAGCGGCGAGAGGCCCCACCACCCGGGTCAGCCCCTGGATGATGTTTTCCAGCATCATCGCCTCCACCACCAGGCCCTTGCCCACCAGATCGGGCACGATGGCCCTGCGCGTCGGCCAATCCACAGCCCAGCACGCACCATTGGCCAGCGCCACCAGCGCCAGGTGCCAGTACACCAGGTGACCCCGCCAGATCAGCAGGACCAGCAGGGCATAGCCGAGGGTCCCGCAGACCTGCGCTCCGAGGATCAGGGAGCGCCTGTCGAAGCGATCGGTGATCGCGGCGCTGAAGGGGCCGATGAAGAGCAGAGGGACAGTGCGGAAGAAACCGAGCAGCGCCACCCACCACGCCGAGTTGGTCAACTCGAGCGCCAGCCAGCCAAAAACCACCTGCTCGGTCCACATGGCCTGCCACCACAGGCCATTGGCCAGCCAGAGGCGGAGAAAATCCCGATTCCGCAGCGGCGCCACACCCTGCCGCCCCTCACCCATGGTCAAGGGCGCGTTTGGCCGGCGCGCACACCCCCCTGTATATTCTACCCGACGCCGCCAATACGAGGAGACCGAGATGAACGCGGAGGAAAGACTCGCCGAACTGGGCCTGGTGCTGCCCGAGCCGCCACAGCCTGCCGGGGCCTATATACGGGCTGTGCGCTGGGGTGAGTTGCTTTTTGTCGCCGGGCAATTGCCCATGGAGCAGGGGCGCATCCGGTATGCGGGAAGGGTAGGTTCCGAGTTGAGCCTGGAGGAGGGTTACGCCGCTGCCCGGCTCTGCGCGCTCAACGGGCTCAGTATCCTCAAGGCCGAAGCCGGCGGGTTGGAGAGGGTGGCGCGTATACTCAGGCTCGGTGGGTTTGTCCGTTCGGCCGATGGCTTCAACGACCAGGCCAAGGTGGTCAATGGCGCTTCCGAGTTGTTCGCCGCCGTCTTGGGCCCAAGGGGCGTTCACGCCCGCCTGGCGGTGGGAGTGAGCCAGCTGCCCCTCGGCGCGGCCGTCGAGCTGGAGATCATCGCTGCTCTGGGTTGAGCTGACCCTCGGCCGCTGACGCCGGCGCCTCCCCAGCCTGCTGGGCCCCAGGTACGGCGTTGGAGCCCTTGAGCAAGTGGCGCAGTTCCTCCCCCTCCATGGTCTCCTTCTCCCAGAGCACCTGCACTACCTGTTCGAGCACCTCCCGGTGTTCGCGGAGCAATTGTTTGGACCGCTCATAACACTCGGCGATGATCAAGCGGACCTCGGCGTCGATCTGCCTGGCGGTGTCCTCGCTGTAGTTGCGGTCCGCCGCCGGCATGCCCAGAAACTGCGGATTGCGCTCTTCCCGATGCGAGACCAGGCCCAGGGCCGCGCTCATCCCGTATTCCTTAACCATGTTTTCGGCGATCTGGGTGGCCCGCTGCAGGTCGTTGGCCGCCCCGGTGGAAACCTCGCCGAACACGATCTCCTCCGAAGCCCTGCCCGCCAGCAGCGCACAGGCGTTCTCCACGAGTTCGTCGCGGGTCATCAGATAGCGATCCTCGGTGGGCATGTTCATGGTGTAACCCAGAGCCGCCACGCCGCGCGGGATGATCGAGATCTTGATCACTGAGTTGGCATGGGGCAGCAACTCGCCGACGATGGCGTGGCCAGCCTCGTGGTAGGCGACGATGCGCCGCTCCTTTTCGTTCAGCACCCGGCTCCTGCGCTGGAGCCCGGCCACCGCCCGTTCCACGGCCTCGGCGAGTTCGTCCTTGGTGATCTCCTGCTTGCCGCGGCGGGCGGCCAGGAGTGCTGCTTCGTTGATGACGTTGGCTAGGTCGGCGCCGGCAAACCCCGGGGTGCGGGACGCCAGCTCGAGCAGGTCCGCATCAGCGGCCAGCTTCACCCCGCGGGAATGGATTTTTAGAATGGCTTCCCGGCCCTTCTTGTCGGGCCGGTCGACGGTGACCATG
>SXGU01049453.1_pt1 | contig 28031 bp, 27 predicted proteins | sample 3174531 | NCBI WGS metagenome assembly SXGU01 (sample SAMN11356863, study PRJNA531348) | freshwater metagenome | isolation source: freshwater sample F1-140 | place: China: Fuxian Lake, Yuxi | collected 2017-12-25 | reverse complement strand
GTCTACGACGCGGCCTTTCCCGATCTGGCCGAGTTCATCCTCGTCGACAATCGCGGCGGCCGCGCCGGCAACGCCGGCTGGGCCGGCGACGGGGGAGGGGCTGGTCCCGGCGGCGGCGGCGCGGGAGAGGGCTGGGGTGAGGGGATTCAAAAAAACGCAAATCGTGACCGTTCCTAGTATAGGGCTTAATAAAGCGACTCGGGCGGCAACAACATCCGTTTATCGTCTATTTACGCAACAGTCGCCAACTTTCAAAGATTAAAACGTAATGGAGGAGAGGACGAGCTGATTGCAGAATTCTCGTGACTGCATATCAAGAGGCCCAACATTACGGGGCGCACCGCTCGCGAAAGCCAAGCGGAGCCACCCAACCCTGATTAAAAACAGAACTTTAACACCACCGACGGGTGGCGCGTCCCTTTGACCGACTTGTTGGGCTTGATAGTAATGCAAAAGCCAAACTACCACCAAGCAATAATGACCAGAGTAGCTGGTTTTTGCAAGGTTATACAATTACTTAAAATATCTTTCCCAGACATTTGCTAAAAATATTACAAGCATCAGCAAAATAAAATAGTAAGGATTGCATCTCATTAAACTTTTTGGATTAGGCGATTTGATATTGTTTAGTAAAGCAATCCAGAAACCTCCTGGAACGAATGTTAAAGTGATTAATTCGTCGTTGGGTGACAGACCACTATGGAGTGATAAATGCCTATTATTTTTTGAGCCCCTAGTTCTGCTTGCCATCCAATAGCTCAATCCTCCGAAAACAATAGGGATAAAAATATAATAGCCGCCAGCAATCAGAAAAAAGCGTTTAGCTCCCGTAAGGGTATTTTGATAAAAATTATTGCAAACCAAAAAACAGTAAGCGTTAAGCTTGGAATTACCCAAGCTAACCAAAGCGGTTTTGTAGATTTCTCCCCATAAATGGAACCAGCCCAAAGAACCGCCACAAGAATTGCAAATCCACCAACTTGCCAAATAGATTCATTCATTTTGAAATTCTGCCAATTTAATTACTGGAAGCCCAATGTGAAATTGAGGCGGCCGCGCGGCTTTTTGCGCAGGTCGCCTCGAATGCAACGTTAGGCCAACTACCGTAACTACTCATGGCTTATAACCTAAAGATGGCGGACCTTCTGCATATTGAGGCAGGTTATCTGTGATTTTTAGCCAGGGTTGCTTTGAAGATACCCAAAAGTGCATATCAGGTTTGAACAGTGACGGCTCGTCGAGGCTGCCGGCTGTTAAGCCGATGACTCCAGCAGAAACACGCCGCGAGAAAATGCTTGAACCGCAATGAGAACAAAAACCGCGCTCAAGAGTTTCTGAAGATTGAAATGTGCTGATTGGGCCAGAGATAGCAACATGCTCGATGCGCATGAGTACGCGAGCATTGAAAGCCGCGCCGATAACTTTTTGACAAGCCTTACAGTGACATACCCTCTGGTTCAAAGGATCAGAGGTCGTTTCATAATGCACGGCACCACATAGACAGCCACCACGGAATAAATTCATCCAGCCCCCCCCCCTTTCTACAACATCCATCAAGGTAGGACAGCCAGTTGCCCGACTGCCCCCTTACAAATTCGCTCGAGGCAAACCTTCGGCAAACAGCAACAGACAGTCGTCCTCAGGAAAATCGATACCGTCGTAGCGGTTGGCGATAACAGCGACGGTATGTGTGGACTCCGGGAACTTCGTTTTGCTGTTCTCCAAATCCGCTGCGGAGAAGACTGGGAATTTGAGCTGCTCGATCACATCCTCCGTAATCTCATCGGCACCGGCTTTACTTAGCGTCAGGATCGGCTGCGCCCAGCCCTTGCGCATCAGCTGTCGGCGCAGTTTCGGGAACCCTCCTCATTGAGCGACTTCTCAGGAAAAATGAAGAAGCGCAGACCGATACCCTACCGATATCAACGGCAGCCGGTCGATGTCGGATCGCCCGGCCAATCTCTCAAGATCGCCTCCAGTACCCAGAGTAGTCGACATAAAGTGCGTAGCGCAGCATTAACAAACGCTCCAGAGACCAAGTCGGGCGCAGCAGAATCTCCGAGGAAAACACGTAGAGCTGGCATGCGCCAAACGAACCGCTAGTCGGAGTCTTGGATGTTCTCCGAGATGGTAGCGTTAAGCTCATCAACCAGCATTTATTTGTTTCAGCCAAAATTTAAGATCGGGATTAGTTAATAAGCGCTCTGCAAACCGGCATGCTTCTGCCAGATTATTTTCAGCGTCCGCACTTAAGCCTTCACCCAATTCGAATTTTTCGGCTTTTATACTCAGCAGAAAACACGGTGGCGGTGTTTGGTTTTTTATCGATTGATATACATCTAACACCGCCGCCGGGCTCATCGCGTGAGTGGTGTAGCTTTTATCCCGAGCGGGTTCCAGTACGGTAAAATGGAATGCCTCGGTGCAGGCTACCGAGGCATCGACAAACAATACTAGGCGCCGGTTTTCGAGATCCAGCGCATGTTCGATTTGGAGTTGAAAATCGGATAATATTTCAACAGCATCCAAACTATAATGGCTTTCGATATGCTCCAGCAGCAACGGCCCCAGAGCGTCATCGCCGCGACTGAGGTTCCCGTAACCGAACAGCAATACCGGTTTAGGCATTATTACGCTCGATTTGACCGTCGCTGTGTTTGACCAGTTTATCGATCAGCTTACCTTCGGCATCGACCAGCTCAAGTTGTAGCGGCATTTTGCCTACTGCATGGGTCGCGCAGGACAGGCAAGGATCATAAGCGCGTATCGCTACTTCCAGATTATTCAACAAGGGTTCGGTCAGTTCTTGGCCGGACAAATATTCCGCCGCTACTTGTCGTACTGACTCGTTCATCGCCATGTTGTTACTAGTGGTCGAGACGATTAAGTTGGCTTTGGTCACGATGTTGTTTTCATCGACTTGATAGTGATGGAACAAAGTACCGCGCGGCGCTTCGATTACGCCGACGCCTTCATAGCGTTTTTCTCCTTGCGCTACCAAATCATGGCCCATGATGTCCGGGTCGTTCAGCAAGCCTTTAATGCTTTCGGCGCAATGCAGGGTTTCAATCAAGCGAGCCCAGTGAAACGCTAAAGTACTGTGCACCATCGCTTCGCCACTGTGCGCTTTAAATTCGACACGGGCGGCTTCAGCCAACGGTGTGTCGATATAGTCGCAGTTATTGACTCGCGCCAACGGTCCGACCCGGTACCAGCCTTGTTCCTGTCCTAGCGACAGCAAGTAAGGGAATTTCATGTAAGTCCAGGAGCGGACTTCTTCATGGATATAGTCGTTATATTTGCAATAATCGATATGATCCATAATGGTTTCGCCATGCTCATTTTTAGCGCGGATACCACCGTGATAAAGTTCCAATGCACCGTCCGGCTTGGTTAAGCCTAGGTAATTGCTGCGTATTGTGGCAAAGTCATCGTAAAAAGGCAGGTTGGAGCAATGCACTTTCTTGATCAGTGCGACCGATCCTTCCGCCCAGGTTATCATCTGGTCTATATCTTCCAGCAGATAATCACGTTCGGCTTTGCTTAATGATTTATTCATGCCGCCGGGAATCGCTCCAGTGCCGTGAACCCGTTTACCGGATACCATGCGGATGACTTCCTGGCCGTATTTGCGCAGTTTTACGCCCTGTACGCCGATGTCGGTATATTCGGCCAATACCGCAACAACCGAACGTTTGCTGATGTCGCTTTCAAAGCCGAACAGCAAATCCGGGCTGGATAAATGGAAAAAATGCAGGGCATGGGATTGCAACACTTGGCCGAAATGCAGCAAACGCCTTAATTTGTCCGCGGAGACGGGCAGGTTTGCGGGATCGATACCGACCAGTTGGTCTATGGCTTTGGCGGCCGCCAGATGATGGCTGACCGGACAGATACCGCATAAACGCTGTACCAAAACCGGCAGTTCCCAATAGGGGCGGCCTTGAATAAAGCGTTCAAAGCCGCGAAATTCAACGATATGCAAACGGGCTTGCTGGACTTTGTTGTTCTCGTCGAGTAGTAAAGTGACTTTACCGTGTCCTTCAACACGCGAGACTGGATCAACGACAACGCGTTTTAAATTGTCTCGATTTTCGGCTGTTTCTAGATGTTCGTACATAATAATTCTCGTATGAGTTATTTGTTGTAATGATACTTACAGCTGATAATAATCAGCCTGCCGGTTTCAATCTTGTACACTAAACGATCTCATCATTAATTCGGCGTGACCAATAACCTTGCAACTCATGTTTTAAGGCTTCAGGTTTACCTACGCCTGTGTATGGATTACGCACAGTTTCTTTAATCAAGCTAACAAGTCGTTTATAAAGTTTTTTGTCCTCAGTTGCCCAGTAGGTAAAATCTTTAAAGGCATCTTGGTCAAAAACAATATTCATGACAGATTGTTTAAATCGACAGCGACCAATTTACTGTTTTTAACATTATCTATAGCTTCTAATAGACGTGCTTTATTCGCGGAATCTCGCAATAAATAGTCGGTTTCATCCTGTTCGACTTGTGCTGTTTCGCAGACTGCAATCTCAATATCTTGGTGTTGAAACTGCGCTTTAATTGATGCTATAAAATTTTCATTGAGTTCATCGGCATTGATTTTATAAACTGTGTACATAATCTTCTCCCTTGTTGAAGCGCTTAATCGTAATGAACCAACTCATATGGCAAGGAAGGTTCGCGCCCTTCAATTAAATCGGTCAGGAATTTCCAGAACACGTCCGCTGAGGGCGGACAACCGGGTAAAAAATAATCGATTTTGACCACTTCATGAATCGGATGCACCTGATTCAACAGCAAGGGTAATTCTATGTCGCTCGGAATCTGAGGGTTTTCCACGCCGATTCCGTCCAAATAAGCCTCGTTCAGGCATTCTTCGAGCGGAATGTGATTGCGCAGAGCAGGCAGCCCTCCGTTAATCGCACAAGCGCCGACTGCAACCAGAATCTTGCAGTTTTTACGGAACTCCCGCAATACATGCACGTTTTCGGAATTGCACACGCCGCCTTCAATCAGACCTATGTCGCTGTTGGTGCAATGCTCTATATCGGTAAGCGGCGAACGGTCGAACTCAACCACTTCAACCAATTGAAGCATGCGTTCGTCTATATCCAAAAACGACATGTGACAGCCGAAGCAGCCTGCCAACGATGTTGTTGCTACTCTAATTTTATTCGCCATGTTTGACATGCTCCGTCTCAAGACTGACTTGATCGATTTGTTTATGATCGTAAATACGCTCACCGATCGGCACTTGATAACCGGTGCGTTTAATTAAAATCGCGCCGGTCGGACAAATATGCGCCGCTTGGTCTGTTGCCTCCAGGTCGGTATCTTTTAACAAGCCGCTTTCGGCATTAAAAATCAAATGCTTGTTAATGCCGCGTCCGCTGATAGCAAACACGTTTTTACCGTCTTTTTGCTGACTGGCGCGAACGCATAAGGTGCAAAAAATACAGCGGCTTTGGTCGACCATCACCTCTGGATGCGAGGCGTCAATTTCTCGATCCGGGTAAAACAACGGAAAATGGTTGTCGAGCATATTCAAATGGTAACCGACCGCTTGTAACTGGCAATTACCGGTTTTTTCGCAGCCGGGGCACAAATGATTGCCTTCGACAAATAGCATTTGGGTGATTTTCCGCCGGTCGTCGATCAGTTCTTCGGTTTCGCTCAGTACATCCTGACCGTCCATGGCCGGAAAGGTGCAGGCGGAACAGTTGCGCCCGTTGACTTTCACCGTGCACAGCTTGCAACTGCCGTGCGGGGTGAACTCGGGCTGATGGCATAAATGCGGGATATAGATCCCGGCCGCCATCGCGGCATCCATAATGGTTTGGCCTTCTTCAAAAGGTATCACTTTGCCATCAATGGTAATTGTTTTACTCATGTTCGCTCTCCGTTTGAGCTAAATGGGCTCCGGCATCATATCGATTCGCCATGCGTCGCGCTGTTTCCAGAGCGCCATCCAAGTCGAACCCCGGTTCGAAACTGACTTCTTTCAATTGGCTCTCGTACAGACCAAGGTAACGTTCCAGCGTGGTTAATATCGGGTTCGCCGCCGTTTGCCCAAGGCCGCAATGGCTATAGTTTTTAACCAGCTGACACAACTCTTCAAGTGCGACAATATCGCCCGCCGAGCCGTGGCCGTCGACGATCTTGTCCATCTGTTTTTTCAATAATGAGGTGCCTACCCGACAGGGTGTACAAAATCCGCAGCTTTCATGAGCGAAAAAATGGGTGAAGTTATGCACCGCATCGAGAATATTACGGCTGGAGTTGAAAATAATGAATGATCCGCCGGTCGCCAAATCTTCAAAAGCCAGCTTGCGCTCAAACTCTTGATTGGAGATAAACGTTCCCGACGGGCCGCCGATCTGAACGCCCAGCACATCAACAGCTCCGCACTCGTTAAGAATGGTTTGGATGGTTGTGCCGAAAGGATATTCATAAATACCGGGACGCGCGCAATCGCCGCTGATGCTGAGTATTTTGGTGCCTTTCGATTTTTCGGTGCCGATATCGGCAAATCCATCGCCGCCATTGACCGCAATAGTTGCCGCCGCCAGAAATGTTTCTACGTTATTGACTACGGTCGGTTTGCCCAAATAGCCTTGGGTAACGGGATAAGGGGGACGATTGCGCGGAATACCGGCTTTGCCTTCCAGCGATTCGATTAGCGCGGATTCTTCGCCGCAGATATAAGCGCCGGCGCCCAGGCAGATTTCAATGTCGAAATCCACGCCTGCACCCTGAATATTGTTGCCCAGCAAACCGTTTTGACGGCGCTGATCCAGAATACCTTGCAGCTTATCGTGAAGATGCAAATATTCGCCGCGTAAATACAAAAAGCCCTGTTTGGCTCCGATAATTGCAGCGCATACGGTCATGCCTTCAAAAACCTGATCCGCATAAGAATTTAACAGCACTCGGTCTTTAAAGGTGCCGGGCTCGCCTTCGTCGGCATTGCAAACCACATAGCGCTCAGTCTGTTGCTCTTCCGAGCAAAATTGCCATTTGATTGCCGTTTTAAATCCGGCGCCGCCCCGACCGCGCAAGCCTGATTTATCGATTTCTTTCAGTGTCTCCTTAATGCCTCGGCTAAAGGTCGAACTGAGTGCCGCGCCTTGCTTAATCTGCTGATTCAGCAGTAAGCCGGATTTGTAAATGTTATCTTCTACCTGAAATAACTCGGCCGGCCATTCGTTCAAGGGCTTTTGCTGATTGATCAGTTCTGCGATTTTATCGCACGCGGGCCGATCCAGGCGGGTCAATGCATAGCCGTTAATCAGACCGGCCGGGCCTTGATCGCACATGCCGGTACAGGATGTATTGTCCAAACTGACCAAGCCGTCTTCCCGAACTTTACCTACGGTTACAGCCAATTTATCGGCCAGATAGTCGAGCAGGTCTTTTTTGCCCAGCATATGATCGGTTATCGAATCGCTGATTAGCAACTCGTATTGACCTTTGGGAGTCAGGTGGAAAAAACTGTAGAATTCAATAACACTGATGATTTGCGTGCGGGGAATGTTGAGCGAGTCGGACAGCTGTTCTATCGCGGCCTCTGGGATATAATGATAACTGGATTGGATTTGCCTTAGAATTTGCAATAAATGGGTTGCTTGATAATGGTTGTTTTCTGCGATGTCCTGAATAAATTGTCTCACTTTATCTCCCGTGCTTATCTTTAAGGATGTTTGTGGATATGATACTAGTGGGTTATTACACTAAAGCTACTTATTCCATTAAAGCCCCTAACTATATCCCACTCTTTCCAATAAACCAATAATTCCGATAAAGACTTTTCGACTCTGGCGGATTAACTGAGCAGTATTGATGGCAATAAAACGAACTTCTTTTAAAGCGGCATTGTCATTCCCAAACCGTACTATCGCTCATCTTTATAGCAGGATTGAACAGCAAAAACAGGTGCTGCAGCGCATTCATGAGGTATTGCCGGTAACGATAGCCAAGCATGCTTTGCACTGCGTTATTAATGGCAAAAAACTGTTGGTTTACACCGATACGGCCGCGTGGGCATCGCAACTTCGCTTTTATAACAGCGCGATGCTTGCCGCTATCGCTCCGATCACCCGAGAATCGGTGTCGATCATGCAGATTAAAGTTAGGCTGGAGACTTCATCTACAGGACGTAGGGAAGGGGGACTGGCAGGTGTGGAGGTTTTTCAGTCAGGAAGAAAGCCGATTATTCCGTCGGCGGAAAAAATAGAACTAATCCGTCAGCATAGTCTCAGCGTTTCCGATGAGCAATTGAAGCTGTCTTTACTGAGATTAAGCGCAACGTTGACTAAGCTGTCGGAAGGTCAAGCCAAGTAGGACGACCGGCTCGGCCGCCCTACGGGTGTTTGCTGCAAACTTATGCTGCGGTTCGGGGCGATTCCGCTGAACGCATAAAAGAAATCGGTGCGTCTTCGTTGTCGTCGAAAGTCACCATTTCCCAAGCATCTTTATCATTCAATAAAGCGCGAAGTAATTTATTGTTCAAGCCGTGACCGGATTTATAACCGGTAAATTCGCCAATCAAGCTATGTCCCAACAGATATAAGTCGCCTATCGCGTCGAGAATCTTGTGCTTGACGAATTCATCCGCATAGCGCAGACCGTCTTCGTTGATAATTCTGTCATCATCAACCACAATAGCATTATCAAGGCTTCCACCTAATGCCAAATTATTTTGCCTTAGCATCTCAATGTCTTTCATGAAGCCGAAAGTTCTAGCCCGACTGACTTCCTTGACGAAAGTAGTCGAGGAAAAATCCATGGTGGCGGTTTTTACATGATCTTCAAATGCCGGATGTTCGAAATCAATAGTAAAAGTCACCTTGAAGCCGTCGAAGGGCTCGAAAGCCGCCCATTTATCCTCATCTTCAACTCTTATACTACGCTTTATACGCAGATATTGCTTAGGGCTGTCCTGTTCTTCGACGCCGGCAGACTGGAGTAAAAAGACAAAAGGTCCGGCACTGCCATCCATAATCGGAACTTCCGCGGCGCTGACATCGATAATAGCGTTGTCTATACCTAAACCGGCAAAAGCCGAAAGCAGATGTTCTATGGTCGATATTTTGACGTCGCCCGCAACTAATGTTGTCGACAACATGGTTTCGCCGACATTTTCCGGCGTGGCTTCAATAGTCACCGGATTAGCCAAATCGACTCGGCGAAATCGGATTCCGGTATTGGCCTCAGCCGGCCGTAAAGTCAGATAAACTTTGTCGCCGGTATGTAGCCCTACCCCTGTTGCCCTGATTGTATTTTTTAAGGTTCTCTGTTTAATCATAAAATAAATAACGCTAAGTGAAGAGGGCAAAAGGCATGAATTTTACCACAATCAGGCCCAAAAACGGAGGTTGAATCCATTGTTACCTGCACTTACTAGTCAGCTTGGCGTCTTAAAAAGGCTGGAATATCCAGGTAATCCAAATCGATGTCTTTTTTAGGCTGAGCGCCAAAACGCGTTTCTCTGCCTTCGGTTTTGTTTTGACGCATAACCGTAGGTTTATCCAAGCCTTCATAGCTGACTTCGCCCACCACATTTTGATTAATGTATCCGGCCGTCGATTTTGGCGCCATTTTAACTACTCGGGACGGCAAGCCCATTCCGGTAGCGACAACGGTCACTTTAATCTCATCGCCTAACTCGGGATTAATCGACATGCCGATTTTGATCACAGCATCTTCCGAAGCGAACTCGTGAACGATATTACCTACCTCGTCGAACTCTGCAATGCCCATGTCGGCGGCGGAAATGTTAACTAAAATACCGCGCGCGCCTTGTAAATTGATGTCTTCCAGCAACGGACAGGCAATCGCTTTTTCAGCCGCTTCCCGTGCCCGATATTCTCCTTTTGCCGCACCGGTTCCCATAATCGCGGCGCCCATGCCGGACATTACCGTTCTGACGTCGGCAAAATCGACGTTAATCATGCCGGGATGCACGATCAGCTCGGTAATACCCTGTACGGCATCCAATAGCACATCGTTAGCCGCTTTAAAGGCATTGACTAAAGACATATCGCTGCCCAGTACCGGCAATAATTTTTGGTTGGGAATAATGATCAAGGAGTCGACGAATTTTTCAAGCTCCGCTATCCCTTGCTCCGCAGTTGCCTGTTTCTTTTTACCTTCGAATGAAAACGGTTTGGTCACCACCGCCACCGTCAAAATACCCATGCCTCTGGCAATTTCGGCGATAACCGGAATCGCACCGGTACCGGTACCGACGCCCATACCCGCAGTCAGGAAAACCATATCGGCGCCTTGCAAAACTTCTCTGATGCGCTCCTTGTTTTCGTCTGCCGCCATTCTTCCAACTTCAGGGTTGGTTCCCGCGCCCAAACCTTTGGTTAATTCAACACCCAATTGAATAATCGTACCGATATTCAGCTTTCTTAATGCCTGCGCATCGGTATTTGCGCAGATAAACTCAACTCCCTCGACAAGACTCCCCACCATGTGACTGACCGCGTTACCGCCTCCGCCACCAATACCGATGACCTTAATCACCGCATGATCATTGCTCATATCCATCAATTCATATTTCATAGCCGTTACCTCTGCCCCTAGTTGTTACTCAAATCACTAAAAATTACCCTGAAACCAATTCTTCATTCTAGAGAACACGCCTGGGCCGTCAGAGTCGATGCCTCGACCAACCCCTTGGTGTTCCTTACCATACATTAATAATCCAACTCCCGTGGAGTGAATCGGATTTTTTACCACTTCAGTTAACCCGGTCACATTTTGCGGTCCGCCCATACGCACCGGCATGTGGAAAATTTCTTCCGCCAAATCGATTAAGCCCATGACTTTTGAACTGCCGCCCGTTAACACGATCCCGGCGGCAATGAGCTCTTCAAAGCCGCTACGCCTGAGTTCCGATTGGACCAGCAGCATTAATTCTTCATAGCGGGGCTCAATAATTTCCGCCAGATTTTGCGTTGAAATTTTGCGCGGCGCTCTATCGCCGATGCTGGGCACTTCAATCACCTCATCAACATTCGCCAGCTGGGTTAAAGCGCAGGCATATTTACGTTTAATATCCTCGGCATTAAGCGTCGGCGTACGGAGTGCGACGGCAATATCATTGGTTACTTGATCGCCGGCAATGGGGATCACCGCAGTATGCTTTATCGCACCCTCGACAAAAATCGCAATATCCGTCGTGCCGCCGCCAATATCGATCAGGCAAACGCCCAATTCTTTTTCATCGTCGGTGAGTACCGAATTACACGATGCCAATTGCTCCAGCACAATATCGTCGACTTCCAGACCGCAACGCCTAATGCACTTGACGATATTTTGCGAGGCGCTGACGCTGCCGGTGACCATATGAACTTTGGCTTCCAGACGAATACCCGACATGCCGATGGGTTCCTTGATGCCTTCCTGAAGATCAATTACAAACTCTTGGGGCAGAATATGCAGGATTTTCTGATCAGCAGGAATGGCCACCGCGCGGGCCGAATCTATTACTCTATCTATATCGTATTGGGTCACTTCTTTATCCTTAATGGCCACGATACCGTGAGAATTAAGGCTTCTGATATGGCTGCCGGCAATACCGGCATAAACCGACCGGATCTGACAGCCGGCCATTAGTTCGGCCTCTTCAATCGCGCGCTGTATCGATTGCACGGTCGATTCCAGATTAACCACAACCCCTTTTTTCAGACCGCGCGAGGGTGTTGATCCAATACCTATGATTTCTATATTGCCATCACTGGTGATCTCACCAACAATAGCCGCGACTTTCGAAGTCCCGATGTCCAGCCCGACTATTAAATTACGTTCTGTTTTTTTCGCCATTTCGTTTACTCTGTATTACCTTTGGCATTAGCCATTTATTGTATGTTGCGGAAAGGCACAATCTTCCGGGGTACGGAAGCGTCGTAGTCGGCAGGGAACCGATGCGACCAGTCGATTTCTTCAGTTCCCGGTTTCCATGAAACTGCATACCCATTGGGGTATCTCAAATCAACTATTGCTATTTTCTCAACTTGTTCTTGTCCCAGTACGTCCAGCGTTTTCAAAAACCGTTGTAATTTTTTTAACTGTTCGTTTCGTCCCAACAGTATTTCCAAGCCCGTGGTTAATTTAATCTTCCATGCCCACCGGTCGTTAATTGTAAATTCAGCCATTTTCAGAGATTGATCGGCTAATGCCGTGTTAACGCCCTTCATGATTTCCAATGTTTTAAGCTGTTGTTGTTTAGGTCCTTGCAGTATGGGTAAAGTTTTAAATAAGTCTATGTTTTTCGGTGTAATAATTTCGCCTCGTGCGCTGACCAAGCTTTGTTGACCCCAGCGTACATAAGGCTTTTTTTCGCGGATCTTGATGTCAATCGCATCGGGCCAGACTCGTTTAACCGCAACCGCATCAACCCAAGTCAATTCCGAAACGGCCTGATGAATGGCTTGCATATCGGCATCGAAAAAACCGGTCGTCACCAAGGGCTGCAAAGCTGTTTTTATCTCGTCCTTACTGAGGTATTGAAAAACGCCTTCGGTTCGCACATATTTAATCGGTATGTCTTTAAGGCCGAAAACAGCTATCCAAACCAGAGCGATCAGTACCGTTACGGCCATCGCGATTTTTATAACGGTCATCACTAAGTCGCTTGGAACTGATTTGCACTTGCCGATAAGGAAGCATGGCAAAAATAGTTATGCATGACCCATTACCTGCAACTGGTTTCCAGAATGCGCCAAACCAACTCCTCAAAATCAATCCCCGCCTGTTTGGCCGCCATCGGCACCAAGCTGTGGTCGGTCATGCCGGGAACGGTATTCACCTCAATCAACTGGTATTGTCCCAAGTCATCGATAAACACATCCACCCGTCCCCAGCCTTTAACGCCGACCGCCTTGCAAGCCGTTACCGCCAAATCTTTTATAAACTGCTCTTGATCCCGGTTCAGGCCGCACGGACAATGATATTGCGTGGTTGTTGCCTGATATTTTGCCTCGTAATCATAAAATGCATGAGGCGTTTCCAAGCGAATAACCGGCAACGCTTCATCATCCAATACCGCAACGGTATATTCTTTACCGGTAACCCAAGCTTCCGCATAAACATCGCAGCGATATTTTGCCGCCACGGTTAAAGCTTTTTGCAATTCTTCCCGATTGCCGGCCTTGCTCATGCCGATGCTTGAGCCTTCCTGCGCCGGTTTGACGATCATCGGGAAGCCCAGTTTTTCAATGCAATCGTCAAGATCGGTTTCGTCTTTCAACACATGCCATTTGGGCGTGACCAAACCATAACCTTGCCAGCACAGCTTGGTTCTAAGCTTATCCATAGTCAACGCCGAGGCCATCACACCGCTACCTGTATACGGAATTCCCAATACTTCCAACACGCCTTGCAAGACGCCGTCTTCGCCGCCGCGTCCGTGGATAATGTTAAATACCCGGTCGAATTTTTGTCCTGCCAATGCTTCAATCGGATTGCCTGTTACATCAACGGCAAGCGCATCCACGCCTTTAGCTTTTAATGCTTTATAAACAGCGGCTCCGCTTCTTAACGAGACTTCCCGTTCCGCCGCCGAGCCGCCCATCATGACCGCGACCCGTCCGAATTGCTCGGGATTATTTAACGCCAATGCTTTCATAATGCTACACCTACCATACAAACCTCAGTCTGCAAGATTATCCCCTGCTGTTGTTCAACTTTATCCTGCACATAACGAATCAAGGTTTCTATGTCTGCTGCCGTTGCTTTGCCGGTATTAACGATAAAATTCGCATGTTTTTCCGATACACAGGCACCGCCGATGGCATAGCCTTTTAACCCGGTTTGTTCAATCAATCTTGCCGCATAATCGCCTTCCGGGTTTTTAAATACCGACCCGCAACTGGGTTGATTGGTCGGCTGCGTCGCCCCCCGCTTTTCCAACAAGGTTTTGATTTTCTGCTGGCTTTCGGCTGTATCGCCTGACTGCAACGTGAGTAGACAAGATAGAAACCACTCGTTTTCAAAGCCCTCTACAGATCTATAATTCACCCTAAAGTCCTGCGCTTTCCTGCCGATAACATCGCCTGACGCATTCAACATTTCCACACTGTTAACAATAGCCCATGTTTCTCCGCCGAAAGCCCCCGCATTCATTTTTAAAGCCCCGCCCATGGTTCCGGGAATACCGGCTAAAAACTCGGCTCCTATTAAGCCCCGTTCTCCGCAAAATCGCGCGACATGCGCACAAGGAACTCCAGCTTCAACATAAACCAAGCCGTCACAGCTCAAGTTCATCTGTTTTAATCGGCCCTTGGTATTAATCACAGTGCCACGTATGCCGCCATCCCTGACCAATAAATTACTGCCTAAGCCCATCCAGAATATCGGCTCGGTATTGGGAAGAGTCTTGATAAACTCGATCAGATCCTGCCGGTCTTGCGGAATATACAGTTGATCGGCCGGACCGCCAACGCGCCAACTGGTGTACTTTGCCAGTTTTTCATGTTTCAGCAATCGGCCTTTCGCTAGTTGTTCCCTGTCGTCATTTTGCTTCCATTCGGATGCTGTTTCAACGGTCATTTCTTGTAAGGGCCTTGTCCTGCAAGGTCTCTCCCAACAATTGCGGTAATTGTGCGGCAATTTGCCCGACATTGCCGGCCCCCATAGTCAAAACCACATCCTCGGTATTTACGATGCCTGCTAATAATTGCGGTAATTCTTCCCAGTTTTCGACAAACACCGGATCAACTTGGCCGCGTATACGGATCGCTCGGCTTAACGCTCTGCCATCGGCACCGGGAATCACCGTTTCGCCTGCCGAATAAACATCCATCAGGATCAGCACGTCGACGGTAGAGAGCACTTGCACGAAGTCTTCAAACAAATCCCGAGTGCGAGTATATCGGTGCGGCTGAAAAACAACGACTTTACGCCGATCCGGCCAAGCCTGACGCAAAGCTTCAAGCGTCGCCGCAATCTCACGCGGATGATGTCCATAATCGTCAACCAGTGTCAGCTTGCCGCCGTCCATCATCACGTCGCCGTTAATTTGAAAACGTCTGCCGACGCCTTTAAACGCTCCCAAGCTCTTGATAATGGCTTTATCATCGACCGCCAGTTTGGTCGCGACGCTGATAGCCGCCAGCGCATTGAGCATATTATGCCAGCCGGGCATATTCAAAGTAACTTGCAGCGCCGGATAGTCTCCTCTTCGTAGCACATCAAAAGACGTATGCATGCCTTCTTGTTTAATATTGATTGCCCGCACATCGGCATCTTCATGAACACCGTAAGTCGTTACCGGTTTTGATATTTCCGGCAGAATCGCTCTGACGCCTTCATCATCCAGGCACATCACGGCCAGTCCGTAAAAAGGCAAATGATGTAAAAACTCTTTAAACGTATCCTTTAAGCGTTGATAGCAGCCTTTATAGGTCGCCATATGGTCCTGGTCGATGTTGGTAACTATCGCCATCATCGGTTGTAAATATAAAAACGAAGCGTCGCTTTCGTCGGCTTCGGCGACTAAGTAATGTCCTAAACCTAGCTTGGCATTGCTGCCGGCGCTATTTAAACGACCGCCGATTACAAAAGTAGGATCAAGCCCGCCTTCGGCCAAAATGCTTGCAACCAAACTGGTGGTTGTGGTCTTACCATGGGTTCCTGCAACGGCAATGCCGAATCGGAAGCGCATCAACTCAGCCAGCATTTCCGCGCGGGGAATAACCGGTATTCTCTGAATATAGGCTTCGTCGATTTCTTCATTACTACGGTCAATGGCGCTGGAAGCTACCACTACGTCGACCTTGGCTATATTTTCCCGTTGATGTCCGATGTTGATGGATACGCCTAAACCGGCCAGTCTTTGGGTCACGGAGCTTTCTCTGATATCCGATCCCGAGACTTGATAGCCCAAATTCGACAATACCTCGGCAATGCCGCTCATACCGGTTCCGCCTATGCCGACGAAATGTATTCGATTGATGCTGCCTAAAGCTTGAACCGGCATTGGGTTATTAGGCGGATTCATAGTCCGGCCTCGGCTATGCAAATATCGGCAACGGCTTCGGTTGCATCCACCCGGGCGTATTCTTTTGCTGTTTTGCTCATGACATCCAATTGCTTAACTACCTTTGTTATATGCTCTACCAGTGTTGCTGTATTCAAATCTTTTTGCATTAATATAAGTCCGGCTCCGGCGTCGGCTAAATACCGAGCGTTAGCGGTTTGATGATCGTCAATCGCGCTCGGCAACGGTATAAATATAGCCGGAACTCCTGCCGCCGCCACTTCACTGACGGTCATCGCGCCAGATCGGCAAATCACCAGATCCGCCCATTGATAGGCCGACACCATATCTTCAATAAATGCACTCACTTCGGCTTTCATGCCTAAGGACCGGTATTGATCGTTAACTTGCTTGTGCATTGCGACACCGGTTTGGTGTTTTATTTGCAGCGCGTTGGAAGCTAAAGCAGCCAGTGCATGCGGCACGACTTCATTCAATATCTGAGCGCCTTGGCTGCCGCCAACGACTAATATTTTAATCTCCCCCGGTTCACTCTTTGAAAAAGGAGAATCGAAGGCGATTGCAAACTGTTTTCTTAACGGGTTTCCGGTAAATTTAGCCTTGAACTTCTTATTAAAACTGTTCGGAAAGGCTTCCAGAACTTGATTGGCCATACGTGCCAACAACCGATTCGTCGTACCGGGTACCCGGTTTTGCTCGTGAATAATCAACGGTATGCCTAATAGCTTTGCCATCAGTCCGCCCGGACCGGCGACAAAACCGCCCATACCCAATACTACATCCGGTTTGCGTTTGCGCAATATTTTGAAGGCTTGTAGGCAGGCTTTCATTAATAACAACGCGGCTGTAATAAGCGACAACAATCCTTTGCCGCGTATTCCCGCAACCGACAACCAATCGATCTCTATGCCCTGTTCAGGAATGACTCGGCCTTCCAATCCTTTTTGAGTGCCCAGCCAACTAACCTGCCAGCCTTTTTCGAGCAGCGCTTGAGCTACCGCCAGTGCGGGAAACACATGACCACCGGTTCCTCCGGCCATAATAACAATGCGCTTACTCATGTCGATTTCTCTTTCGCGCACCGGCATTTATTTCTGCGATTTCACTCTGCACCCGAAATAACAACGCAAGCGCACAGCACATGATCATCATGCTGCCGCCGCCATAACTCATCAACGGTAAGGTCAAGCCTTTGGTCGGCAAAATTCCCATGTTAACACCCATGTTAACGAATGACTGAAAGCCGAACCAAATCCCCAAGCCATAGGCAATAAATGCGGAGAACCGTTGGCCTGCCTGTTCTGCGGCCACGGCTACGGCAAAAGTACGCCATACCAATACTGAAAATAAGCCGATCACAGTCACCACGCCGACAAAACCCAACTCTTCGGCTATCACTGAAAACAAAAAATCGGTATGAGCTTCCGGCAAATAAAATAATTTTTGCACGCCGCTACCCAAGCCGACTCCCAGCCATTCTCCACGTCCAAACGAAATCAGCGCTTGCACCAATTGAAACCCGGTTTTCAAAGGATCCGCCCAAGGGTCCATAAAACTGGTGACCCGAACTAATCGATAAGGTGAGAAATAAACCAATAACATCGCCAGTACGCCAATGATCAACAGCAGCACTATAAATTGCGGCAATCTCGCTCCAGCCAAAAACATGATGCCCATGGCGATCATCAAAATAACAACGGACGAGCCGAAATCCGGCTCCAACAACAACAAAAAGCTGGCTACCGAAAACAGTCCCAGCGGTTTGAGCAAGCCGAACGCCGAGTTTTGCACCGATTCCTGATACCGAGTGACGTAGCCGGCCATATAAATAACGGAAAAAAACTTGACCACTTCCGATACCTGTATTCTGACTCCGGCTAAGGAGAGCCAACGCACACTACCGTTAACCTTTACGCCAAGGCCGGGAATCAGAACAACGATGAGTAACAGCAATCCGGCTAAAAACAACTTTGGGCCGTTTTCTTCCCAGACTCGCATCGGAACTGCCGCCACGCCGATACCGAATACCAAGCCCAAACCGATATGCGCTAATTGCCTGACCGGGTAATACATACCGTTACCGGTCATTTTTATGCCCAGATGCAATGAAGCGGAGGCCACCATTACATAGCCGATTAGCAATAAACCGATACTTACGGAAAGCAGCACCGGATCAAAATGAAAGCGGCTAAAGGGGGCTAATAAAGATTTCATTGGCTTTAGCTGCGCTCAGCCAATGTGGTTCGATGATTATGCGGAACTCGTTGGCTGAGTGAAGCCGACGCTAAGGGAAAACTGTCAACCAAGGCTAATACCGCTTTGGTAAATTTTTCCCCTCTATCTTGATAGTTTTTATATTGGTCAAGACTGGCGCAAGCGGGAGACAGCAACACGCTTTCGCCAGCATCGGCCAAACTCGCGGCAATCTGTACCGCTTCCGTCATAGTGTTCGCCGAATAAACCGGGACGCAATCATTCAGAGCCTGTTTTATCAAGTTCGCGTCCTTACCCATCAATACCACGCTTTTTGCTTTTTCTTTGATCGCAGGCGTCAACTCATTCATGTCGGCGCCTTTCGCATCACCGCCGGCGATAAGGATCACCTTCCGTGAATAACCTTGCAAAGCTGCAACGCAAGCGCCGATATTGGTTGCTTTTGAATCATTAACCCAAGTAACGCCGCGTATTTCTGCGACGCGCTGCATTCTGTGGCTTAAGCCTTTGAATTTGCGTAAGGCGTTGCACATCACCTGGTCATCCAAGCCGACAGCTACGCCCAAGGCTAAGGCCGCCAGCGCATTGGCCGCATTATGCCTGCCTTCAAGCGGTAATTCGGTCAGCGGCATCAGGCGCGATTCGTTGTGCATCAGATATTCGGTATCGCCCTGATAGGCAATATGGAAATCGGCTTTGTCGTTAATCGAGAAGGTCAACGTTTTACGTCCATTGTTGCGCATGGCGCAAACAACCGGATCGTCGGCATTGATGACCATGACTCCGTCACCTATAAAAATTCTTTGTTTTTCCCGTGCGTATTCGGCTATGTCGAGATGTCTGTCCAGATGGTCGGCGCTAACATTGAGCACTGTCGATGCTGCTGCGTTTAAGGTTGAAGTTCTCTCCAGCTGGAAACTTGAGAGCTCCAATACATATAAATGCGCATTTAACGCCAATAAATCCAAAGCCGGCGTACCCAGATTTCCACCGACGCCCACTTGGATCCCGGTCGCTTTGGCCATTTCACCGAGCATGGTGGTCACCGTGCTTTTGCCATTGGAACCGCTAATCGCAACGATGGGCGCATCGACAGAGCAGGCGAATAAATCAATATCGCTGACTATTTTCGAGCCGTTAGCTATCGCTTTAATGATCGCTTGTTCGTTCAGTGACACGCCGGGGCTGACTACCAGATGTGTCGCCACTTTAAACGCGGCTTCGTCAAAACCACCGGTAAACACCGGCGTATCCGGCATTTGCTGAAAAAACTCCTCCATCATCGGCGGCTTGGCGCGACTATCGATAATGGCGAATTTAAAATCCAGACTATGTAAATAATGCGCAACCGAAATTCCCGTGTTGCCCAGCCCCACGACCAATATCTTGGCCGTTTGCGGGTCCAAAGCGAAATTTTTTTTCAACAATTCAATAATCGCGGCACTATCCATTTCTTATCTCAGTTTTAAGGTAGCCAAGCCGATTAATACTAAAATGACGGTAATAATCCAGAACCGTACGATCACGCGAGGTTCAGGCCATCCTTTCAATTCAAAATGGTGATGTATCGGCGCCATGCGAAAAACGCGTTTCCCGGTCATTTTGAACGAGGCCACCTGAATAATCACCGATACGGTTTCCATGACGAAGACGCCGCCCATAATCATCAGCACGATTTCCTGCCTGACCAGCACGGCCAAAACGCCTAAAGCACCGCCCAGGGCCAGCGCGCCGACATCGCCCATGAATACCATAGCGGGGTAGGCGTTAAACCACAAAAAGCCCAAACCGGCGCCGACTAAAGCCGCACAAAATACGATCAGTTCTCCGGCATTAGGTAAATAAGGGATTGCCAAATATTCGGAAAAAGCGACGTGGCCGGAGAGATAGGCAAAAATCCCTAAGCCGGTAGCCACCATCACGGTCGTCATAATCGCCAGGCCATCCAGCCCATCGGTCAAGTTGACTGCATTGCTGGTTCCGACAATCACAAAATAGGTCAGAACAATATACATCCAGCCCATGTTTAACATGACGTCTTTAAAAAACGGCACAATCAATTGGGTTTCTGCCGGTAATATTGCGGTTTTGTATAAGAAAACCGCTGCTATTAAGCCGATGATCGATTGCCAGGAATATTTGGCTTTAGCCGATAAGCCATCGCTGTTGCCCTTGATAACCTTTCTATAATCATCAATAAAACCGATGACGCCATAGCCCATGGTTACCAACAAAATAACCCATATATAACGGTTGCCCAGATCAGCCCACAACAGCGTGCTGATCGCTATGGCGACCAGTATCAGGGTTCCTCCCATAGTAGGCGTACCGGCTTTTTCGTAATGCGATTGAGGGCCCAAGGTGCGGATGCTTTGCCCGATCTTGTTGCGGCTCAATTTCCTGATCATGACCGGGCCGATAATAAAAGAAATGATCAACGAAGTTAAAGCGCCAAGAATGGCGCGAAAGGTCAGGTAATGAAAGACCCGGAAACCGCCGTCAAAGGTCATCAAATAGTCTGCAAAGTAAAGTAACATTATTTTTATATCCTGAAGTTTTCAACCAATGCGGCTGCTACTTTCTCCATGCGTTGAGCCCTTGACCCTTTGATCAAAATCGCTTCATCACCTTTGAGTTCTTGCTTTAACACTTTAATTAAATCGTTTTGGTCGTCAAAAAAAGTGGCGGCTTCACCGAAAGCCGTTGCCGTATACCGAGCGTCAGAGCCTACCGCGAAGAGACGCACAACACCGCTCGATTTGATGAGTTCGCCTATTTGTTCATGCATTTTTAGGCTTTCAGGACCCAACTCGCCAAAAGCCCCTAAAACCAGCCAAGGTTTGCCGGGGCAGTTAACCAATACATCCAGTCCCGCTTTCAGCGAAGCCGAATTGGCGTTATAAGTGTCATCTATAACGATATTGCCTAAACGGCTTACCAACGGTTGCAAGCGACCAGTGACCGGTTTTACATTTTCCAGTCCCTGTTTAATCTGTTGCAGATTTATGTCCAAGGCTAAGCATGCCGCCGTTGCGGCCAATGCGTTACCGACGTTATGCCGACCTGCAAGCTTTAGCTTTACGGTGAGCGAACCTTTGGGTGTCAGTAATTCAAAGGTGGTGGCGAATTCATGATTAATAATTTCTGTTTTAATGGAATGCGCGCTTGCATCTGCACCCCTATCTATTCCAAACGATATAACCTTTCTGCTCCCGGCTACTGACTTCCAATAGTCGAAATAGGCGTCATCGCGATTAAGAATAGCGACACCGCTCTGTTTAAGCGTTCGGATTATTTCCCCTTTCGCTTCGGCAACCCCGTCAACACTGCCGAAGCCTTCTATGTGCGCGGCTCCGACATTGGTAATAATCGCAACATCGGCTTGTGCGTATCGGCTGGTATATTCAATTTCGCCCGGATGGTTTGCGCCCATTTCGATGACTGCATACCGGTGCTGTTCGTTCAAGCGCAACAAGGTCAAGGGTACGCCAATGTCATTATTTAAATTGCCTTGCGTAAACAGCGTACCGGCATTAACGCTCAATATCGCCGCCACCATTTCTTTGACGGTAGTTTTTCCGTTACTACCGGTAATGCCGACTACTGATACCGCTGATTTGTTGCGCCAAGCTCCTGCCAGTTCAGCCAATGCCAAGCGCGTATCATCAACAACGATATGTGGTATTGATGGTCGCATCAGTTCCCTTGGCAACTGCTCCATGCGTTGCTCTACCTCGGCAACTGCTCCCTGCGTTGCTCTACCTCCTTCATCCATGCAGTCGTCCTGCTTCCGTGCAGTCGTACTGATTGTGACACTTCCGCCGTCCATGGCGGTCGCTGCAATGCCTTGATGCACGATTGCTGCCGCTGCGCCGTTTTGTTCTGCTGCTGCCACAAATTCATTGCCATCGAAATTATGCCCTTTAATCGCGACATAAAGCTGACCGGGCTTTATCGCTCTTGTATCGATACAAATTGACGATATCGCAATATCGTCCCCGACCAACGTTCCCTGTACGCAGGCTGCTATCTCACTCAACATCATATTCATTTATTTCGTCTGCTCAATGCATCAAGTACAACTTGCCTGTCGCTGAAAGGTACGCATATCCCATTGCTTTCCTGATATTGCTCATGGCCTTTGCCTGCAATCACAACACAATCATTTTGAGCCGCACTTGTTACCACTTTTTGTATCGCCCGTTCTCTATTTTGAATGACTTCAATCTTCGCTGATCGCACAGGTTCCGTACCGATTGCGGCACTCCCATTATCCCTGGCAGTCGAGCTACAACCGGCCAAAATATCATTGACTATATCCAGTCCGTTTTCGTAACGTGGGTTGTCATCGGTAATCACCACATGATCCGCCCAAGATTCTGCAATTTTTCCCATTTGCGCACGTTTGCCGGTATCTCTGTTGCCGCCACAGCCGAAAACGACCCATAAAGCCTGTTTGCAATGCTTGCGTAAACTGGACAAAACCTTGTCCAAGGCATCGGGGGTATGAGCATAATCGACAAAAACCAATGGATCGGCTTCTGTACCAAAGCGCTCCATACGACCATCAACCGGCTTTATGTTAGTTAGCCTTTGAACTGACTCATTCAATGAAATGCCCATAGCCAGCATTACTGTCAGGACAGCCAAGACATTCTCTACATTAAAATCGCCGTAGAGCGGTACTTTCAGTCGCTGAAATTGATCCTGCCAACGCAGATCAAATTCGATGCCATCGGCTTTATGCAATATGTTTTCCGCGCTGACGCATTCGCCTGATTCGGCTATTTTTCCTCTCGCACTAAACTGCCAAAGTGTTACCGATTCAGGTACGGCAGCAATAATTTGGTTGCTGTAAATATCATCCAAATTTACCACCGCGAAAACTAAGCCCGGCTTATTTAACAACTCCAGCTTGGCTTGTACATAAGCGTCCATGGTGCCGTGATAATCCAGATGATCACGACTGATATTGGTAAATACGGCGCCTTTAAACTTCACGCCGTTGACACGGCCTTGCTCTAAGCCATGAGAAGAGACTTCCATGGCTACCGTGCATTTTTTATTTTTTAATAATTCAGCCAGTATTTTCTGAATTGCCAAAGCATCGGGGGTAGTATTCAGTGTTTTGTTGAGCTTACCCCACTCTCCCCAACCGAGCGTTCCTATAATGCCGCAATCGTTCAGCATTTGACTCAAAAACTGACTGCATGATGTTTTGCCATTGGTGCCGGTAATGCCAATAACTGTCATAAATTGGGAAGGATCGCTATAAAAGCGCGTAGCCAATTCACCCAACTTTATGCCCAGATTTTCCACGGCGACCATGGGTACATCAATAACAGTATTATGTTGCAATGTTGCCGCCAGTTGTCGGCCGTTTCCGGCAGGATCAAAAATGACAGCACAAGCACCACTATTAAGAGCCTGTTCAGCATGCGTTAAACCATGTTGTTTGGCGCCGGCCAAGGCAATAAACATATCTCCTGAAACTACCTCACGACTATCCAAAGCCAAGCCGGTAACAGATATATCGATATCATCGGTGTTTACAGAGACTAGTCCGTTTAGTAACGCTTTAAGCGTCGGCATGCCGCTACATTGCTCTTGCATTGCTCTATGATGTTCCAAATACGATTTCGTCTATCTTATTCATAGGGATATATCTGCTGCACAATTCACACGGGTGTGGTGAGGGCAAATATCTCAAACACTATGAATAATGTGTAATTAAGGCAATACGGGAATAGTTATTTATTCGACCACCCTGTTAAGAACCTTGTCGGGTTAATAAAATGGGCATATTGTCTTGTTGATCGGGAGCAACTTCCAATACCCTCAAGGCCCCAGCCATCACTTTGGAAAACACAGGTGCCGATACTATCCCACCGTAATATTGTCCTGCGGATGGCTCATCAATCATGACGACGATAATCAAGCGTGGATTTTTTGCCGGCGCCATTCCGGCAAAAACGGAAAAATAACTATTCTCGACATAGCCGCCTGCGCCGGCTTTTTTTACCGTCCCGGTTTTTCCTGCTGCGCTGTAGCCATCGACTCTGGCTTCGTAAGCGGTACCGTCTTTCATGAGTACGGTTTCCATCATGGCCCTGACTCTCTTGGCGGTCTTGGCGGAGAATATCCGCTGCTGATCAACATCTTCATCCCGCTTTAGCAAACTCACCGAATGCAAAATGCCGTCGTCGGCCAGTGCGGTATAGGCTCTTGCCAACTGCAATGCTGATGCACTGACGCCATAACCGAATGACAAGGTCGCTCTGTCGAACTCATGCCATTTTTGATAATCAAGCAAGCTTCCACTGGCTTCTCCAGGAAAACCGGAGCCTGCCGCAACACCAAACCCCAGCTTGTTGTAAACACTCCAAAAATATTCCGGCGGCATTCTCAATGCCATCTGGCTGACTGCAACATTGCTGGATTTCTTCAGTACGCCTGTCAGATCCAGCGTCCCGTAGTTATGCACATCTTTAACCACGTGGTTACCGATCTGATAGAAGCCGTGAGTTTCGAAAACTTCGTTTGGTTTGACGTAGCCCCCGTCCAAAGCAGCTGCGACAACGAATGGCTTAACTGTTGACCCAGGTTCGAACACGTCTGTTAACGATCGGTTTCTGTACAGGCTTTCTTTTAAACTCTTTCGGGTATTCGGGTTAAACGACGGCTGATTGACTGCGGCCAAAATTTCCCCGCTCTGAGCGTCCAACACCACTAGCGCTGCTGATTTTGCCTTGTTAAGATTAACCGCCAACTGCAATTCCCGGTATGCCAAATATTGGATGCGCTGATCAATACTTAAATCCAGATTTCTGCCCGCAACCGGTTCTTTAATATTTTCTACATCTTCAATAATCCGGCGTTGACCATCCCTGATAACACGCTTGCTGCCTGGAATTCCTTTTAACGATTTTTCGTATCCCGCTTCAAGCCCCGCCTGACCTATATCGTCAATATCGGTAAAGCCGACCAAGTGCGCTGAAACTTCTCCTGTCGGATAAAAACGTTTAAATTCGCGCTCGAAATAAATACCCGCGAGCTTCAATGCTTTCACTTGGTCTGCAACTACCGGACTAATCTGCCGGGCAATGTAAGCAAACTGCCTATGCGTATCTCCCTTCATTAGCTCATCAATCTTTCCGTTCGGCAAATTCAGCAATTCTTCCATTTGCCTGATTTCACTTCCTTTGGCCGATTCGATCTGTTGCGGATTCATCCAAATCGACTCGACAGGCGTACTGATTGCCAGCGGGGCACCATTTCTGTCTTTTATCATGCCTCTGTATGCAGCGACTTCCACATCAGTAACATGGCGCATATCGCCTTGTTCTTTAAGGAACTGCTTATTCAGCACCTGCAAATCGATAGCTCTACCAACCAGTGCAGCCATACAAGCCATTATAAAAACAATGACTATTTTTCTTCTGCCGCCATAGATAGCGGGGATGTCTCGATCGGTAGAGAGACGGTGCGAGCGATCTGAAAAATTGCTGACCGGCTTACGAGTCTTATGTCTGCCCTGAAAATGCATCATTTACGGTCTTATATAAATAATTTTTTCCCGTAACGGCATGACTAGCTTCAGTTGTTCCCGCGCCACTTGTTCTACCCGGTTCTGCTCTGCCAAGGTTGTCAACTCCAATTGCAGTTGGCCCCATTCCACTTCATACTGATCAAGGGCTCTTTCCTGTTTTTGGATTTCAATAAAAATTAACCGCGAATGGTACTTGCTGTAAATCACAGCCAGTGCGGATAACAACAGCACTAATAGCATTCCGCCTATACCTAAATAGCGAACTATTACCACTTAAATTCTCTCGGCTACTCGCATAATTGCGCTTCGTGCTCTGGCATTTTGAGTAATTTCCAGTTGCCCTGCTTTCAGCGCCTTACCTGTTTTATTCAAAATTCCTTTAGTTATATCACTTTCTTTGACCGGTAATTTGCCCGGATTATATTTAGCTCCGGACTCAGACCTGATAAAGCGCTTGACGATTCGGTCTTCTAGTGAGTGAAAAGAAATAACTACTAAACGCCCGCCGGGTTTCAATATCCGGGCGGACTGCTGCAGAACCGCTTTTAATTCATCCAGTTCACTATTGATTTCGATACGAATTGCTTGAAAACTGCGGGTTGCCGGATGCTTGTGTTTTTCTCTTACCGGCACTACATCTTCAATAAGCTTTGCTAACTCTCGGGTTGTCGTAATTGGCGTTTCAGCTCTTTTTTCAATAATCGCGTGAGCTATGCGGCGTGCAAATCGCTCCTCGCCATACTCAAATAAAACCGCGACCAGTTTCTTTTCATCAACACAGGAAAGCCATTGTTCAGCCGTGACACCTGCTGTGCCGTCCATTCGCATATCCAACGGTCCGTCGCGTAAAAAACTGAAGCCTCTTTCAGGGTTATCCAGCTGGGGTGAGGACACGCCCAAATCGATCAGAATGCCGTCAATTTTTCCAGTTAAGCCTTCATGTAGGATTATGTTTTCCAACTCGGAGAAATGGGTGTGCTTTAGTATAAAACGCTTATCTTCAAGCAGAGTCCGTGCATAATCGGAGTTAACCGCATCCAAGTCTCGATCAAAAGCCAATAACCGGCCTGTCGGTCCCAATCGGTCTAAAATTCCTTGGCTATGCCCGCCCCGGCCGAAAGTACAATCCAGATAGATACCGTCTTTTTTAATCGCCAACTGCTGCAAAGCTTCCGCAAACATCACGGGCAAATGTTCCACTCACAAATCTCCCGTTATTAAAAGGATAAGGAACCTAAATCTTCCAGTCCTTCATTATCATCACCTTCCAGCCATTCATTTTCCTTTGCTCTCCAAGCTTCTTCATTCCAGAGTTCAAATTTATTGAGTTGACCGATCAGGATAATTTTTTTATCTATATTCGCGAATGTTCTCAGCTTCTCCGGCAGCAACAAACGACCCTGTCCGTCCATTTCACACTCGGATGCATTACCGATAATAAACCGCCTTAATTTACCGGCCATTTTATTTAAGGTGGGTAACTTACTGATCGTTTGCTCGAGCTTTTCCCATTCAGGCATCGGGTAAAGCCATAAACAACCATTCTCTCCAACACATCGTTCATTTACCGCAACTGTTACAACCATCTGGCATTCGCAACAGTCCTGCAATTCTTCCCGATAACGAGTAGGGATTGCAAAGCGTCCTTTGCTATCTAAATTGAGCGAACTGATGCCTCGAAACAAAATTTACCCCTAAAAAACCATTTTCCTCCACTTTTCTCCACTTGTGTCCACTATAAATTTCAAAGAACACCTAGTCAAGGAGGATTTCACTTAGATTCTTTCTTTTTCGCCAACGACTTACATAGTCATCAAAATGAAATATAACTATATAAAATTTAGAAAAATAATTCCTATTCTTTATCATAAAGTTAATTTATTTCTATAAGAAATTACTTTAAGTATAAGGCTGAAGTGGTTTCCAGGTTTTTTGATAACAGATGGAAATTAAATTTAACACTGCTGCCGCGGTAATTACCTGGAAGTATTTATGCTTTTAGCGAGGCAGTAAGGGGACAAGTACAAAGTACTCGGAAAAGGAAGGAAAGAGCCGGCCTATAAGCCGGGTTCTGTCTAGAACAGTCATTCATCTAGGTTGCAAGTCGCCTTGCAACTCAAGCAATCTACCCAGGAACCGCGCGGGCCACGCGTCTGTCCCTCTATTTGATCTTGCTCCGGGTGGGGTTTACCATGCCACTCCTGTTACCAGTTGCGCGGTGCGCTCTTATCGCACCTTTTCACCCTT
>SXGU01239089.1_pt1 | contig 28059 bp, 19 predicted proteins | sample 3174531 | NCBI WGS metagenome assembly SXGU01 (sample SAMN11356863, study PRJNA531348) | freshwater metagenome | isolation source: freshwater sample F1-140 | place: China: Fuxian Lake, Yuxi | collected 2017-12-25 | reverse complement strand
ACAACTTGCTAGGCGGTGAGTGGGTACAGACCAGCTACAACAACAACATCCGCAAAAACTATGCAGGCATTGGCTACACATACGACACAGAGCGCGATGCGTTTATTGCGCCGCAACCTTTTGCGAGCTGGATACTAGACGAAGCAACTTGCCGCTGGCAAGCGCCAGTGCCGATGCCAACGCCAAACTTCCCGCCGAAGTATACATGGGACGAAGCCACTTTGAGCTGGATTGAGCTAACACCGCCGTAATGCCCTCGCATAGTTTGCTGCGGGGATGAAAATCCCCAGCCCGATGTATTCAACGGTAATGAGTATATTTGCCGGAGAATACGATATTGACTACAAAAAAGAACAGCCCGTCATTTTAGATATTGGCGCAAATATAGGCGGTTTTGCCGTTTGGGCTAATGAAAGATGGGCTAACGCAACAATCCATTCTTACGAACCATCGAAAAGCAATTTCGAATGGCTGCAGATAAACACCGAGAAAATACCAAACATAAATATTCTAAATGTTGCCGTTGGGCAACAAGCCGAGGAGTTAAAGTTATTTCACGGAACGGGTGGTAATTTATGTCGTGCCTCACTGCGGCGTGGTGCAGAGCAGGTTGATTACGGGGAATCGGTGCGGGTAATACCGGCCAGCTCCCTCCCCAAAGCCGATATAGTAAAAATTGATACCGAGGGTTGGGAAGTGCCAATTCTTGCGGCAATTGAATTTCAGCCGGATATTTACATTCTTGAATATCACTCAATCGAGGATATGAACTCAATAGCTGAGATACTGGCAAATTACACACTGGTAGGACACAACATAACCAGACCTGATTTGGGGGTAGTCAAATATTCTATGGTAAAGAAAACCTAATGGGACACTACACATTTGGGGAGCAAATGCAAATAGATACAGACTTGTTGAAGGCGACAAGTCTTTTTATTGCCATGCCGTGCTTCGGCAGCAAGCTTGAAGCTACAACATTTATGTCGTTTTTGGGGTGGGGTAATCTATGTCATGAACTTGGAATTAAATGGCAAGTAGAGTGCGTGGGCAACGAATCGCTGATTACACGAGCCCGTAATATTTCTGTATCTTCGTTCCTCGGTTCACGGCTTAATTTTACACACCTGATGTTTATTGACTCCGATATAACATTTGAGCCGTGGCATTTATTGTCGTTGCTGTCTAGGGACAAAGATGTTGTGGGAGGCCTGTATACTGCGAAAACATTTCCCACAAGGGTAGTTGCCAATCACTTTCTTGGAGAGGCAACCGAGGATGGGATGCACGAGGTTCGTAAAACCGGCACTGGATTTTTGATGATTAAGCGGCATGTATTTGAGAAGCTTGATGCCCATCCAAGTGTCCTGCCCTTTGATTGGGAGATTGGTATTCCGCCCAATGCGAACAAAAACCTCAAAACCTATTTTGATACTTCGGTGCGCGACGGCAGGTACTTGAGCGAGGACTGGTTCTTTTGCGAGAACTGGCGGGACTTGGGGGGCAAGGTCTGGCTGGATACTAATGTGCAACTCGGGCATACCGGCTCGTTCCTTTACGGGTTGGGGGAGCAAGAAGAGCTATACAGGTCGTTGCACGGCTTTTACAAGGGAACATCGGTGGAGCTGTAATTATTCTGAGTGTGGTTAACAAAAACCCCTATTTTTAGGGGTTTTTTTGTTTATAAAGGGGGGGCAGGGTAAAATAGGGGGAAATCCAAGTTACAGGCGGGGGAAAGAAAAATGAAAGAAATCAGGTTTACCGAACCGCTGTATCAGGTAGACATAAGCTACCTAATCGGGGGAGATGTCCCCCAACTAAAAACTTTCTTGGAAAACAGGCACGGTACATACCACATGTACAGTTTTGGAGAACGGTTTTATTGGGCAGAGGACTGCAACACCACAAACGCTTATCAGTTTCATGTTTCCCAGCCTCTCGGCAGGGGGGAAACATTTTATGTGTGGGTGGCTGAAAAAACGGCTTATTTGCTATTTCACGAAACCTACCACCTCGTCGGGGACATTTTGGATAACCGTGGCATTAAATACTGCATGGAGTCCGAGGAGGCTTTTGCGTATTTAGGTGGCTGGATATTCCAAGAAGCTTTCAAACTGATGCGGGGGACATTCAAGAGCCGCTAAGGAAGGCGACATGCCGAAAATTACGGTGAATAGTGTAAACTACTGATATGACACTCAAAGGAATAGATGTAAGCCACCACCAGCACCCCCTAGATGTTGACTACGGGCTTTTATACAACGAAGGGGTGCGTTTTGCCTTTATTCGTTCTGCGTATGGCACATTGGACGACAAGGCGTTCTTTGGGCATGTGGCAAAGGCTTTGGCAAACAAAATACAAGTGGGGGCTTATTCGTTCCTGCACGCCCGCCACCACATAGCCACACAGGCGCAAAAGTGCGCCCAGCTGTATGAGTATATGCCGTTAGGGTGCGTTTTGGATGTGGAACAAGACGGGATTACGGCTGCGATGGTTGATTTGTGGGTAGAAATATTCCTAAAATCAACCGGCGCGTACCCGATTATCTACACTTCGCACTCTATGTGGCTCAAGTGTTACGGGCGGCAGGCAAACCCGCACGCCGCCACATGCCCGTTGTGGGTGGCGCACTACACGCAGCCGAACCAGAAAGTCATTCTCCCTAACGGGTGGAAGACACATGTATTTCACCAGTACACAGACAAAGGCATCACTCTGGCTCACAAAGCTCCGCTAGACTTCAACACTTTCAGTGGAGACGAAAACAACCTTAATGAGCTGATTAGGTATCGGGTGGGTCGCAAGGGCAGTCATCCGGCATCAATTCCCAGACTTCCAAGTCCAAGCGTAAGCGTTGCAGCTGCGCCAGTCACCCCTGTCGCATTCGACGCACAGGAAAAAAAAAGGTAACAGAACAATTGGCTACAAATACACCAAAAACATTGCCACGCGCCAAAGAATTTGGCTTGCACGGCTCAGCTGATTCCTCGTGGGGCAATTTACTGCTCCCGTTCGAACGCGAGATGGTTGAGAAAGGCAAGTTCAATGCCTTTAAACTGCTTTCCCGCGAAAATCCAGATAGCGTTGACTGGCTCAGGGAGAAAGGGGTCAACAAAATCATTGTACGGTTGATGTTACAGGGCGATGCTCTGCTTAATCCAGCGTCAGCATGGGCTGACACACGCGATAAAGTGCGCGGGTTCTATTTAAAGGGTGTACGCCACTTTGAGCTACACAATGAACCTAACCTGAACATCGAGGGGCTAGACCACTACTGGGTGAATGGCACAACTTTCGCCAAATGGTTTAGTGGTCTAGCCCTGCTTCTGAAAAACGAGTTGCCCGAGGCAAAAATCGGCTGGCCCGGACTTTCACCGGGTGGCACGATTGCGGGTACGCGCATGGACTGGCGGGAGTTCCTGAATGCAGCTATTGCGGCAAACGCGTTCAATTCCGTAGACTGGATTGGGTGCCATTGTTACTGGACGCACCGTGGGGATATAACAAACAAAGCTGCGGGTGCGCATTGGAGGGAGTATTTAGGGTATAGTAAGCCAATAAATATAACCGAGTATTCCAATCCTGCGCCTAATTACTCAAAGGCTGATAAGGCTGTGGAGTATCTGGAGTGGTTTAATACTTTGGCAGGAATTGACGGGGCGTACTCGTTTGTATCAAGTGCCTCAAGCGGGTTCGAGAACGAAACTTGGACAGCGCAGATGGCAGAAATCGTTGGAAGTCAGAGATAAATTTGGGGAAAATTTGCTATGCCAACCTCTGGAAATAAACAAGATGTAAGACAATTTGATGGAACGGAATTTCATGTGCGTATGGCAGTATTTGAAACCAAAATAGATGCGCTGCTCGAAGCGTTGCGAGAAATCAAAACAGAGATGCAGCGCCGCAACGATTCTACCGAAGAGCGGCTGAATCTTATTGATGCGCGCCAGACACGCATGGAGTTGCGCATGACACGCGGCGATGCAATCGTAACGGTTACGGCTACAGTATTGGCCTCATTTGTAAGTCTGGCAATTGCATTTATGAAGTAGAGGGTGCAACTATGAATGAGGTAACGCAGGCATCCATTCACTCGCAGCTAAATAATCGGCTGCAAGCTTTGCGGGCCGCTGTATATCGCAATGCTTTGATTGCGAGATTCAAAAATTACATAGGTAAACATCCGCAGGAAACCCATACAACGCTCTACAATCTAGCGCACCCCGCCGGTGAAAATCGCACCAATTTAATGCGCCAAGCTGGCATTAGGGCGTTGGGGGAGGGGGAGGGGGATACTACTACCGCTGGCAGTAATACCGTGACAACCGGTCTCAACGCAGAGGGGGTGTTTGGTCGCTTTTTTACCAACGCGGATGGGGTAACGCAGTTTAGTGCAGGCTATGGCCCGCGAAATTCTGTTAAGACCCAACGAGACGCTACATTGGCTAAGGTAATTGGACGGACCGACACAGACATCGCAAGGAATACAGCGTCTTTGCAGTTTGAGACTGTGGTGGAGTACTTAATAAAAAACAACAAGTTCGACGATTTTGAAAGCGCAACAACTGCCTTGCAAAGCAAAGTGGATGCTGCCGATAAAACACCGGGCGGCGCGAAAGCATTTCTCCAAGCCAGATTTGACGAAGTAGACCCAGCTACAAAAGAGTCTGCCGCACGGAATTGGGCACACCAGATTCTTATGACAGAACAAAAAAGAATTGCCGATGAAGGCGTAGACACCCAAATAAGACTTGAAGAGTCAAAAACTAGACAGGTGTACGAAAAGAATTTAAAACGCGCACAAATGTTGGCTGATAAAAGGCCTGATTCAGAAAAACAGCGACTAGCGGCGATTGTTGCGGACAATGCGCAGAGATTGAGCGAAGCGCAAGCACCGTTTGTGGCAGCGCGTAAAGCCTACGTTGCTGAAAGCCAACATATCGAACTGTTGAAGAGGGGAGAAGAAATCACCAAGATAAAAACTAAATACCTTGCAGAAAAAAATGCAAAAAGGGCAGATGAAAAGGACGATGCGGATTCGGAAACAGCAAAAGCATACGACCTAGTATTTAACGAAAACGGCACAATTAAAACGGGCATAAGATATCTAATGCCCCTTACTCAGACGCAAATTGCAGAGCGCGGAGAAGAAAAGGTGAAGCTAAAAGCGGCAATGGATCTTCTTAAAAAGAAAAGAGATGATGTTCTTGCGGAAAACAACAAAAATTTGAGAGATTTTGCCAAAGATGAGACCAAAGCGGCGAGGGCAAGTGCCGCACAGGTAGGCAGGAGCAATATAGAAAATTTTGACGCATTTATAATAAATGGAGGGCGAAATTTTTTTGCCAGATTTAATAATTTTGTTAATAAAGCTCCACGCAAATCTGCCACTAGGTCTGGCTATAACTTTCTACGTAATTTCTGGCGTGCTACCGAGCGGCTGGTGACTAGAAATATCCCTGAGGATATTAATTTGGGAGTGGCGGGGCAGAAATATACAAAAGAACCCCCCACCCAAAAATTTTTCGATGCTGTGCAGGCACTAATAAATAAAGATGTTAAAGACCGAGCAAACAAGGCAGATTCAGCGGTCTTAAATCAACACTACGAGGATATGAAAAGCCTTATAGCTCCAATGCTAACGCCGAAAATATCTAAAGGGAAAGTGACGAGTGGGGAAGACATTTTCATGAGTTATAAGGAATTAAGTGATTTCATGTATTCTTTTAAAATGCTGCGCGAATCAAGGGCAATGGCGGCTTCCTTGAACGCTTACAAAGAAAAACAATATGCAGGACGCATAGGTAATGTGGTAAAACAAAATATGGCGCGTTACTTTTATGGTATGTAATCAGGGGAAGCGTTATGAATAAATCATTTGTGGAATTCTTGGTAGATTTAGCTGAGACAACAGAGAAAAAAATTACCGAGCGCGTCAAGGAATTGGCGGGGTATACCCTAAAGCATTGGGGTGGCAGGCAACCGCAGGAACCGCACGGTTGGCGCTACGGCGCTAATATTTTGCGCCCAAACGGCATGGGAGACCCCTCTGTGGAGCGCGGGCGGGCATATTTGCAGCGCATTACAGGTCGCGACCTGAATGACGCGCTTACTGGAAGTCGTATTGCAGCTGGTGCGGGAAACAATCGTGGCATTAAGAATGTGCATATGGAATACCAAAGGCGTTCGCGTGGTGGCGATTCCAAATTGCGGAGATGGGATAAGGGCGAACGGGATATGGAATACGGGAGATCGCTAGCTGACCAAAGGGGTACGGGAACTTCCCATAGTGGCAATACTGCAAGAGCTGGTACCAACAAACCATCCAACGAGTCAAAGAACCAAAAGTGGTCTGCTACCCCAGCCAAATTACGCAATCCAGCTGGAGACCCGAAAGATAGAAGGAATCGGGTTCATGGCGGAAAGGGTTTGTCTGACCCTTGGAAAAATCGGCGCGGGCGTGTAAAAGCAGATCGCGCTGCAGGCCGCAAACTTATCAAAGATGTCCGCAAAAGCCCTATTCCAGATGCTTTAGGAAAGCAGGGTTTAGCTTCGCAGCGCAGTGCTACAGGCGGCAGAGGAGGAACATATGGCGCGAAGTATATGTCGGGAAGTTCTAATAAGAAAGGCTCCCAATTTCGCGCAGATACACGGGCGCAGCAGTTGGAAAGATTTGACCGAAACGTTGCAAAGAGGAAAAAAGTAACACCAGAACAACAAGCCCGAAGTGCCGCAAGGAAACGGGAGAATAGACTACGAACGATTCGTAAAACTGGGATATCTGAGGGAGCTGGGCGTATTCGCAGTGCCAGTTTCGGCCAACGCAGGCAGGGAAATACACTAAGCCGTAAGCGCAAAAAAGAACTGAGTATTGTCAATCCGATTTTGGGGGGCATCATGGAAGTTGTCCATGCGCATGTTGAAAAAGTTTTGCTGGAAAAGCATAAGGAGTTGTTTGTGCCACTGGAGCATACTAGCCCCTACAGAGAATTGGCCGCTTACAAGGCTAAGGCGCAGGACAAATCCAGCAAACCAGACAAGGGCGAGTACGACGAAGAAGGCGGCATGGCTAAATCGCAATTGCAAAGCGTAATTCGTAACGCAAAAGCAATCCATGATTTATTGCAAGACGACACTAATGTGGCCGAGTGGGCGCAATCTAAAATTGCTTTAGCAGAAGATTATGTCAGCACGGTGTCTAACTATATCCAGAACAACTCTTCCCAAAGCGCAAAGAAGGAGCTGGGGGAATCACTTATTGCAAGTACATTCAAGGCAAAGGACGCTGCGCCAAAGAAAAGCCCTCCAGAAAGCAAAACAATCTCCGATGCTGTGCGCACCGGTTTGAAGAAAAAAGTTGCCGACCATAACAAGAAATACGGGGAGGTGGCTAGTAAGCGGGTAACCTTCTCAATGCTTGAGCGGGTATTTCGGCGCGGGGTCGGTGCGTATCAAACCAATCCCGGAAGTGTAAGGCCAAATGTTTCAGGGCCTGACCAATGGGCGTATGCGCGGGTAAATGCTTTTCTGGCTGCTATTCGCTCTGGAAAATATCAAAGTGGCAAGTTTGACACCGACATTCTTCCAAAGAAACATGCTTTGTCCTCCCGCAAATCTACTTCCAAAGAAATAGGGGGTATGAAAATTTACATTGATCCTGCCAACATCGGTAAATTTAATGCCACAAAAAAAAGGACTGGTAAATCAACAGAGGAACTGACGCACTCAAAGAATCCGTTGACTCAGAAGCGCGCTGTATTTGCCAAGAATGCAGCGCAGTGGGGTAAATAATGAAAGATGATTGGTACGAGCATTTGCAGTTAGCGCAAACGCTTAAGGCGCCCGGCGGCGGCAACAGAATTCACGATCCCCGTACTGGCAGGTTTGCCACATACGGCTCTTCCGCGCCAAGTAAGCGCAAGAAAGGCGGTAAGGTGGGGCGTCCTAAAGGTAGCGGGTCTGGTTCAAGTGAAACTCCCAGCTACACTACACCCAAGCCGCGTGTTTCCGTGGAGAGGACTGACAGCAGAACTTCAGCGGCAATGGCAAGAATGCCTTTAGGGAGATTTGTAGATGTGCGTGATCCGGGCCGCAATGACGCTCTCAGGGATAAGCTAAATTCCCTAGGTGACGGAACAGTTATAAATGGCTGGACTAAAGTAGTTAAAGGCGACAAATCCTACTGGCAAAGTGGCAAACAGGTGCTCGTAAATCTACCAGAGTCTGTGCTAGACCGCTCGGTGCATAAGGGGATAATAGTCAAGGCTCTTAAGGATGGCGTGTTGCCGCCAATGCAAGCGATTGCGTTGCACAGTAGGGATTACCCCCAAATTGCCAACTGGCCTATTATGAAAACTCTTATCGGTGCCACCGCAAAAGAGGCGGGGTATGTGCCAAGCAGCGCTATTGCTCTTATTTCCCAAGTGCGCAATACCATGTTAGCTTCAATAAACAAAAACGCCCTAAGCAAGCAAATGTATCTGAGTTTGTCCCATAAGGCGTTTAGTCCCAAAAAAAACAAGCTAAAGAAACATCTTGAAGCTGTTGATGGCAAGGCTATTCCAACCGAGCAAAAAAAGTTTAGTCTTCAAAAAAAACAGCCTGCGACTATGTTTCTAGCCCAAAATGCCGGTTACACAAGATTGGGTGGTTTTGAGAATCCAAAATACATTAATTTACGGGAGCCTGACGAAACGAAAAGGGCGATAATTCTGGATTTCATGCCAGCATCGGTTTTAGTTTCCAAGGTTTACAGCCCAGCGACTGCAGGCGAAGGGAAAGTTAAGCGAAAGAACATTTTCGGGCCACAGGTAATTATGAATGCGCACCCATTGGAAAACACATCCCCCTTCTACTATAATAAGCGCGGCTCTAATTACACAGCTCCCAAAACAAAACCCAAGAAACGGGTTACAAAGAAGGAGCAGATTGCTTATAGCGATGAGCTTGCGGAAAATCTTAAGGCGCGCAAGCCACGCAATTACCGAAGGGAGTACGATAATTTTCATGGCACTCCCAAGCAAATCAAAATGCGGGGGCTAAGAAATCGAGCACGCCGAGAAAGCGGCTTGAAAGTTGGCGACCCGCGTGAAGTAGACCATATAGTTCCGCTGTCAAAAGGCGGCTCGGCGAAAAAAACTAATTTGAGGATTGTGTCAAGGCATACCAATCGCAGCAAGATGGCAAAGACCACAAAGGAATACATTGCCTATGTCATCACACGTTGCTTTAAAAGTCGCGGCTTAAAATTGTAAATAATGCACAATCTGCTTTCTTTAGAGGAATTCAGGCGAGAGATGGGATTCCACCCTTGGCATTTTTGGGGGTTGGCTAATTCCACCGTGCCCGTAAACAGCGCCTGTGATGATACGGTTAGAAAATATGCTTGGCAAAACGCAGATGCTGTTGGGCGCGAAGATATTATCAAGGCAATTTGTGAAGCAGAACAGAAATTACGTGATTATCTCGGGTATTGGCCGCTTCCAAAATATAGCTCAAAGCAAGTTAAGTACCCGACATACATAGACAATCGAGTTAGGTATTATGGTTACCCAGACGGTGATTCGCGCTGGATTTCCGTTTCTGTGGGGGAAAATTACCTGCAAGCAATTGGGGTTGAAGCGCTTACACTGCTAGGCACTTGCAATGTTACATATTCCGACCCTGATGGCGATGGTCTTAATGAGCTGTTCACCATTACGGTAGCTACAACAAAAACGGATGTGTCTAAAATTGCCGTTTTTTTTGCAGCCGCAAACCGTCTAAATGGTGATGCGGTGGCAGACAATTACAGGATACTGCCGGTAAATATTGTAATTTCGGGCGGTGTTGCAACTATAAAGGGGTCTAGTTGGCTGTTAGTGCGCCCTATTCTGTACGAGGGTGCGTCGGTTGGAGACCTAAACCCAGCCACGGCAGGAAACTTTGTAACAACCCTTGAGGTCTACACTCGGGTCACAAATCCACAAGGCATCACAATAGATGACTGTCAGGTGCGCTTAGAGTGGGAAACTCTCCCGTACCCCCTGTATCGTTTTAGTGGTTCCGATTCCGCCACATCATCCCTCGTGGATGGCGGAAACCCAAATACAGACTATAACCCCCTAAATCTTGACAATTCTACCGACCCAGCTAGTGTGGGCATGGCGGTTGGACGGGCGGGGATACGGGATTCCAGATTAGGGTTTATAATTCCAGCGCAGGCTATCTGGGATGCTGGAGCCCAAGTTTGGGCATCTGTGGAATGGGGAAGGGAGATGGCACCTGATACAATAACGGTAAGGTATCAGGCTGGAATGCATCTTGATGCTAGGGGTCATATGGCACCCGAGATGCGGACGCTGGTCGCCAGAATGGCAGCGGCAGAATTGGCTAGGCCAATTTCCGCTTGCGACAGTGCTAATCGGGAACTGTACCGTTGGCAGTTTGATTTAGCGAGAATAGGTGGCGCAGACGATGAGCGTTATTCTGTTTCGCAGAGAGATTTGGAGAACCCTTACGGGTCGAGAAGGGGGCATGTATGGAGCTGGAAATTTGTAAAATCCAAGCAAGTGGCCGAAGCGTTTTTGGCCTAGCATAGTGTAGAATATAAGTAGATTTAGCGGAGGCTATTATGGCAAAAGTATCAGCAGACGAAATTCTTACTCAGGGAAATAAGCGGTTGTTCATTCAGTTTGGTGGGCCAACCGCTAACAACGCGGTCAAGTACAGCGGTAAAGATACACAGTACATTTCCCTGACTGGTATCTCCAAGCCAATCAGCGGCGGTATTACTGCAATCAATGTACCTGACCCCAATCGGTTCGGGCGGTTTAAGCAGATTGGGCGTACACGCTCCGCTGCCGATATGCCCTCTGGGTCGCTGGAAGTGATGGCAAAGAAAGGAACTCTGCCTTTCCAGCTCGGCGACCTGAATTGTCCATTCAATGTTTACGAAGTAGCGGGTCAGTGCAAGACCCCTTCGGACTGGACAGCTGGTTGGACTGACTATGTGCAGGTTTACAGCTTTGCGGAAGCAACTGATGTTGACATGGGCGACCGAACATCCTTTGATGGTGATGAAGGCGAAATAGAAACACTCTCTCTCACAATTGACAAAATTTACGCGGTAGCGCCAGTCGCTTTTGGGCCAGTAGCCAGTACCGAGGTTATCCACAAAGTAATGGATGCCACTTATGGTACGGCAGTGCAATGCGGCAACTGCGGGCCGGCAAATGACGGAACCAAGCGCATCTACGCAGTAATGTCGGGCGCTGGCGGGGTAAGTTCTCCGGGACTTCCGGCGAGCATTGTCTATTCACTGGACAGCGGCTCAACTTTTTCCTCGCAAGCGATTGACGGGATTGGGGCGGCAGAAATTCCTGCCCAGATAGAAGTGGTTGGTATCTATCTTGTAATCCTTGTTCCTAGCTCAACTAGCACCAAGAGCGCAATTTTTTACGCTGAACTAAATTCGGACACGGGAGCTCCCGGTGCCTTTACGAAAGTTCAGACAGGCTTTGTTGCCTCTAAATATGCCAATGATATGTATGTTGCGAATGCCCGTGAAATTTATTTTGCGGCTGATGGCGGATATGTTTACAAATCATCGGATATTACAGCCGGCGTTGACCGCACCTTGAGCGCAGGCGATGCTACCGCTCAAAATCTTGAGCGCATTCACGGAAGTGAAAGCGTACTCGTTGCTGTGGGAGCAAATGGGGCAATCATAAAATCCACGACGCGCGGTGAAACTTGGGCAACAACTGGTGCAACACCACTGAGTTCATCCACCGGAACCGCAGTGCAGGTTATGGGCGCAAATGATTTCCATGTAGGAAGTAGCACGGGCTACATGTACTACACGCTGAATGGTGGGGCTACTTGGAATACCACATCAATTTCTGGAAGCGGGTCAGGCGAGATTACTGACATCATTTTTGCTACTGACGAAGTTGGTTATGCATCACGAACGCTCTCCAGTGTGGCTTATCTTTACTCAACATGGAATGGCGGGGCAAACTGGGTAAGTAGCGGTGCGCCACGCTTGTTGGGCTGGCCGTCGTTTGTATCCACTCAGCGAATCGCAATCCCCGTGGATTCTGACGCTACGGTTGGTGCAAACAATGTTTTGATTTCCGGTACAGCGACCGGCGGAATCGATGGGCTGTTGCTCGTTGGCAAGGCAGCTACGCTGTGAGTAGCAAACTCTTTAACCACACTACTAAGGACGGCGGGGTTACTTTGCAAATTCGCAAAGTATCCCCGCTGGTGGCGACTGAAATTCGTAAAAGGTTCCCGGCACCTCGCCCGCCACTCGCAAAAGTGGATTATGGCGATGGGCGTTTTGAGATGGAGCCAAATCCAGATAACCCTTCACACAAAAATGCTATGGAGGATTACCAGCTCTTATTGGAAGAAAAAATAAGGCGCGCTTATTTGAAGTTAGGGTGTCTTGCTAATCCAGATTTAGAAATGGTTGCAACCACTCGCACTGCTATGGGCGAAATTGGCATTGACTTATCTGCAGACAGCGATGAATTTGTTTTTATAAATTATGTGGCCGTTGCAAGCGCAGAGGACTATAGCGACTTAATCCAAGCGATTATTTCGAGGAGCGTGCCATCCGAGGCGGACATACAAGCCGCCTCGGATACTTTTCCAAGTCAGGTATAAAGGAAAAGATATTTTCCGTTTACACACTGGGCCATCCAGTGGAGTAACCTTTGACCCTATGTTTGAATGGGTTTTAGCTTCTAAGTGGGGCGGGTATACTCTTTCCGAATTCCACCAGATTGACACTACCACACAATCCTTTATTATTGCTGCCTACAGATGCCAAATTCAAATGGATGCCGTCCTCCAAGACAGGTCTGCCAAAAGTAATAGATCGCCCCGCCGCAAAGGTCGTAGGTAAGTTATATGGGGGCAACTTATCAAGTTAGACTTAAAAGCAGTGCCGGCAATTTACTTGCAATTATCGATGATTACCGAACTATTACCTTTAGTAAAATAGTTAACGAGATTGGCAGTTGCACAATTGATATGTGGGGCGGGGACAGCAAGGTTGCCTTATTTGCATTAGATGGTCAGATTGAGGTTTGGCGGCGAGATGTTCTTTACAGCGTTGACTGGTATATTGAGTGGGAAGGGTTTCTTCGCAAATTCCGTCACGAGCTTGACGAGCGCGGTGATTCCAAATTTTCCGCAAGCGCCTTTACATACAACAGTCTGCTTAAAAGACGAATTATAGCTTATTTTTCTGGGGTGTCCCAAACTGTCAAGGATGGCGCGGCAGATGATGTTATGAAATCTATTGTGCGAGAAAATTTAGGATCCGATGCCTTGGAAGTCAATGGTCGCTTACTGGACGGTGTAATGGCTGGCCTAAGCGTGGCAGCAGACACAAGTGAAGCTACCAATTTTACGGGTCAAAATTCTTATAAGGGCGTACTTGAAATTGTGCAGGAAATATCAAAGGCAAACTCCGTAGACTTTGATATTGTGGGGGTCGGGGACGGCTTGTTTGAATTTCGCACTTATTACCCTACGCGCGGGGCCAACCTTACTACAACAGGCCTTAGCGTTTCTACTGGATTAAACTCATCAGGCAATGCGCCCGTGATTTTCAATCCATTGTTGGGGAATATGGCGGCTCCGTCATACGAGGAAGATCGGACTGATGAAAAAACCGTTGCAATTATTGCTGGTCAAGGGACAGAAACTGACAGAAATATTGTTGTTGCATATTCGTCAGCTTACACAGACTCTCCGCTAAATCAAATTGAAACTATGAGCGACTCTAGAAACTCCGAGGGAAACGATGATTTAGACTCGGATGGCGCAACCGCCTTGACCGAGGGTCAGCAAAAGCAAGTATTTGAATTTGAACCTGTCCAAACCCCGACCGCTGCATACGGAAACCAATACAATTGGGGGGATTATGTTACCGCCCAGTTCGGAAACCTTTCAGGCGTAAATAAACGGGTGTTGAGCGCTGATATATCCGTCGAAGGAAATGGTGCGGAAAAAATTAAGTTAACTTTGGGTGATTACTTATAATGGATGCACTTAACAGCGTAATAATGAAACTGCTGAAAGATGACAAGCAGGCAAATAAGAGGCTCAATAATCTGGAGTCGTCATCGCATGTTCAGTTGTCTACAAAAACCACGGCGGGCGTTCCCGCAACTGCTTTTGAGGGAATGCTGGTTATAAACACATCCGATAACAATTTGAAAATATACGCTGATGGCGGGTGGCGTACATTGGCGAGCTGGTAAACATGGAGAACCAATATGCAAAAAAACGCCACAACCAAGAAAAGACAAGAAAGTCTTGTAAGTAAAAAACGACCAGAAGGGGAGTTTCTGAGGGTGGCAAAAAAACTCCACTTGATGGGTAACAGAATAAAAACCCACGGAAGGGATGTCATTTCAGAATCCCGCAATGTACATAGCGTAAGATTCGGGAAAGTAAAAGCAGGTTGGGAGCAATGGATAATGGTTGCTTCCGACATTCACATTGACAATAAGAAATGCGACCGCGCCCTTTTGAAAAAGCACCTTGAGCTGGCAAAGGAAAGGAATGCTCTTATATTTGTGTTCGGCGATTTTTTCTGCGCTATGCAGGGGAAATATGACCCGCGCAAAAATATGGAAGACATACGACCCGAAGATGTGCACGCCAATTATTTAGACAAAATTGTGGAGCACGCTGCTGAGTTTCTTGCCCCTTACGCCTCCCAATTTGTGTTGTTTGGGTATGGAAATCACGAAACCAGTATTTTAGACCGCCACAATATCTCTCTGCTAGACAGACTGGTAACTATTATGAACCAGCAAGGAGGAGATGTTAGGGTGGGCGGTTTCGGGGGTTGGATACGGTTTATGGCTAAAACTAGAGGAGAGGGGGGTGAAAGCATCAAGTTGCGGTACTTTCACGGGGCGGGCGGCGGCTCCGCTCCCGTCACTCGGGGTGTAATTGATACCTCGCGGCAGGCGGTGTATTTGGACGGGGTTGATATTGTGTGCAACGGGCATAATCACGAAGCGTATCATGTTCCAATCACAACCGAATCATTGACTGGTCATGGATTGCAAAAGCGGGGTATTATGCACTTTATTCGCACGCCCGGATACAAGGATGATTGGAATAAAGGCGCAAGTGGTTGGTCGGTTGAAAAGGGGCATCCGCCTAAGCCTCTGGGTTGCGCGTGGATAAAGTTGGCCTGCGAATTGTCTGGGCGCACTAGACTTAGTACAGAAAAATCCTACGGAAATGAACTTACGGCTCGGATTGAGCTACACATACAGTAAATAATACCTTTTCTTTTCGCAAGGGCGGGCGGGTATACTTGGCAAGTAAGTAGTATTTACTATGCAACCAGAAAACTTACCCGACAAAAACAGCACCCTTAGGGAGCGTGCTGCCACTAAAATAGGGTGGCTCGCAATAACGCGCAAGAATTCTCCTCGGCGCAATCGCAAGCAGGTTCTACCGGTCGTGGCGGCAAGTGTTTCGGCGCACCCTGACCAACACGAGGTTGCCCCAGACCCACAGGTTGTTTCTAAAATCCAACTTATATCGCGCCAAAATAGGCAGGCAGAATTGTCAGCTGAGCCTACCAGCCACTCTGAGATTTTTGACGCTAAGTATAAAAACTACCAAGGTCGTCATAACCAAGAAACGCACACAACTCTTTACAATATTGCGCATCCTTCGCAGGGCAGGCGGGGCGTGCAAAGTAGGGGAACTAGATCTGAAACCCTAGCGAATACCGGCAGGCAAGCCGTCACTCAGCAGGCCATAGGCCAGAGTAATCAAGGTGATGCGCTGGATGTTACACCCAGTATTAAACCGAAAACCGATGCGGCTTACATGCGGGAGTATGACATTAATGCTGCTAATAGCAGGAATTACAACACAGAAGTTGCTCGTCAAGTCTCCTTAATTCTTGATGAAAAACTAACCCCTAATGAACTTTTTGTAAGACTTCAGGAATTGCATAACTCCATCACTGGTCAAATTTACCCGACTGATTACTTTGCAACCCTAAGTCCCGAACAGCGACTTGATGTTTACAGGATGCGAAAGGAATCACTGGACAATAAAGCGTTAGTAGCGCAAGTTTTTGGAACTGATGCGGAAAGTGCCATAGCCAGAGGGAATGCAGTCCAATGGGACGCGTTGGGGCGCGTGTTGCTTAAACGAGATGTGGAATTTGCAACCGCTGACAAACGCATCTTAAATATGTATATCCACAAGATGGATAAAACAAAAATAAAAAATGTTGTTTGGGATGGAGCATTTGGTTTTACGCCGAACAGGAATATGCCTGACGGAAAGCCAATCAGTCCCGGCCCACAGACTGTGGCGGCAATAAAGGCGGTTGCACAAGAAATTGGCATTCCAGCACGAATGCTTATATTTAACCAGACACAGGTGCTAAACGAAGATGGGTTGGCTTATTATAACCCTTCAACGGGATTGATTAGCATAGAACCAAAGTTTGTAAGTCGGCTGAAGAATGATGATCTATTTATTAAAGCCTCTCTGGTTCATGAAATTATGCACCATAAATACACTACCGTTTCCGTTGCCGTAAGATTTGTGGAGAAAGACGGCGCAAAGCCAAAAACTTCATCTTCCGCCGCCGCTAGAGCAGATGATGCAGATGTGCAGTCGTTAACAAAAACTTTTTTTACCAAGGAAACACTGCAATCAATAAAAAGTCCTGATTTTCTTGGCACTCCCTACGAGCAAAAATTTTTGCAGGCGCTTACAAATCCCAAATCAGTAATAAAAATTGACCCTAAAACTGGTTTTGTTACTGCAAAAAAGGGCTACGAGCCCTTCGTTGCTCTTTTTAAACAGGATGGTGTTACGCGATATAGTTCTCTTTTTTGGAGCAGATTTGCAACTTGGCCATCGCAATGGGCTCTGCGGACTGCAATTACCGAAACATTAGCAGAGGCCAGTTCTTTGATTAGTCGCGGTCAACAAGGGAAAGTTCCAAAGGAATGGCTTGCCGCAGCTCAACTAATGGACAGTGTTTTTGGAAAATTAGGGTCTCCTCAAAATGAATTGGACGCAAGAGGTGCCGACACAATAACTTTACTGGACACTTCAGTAAATAAGGAATTGCAAAATAAGCCAAAGCCCATAACTCCTACTGGTATCCCCAATATCGCAAACACGGCACTTAAGAACTACCAAGGACGCCACAACCAAGAAACTCATACCACCCTCTACAATATTGCGCACCCGTCGCAGGGCAGGGCTGCGGGACGCAATCAAGCAAGAGAAAGCCGCAACGCACTTGCGGGGGGGAATGCAGGCAGCGCAAATGTCATGCAGCGCGATTCAACGCAAGATCTGCAATTAGGCGCATTGATTACAGCGATGGAAAGTAATCGGTACCAAGAAAACTACGACCGTCGCATTGCGTCCAGTCTTGCTCATGAAGAAAAAATAGCTGCAAAAATTATTGAAATAAATGATTGGTTAAAAAAGCATTCGGGCGATACAGACATAATTCTATATGCAGGTATTATCCTAGAGCGGCTGGGAAACAACGCTACGGATTTTGTAGCGCAAACGGAAAAGCAACAGTTAGATATGGTGAAAACAGAATTAAGTAGAATTAATGAAAGTATTGCATTACGGTCAAAAGCGATGGGAGACTTTCGTAAGCAGGGTGAATCACAAAAATTTATTTCCATGTGGGAGAAACAAATAGAAGAAATGAAATCCGATTACTTGCATTTAACTGCTGTATATCGGTTGATGCACAAGGGCGAAGAGCACGCCGCAGCTGCGAAAAAAGATGGGTTGTGGTATGACCACAAAACCGAACAAACAATATTAAAAAGGGTTGTTTGGGATGGAGCGATTGTAAGTCCAGAAAGTCGTGGCCCAATTGTTGGGGATACTAAGGTTGCGCCGGGAAAAGACACGGAACAAGCGCTTAAAAACCTCGCTAAAGATTTGGGGATTCCCGACAAAATAATCATATTTACTCCGGTGCAAAGAATTAATGCTGAGGGTGGTGAACCTTGGGCTGATTTCAACCCTAATACTGGTCTATTTACAATTTACCCTAAACTTATAAACAATCCCAGCAATAGTTTGTTGCAACTAAAGGCTGTCTGGAATCACGAAATATCTCACAATCGTTACGAGATGGTGAAACATGCTGTGCGCTATAGCGTTGATGCTGCGCGCGCATCTAAGACGCAAGGCGCAACATCGGCGGATAGATTGTTTGACAAATTGATGCGAGAAGCTGATGATAATTTCATGCAGCAACAAGTAGGCCCCCAAATAACTCGCGATTTGCGCACAAAGTCATTTTTAGGAACAAATTACGAAAGGCAATTATTGATTGCACTTACAAGCCCAGAGTCAATAGTAAAGGTATCAAAAAATGGTTTATTATCTGCGAAAAAAGGTTTTGAGCAGTTTGTGGACTTATTGAAGACTGACGGTGTTACTAATTACAGCGTCAAATTTTGGCGGGATTTCCAAATCTTACCGTCTACTGCATCCTTGCAAAAGGCAATAAATGAAACATTAGCCGAAGTTGCTTATACTGTAACCGTGGGGCAGGCGGACAAAATTCCGCCTAGATGGCTAGGTGCTTACGAAGCATTTGAAAGTTTTTTTGGCAAACTTGGTTCTCCGTATTTACAAGTACCAACCTTTCACTCTGTAAATTCTGATCCTCCTGAAGAGTTTCCCTAGAAACAGCGCATGTACCATTTTACAAAAAAGCGATATGCCAGCCATGCTCTGCAAAAATTCGTTGCGCAGAACATCTCGTTTGACATTGAGTATTTAAAGCAGGCGTTCAAAAACTACCAAGGACGCCACAACCAAGAAACGCATACCACTCTCTACAATATCGCGCATCCGGCGCAAGGCAAAAGCAGCCAAGGAGCAGCAAACGCTGTCAATACCCCTAAAGATATTTATCGCCAAGCCGGCATAAGAGGCCTTCGGGAAGATGCAGGCGCGGGAAACGGGTTGCGAATTGTAGTCGGCGATAACCCCAAATTCTACGGCGAGAAAATTTACAATGCTAGTGTAATGCAACCTAATGGCTCGCCTGTACGCGGGACTCCAATTTCCCCAAGCGACAAGATAATTCCGAACACCGTATTTCATGTAACCACTAATCTTCCCGCAATATTATCTAGCGGAAAAATACTAGCTGGCGGAAAGGGTGGATTAGGTGGCGATAACAAAGACCAAATAGTTTCCACGACAATAAGCAAGTCAATTGCCACTCAATTATTACGGGACTTAAAATTTAGCGCGTATATTGCCAGACTTTCCAAAGGGGATGTCGATACACCCGAGCGTGCTGCATCCGCAAAAGTAGTTTTGGGAGCGCTTGTAAATGAAATGCGCAAAACGGGTTGGGGACAAAAGGATATAAAATCTTTCCTAGAGCAACACAGTTACCAGCATTTACAAAAATCGTATAGGGCAACAGATTACCTAAGGTCTTATTTTATGTGGAGAATAAGAATATTAGGCAAAATAAATCCAATTATTTTTTCGGACGATGCACAGCTAAAGGCAATTAATCCCAAAAATATGGGGGTAGTACATGTTCCTAAATCCTCGCTTCTTACTGGAGCAATGGTCACAAATTTTGATATTGGAAACAAAGGGGGGCTGGAGGAACTGAGAATTTATGGAGATGTTCCAGTTGGTAAAGGGGCAGTTACCACGAAAGAGAAGGTCACAAAAAATGTATTAGTTACCACATTTAAGAACTACCAAGGACGCCACAACCAAGAAACGCATACCACTCTCTACAATATCGCGCACCCGTCGCAAGGCAGGGTTACTGGAAGTAATCAATCGCGAGCAAGCGGCAACGAACTTACCCGCTTGGGCAGACTAGTTGCCAAAGCTCCATCGCAAACATTAACTGCAGCATGGGCTGCCAAATATGTACTGGATTCTGAGCTAGCAAGATCTAGTGAGATTGCGGTTAATGCAAGTCGCGCTCAAATTCTTGCAAGGGTGCGCAAGGAATTGCCCACAAACCGCGACCTAAGGCGCTTTATTGATGATGCATCACGGAGGTACTTCGGCTTTGGCTACGAGCAGGAGAAAAACAAGGACGCAATCTTTGGAGCGGTGATGGAAAAATACGCAAATGCTGTGCAAATGTGGAAAAGGGACTTGGCAGATCTAAGAGAGGCAGGAGCAGAGGACGGGGCTGCGTACCAATCAGTGTCTAGGGCGTTTGCGAATGCAAGTCAAACGCTTCTTCAATACGAAGCAGTGCATATACTGCTATTAAGGAATGACAAAACTTATGCAAAGCACCTCAAAAAACTTGAAGAGAGGGAATATCACAAAAAAGAGAACACTATAATAAAGAATGTGGTGTGGGATGGGGCATCCACGAGTCCGTTAGATTTTACCCGCATTCAGGCAACCCCAATTAAAGCAGTTGCTGCCGGCGAAGCAACAAAAATAGCGATAAAAACGGAAATGTCGCGGCATGGTGTCCCCGAAAAGTTGGTTGTTTTTCCTTCAAAAAATATGGAAGCTGATTTGCAGCTTTTTGTTAGTGCCAGCCACAACTCTGACACAAATAAGTTTAATTTTTACCCTCACCTTATACAACAAAATACAAATACCAATATAAGATTAGCAGATATTGTAAATCATGAAGTTAGCCACTCCAAATATGTAGCTGTTTCACTTGCGTCGAGAATTGTGGCAGATATTGCAAAACAACCATCTAAATTTTCGGGCCTAGATGCTCTATACGACCCAATTGCTGCGCGAGCAGCTGATCGGTATTTCACACCCCAAATGCAGCAGACTATAAGGCAGCCATCTTTCCTTGGTACGCCTTATGAGCAAAGATTGTTGCAGGCTCTTACAAATCCCAAATCAATTATAAAAGTCGATCGCAAAACCGGAAAAGTAACGGCGAAAAGCAGTGACTTCGAAGAGTTTGTGGCACTTTTTAAGAGTGATGGAGTAACAGATTACAGCGCAAGTTTTTGGAGGGCTTTTACCGTTCTTCCCTCGCAACATACACTGAACCTTGCAATCAACGAAACATTGGCAGAGGTTTCGGCTATGAGCGCGCACGGATTAACGAGTTTGATTCCGAAGGGGTGGGTGGCTGCATCGCAATTGATGGACAGCGTATTTGCAAAACTGGGGTCTCCGTATCCCGATACAAGCGCCGTTGTTGGTATGAGATATGTACTAGACAGGCATACGAGTAAGGGAAAACGGATAAAAACTGCACAATTTGCAAGCACGGCGCTTAAAAATTACCAAGGGCGCCATAACCAAGAAACGCATACCACCCTCTACAATATCGCGCACCCGTCGCAAGGCAGGGGCGGGCGACGGGCAGCAAGCGCTGCCGATACCCCAAAAGACATTTACCGCCAAGCCGGCATTAGAGGTCTTGCCGAGCCCCTTTCTAGAACAATATCTCCACAGAGCAGAGCGCCCATTCCCGCAGGCGAGACAACCCATGACATAAGTCAATACAAGCCAGAAACTGGTTGGCGCCAGCGGGAGGCCGAAATAAATTATGAAATGGGGCTTAATACATTAGTGCAATGGTATTACGAAGACAAAACAGGTGACTTAAACGCGTGGTGGGGTAAATATGGATACAGCCCAAATGATATTGCCGGTTTCAAACCACGCACCCAAAAACAAGACCTAGATGATGCCTTGGATGAAAGATTTGCCGTAACAGCATTTATAATAAGAAGGCCTGACCCGTTGCGAACTGATATTGCAAATGAATTTATAAAGCGAGTTAGTTCAAGCATATACAGTTTTGGTTCAGACCCAGTGCGTGACGGTAAAAGACCTGTACCAAACGCCCCTCGTTCCCTAACACTAGATGAGCAACAAAAAGCATACCCTGCATCCGGATTTGTTATTCCCCCTGCCAGTAAGGTATCTTTAGTTATAGAAGATACTGGTAACAAAGGCGAAAGTGCTAAATCTGAAAGTCGCCCTGTAACAAGGGAAATGTTAGAAAGAGGCGAGAAGCTTTTTTACCAAACCGCACGAGAAATTGAGGGGCGAGTTTTTTCCCGCGCCAAAAAATTGATAAGTAATTCTCCCATCGCCATTGCTATACCCCCAGAAGGTTTCAGCGATTTTATTCGGACAGGCAAGTACAAAAACTTGCAGCATCGCGTAGAAGAATATAGAAGCGAATGGCGGAAATGGGATGAAAGCACAAAGGGAATGACGCAAGATCAAAGGTCAGCTTCACACTACGAATGGGAGAAGAGGATAAGCCAGATTCACCCTGAAATGAGTAGGGTCATGACAAATGGCACGTATGACCCCGCTGCAAGAAGTAATTTAAACAGGGAAAATCACGGTATTACATCAAGCCGAGGTGACGACCACCCTATTTCCGGATATGTGCAAACCGCTGGCGCACGGAATGAAGCGGCGCAGTATGGTCTTATATCTCTTGTTTTAAAATCAGATGTTAAACAGCGCGCATCTATTTCCTTCGGGGATTCTTGGGGGGAAACGCTGTCCCAGTCATTTATCGCAAGCCCAAGCGGTGGTGTTACAAGAGGATCCATAGGCGCTTCAATTTTTCAACTGGCAAGAAGTAGCGATAAAGATACGCAAGCTACCGATTCAAAGTATGGCCTAACTGGCCGCCGTTTCAACGAAAATGCTAGACCCGGTTTGGTTCCCAAATATGTAGAGGCTCAAATTTTCGGGGGAGTTACTCCCAAAGATGTAGCATCTATTGTAATCAAGGATTTACCAAACCAAGCAAAATACAAACAGGTTGAGGACTGGGCTAAAACTAATGGAATCAAAATCGAGTATGCGGCAGTTGCCAACATATATTCTACGACAAGCTTTAAGGGGCTAGTGGACGCAGACCCGCAATAGGGCAAACAGTTAAATCTGTAAAATTACTCATAATGATGTATTCACTCAATCGAATGTTACAGCAATTTAGCAAAGGTTTACGGAAACGGCAAATAGTATGTATAACTGGGTGAACTTATGAGTATTGCCAAAGAAATGATTATTTTAGGTGCAAACAACTCTAGCCTGTTGATTGCGGACAATAATCAAGACATGTCCACAGGAAATGCACAAGGTTTTATACTGGATTTAGAAAATAGAATCACATATACTACTGACTTAATTACAGCTTTTAACAACGGGTGGTGGCGAGGCCCTGAACCAAATACAAAAATCCCACAGTGGTTTGATGGAAAACCCACACCCCAACCCTCTCTTTCTAAAAAGAGCTTGCGCTATGTAAATAATTACCTGAACGGCGGTTTTGTTGTGCTTAATGAGCTGTTGCGCAACAAAGCAAAGTTACCAAAAGAATACGACAGAATGGATATAGCGTTGACCGAGGCACTCACTTTGCACAACGCCTATATGTACCCAGAGTTGTACGGGGCAATTGCAGGATTACGGGTGCATGACCTAGGGTTTTTTCTTGGGCAGTCGTTTATAGACAATGGTAGACAGAGTGCCTATGACGACATTGAAAGTGCAAATAAAATTTTAGCTACTAAGGATGGGGGTTCTTGCGGAACCCTTATTAGGTATATGTCCAATGAAAAACAACGCGGTAATATGATTTATATGGGCTTTATAGAGCGCGAAAATGAGCTTATTTTCCCCAAAGATGTTACCTTTACTGTGACGCATATAAAATTAGACACGGAACTAGATGTGGATACTGTGCTTATGTCCGCTAATTTTCCAGAATTCCCTAGGTAAACGTGCATGAAAACACTTTCGGATACACAATTTGCACCTAATACACCCAGTCGCTTTGGTTCCGGTTGGGTCACAGCGTTACTTTCTATTAAGCGGCGTAAAACCAAACAAGTTGTAAAAAAAACTACTATTTCCCAAAAAAATTACCAAGGGCGCCATAACCAAGAAACGCATACCACCCTCTACAATATCGCGCACCCGTCGCAAGGCAGGGGCGGGCAAAATCAAGTGCAAGCAAGTGTCGGCGAATTTAATTCCTCTCCAGTTGTAGCATCAGTAATTGACAACGATGTAGCCACTGCTTATCGCCAAGAATATGAGTGGACAAGAGACAGGCACGCAGAACTGAGCAAAGCTCGCGCTCAAACTATTGTAGGAATGAGCAAGCTATATCCTACAAGTGTCCACCTTATGCGTTACATTGGAACTCAAAGAGGCGAGTATGCTAACGGGCAAATCGCATTGTACACTGGTCTTGACCGAGTAAGGTATGAAATAACTAACTTCCAAGGCGTAATGCGCCGAGCAGATAATGAGTTAAGAGATAAACTTGCGGAAGTTGCGCAACTAAAGAGAGATTATGGGGAAAACAGTCCTATTTACACGAGCAATCTGCGAAATGTAGAATTGCTGTACAAGCAAGTTATGCAATACGAGGCTGCGCATATATTGCTACTAAGAAAACATGGGTTTTACTCAGACACCATTGGCAAGCAAAGGGAAAAAAGATGGTTTGATGTCGATTTTACTGCTGTAAGTAATATAAATTGGGACGGGGTACACCACAGCCCACCCTCTCACGCACACATTGCAGGAACGGCAGGAAAACCTGTTATGCCGGGAATACAGAGTCGACAAGAAATCACCGAAGTTTCAGCGCGTTTAGGTATACCCGATAATTTACTGCAATTTTCTTCTCACCAGACAAATATTTCTCCTAATGCACCTCCGACAGCTGCTTGGTTTGAGCCAAACACGAATAGAATCACGATTTTTCCTGCTATGGTTAATGCGGGCAATAATACCACTGTAAACATCAGGGGCGTTATGATTCACGAATTTGCCCACATAAAATATCAAGCTGTTTCGGTTGCCGCTAGATTTGTAGCAGACCTCGCCAAGCAGCCACCCCAACCGACAAAGAAAGCAATCGTGTTCCAGCGCAAATCTGGAGTAGACCCTAATCTCAATAACGAAGACAAAGCCGCAAAAATGGCTGACTTATATTTTACGCCTGCAATGCAGAAAACAATAAAACAACCAGATTTTCTTGGCACAGCCTACGAGCAAAAACTATTGCAGACGCTTACAAATCCAAAATCAGTAATGAATGTTGACAAAAAAACTGGTATTGTAACTGCAAAAAATGGCTTCGAAGAGTTTGTTGCCCTCCTTAAGACTGATGGAATAACGGATTATAGTGCAAGTTATTGGAGAGCCTTTACGGTTTTTCCCTCGCAACATACATTACGAATGGCAATAAACGAAACATTGGCAGCAGCCTCGCAAATGGCATCAATAGGAAAAACGCAGTTGATTCCCAAGGGGTGGCTTGCTGCATCACAATTGATGGACAGTGTATTTGCAAAACTGGGGTCTCCCACCCCTGAGTTTGCAGGAAATTTCAGTGTTGCGGAGGCGGGTGCTATAGCCCTAGATAGCCATACATATAAGACAAGCAGGCTTAAAAGCGCCACTTCTGCAAACAAACAGCAGGCATCCCCAAAATACTTTTTGACAAACAAAGACAAGCTTAATCTGTCAAAATATGAAAAATTGCGTAATAGCGAGTTCCATGACTTAATGCAAAACAATGCGGATTTGGAAGAATCAACAGAAATAAATAAGTCATTGAAAAAGGCAATATCTGCGCACAGTGAACTATTATCCACGCCTGTCTACCGCGCAATAAAAAATATTAGTGCAGCACAATTGGGGTTGACTGTTGGTTTGCAACTTGAGAATAATGCTTGGCAAAGTGCCACGCGCTCAAAACGCCAAGCACAGTTGCTCGGACAAAATGGGGTAATTATTACATTAGTACCGAAGCCCACACAATATCTAAAAGTTCTGGATATGATGCCTTACGCAAGCGACAAGGATAAGCAAGAAGTTCTGTTGCCCCCGAAATCTACACTGATTATAAAAAAGGTTATTGCGGGCAATGGCTCTGAACCCGATGAAGTAATTGCAGTGGTGTCGTTTGGCACACAAGGCGCTCCCTCTTAGACGGCGGCAGGATACCAAAAGCGCCGAGCAAACATATCGTACAGATTAATAATTATGCCATCCAAATACAGTAATGCTTATTTAGCTGGTTTAATAGAACCGAACACCAAAGAGAATAATGGTCGTTTTGGGGCGGACTTAATATTGGGCTTGTTGTCTGCCAAGCGGCGGCGCAACAATGCACCTGTTGACAATTCGCAAACAACTGGTGTAACTGAAGTGTCCCTCTCCGCGCATGAGGCGGCGCAACTGTACAACGACTACATGCGCGCTAGTAAATTGCCGCATAAAACACTTGACCAAGGAAACATACCCGTTCGGAACGAGAAAGAGCTAGAACGGTGGAAACAAGAACTTGATGAGGCGTATGACACTAACGGGTCTGAAGCACGCAGTCCTAGTGCAGTCGGTTCCCAAAAAGGCTTTGGTAAAACATCGCTCAAAAACTACCAAGGACGCCACAACCAAGAAACGCATACCACTCTCTACAATATCGCGCACCCGTCGCAAGGCAGGGGCAGTCAAGGGGCATCAAACGCTGGCGATACCCCCAAAGATATTTACCGCCAAGCCGGCATTAGAGGTCTTGCCGAGCCTTTCTCTAGAACAATACCTCAAGCAGATATCAATACTTCCAACTTATCGGCAGAGCAAGTGCTCGCCCTTAATGGCAACATATTTAGAGCGCTAAGCGAAACATATGGGGCGGCGGATAGAGACCAAGCGAAAACATTGATGCAAGACGCACAAAATGCCTTGCCGCCTGCCACTCAATTGGGCACCGACACATTTGTAACAACAACTTCCCAGAGTGCTTTTGCACAACAGGCAATGATTAATTCAGATTTGCCCCGCACCTCCACTTCTTTTGTTAGAAGTGTATTGAAAAGCTACCTTGGAACCGCACAAATACCTGCGGAAGTTGCAGCGGTTCGAAATCGTGTCAAAAATCTGCTTGGCGCTATAAGCGCCCGCTTGTTCGCAGAAGTATCATTGTGGAAAGACAACCCAGTAAAACCATATAGTGATGTTTCCGAATCGCAAGCAATAGCCAAGGGAGTTGCGAGGAGTATAGAGTTTAGAAGACCAACGGCATCCTTGACCGACGATATAAATGTGCATATTATGCGTAATCTCGCCGGCGAGTTAACGGGACTAATGCAGGTGTATCGCGCAGCGCAAGGGTCTAATGGCTTTGATGAAGTAACATTCCTTGGCGCAAACCCCGCCGCCACAAACCGCAGCGGTGAATCTTTGCTAATCAATCTTGCACGCGATTCTGCTGCTAGGGGTACTGGAATAAAATTGCATGCTTTAGACACCGCAGTTTCGTTTTATTTGAAATTGGGTTTTCAGCGGCATTCTAGTGGTAGAGCAAACCCCAATATGCCCGATGCCGATGACCCCGACTACTTCAGTGAGGCCGACATGTTTCTTACCAGAGCGGACACGGCCACATTAGCGCAACGCAAAATAAAAGAACTCAAAACAACTGGTGTAACTAAAATGTTTCTCTCCGCGCATGAGGCGGCGCAGCTGTACAACGACTACATGCGCGCTAGTAAATTGCCTTACAAAACGCTTGACCAAGGAAACATACCCGTTCGGAACGAGAAAGAGCTAGAACGGTGGAAACAAGAACTCGATGAGGCATATGACACTTACGGGTCTGGCGCACGCAGTTCTAGTGCAGTCGGTTCCCAAAAAGGCTTTGGTAAAACATCGCTCAAAAACTACCAAGGACGCCACAACCAAGAAACGCATACCACCCTCTACAATATTGCGCACCCGTCGCAGGGCAGGGGCAGCCAAGGAGCATCAAACGCTGCCGATATCCCCAAAGATATTTACCGCCAAGCTGGCATAAGGGGCGTTGCCGAGCCTCTGTCTAGAACAATGCCTCAGGTAGATATCAATACTTCAAAATTATCAGCAGCGCAAGTGTTTGCCCTTAATAATGATATTTTCAGTCTACTAAGCGAAAATTACGGCATTCAAGACAGAGGCCAAGCAACAAAATTAATGCAAGACGCACAGAACGCGATGCCAAGCGCCACCCAATT
>SXGU01085726.1_pt1 | contig 28081 bp, 28 predicted proteins | sample 3174531 | NCBI WGS metagenome assembly SXGU01 (sample SAMN11356863, study PRJNA531348) | freshwater metagenome | isolation source: freshwater sample F1-140 | place: China: Fuxian Lake, Yuxi | collected 2017-12-25 | reverse complement strand
GTCACCTGCCGCGCGTTGCGCGCCACCTCGCTCATCCCCTTTTTGTTGTGATCCAACTCCTCCAGCACCGCCATCGGCAGATACAGGTCATGTTCCTGAAAACGATACAACGAGGTGGGATCGTGCATCAGGACATTGGTATCGAGCACAAACAGCTTGGTCGGCGACTTCGATTTACCTACCGTCGCCTTGAGGGTGGCCGACTTCTGGGTCACCGCCTTCGTGGCGGCCGTCTTGTCAGGAGCCAACGCGGCAGGGGATGACATTACGGGAGCTTTGGGACGGGGAGTGCGCGCCATATCGGTTCCAGGTCAGGTTGAAGAAAAAAGCTTGGCCGCAAGCAGGACCGTGTTGGCATGCTCGGCCACCTTGACGCCGCGCCACGCTCGCACAATCACCCCGTTGCGATCAATCAGAAAAGTGCTGCGCTCGATACCGCGCACCTGTTTGCCGTACATATTCTTGAGTTTCATCACACCCAGCGCCGTACACGCCACTTCGTCCGGGTCGGACAACAGATCAAATGGCAGCTTTAACTGGGACTTGAAATTGGCATGCGCTTTCAGGCTATCGCGTGACACACCGAACAGTGCACAACCGGCCGCCGCAAATTCGGGGTACAACCGGGCGAAGTCCATCCCTTCGGTGGTGCAGCCGGGCGTGTTGTCCTTGGGATAAAAATACAACACCGTCAGACGCCCTTGGCAATCGGCGCTCTGAAACGGACCACCCGTCCCTTCCAGATAAAAATCGGGCAATGGGACTTCCATGTGGCCTTCACTCATGGTCGCTTCAGGTTCGTATGCATGTAGCGCGATTAGATCAGAAAAACATGACGGCTGTGCGATCCTAAGAGTGCGATCTTTAAACATCCGCCAGAGGGCTGGCCACCGGCCGGTACTGGATCTGTTATAGAAGACCCACGCAGCGCGCGGTCATTCAATGACGCGCTTAGTCCAACTCAATGTTTGGCGATATCGCCGACCGGCAGGGACAGGCGTTGTTGTTTGGACATGAAATCAAGCAGGATGATGACCCGCTGTTCGCCGTCGTCCTGGTCATAGACCCCTTCCAGGCCGGCAAAGGGACCCCGCGCAATGTCCACCGCTTCGCCCGGCTTGAACAAATGCCGATCAGCTGGGTTGCAGTGCACGAAGCGGGCGACGATGTCATCGGAAATCGCCGCCGGAATCTGGCCAAAACGCACGATATTGGTCACGCCGTAGGTGCTACGCAGGACATACCAGTTGCTGGTGATTTGATCGAGATGAACAAACAGGTAACGCGGAAACAACGGCTCATCCACCTGTTCGCGTTTGCCGCGCCGCAAGCGCTCGCGGGAATACATCGGCAACAAACACTCAAAACCCTGATTGCGAAGGTTTTCTAGCGCCCGTTTTTCTTCGCGTGGTTTGCTTTGCAGCACATACCAGCGGGCCTGCGCCTTTAGCCTTTCGGGGTCAAGTATTTTTGCCATCATCGCTACCATTGTTTTACAGTTTCTGGGGTTAGTGATCGCAAACTTTATGGGCCACAGCGCCCAATATCTCAACACGGCTATGAACTGGTTCGAAGCCATCTTGCAGCGTTTTTTCCTGAATCTGGTGTCTACCTATTTTGTACACAATCATCTTTATAAATCTGCTCGCATTATATTGGTTATTTCGGGGGGGGGGGGTATTTTTTTGCATTTCCGGCCGGCAGGGGCCTGTCTTGAAATCCCGCGCAATAGCCCCACAATAGCGACTCTGGAAACTTCCTCTTCTGAGCCCTTTATGAAACGCATCGTGTTGTTTCTCGCCACTAACCTCGCCATCGTCCTGGTGCTTTCCGTCACCATGCGACTCCTTGGCGTGGAGCCTTATCTCAACGAAAACGGTCTCAACTTGCAGGCCTTGCTGATCTTTGCCGCCGTCATGGGTTTTGGCGGCTCGTTGATTTCCCTGTCCATTTCCAAGTGGTCGGCCAAGATGGCGGTTGGCGCGCAGGTCATCACCCAGCCGCAAAACGCCGAGGAGCGTTGGCTGGTGGAGACGGTCGCTCGTCAGGCCCAGGCCGCTGGCATTGGCATGCCGGAAGTGGCCATTTATGACGCGCCGGATGTCAACGCCTTTGCCACCGGGGCGAACAAGAACAACGCGTTGGTCGCGGTGTCGACCGGGCTACTCGGCCGCATGACCCGTGCCGAGGCCGAGGCGGTGCTAGGCCACGAGATCTCGCATGTGGCTAACGGTGATATGGTGACCTTGGCCTTGATTCAGGGCGTGGTCAACACTTTCGTTATGTTCTTCTCGCGTGGCAGTGGCCATCTGGTGGACAAGGTCATCTTCAAGACCGAGCGAGGCCAGGGGCCAGCGTTTTTTGTCACGATGATCATCGCCGAGCTGATCTTGGGCGTCCTCGCCTCGATGATTGTGATGTGGTTCTCGCGCCAGCGCGAGTTCCGCGCCGATGCCGGTGGCGCCAGCCTGGCCGGCCGTCAGGGCATGATTAATGCGTTGCGCCGGTTGCAATCCTTGCACGATCCGGCGCCGTTACCGGATAAGATGGCGGCCTTCGGCATCAACGGGGGTCGGCCTTCCGGCATCCGCGCCCTGTTTATGACCCACCCGCCGCTGGAAGAGCGCAGTGCCGCGCTGGAAGCCGGGCGTTGATTGAAAACCCCTAAAGGACCCTCATGAAAAAACTTGAACACGGACTGGAAGTGATGATGTTCAACAGCCGTTGGCTGTTGGCGCCGTTTTATGTCGGCCTGGTGCTGGCCATCGCTCTGTTGCTGGTGAGCTTCGTCAAGGAATTCATCCATTTCGTGCCTATTGCGTTAAACGGGGCCGAGAGCGATGTCATCATCGGCATCTTGACCTTGATTGATGTGGTGATGATCGCCAACCTTCTGATCATTATCATTTTTGCCGGTTACGAAAATTTTGTGTCCAAGATTGAAACCAGCGACCATGAGGATCGGCCCTCGTGGATGGGACATGTGGGGTTTGCCGACCTTAAGATGAAACTGATCGGCTCCATCGTGGCCATCTCGGGTATTGAACTGCTTAAGGCTTTCATGCATGTGGAGACCTTGACTGACTCACAACTGGCCTGGAAGGTGGGTCTGCATATGACCTTCGTCGTCTCGGGTGTCATGTTCGCCCTCATGGACAAGCTGGCCGGCGGTAAACATGGCCCAGCAGCGGAATCCGACGCGGAATAAGACCCCCACATGCGCCGCGCCCCACGCGCTGACCAAGACGGTGGCGACAGCGCGGCAGGGGGCGAGCACTGTGGCCGCTGCTTCGCGCTAACCGCTCCGCGCCTACAGTACAATGCAACCTCTTTTTGATCTTGGATAGACCCATGAAATCCTTCCTGCTAGCTCTCTTCACCGTGTTCATCACCTTTGCCCTCGTAACCCCGGACGCCGAGGCGCGCCGCATGGGCGGGGGGCGTTCCTCCGGAATGCAGCGCCAAGCCACCCCGCAACAAGCCCCGCGTCAGCCGACCGCCGCCCCGCAAGCCACCCCCCAAAAGCGTTCCTGGATGGGCCCCTTGGCGGGTCTGGCCGCCGGTCTGGGCTTGGCGGCTCTCGCCTCGCACTTCGGTTTTGGTGAGGAGATGGCTAACTTTCTCATGATGGCTCTCCTCGCCCTGGTCGCGTTCATGGCCGTGCGTTGGTTCATGAACCGCAACCGCCGTCCGCAACCCCTGCAATACGCGGCCAATGGCCCTGCCGGGCGTTTCGAACCCCAAGAAGAGCGACCAACGATGGCTGGCGGCAGCACTCCCACACCTGCACCCGCCACTCCCCTGCCGGCCGATTTTGACCGCGAGGCCTTTGTGCGTCTGGCCAAAATTACCTTCATTCGCCTGCAGGCCGCCCACGATGCCGGCAATCTGAATGATCTGCGTAGCTTTCTCTCGCCCGAGATGTTTGCCGAGGTAAAACTCGATATCGAGGGTCGTCGCGACGCCACGAGCCAAACCGATGTCCTCAACCTCGAGGCCGAAGTGGCCGACTGGGCCGAGGAAGGTGGCCGTCAGATCGTCAGCGTGCGCTATTCCGGCCAACTGCGCGAAGATGGCGTGGACACCCCGTTCGACGAGGTTTGGCACCTGGTTCGCGAAGCGGGCACCGAGCGCTGGGTCGTCGCTGGCATCCAGCAGTCCTAATCGTGTCGGATTCACCCATCGCCCGCGCGGCGGCGCGGCGGCGTCCCTTTGCCCTCATCTCCCACCCGGATGCTGGCACAACCACGCTGACCGAATAGCTCTTGCTGTTCGGCGGCGCAATCCAGATGGCTGGGACGGTCAAGGCCAAAAAGAGCGGCAAATTTGCCACCTCCGACTGGCTCGACATCGAGAAGCAGCGCGGCATTTCGGTGGCCAGCTCGGTGATGCAGTTTCAGTACAACGACTGCGTCATCAACCTGCTTGACACCCCCGGCCACCAAGATTTCTCTGAAGACACCTACCGCGTGCTGACCGCCGTCGATGCCGCCGTGATGGTGGTGGACGCCGCCAAGGGCGTGGAAGAACAGACCATCAAGTTGTTGGAGGTGTGCCGCCTGCGCAACACGCCAATCATCACCTTCATCACCAAGATGGACCGCGAGGTCCGCGACCCCATCGAGTTGCTCGACGAGATCGAGTCGGTGCTCAAAATCCATTGCGCGCCAGTCACTTGGCCCATTGGTATGGGCAAGCGTTTCCAGGGCGTCTATCACCTGCTTGACGACTCGGTGCTGCGCTTTGTCCCGGGCGAGGAACGCGCCGATCAGGGTTTTGAAACCTTGCGCGGCGCCGCGGTTGCGGCGCTCGAAGCGCAATGTCCGATGGAATTCGAGCAAATGCGCGACGAAACCGAGCTGGTGTTAGGTGCCGGCGCGGCCTTCAGTCCCGCTGATTTTCTGCGGGGTGTGCAAACGCCGGTGTTCTTCGGGTCTGGTATCAACAACTTCGGCGTGCGCGAGATTCTCAAGGCCTTGATTGACTGGGCCCCAGCGCCACAACCGCGCGAGGCCGTGCGGGCGGATGGCAGCGCTACCACCGTTGCCCCGGAAGACCGTCAATTCAGCGGCTTTGTGTTCAAAATCCAGGCCAACATGGACCCCAACCACCGCGACCGCATCGCCTTTTTTCGGGTCTGTTCCGGGCAGTACACGCCCGGCATGAAGGTCAAACACCGGCGCACTGGCAAAGAGATCAAGATCGCCAACGCGGTGGTATTCATGGCGAACGAGCGCACCCGCATGGAAGAGGCCTATGCCGGCGACATCATCGGCATTCACAACCACGGCCAATTGCAGATCGGCGACGCGCTGTGCGAAGGCACCCCCGTCACCTTCAAAGGCATTCCCTATTTCGCACCGGATCTTTTCTCACGCGCCCGCCTGCGCGATCCGCTCAAGTCCAAGCAGTTGCAAAAAGGCTTGCAAGAACTGGGCGAGGAAGGCGCCATTCAGGTCTTCACGCCGATGGTCGAGACCACGCTGTTGCTGGGTGCGGTCGGTCCATTGCAATTTGAAGTGGTCGAACACCGCCTGAAAAGCGAGTACGGCGTCGATGCGATTTTTGAACGCTCCGACATTCACACCGCGCGTTGGGTGACCTGCGAGGACACCGCCCACTTGGCCGAATTCACCCGCGCCAACGCCCTGCGTCTGGGCCACGATGTTGATGGCAACCTGGTGTTTCTGTCGCCCAACTCGGTCAGTCTGGGCTTGGCCATGGAAAAATGGCCGAAGATCCATTTCCACAACACCCGCGAACACGGACAGCGCATGGCCGGTTGAATCACGGCCCCGTAGTGACCCCGAAGCGGCCGAGCGCCGCCTAAAAGGCGCCCGGTGTAGAGCACAACTAGTCTTTTCGTCACTGGACGAATGGCCAGCCCTTTTGGGATCATGACGGCCATCCAGATCCTTCCCTCCTCCCATGCGCCGCCTGATCTTTCTTGCCTTCATCACCCTGTCCAGTCTTGGTCATGCCGCCGACCCCGTTACGGAGGCCATGGAAGGTTATTTTGATTTTGCCGACTACGGCGGCGGTGTAGTCACCCCGGCCCAGATCGTCGGTGGCGAATGGAAGTCTTTTTATCTCATCGATACCCGCAGCCCCGAACGCGCAGCGAGTGGAAAAATCCCCGGCGCCGTCAACATCGAATGGCGCCAACTTTTGGCACGCCGCCAAGAAGTGCCGCGTAATCGCTTGGTTTTGGTCTATTGCGACTCGGGCATGCTCTCAGCGCAAGCGCATTTTGCCTTGCGCGTCGCGGGCTACGACAACCTGCGACTCCTCCAGGGTGGAATGGTGGGCTGGAAGGCTCAGGGCGGGCCGACCGATACCCCCAGCAACCCATAAAGCTGCATCCGGGCCCTTGCCCAAAGCGACTGCGGCGCTGACAATCCGCTCATTCCCGCTTTAGGCTTCGCCCCTCATGCTTCTTGTTGATATTCTGCTCGCCACTTTTATTGGCGGTGTCCTCAGCGTCCTCCTGGCAGCTACTCTAGCCCTGACCTGGCTACCGCGCTTTGCCGACCGTATGGTGGCCTTTGCGGTGGGCATTATGCTCACCTTCGCGTTTACCCGGATGTTGCCCGAGGCCATCGAACTTGGCGTAGCGGCGGATCAGGTGGGACAGATCACCTTGGCCGGCATCATCGTTTTCTTTCTGCTCGAAAAGGCGGCTCTCTGGCGCCACTCGCATGGCGAAGCCGCCGTGCAATGTGACAATCCGGCCCACGATCATCATCACGGCCATGGCCATCACGCCAATCGGACGCTTCTGATCGTCCTCGGCGACGGCCTGCACAATTTTGTTGATGGAATTCTGGTCGCGGCGGCCTTTCTTGCCGACCCCCATCTGGGCTGGGCTACGCTCGGCGCGGTCCTTGCCCATGAACTGCCGCAAGAGATTGGTGATTTCATGGTTCTCCTCAGCACCGGCATGAGCAAGCGGCGTGCCCTGTTGCTCAACGCCCTGTCCGGGGCAACCATGATGCTCGGCGGCTTGCTAGGCTATTTTGCCCTAGCTAACCTGCAGGCGGCGGTGCCTTATGTCCTGGTCGTGGCTGCATCCAGCTTCATCTATATCGCCATCGCCGACTTGGTCCCGGAACTGCATCACCATCGTCGCTTCAAGGACGCCGTCGGCCAGCTATTGCTAATGCTGATGGGTGTGGTGATCGTCTACCTGATCACGGGCCTCGGCCCGCATAGCCACGGATAGCGCGGGGGCCGGACAGCGGCTGTCTGGCGAATAACCGCCGGCTACGGTGCCGCCACGGAGCCGCCTGCGCAAATCCCTTGCATTCAAATAACTTATGGCCATAACAGTAATTGTGGATATCCACATTGTAAAGACCCGTAATAGTTTCTAATTTACAGGTATTCAAATCTTTAGGTTTGCCTTTGGGTTCGTCTGTAACAAGCCTCAATGAAAGGTTGAATACCATGGAGATTACTGACCTCCGCGCCCTGCGGGAAGCATCCGAAGTCCAAGCGCTTGAGAACCGCCTAGGTATCTCGCGACGGGATTTTCTGGGGCTGTGTGCCGCCTTGGCCACGACGATGGGCCTGCCGGCTGGAGCCGAGGCCGCCATCGTCAAGGCCGTCGCTGCGAAGCAACGCCCCTCGGTCATCTGGCTGCATTTCCAGGAATGCACAGGCTGCACCGAATCCCTGCTGCGCGCCGAACACCCGACGCTGGAAAAGCTGATCCTCGATATTATCTCGCTCGACTATCACGAAACCCTGTTTGCGGCGGCCGGTCATCAGGCCGAGGCGGCGCGCAAGGCGGCCATGAAGCAACACAAGGGCCAATATGTGCTGGTCGTGGAGGGCGCCATCCCGACTAAAGACGGCGGCATCTATTGCAAGGTCGGCGGTCAAACCGCTGTCAATATGCTGAAGGAATGCGCCAAGGACGCTGCAGCGGTCATTGCCATCGGCAGTTGCGCCTCGTGGGGTGGTATGCCCGCCACTGGCCCTAACCCAACCGGCTCTTCTAGCGTCGCCGAGGTGTTGGGTAAGACGGTCGTTACCATCCCGGGCTGCCCACCCAATCCGTACAACTTCCTCGCCACCGTCGTGCATTTCCTCACCTTCGGCAAGCTGCCCGAGGTCGACCAACTGGGCCGTCCCAAATTCGCTTACTCGCGCCTAATCCATGAAAACTGCGAGCGTCGCCCGCATTTCGACGCGGGTCGGTTTGCCCTTGAATTTGGCGACTCTGGACATCGGGCCGGATGGTGTCTGTACAAACTGGGCTGCAAGGGCCCAGAGACTTACGCCAACTGTCCGACCATTGGCTTTGGGGACGCGGGTGAAGGCAACTGGCCTGTCGGCTGTGGCCACCCCTGCATCGGCTGCACCGAGAAGGGCGTGGGGTTCACCAAACCAATCCACGCCTTAGCTGAGCTGAAGAGCGTCACGCCGCCTCTGGGTTTCCCGGGTGTACATGAAAGCAAAGGCAATCGCTTTGACTTTACCAGCGCTGCCGCGCTCGCTGCCATTGCCGGTGCCGCCGCCGCTGGGACCGCCAAGCTAGCGCAAAATCTCGGCAAAGGCACCCCGGTTGAAACGGGTTCACACAAAGATTCTGGAGCCTCGTCATGAGCACCACACGCCGTCAGTTCCTGCAAGGGGCGGTGGCGAGTGGCGCGGCACTAAGCCTCGGTACCGCACCCGCAGTGCAGGCGCGCCCCAATCTGACCCTGCCGCCCAAAGCGGTGGGTCTCCTGTATGACAGCACCCTGTGCATCGGCTGCAAGGCTTGTGTTTCAGCCTGCAAGGAATCAAACAACCTGCCACCCGAGTTTTCAACGGCAGAAAACCTGTGGGATACGCCACAAGATTTGTCCGGCCGCACCAAGAACATCATCAAGGCCTACAAGGAAGGCAATGCCACACAAAAGGACCGCGAGGTTGACGGCCACGCCTTCATCAAGCACTCCTGCCTGCACTGCGTCGACCCATCTTGCGTATCAGCCTGCCCCGTCTCGGCGATGAAAAAAGACCCCGTTACCGGCATCGTGACCTATGACGAGAAGGACTGCATCGGTTGCCGTTACTGTGTGGTCGCCTGCCCGTTTGGCATCCCACGCTTTGAGTACGACAAGGCCTTCCCGAAAATCGTGAAATGCGAGCTGTGTAATCACCTCAAGCCGGGCGACAAGTTCAAATACTCGGCTTGTGCCCAGGTCTGTCCGACCGGTGCCACACTCTACGGTCCGGTCGACCAGTTGATGCAGGAAGCCAAGCGTCGCGTTGCCCTAAAACCCGGCAGCATCACCCGTATTGAGCGCGGCCGTGTGGGTAGCGGTGATATCTACGAGGCCAAACTAACTGCGCAATACCTGCCCCGCGTCTATGGCGACCGCGAACTGGGCGGCACCCAAGTGTTGAAGATCTCTGCCGTGCCAATGGAAAAACTCGGTATGCCAGAACTGCCCGAACGCTCCTTCGCTAGCGTCTCGGAGACCTTGCAACACGACCTCTATGGCTGGCTGGCCTTACCGGCTGTGGTGCTGGGTGGGCTGGTCATCGCCGCGAAACGCACTGCACGCCCGGACGACGAGAACGAGGCCTAGGAGATGAACATGTCGAGTCACGCTGAAAAGCCCGCCCCGCTGGGTGGCCCGCTCGTCACCCCGCTGACGGTAACCTTGGCCGGCTTGGCCGGTATCGCGGCAGTGATCCTGCTGATCCGCTTCATCTTTGGGATCGGTTCGGTGACCAATATCAACGATGGCTATAGCTGGGGCATTTGGGTCGTTTACGATGTCATGGCCGGTTCGGCCTTCGCCTGCGGCGGTTATGCCATTGCCCTCTTGGTCTACATCTTCAACAAGGGCGAGTACCACCCTTTGGTACGCCCAGCCCTCTTGGGTAGTCTGTTTGGCTACACCCTCGCCGGGGCCTCGGTCATCTTTGACCTAGGCCGCTACTGGAACACCTGGCACATCTTTTTCCCGCCCTGGGCGCAGGTTAATTCGGTCATGTTCGAGGTCGCCGTCTGTATCACCCTGTACATCGGCGTGATGTGGATCGAGTTTTCGCCAGCCTTCCTAGAACGCCTTGGCCGCAGCGACCTGAAGAAAAAGCTGTCGAACTGGATGTTCGTTTTCATCGGCCTGGGCGTCCTCCTGCCCTCCATGCACCAGTCTTCACTGGGATCCCTGCTGATCGTGTTTGGCACCCAAATTAACCCCCTCTGGCAGACCATGATGTTGCCACTCATTTTCTTGATGACGGCCATCACGGTTGGCTATGCCGTGGTCATCCTCGAATCCTGCCTCTCGGCGTCCGGCTTTAAACGCCCCTTCGAAGCCGATCTGATCAGCCGCTTGTCGCTAGTGATGTGGTGGTTCCTAGTCATCTATCTGGTCATGCGTACCGTCGATCTTGCATGGCGCGGCGCTTGGGCTGAGGCCTTCGAGCCGAATGTCATGGCAACGAGCTTCTGGATCGAGATGGCCGGCTTCATCCTCCCCGTGATCCTGTTGGCCAGTCCAGCTGCGCGCCGCCGTCCCGATCGCCTGCTGATCTCGGCCGTTGCCCTCATCGTTGGCACGCTGATGTTGCGCTTGAATGGCTTCCTCATCGGCTACCAAACGGGTGCCGGATGGCACTACTTCCCGTCGCTGCCGGAGTTGCTGGTCACTATCGGCATCATCGCCGCCGAGATCCTCGGTTACATCGTCCTCGTCCGCTGGCTGCCGATCTTGCCCAAGGTTGAGCCGGTTAAGATCGCCCGCTAATCAGGAGACGCAAAATGAGTAAACGCATCACCATCGACCCCATCACCCGTATCGAGGGGCACCTGCGTATCGACTGTGAAGTAGATGGCGGCAAGGTTAAAAAAGCTTGGGCTTCCGGCCAGATGTGGCGCGGCGTTGAACAGATCCTGATCGGCCGCGACCCACGCGATGCTTGGGCCATCACCCAGCGCATCTGTGGTGTCTGCACGACGGTACACGCTATGGCTTCCGTGCGCGCGGTAGAAAACGCCCTCGACCTGGAGATCCCAGTCAACGCGCAATATATCCGCAACCTCATCATCCTGGCGCACGCGGTGCATGACCACATTGTGCATTTCTATCATCTCTCGGCGCTCGACTGGGTCGATGTCACCTCAGCCCTGAAGGGCAACCCAGTCAAGACCGCACAACTGGCTGAATCGCTTTCCACTTGGAAGGGCAATAGCCGGCACGAGTTCGCCCAGGTCAAGGAACGGCTGGCAGGCTTCGTCGGCACCGGCCAGCTCGGCATATTCACCAACGGCTACTGGGGCCACCCGGCGATGAAGCTACCGCCCGATGTCAACCTGCTAGCCGTGGCGCACTACCTGCAAGCGCTGGAGATCCAGCGCAAAGCCAACAAGATCGTCTCCATTCTTGGCTCCAAGACCCCGCACATTCAGAATGTAGCGGTGGGCGGCGTAGCCAACCCAATCGCCACTGACTCGCAATCCGTGCTCACCATCGAGCGGCTGATGGCGGTCAAGGGCTGGATCGATGAGCTGGCCGATTTTGTCAAGAATGTCTATGTGGTCGATGTCGCCGCCATCGGCGCCTTCTATGCCGATTGGCTGGGCTATGGCAAAGGGATCACCAATTACCTGAGCGTCCCGGATATTCCCCTCGATGGCAAGGGCACAAAGTTCGCCCTGCCCGGCGGGCATGTCCCGGACGGCGATCCAGCCAAATTCAAGGCCATCAGCCGCTTTGGCGATCCGTTTTTTGAGGACAATGTGGCCGAAAGCGCCAAGCACGCTTGGTACAAGAGTGGCAAGGGTGCGCTGCACCCATACAAGGGCGAAACCAACCCGCAGTACACCGACTTTCAGGACGACGGCAAATATTCCTGGGTCAAATCGCCAACCTTCCAAGGCCAGCCGGCCCAGGTCGGACCGCTGGCACGAGTGTTGGCCATGGTCGGCGCCGGTCACCAGCCCACCATCAAAACGCTCAACTTTGTGCTCGATACGGCGGGTGCCATCGCCAAGACCAAGATCCCGGTGGCTGCCCTGCATTCAACCATTGGCCGCCATGCCGCGCGGGCCGTATCCTGTGCCGTGCAGGTTGATGAACTGGCCAACCAGTGGCAACTGCTGGTGGGCAACATCGGCCGAGGCGACACCAAGACCTTCAACAATCCCGTCTTTCCGAAGGGCGAGATCAGCGGCGTTGGCTTCCACGAGGCCCCGCGTGGCGTCTTGAGCCACTGGGTGGTCATCAATGACGGCAAGATCGTTAATTATCAGGCCGTAGTACCAACGACCTGGAACGCCGCGCCGCGGAACGAAAAAGACGAGCCTGGCCCGTACGAGGCCTCCCTGCTCGACAACCCGGTGGCTGACTCAGAGCGCCCGCTGGAGGTGTTGCGCACCGTGCATTCCTTCGACCCCTGCCTGGCCTGTGCCGTGCATATGGTCGATGCCGATGGCCGCGATGCCATCAAGGTAACCACCCAAGGCTGCGGTACGAGTCTTTGCGCCTGACGATTCTTTATCATGAGTTCGACCCGCACCCCGATCCCGCAACATACAGTCCTCCTTGGAGTCGGGAACCTCCTCCTTTCCGACGAAGGGCTGGGGGTGCGGGCCCTTGAGTTACTTGAGCGTAGCTACGAGTTCCCACCCGGAGTCGAGTTAATTGATGGCGGCACCTGTGGCATGGAACTCTTGGAACCGCTGACCGGCGTCGATCTGCTCATCATGCTCGATGTCATTCACGCCGGCCGCGCGCCGGGCGACTTGGTCATCCTGCGCGGTGACGAAGTCCCCGCCCGTCTGCGCCACAAATTATCGCCGCATCAAGTGGGGCTGTCTGATGTATTGGCGACACTTGTGCTCACGGACGAGGCGCCGCAGCAGGTCATCGTTATCGGTATCGAACCCGAGAGCCTGGCGCTGGGCATGGCGCTGTCTCCCCGAGTCGCCGCGCGTCTGCCCGAACTGGTCTCCGTCACACTCCTTGAGCTGGAACAGGCCGGCATCCACCCCCGGTCTCGTCGTATTCCCACACCCGCCAATCAGCAGCTTGCACCTCAGCCATCCTAACCTCCCCATGAAGCACAACCGCTCATTCCTATCTCCGGAGTCCGCCATGAAACGCAGATCGTCTATTTCCGTTGCCGCTCCCATCGCCCTGTTACTTGTGCTGCCCAGCCTCGCCTGGGCGCACGGCGGAGCGGATGCCGGCATGCCCCATGGGGCGGCCTTCATCGCCGGATTCCTGCATCCCTTCACCGGCATGGATCACCTGCTGGCCATGCTCGGGGTCGGTCTGTGGAGCGCCCTGGCCACCCGGCGTATCTGGGCCGCCCCCCTGGCCTTCGCCTGCGTGCTGTTAGTGGGCGCTGTATTTGGCCTTGCCGGCCTGACCCTGCCAGCCGTTGAGCCAATGCTTGCAGCATCGCTGCTGGTGTTGGGCCTCCTGCTAGCCACCCGCGCCCACCTGCCGACCAGTCTGGCCCTGGGTCTCATCGGTGGCTTCGCCCTCTTCCATGGCATCGCGCATGGAACTGAACTCCCCTCCACACAGGCCTTTGCCACCCTCTCAGGCATGATGTTGGCCACCCTGGCTCTCCACATCAGCGGTCTTTTAGCTGGCCTTTACCTTCTGGCCCGCTCGGTATGGCTACCGCGGCTGATCGGCGCGGGAGTCGCCACCCTCGGCGCCGGCCTGCTAACCGGGCTGGTTTAGGCCCGGATCTTGCCAAGCCCGGCTTAGTGCCGGGTTTTTTCTGCCATGCATGAGATGTCTCTCGCTGAAAGCGTCCTCCAGATCGTGGAAGGTGCCGCTCTTGACCAAGGCCTGCAACGGGTTACCGAAGTTCGTCTGGAAATCGGTACACTTTCAGGCGTCGAACCGGAGGCACTGCGTCAGTGTCTTGAAATTGTATTCAAGGGCAGCTTAGCGGAGGCGGCGCGAGTGGAGTTGATCGAGATTGTGGGCAAAGGGTGGTGCCTGTCGTGTCAGACAGAGGTCACCCTGCAGGCTTTGTATGACCCCTGTCCGCAGTGCGGAAAACACCCGGTGCAAGTAACTGGCGGGAGTGAGATGCGGGTCAAGGATTTGCTGGCGGAGTGAGGATTAACCATGTGTACGGTATGCGGCTGCGGCCAAGGTGAAACAAAGATCGAAGGCCAAACCCATGGCCATGGGTTCGACCATGCACACACCCATGCGGATGGCACCACGCACAGCCATTCGCACGATCACGAACACCACCATGACCACCCGCATCATTATGGCCTCGGCCCCGCGCATGCCCACGCACCAGGTCTGTCGCAGGCACGCATGGTGCGTATTGAGCAGGACATTCTCGGCCAAAACAACCGCCACGCTGCAGCCAACCGCCAACGCTTCCACGCGCACGGCCAGTTCGCCGTCAACCTGGTATCCAGCCCCGGCTCGGGCAAGACCTCGCTGCTGGTCGAAACCATCCGCCGACTGGCGGATAGCACACCACTGGCGGTCATCGAAGGTGACCAGCAAACCCAGTTTGACGCCGATCGCATCCGCACCACGGGCGCCATGGCGCTACAAATCAACACCGGAAAGGGCTGCCATCTGGATGCCCACATGGTTGGCCATGCCTTGGACACCCTGGGTCTTGCTGACGACAGCCTGGTGTTGATCGAAAATGTCGGTAACCTCGTTTGCCCCGCCGCATTCGACCTGGGTGAAGCGCACAAGGTGGTCATCCTGTCGGTGACCGAGGGCGAGGACAAACCGCTCAAATACCCCGACATGTTCCATGCCGCCGATCTGATGCTGCTCAACAAGATCGACCTGTTGCCGCATCTGCGCTTTGATGTGGCGCAATGTATGGAATACGCCCATCGTGTCAATCCGAACTTGGTGGTCATCCAGGTTTCCGCCACATCGGGTGAAGGGCTTGAGGCTTGGATCGCTTGGCTGCGCCACGGCATGGAGCATGCCCAAGCACTGCGACTGGAAACGGTAGCCGCTCTACAACAACGCGTTGCCGAGCTGGAGGCGCAGCTCCGTCCCACCTGATGCAACATCGCCTGCATATTTCTGGAGTGGTCCAAGGCGTTGGCTTTCGCCCCTGCGTCTGGCACTTGGCGCAGGATCTGGGTCTGACCGGCTGGGTTCGCAATACTGCTGGCGGCGTCGAATGCCTATTGCAAGGCGAGGCTGGTGCGCTCGCTCAATTCGAACCACGACTGCGTGCGGAAGCACCGCCGCTAGCCGATATCCACCATATCGACCGACAGCATGAAGCCGCCACCGAGACCCTCGCGGATTTCAACATTTTGGAGAGCGGAACCGGTAAGCCAACCACCATCATCGGCGCCGACAGCGCAACCTGCCCGGACTGCCTGGCCGAACTATTTAACCCGCAGGATCGGCGCTACCGCTATCCATTCATCAATTGCACTCATTGCGGCCCGCGTTACACGATTACTCGCCGGCTACCCTACGACCGCGCCCAAACTTCGATGGCGCACTTCCCACTCTGCCCAGATTGCGCCCGCGAATACCACGCCCCTGCCGACCGCCGTTTTCACGCCGAACCCACGGCCTGTGCAGTTTGCGGCCCCCGATTGTGGCTGGAATCGAGTGATGGCGACCCCATCGATGGCGACCCCATCGCCGCCACCCTGCACCGCCTCCAGGCCGGGGAGATTGTCGCCATCAAAGGCTTGGGCGGATTTCACCTCGTCTGCGACGCGCGGAATGGCGCCGCCGTGGCCCGCCTGCGCCAACGCAAAGGCCGTGACGCCAAGCCCTTTGCGCTTATGGCCGCCAATCTCGTCTCGGTGGCGCAATGGGTCAAGGCCAATTCCGCTGAGCAGTCCCAGCTTGATGCCCGCGAGCGCCCCATCGTCCTGCTGCAAAAACAGCCTGGCGCCGATACCACATTTCCCAACATCGCCCCTGGCCTCGCCTGGCTGGGCCTGATGCGCCCCTACACGCCGATTCACTGGCTACTCTGGCACGAGGCCGCCGCTCGGCCGCAAGGCACTGACTGGATCGATAAGCCGCAAGACTTGGTATTGGTCATGACCAGCGCCAATCCCGGTGGTGAACCGCTGGTGATCGACAACGCCGAGGCGCGCAGCCGACTGTCCGGCCTCGCAGATGCTTGGCTGATGCATGACCGCGACATCGTGGTGCGCTGCGATGACTCGCTGCTGCGCCTCGAGAACAACCAAGCGCAATTTATCCGCCGCGCCCGTGGCTACACGCCAACATCCATCCGCTTGGCACACAGCGGCCCGTCCGTTCTGGCGCTGGGTGGCTATTTCAAAAATACCGTGTGCGTCACGCGGGGCCATGAAGCCTTTCTGTCGCAACACATTGGCGGTCTCGATAACCCGGCCACCTGTGCCATGCTGCGCGAGGTGGCCCAGCATCTCTTGGATATTCTTCAGGTCAAACCCGAACGCATTGCCCACGACCGGCACCCCGATTTCTACAGCACCCGGTTAGCGCAGGAGCTCGCCGCGCAATGGGGTGTAATGGCCGTGCCGGTGCAGCATCACCACGCCCACATCGCCGCCGTGATGGCCGAACATCATCTGAGCGGACCGGTTTTGGGGCTGGCATTGGACGGCATCGGCCTAGGCACGGATGGTCAGGCCTGGGGCGGCGAGTTGTTACGGGTGGAGGGGGCCCGGTTTGATCGCCTTAGCCACCTCGCAGCGCGGCGTCTGCCCGGCGGCGACCGCGCCGCGCGCGAGCCTTGGCGTATGGCCGCTAGCGTGCTGTTTGATTTGGCTGACAGCGACAGCATCGTCCAGCGCTTTGCCGATCAAGCCAACGCCAGCGGCGTCGCCCAGCTACTACAAAAAGGCGTGAACTGCCCACCCACTACTAGCCTGGGGCGGCATTTCGATGCCGCCGCCGGACTACTGGGACTGTGCCCCGTGGTGTCCTTCGAGGGCCAAGCCGCCATGCAACTGGAAGGTCTAGCCGAAACGGCTAGCGACGCCAAGCCTTGGCCTGACAGCTACCGCATTGGCGCGGATGGCGTCCTTGACCTCAAGCCGCTGTTTGCACGCCTGCTCGATCACGCTCACGAACCTGCTCTAGCCGCTGCCCGTTTTCACGCCAGCTTGGCCGTGGCCTTGGCTGACTGGACGCAGACCCTGGCCAAGTCGCACAATCTCCAGCGCGTCGCCCTGGGCGGCGGCTGTTTTCTGAACCGTATCCTCACCCATCGTCTGCGCCAAAGCCTACACGAGCGTGGCCTCACCGTTTACGAGGCGCGTCAGGCGCCGCCCAACGATGGCGGATTGAGTCTAGGCCAGGCCTGGATCGCCCAACAGGAGTTTTGAGATGTGCCTTGCCATTCCCACCCGCGTTATCGAAGTGCATAACGAATTTGAGGCCATCGTCGAACTGGCCGGGGTACGCAAATTGGTTTCAATCGCCTTAGTCGAAAATGTCCAGGTCGGCGACTTCGTCATCCTCCATGTCGGCCACGCCCTGACCAAGCTCGATCCGGACGAGGCGCGCAAGACTTTGCAATTAATGGCCGAGGCTGGGCTGGCGGTCGACCCGACAACGGCCTGAACGCATGAAATTCGTCGACGAATTCCGCGATGGAGCCTTGGCGCAAGGTATTGCCCGGGCCATTCACGCCGAAGCACAGCCCCATCGGCGCTATGCCTTCATGGAATTTTGCGGCGGGCATACGCATGCCATCGCCCGCTATGGCATTCCCGACCTGTTGCCCGCGCATGTGCGTATGATCCACGGACCCGGCTGTCCCGTGTGCGTGTTGCCGATCGGTCGCATCGATCTGGCCATCTATCTAGCCGTCAAGCGCGGCGTCATCCTTTGCACCTATGGCGACACCTTGCGCGTGCCGGCCTCGGACGGCTTATCACTGCTGCGTGCCAAGGCACAAGGTGGGGATATTCGCATGATCTATAGCCCTGAGGATGCCCTGCGCATCGCCCGTGATAACCCCAAGCGCGAGGTCGTGCTCTTTGCCATCGGTTTTGAAACCACCACGCCGCCCACCGCCGTCGCACTCATGGGCGCCGAGCGTGAAGGCTTGGACAACTTCTCGGTGTTGTGCTGCCATGTCCTCACCCCGGCGGCCATCGCGCACATCCTCGACTCACCCGAGGTGCGCGACCTAGGCCTCGTGTCACTGGATGGCTTTATTGGCCCGGCCCATGTGTCCACCATCATCGGCAGCCAACCCTATGAGTTCTTCGCCGAGGAATATCGTAAGCCGGTGGTTATCGCCGGTTTCGAGCCGCTCGATGTCATGCAGGCCATCCTGATGTTGGTACGGCAGGTTAACGCCGGCCGTTTTGCCGTTGAAAACGAGTTCACCCGCGCCGTCTCCCGCGCCGGCAATCGCCGCGCGCAGGCCCTTGTGGTGGAATGCTTCGAGCTGCGCAAACATTTTGAGTGGCGCGGTCTGGGCGAGGTACCCTACTCAGCCCTCAAGATTCGTGAACGCTTCGCCCGCTTCGATGCCGAGGCCCGCTTCGACCTCGCCTATCAACCGGCTCCCGACCACAAGGCCTGCGCCTGCGGCGCCATCCTGCGCGGCGTCAAACAGCCCATCGATTGCACGCTGTTTGGCACGATCTGCACCCCCGACACGCCGATGGGATCCTGCATGGTGTCGTCGGAAGGCGCCTGCGCTGCGCATTACACTTATGGCCGACACCGGAGTCCCGCATGAAAACCGACTACACCCGCCCGCTCGACCTCAAACATGGTCACATCGACATGAACCACGGCGGTGGCGGTCGCGCCATGCAACAACTGATTCGCGAACTATTCGCCAAACACCTCGGCAACGATCTCTTGGCGCAGGGTAACGACGGCACTGTGCTACCTGTGCAGCCTGGTCGGCTGGTGATGTCCACGGACAGCCATGTGATCACGCCGCTCTTCTTCCCCGGCGGTGACATTGGCGCGCTGGCGGTACATGGTACGGTCAACGATGTCGCCGTGATGGGTGCGACCCCCCTATGGCTATCCGCCGGCTTCATCCTCGAAGAGGGCTTTCCGCTTGCCGACCTGGAACGCATCGTGCAATCGATGGCGGCAGCCGCACACGGTGCCGGCGTGCAGATCGTCACCGGCGACACCCAGGTCGTCGAACGCGGCAAAGCCGACGGCGTATTCATCACAACTACCGGCGTCGGCGTGTTGCTCGATGGTGTGAATCTGTCCGGTGCCCATGCCCGGCCCGGCGACGCGGTGCTGATCTCCGGCACCATCGGCGATCACGGCATGGCCATCATGAGCCAGCGCGAGAATCTGCAATTTGCCGCGCCCATCGTCTCCGACAGCGCAGCGCTCAATGGGTTGACCGCTGCCCTGATCGCGAGTGGCACTGAGCTGCGCCTGATGCGCGACCCCACCCGGGGCGGTCTGGCCGCGACACTGAACGAAATCGCCCAGCAATCGCGCTGCGGCATGACCCTCATGGAGGCCGCCATCCCGATCCAGCCAGCCGTGGAAGGTGCCTGCGAACTGCTGGGCCTCGATCCGCTTAATATCGCCAACGAAGGCAAGCTCATTGTGGTTTGTGCTGCGGCATCGGCGGAAGCAACGCTGCAAACCCTGCGCGCCCACCCGCTGGGCCGCAACGCAGCTCAGATCGGCTCGATTACCGACGACCCGCATCATTTTGTGCAGATGCAAACCCGCTTCGGTGGTCGGCGCATGGTGGACTGGCTGTCAGGTGAGCCGTTGCCCCGTATCTGCTGACACCTCCGATGCGCATCCTCCTTCTTTGCCATAGCTTCAACAGCCTCACGCAACGTCTGTTTGTCGAACTGGCAGCGGCGGGGCACACCCTGTCCGTTGAATACGACATCAACGATCGCATCACTGAAGAGGCAGTAGCGCTCTTTGGCCCAGACTTGGTTCTAGCGCCGTTTCTCAAACGCGCCATTCCCGAAACAGTATGGCAGCGGCTACCCTGCCTGATCGTGCACCCCGGCATCCCCGGCGACCGCGGCCCGAGCGCACTCGATTGGGCCATTCTGCAAGGGGAGGCCGACTGGGGCGTCACCGTATTGCAGGCCACGGCGACCATGGATGCCGGGCCGATCTGGGCAACGGCCGCATTTACCCTGCGCACGACCAGCAAATCAAGCCTGTACCGGCGCGAGGTAACCGAGGCCACCGTGCAGGCCGTAACCGAGGCCCTGGCCTATTTTGCCGACCATCAGGCCGGTCGCTGGCAACCCACTATACAAGCGGCCTGGCCGGGTGTGCGCGGCACGACCCGTCCCGTCCTGCGTAGTGCTGACGCCCCCATCGACTGGGCACACGACGACACCGTCACCGTGCTGCGCAAGATACACAGCGGCGACGGCACGCCGGGGCGGCTGGACAGCCTGTATGACGAACCGGTGCGGCTATACAACGCCCGGCTCTATCCGGCCATCGGCACACCCGGAGCCTTGCTGGGCCACGCGGCTGATGGACTGGTGCGCGCCACAACCGATGGGGCAGTGTGGATCGGCCACGCCAAGATTGGTCACGGCCCCTCAGCGGGCATCAAACGCCCCCTCACGCAACATCTTCCCGCCGTACTGGACCTGCCTGCGCTCGACACAACCCCGGTCGATCCGATCCACTACACGGAACACGGCGCGGTCGGCGTGATTTATTTCGAGGTTTACAACGGCGCCCTCGACACCAAGACCTGCCTGCGCCTGCGCGAAGCCTGGCTAGTCGCCTGCCAGCGTCCAACGCGGGTGCTGGTGCTAGCAGGCGGCGCAGAGTTCTTCTGCAACGGCCTCGATCTCAACGCCATCGAGGCGGCCGCTAGTCCGGCAGATGCCTCCTGGGCCAACATCAACGCCATGGACGATCTGTGTCTGGCCATCCTCCAAACCACTGATCGCCAGACCGTGGCCGCCCTGCAAGGCAACGCCGGGGCCGGGGGCGTTTTTCTGGCCCTGACCTGCGACGCCGTTTGGGCGCGCGCCGGTGTGGTACTTAACCCGCATTACAAAAACATGGGCAACCTGTATGGATCGGAATACTGGACCTGGACCCTGCCGCAGCGCATGGCCGATCGCAGCCTTCTGGAGCACCGCCGGCCGATCGGCAGCGCCGAGGCGGTTCGGTTAGGTCTCATTGATGCGGAACTGGCATCGGAAAACTTCATGAGTACCGTCCTGCAACGCGCCCAGGCTATGGCCAATTCTGAAGCATTCGGCGCAAGCTGCGCGCCCAAGGCATTGCTTGACGAGGCGGCTCTGGCGGCCTGCCGGGCCGCTGAATTGACTGCCATGCAACGCAACTTCTACGGCTTCGATGCCAGTTACCATGTCGCCCGCGCCCGCTTCGTCCACAAGACACCCCAGGCCTGGACCCCACGCCACTTGGCCATCCACCGCTGACATGACCGACACTCTCGACCTCAACATCACCGGCATGACCTGCGCGGCCTGTTCGGCACGCCTAGAGCGCGTTCTCAACGCGCAACCGGGGGTCGAGTCGGCTTGGGTTAACCTAGCCCGCGAGACGGCGCGCATCCGCTACCGGAGCACCGAGACTGACCGGGACGCACTGATCGCCAGCGTGGCGGTTGCCGGTTTCAGCGCAACGCTCATCGACCCCAACGCCCGTGCGGCAGACCAGGCCACCAAGGCGGCCCGGTTACGCCGCGAAGGCTGGATCTTCGCCATCGCCGCCCTGCTTAGCCTGCCACTGGTGGCGCAGATGCTGTTCATGGGCGGCGCTGAAGGCGGCCAACAGCACACCGGTCTGCCGCTCTGGCTGCAATGGGCGCTAGCCACGCCGGTGCAGTTCTGGGCCGGGGCGCGTTTTTACCGGGGCGCCTGGCACGCCCTGCGTGGTGGCGGCGCCAACATGGATGTGCTGGTCGCACTTGGCACCAGCGCCGCCTATTTTTACAGTACGGCCGTCTGGCTCACCGCGCCACACGCCATGGTCTATTTCGAGGCGGCAGCGGCTGTCATATCTTTAGTGCGACTGGGCAAGCTTCTGGAAGCCCGGGCCAAGGCAGGCACGAGTACCGCCATTGAGAGCCTGATCCGCCTGCAACCACTTACAGCGCGCGTGCTGCGTGAGCTGAATGGCGAGATCGGTGAGCTTGAGGTTCCCATTGCTGACCTGCGCCCTGGTGATCGAATCCGGGTTCGGGCCGGTGAGCGTATTGCCGTCGATGGCGAGGTCCTAGACGGCCAATCAAGCGTGGACGAGGCCCTACTCACCGGCGAAAGTCTGCCGCTCGAAAAACGCCCCGGAGCGCCCGTTTATGCCGGCACGCAAAATCTGGCCGGGACTCTCACCTTGCTGGCGCACAGCGTCGGCGAGCAGACCCAACTCATGGAAATTGTCCGCCTGACCGAGACCGCCGCCGGTTCCAAGGCGCCGATCCAGGCCTTGGCCGATCGCGTTTCGGCCCTATTCGTCCCCGCCATCCTGGCTCTGGCCGCCCTCACCTTGGCCGGCTGGTGGCTATACACGGGGGAGGCCCTGAGCGGCTTGGTGCCCGCCGTCGCTGTTCTTGTCATTGCGTGCCCCTGCGCCTTGGGGCTGGCCACGCCCACCGCCGTCGTGGTCGGCTTGGGGCGCGCCGCGCAACTCGGCCTGCTGGTACGCTCGGCCGAGGCCCTAGAACGCTGCGAGAAACTGAGCGTCATTGCCCTGGACAAGACCGGCACGCTTACCACGGGGCAGATCGAGATCACGACGCTATGGCCCGAGATGGGTTTAACCGATGCGGCCCTACTGCGTTTGGCTGCCGCCCTGGAGCAGGGCTCCAGCCACCCCATTGCTCAGGCCATTCGCGCCGCCGCTTCAGCCCCTCTGCCGCCCGTTGAAGCCTTCGAGGAACGGCCGGGGCAGGGCGTGCGGGGCCGCGTCGAAGGGCGCTGGCTATCCCTTGGCCCGGCCCCAACCCCACCCTCACCTCACCTGACCTGGGTTGCGCTGCATGAAGAAACCGCGTCAGGCGAACAATTGCTCGGCCACCTTGGCCTGCAAGACCGCTTGCGTCCCACCAGCCGGGCCGCGGTCCTTCGTCTGCAAGGCCTAGGCATCGAGGTTCACATGCTGTCTGGTGACCGGCCCGAGATCGCTCAGCGCATAGCCACCGAGGCGGGGATCGACAAGGTCCAGGCGGGAATCAGACCGCAGGCCAAGGCCATGGCGATTGCCGCCCTCAAGGCCAACCTCAAGGCCAACCTCAAGGCCGGCCTGAAGTCGGATGGAGGCGCAGTCGGCATGGTCGGCGACGGTATCAATGATGCTCCCGCACTGGCCAGCGCCGATGTCGGATTCGGTATGCACACCGGGGCGGACATCGCCCGCGAGGCCGCCGATATCACTCTGATGCGCAATGACCTCCACGCCTTAGCCGATGCTATCGAACTAGCCCGCGCGGTGCTGAAAAAAATTCGGCAGAACCTGTTCTTCGCCTTTATTTACAATGTGCTGGCTCTGCCGCTGGCTGCCCTTGGCATGTTGAATCCCGTCATCGCCGGTGCCGCCATGGCCCTATCCTCGGTCAGCGTGGTCAGCAACTCACTGCTACTGAAGCGTTTCCGGACCGGCCAAATGCGCTTGTAAATTCGCCAGCACGGCCTGTTGCAGAGCTGGATCGAGACAATCGAAGACCTGGCCACCTTCCCAGCCCCGCAGCCAAGTGATCTGCCGCTTGGCCAACTGGCGGGTAGCCGCAATTGACTGGGCACGGAACGCTGCCGCGTCGCTCTCGCCACGGAGAAAGCTCAGCGCTTGGCGATAGCCCACACTGCGCATCGAAGGCCAATCCGGGATCAGCCTCGCGTCGTTTAGCAGCTTCTGCACCTCCGCCACGAACCCCGCCTCCAGCATGCGGTCGAACCGTTCGGCGATGCGCTGATGTAGCACAGCGCGGTCAGCAGGCAACAGGATGATTTCGTGCAGGGTATAGGGCGGTTGCGGCCTTTCTGGCTTTTGTAGCAGCGTCGACATTGGCTGACCGCTTTTGATACAGACCTCCAGAGCGCGCTGCACCCGCTGACGATCGTTGGGCGACAGGCGCGCGGCGGTCACGGGGTCTCGCTGCGCCAACTCGGCGTGCAGCGCCGGCCAGCCTTCTTGCATGGCGCGCCGCTCCAGTTCGGAGCGCAAGGCCGGGTCGGCTTCGGGCAAGTCGTCGATCCCGTGTTTCAGGGCGTGGAAATACAGCATCGTGCCGCCCGCCAGCAAGGGCAAAGCCCCACGCGCATGAATCTCGTCGATCAGGCGCAGGGCATCGTCCCGAAAACGGGCGGCAGAATAAGGCTCAGAGGGTTCGACGATATCGATCAGGTGATGCGGGACACCAGCGCGCTCGACCTCGGTCGGCTTGGCCGTTCCGATATCCATGCCGCGATACACCAGGGCCGAATCAACGCTGATGATCTCCACCGGTACTTGGGATGCCAGGTGCTGTGCCAACCCCACCGCCAGCCCGGTCTTGCCGCAGGCGGTGGGGCCCATCAAAGAGATCACCAGAGGTTTATTCAACGCGGGATCTTGACCTCATCCTCGTCATAACGACCCGCATTGGCGCGAATATGACAGGCACCGCAGTTGGATTTTCGGCCAATGGCCTTGCGCGTCCAGACATAGCCCGGCATCTCGTCATGCTCATGACGGAACAGGCGCGATGCCGTAATACGCGGCAAATCTTTGCTCTTCGCCGTGGTTTCAGTAATGCGCCGCATCAAGCGCGTGGCGCCCGGAGCATCCGCCGCTCCCTCCTCAAGCCAGCGCAGAATTGCCAAACGCGTCGGCCCATCAAGGCTGGCATCATCGCCATAATGATTTTGCAGGTCGTCCATTACCTGCCGCCATTCGCCAGCGGTCAGCAGGCCCGGCGCATAAGCCGTATGACACCCTCCACACTCTTTTACAAACAAAGGATCTTGCGGCATGGCAAAACGGGCATGGCTGTCATCAAAGCCCGCCTGTCCTGCGCTGATGCCGGCCAGGGTCAGCACCAGCGCGGTCAGCAGCGTGATGTAGGGATGCAAGCGTAACCATTGCATGATCAGAACCCCTGCAGGGCGGCTTGGCAGGACGCCTTGTGCCACCCCGGGAAGGCCCGATCAAAGAAGGCATGGTGATGCATTTTTTCTCCTTACAGAAGCTTCATGTAGGCTACAAAATCGGCTTTTTCCTGAGCCGTACAGGTGCGCCCCAGCACCTCGCGGCAGTTCCGGCGGAACCACTTTTCGACATGCGCCATGTCAGTAAAACGGGCTTGGTTGGCACTCGGCGCCAGCGGCTCAATCAGTTTATTGGTGCGAAAATGTTGTCCGGCCCGGCGCGCATCCGGCGTATGACATGTCATGCACGATTCCGCCTCACCCGTGCCAAGCTTGGCGCGGAACAACGCCTCGCCCCGTTGGGCCGAGGCTGAGAAACCCGGTGCAACCTCACGCGCGGCCCGATGCAATTGCTCGAAAATTTGCCCCGGGGTCGACGCCCATACGGGAAAACCCGCCACAAAAAACGCCAAGATCACAAAAAATTTATTCATCTTCATCTTTCCGATGATAGTAATAGCCGCTGATCATGCCTTGAGCCACGGGCACTCCCTCGCGGCGCTCGTGCCAAATCATGGCAGCAAAGTGCAGGAGCAAAAACAGGTAAAACCATTTTTCGCCGATCTCGTGCCAGGCCTGAGCCACCTCGCCCCAAGCAAACGCCAAACCGAGCACTGCGCGGAGCGGCCCGCTGTCATACTCGACAGCGACCAGAACCAGCCCCGACAGCACCGATATCAACAACACGCCATAGCTGATGAGATACACCAGCGCGGCGGCTGGCGGCGGCGCAGAGCCATCCTTCTGACGGGTTTCCAGCCACGCTAGCCAGCGCTTATCCTGCCACGCGTGTCGCCACGCTTGTCGCCAAGATTGCGGCTGCCACAGCACGGCCCAACCCGCCCGTTGCGGTCCCACCAGGCTCCAAACAACACGCCCCACGAGGCCAAGCAACAGGCCATAGCCCAGCCAGACATGCAGCCGCCAAAGCCCCACCACCGAGCCTTCTAGCCACAACGCATCGGCCGCCGCACTGGTGAGCAGCAACGCCATAATAAAAAACCCGTTCCAGGCATGCAGCGTACGCAGAATCGGGTCAAATAAAGGACGCCGACTAAGTTTCAGAGTTTCCATGGGGAGGAGTTTAACCGCGCCGCAAAAAATCGGCTGCGGAACCGTGGATAACAGTTCAGCAGCCGCCGCGGGGTGAGCACGGTGGTACGGGCTTAATCGTCGGCCTTGATCTGGAACAGCGGCAGATTGAAGGCCGGCTTGATGGAAGCGTAATAGGCGGAGATATCGCTGACTTCCCCTTCGGTAAGCCCGATCATGGAGACAGCCATCAGCGGCGTAAACAATTTACCGGTCCGGTACTTGTTGGTTTTCAGAGCTAACTTATCGGCATTACGACCGGCCAGTTGCAAAGTAAAGAAGAGGCCCGGGGTGAACTCATTGCCATGGCAGCCTGCACAGAGCGCCTCGGCTTTCGCCTTGCCAGCCACGATATTGGCACCGGCCACATTCGCCGCCCAAACAGGTTGAGTCAAAACCGCCACAGCGGCCAATGCAAATACAATTTTTTTCATCATGCTCTCCAGTTAAAAAACAGTGTGTTCAATCATGCGGCAATGAGCTGGGCTTTGGGGGACCCCAACATGCCACTTTTACGGAAAAACAACGCCCCTTAATTCCTATACAAATACAATATAATTGTACATGATCGGTCTGTCAAGCCTTTCTAATATTCCACCCATTTCTCTGTGGCGTTTTCCTCCGCCGGCGCGGCGGGAAGCCGGCCTTGTGGAGTTACCGCGAAGCTGTCGCTTGCGCGATCTGCAAGCCCACAAAGGCAGCGGTCCAGGCCGCAGGATTTAGCACGCGCGGATAGGCCCGATGAAAGGTCCAGAGCTCTTCTGGTTGGTCGATCGCAGCGGCTTCTAGGGCAGCTCGTTGCGCATCCCCCAGCGGCAGCATCAACAAACGCGGCGCCAAGCGCTGCAAATAGCGTGACAGCACGGCGGCCGATTCTTCATCCCAAGGCGAATCTCGCAGGGTCAGGGTAGGGAAATCGACCGGTGGCACGATCCGGCCAATCCTGTCCGCGGCAATGTGTCGGCCCATACCCCCCTGGCCGCTACCATCATCCCGGCGCAGAAACCATTGCATTGCTCCATTCGTGGCATGCCTCACGGCCCGCTGAAGCGCATGGGCAATAGCCATGTCAACACTACCGTATTCGCCACAAAAGGCCTGCCAAGAAGCCCCATGCGGCACATCGTTCGGCGGCTCTCTCTGCGTGTTTAGGAGGGCGAGCGGTAATTCAGAACGATCCAGCAGCCACAACTCATGACGATCATCCAGCGGGCAAGGCAGGGGCGCCGCCGCCAGCTCCGCCACGAGGCGCTCGGTCATCGCTAACGCTTCTGCCCGGCTGACATGACGAACATGACTTAGATCCAGACCCGCTTCTGGCTGCCAGTGGCCCAGGGTAATGCGCCGTCCCAAGGCCGGCCCGGGTTGGTTACGCAACCGCGCAGGCAAGCTATCGGCCTCGATCTGGATCTGCCAATAGCGGCCGTTATGGGTAATGGCACGCGTCTCACCGGCCACGACCACATGCGCCACACCGCGATACGGTGGCAAACAACGATAGGCGTAGCGTTCCATCATGACTAGTCTCAGCCGCTAAGTGCCGACTCCAGCAACATTGGGGCGATGCCCGGATGGGCCCCCAAATGCGCACGCAAGTGAATTTGCAAGCCCGGGTGCTCGGCCTGGGCTGCCGTGAGGGCGTTAGGAATATCTTGCGCAACATGCATGCCCGCCGAAAGCAAATACGGGACAGCGATGATCTCTGTCGCACCGGCACCGACACATTGAGAGACGGCACACGCGATGTCGGGTTCGGCGAGTTCCAAAAACGCCGCAGCAACCATTGAAAATGGGCTAGCGGCGAGGGGCCGCAGACGCTCGACCAAGGCGTGCACCTCAGCGTTAGACGCGGCACGGCGGCTGCCGTGGGCAATGATGATAAGTGCTTGCATACAGATCTTCCGGGTTCTCGTAATC
>SXGU01302714.1_pt1 | contig 28090 bp, 30 predicted proteins | sample 3174531 | NCBI WGS metagenome assembly SXGU01 (sample SAMN11356863, study PRJNA531348) | freshwater metagenome | isolation source: freshwater sample F1-140 | place: China: Fuxian Lake, Yuxi | collected 2017-12-25 | reverse complement strand
GTGTCGCCGTCGACGACCGCGCTCACGCGCACCTGCGTGGTCTGACCCTCGGCCGCTTCGGGACCTGTCTGGTTGCCGGGCAGGGCGGCCTTGATCCCGCCGGCGCTCAGAGCGAGGATCGCGGCCGCAGCCAGTCCGATCAGCGCTTTCACCGGGCAACCCTCAGCTGGGGGCGCGCGCCGGCACCGGGTATCGCCCGCTGCTGCTCGCGCAGGCCAGAGGAGCGCTGGCCGTACTCGGGGACCTGCTCGTCGACGTCGAGCCGGCCCGCGCCGATGCTCGTGGCCGGCTGCTCGGGGAGAGCCGCGGCGATCTTCGCGGCCAGCTCCCGCAGAGGAGGGGTCTTCTCGATGCGTCGGGTGGCATGCAGCACCGTGGTGTGGTCACGGTCGAAGTGCCGGGCGATGGTAGGCAGGCTGTGCCCGCGGATGCGGGCGGCGGTCATGGCCACGGCCCGGGCGTCGGCGGCCGCCCGGCTGCGGTCGGCTCCCAGGAGGACCTCCGGGGTCGTTCCGAAGGCCTCCGCGGCCGCGACCACGGCGTGCTCGACGGGGCCATCGGGCTCGAACGTTGAGGGCGCGGGCTGGTGGAGGTTGACCACGTTCTCCTCAGCGCGGGGGAGACGGGCGGTGTAGTGACTGTTGACGTGCTCGCTCACCCGGGCCGCGGCGTCGGCAAGCCGGGGCCGATCGGCAGTGCGACGTACTGCGTGGATCACCGAGCCGTGGTCCTTGTTGAAGTGCTCGGCGATCGCCGGCAACGACAGGCCGGTCTCGCGGGCGGCGGTCATCGCCACCGCCCGGGCATCACTGACCGGTCGGCTGCGCTCGGCGCTGAGAATCGCCTCCGGGGTGGTGCCGAACATCGGTGCGGCAGCGTTGATGGCCAGCTCGCACACCGCCGCGGGGCCGGTTGCGGAGGTGGCGGGCATGCTCTGGTCGACCTGGACGGCCAGCACCGTCACCAGGGACCGCAGTTGCTCGGCGTCGAGTGGGGCGATCAGGTCGGCGACCTGGTCCTGCTGGCCGCTGCTGGCCGCGTCGAGGATGAGGCCCGCCAGCTGGCGGCCGCCCTGGTCGAGGTCCATGGCTTCCCCTACCGCCCCGGCGACCTGGGCGCCGCCAGCGACGCGCCCGGGACCGGCTCCCGGCTCTGCTCGGACATCCGCCGGCGGGCGTTGTCGGTCATCTCGGTGGCGATCCCGGCCGACTCCCGGGCGCTGGCCGCGGCGTGGTCGACGACGTTGCCGAGCAGGCGCACGTCCTCGTCGGCGCGGCCGAGCTCCTTGCCGGCAGTGGCGATGCTTCGCTCCAGGCTGACCGGCTCCAGCAGGCCCAGAGCAGTGACGTCCCGGCTGGCCTGGTGCGCGGTCTCGACGTGTTGGGCCGCCAGCTGGGCGACGGGCTTGGCCAGGGCGACCATCTCGCCGACGACCGCGATCCGCGGCTTGAGCTGCGCGACCTCGCTGGCGATGACTGGATCGGAGGTGTCGGCCAGGTCGAGGAGGGTGCGGGCGTCCGAGACGGACTGCGTGGCGCGGTTGAGGTGCGTGAAGAGGTCCTGCGTGAGCTCCGGCATCTCGTTGCACCGCGTCCGCAGACGTCCCAGGTGCTCGCCGGCGGCCTCGAGGTAGAAGGAGCCACGTTCGGACAGCTTGGCCTTGGCTGAGTCGAGCTCGGCGTCATCGAGCACGCGGAGCGCGGAGCCGATCGTCTCCTGCAGCTCCTCCACGACCCAGCGGGCCCTGCTCACGGCCTGCTCGGCCTCGAATACGGCGTCGGCGGCACTCAGCGCGGTGTCGGTGCTCATGCCGAGTCACCGCCTCCGGTTTCGGGCGGGGGAGCGGTCGGAGGCGGAAGGACCTCGCGGAGGCGATCGAGCGCGGCCAGGGCCTGCTCGAGGTGGGCGCGGACGTCCTGAACCGGGTCACGGTCGGCCGCGGCGGACGGGGAATCGGTGGGCGTGCTCACGGGCAGCTCCTTGGTGGACCGGGGTCATCTCTCAGTCACCAAAGGAAGGTCAACCCGTGGGGGCGATCACCCGACGCGAAGAAATCTCGCGGACGCGTCAGCGGTGCAGGTCAGGGCTGGTCCCAGGGCATCGACTCCTGGCCGTCGTCGACACCTTGGCTGATGATGTGCGCGGTGGCGTTCCGCGCCGCGTCGAGGTGCTTGTGCAGGTCGACCGCGAGACCCCGGGCCTCCTCCAGGTGGAGGCGCGCGACGCCGATCGCCATGGACGGGTCGGTCTCGTCGGTCAGCGCGTCCATGCTGAGAACCTGGTAGGCCAGGGCTTGCTCGAGTGTGCTGGAGAGCTGGGAGAACGCCTGGGGGAGCGCAGCGGCGAGGTCGGCGAACTCCGCCAACTGGTCGGAGGTCTCGGACGGGATCTGGTCTTGCTCCCACATCGTGGCGCGGTTGAAGCCGTAGACGTGCTCGCGGGCCGCCGCGGCGTGCCCGCCTGCTTCGAGCGGGTCGTTGTCGTCCACGAGGTTGCCCTTCCTTCCGAGGAGGTAGGGCTTGAGTCTTGCCGATCGCGCCGGCCGGCGCTCGGTGCCGAGGGCGGTCCTGTGGATAACCGGTAGGGGTTCCCTCCGGGCCTGCCGGGCGGGAGACTGAGCGGCCATGGACGACCAGGCGGCTTTGATCGCGCGGCGGGTAGCGCTCGCCGCTGCGGCCTGGTTCAACGCTCCGGCCGATGTCGAGGCGTACCGCCGGCTTGCCGCGGCGGTGGGGGAGTGGAACGCCTACACCTCGCCGCAGCTCGAGGACACCGACGTCGACGAGCTGCTCGACGACCTGGCCGAGGTCGCCCCGCCGACGCCGCTGGGGGAGGGCGTCGCCGAGCTTGAGGCCGTTCTGCGTCGTCAGGCTCGTCGCCAGCTCGGGCCGTAGGGAGGGCCCGGAGGGTCGTCAGGTGCTACCGGGAAACCCGCGGCCGCCGGTGTTGTCGGACGGCCCTGGGAGTTGTCTCCTCTCCTGGTCGGCGCCGGGGAGCGTCGGTCGCTCGGCCGGCGGGAGCGTGGCGTCGGGGCCCCAGTGGCTGCTGGCGGCGTGCTCGCGCAGGTAGTCCCGCAAGCCGGGGAGGGTGAAGTCCACCAGACCGTGGCCGCGGGGCTCGATCACCTCTGCGGCGATCAGTCGCAGCCGGTACTGGCCGGCGTACGTGGCGTCGACGCCGAGTCGGGTGGCGATGTCGGCCATGCGGCTCGGGCCGTCGTCGTGGGCCATGGCGGCCAGGAAGGAGCGGTCGACGTCGGAGAGGTCGGCCAGAGCGCTGGCGTGGACGAGCTGGCCGACCTTGCGCCGGGCCTGGTCGACGCCGCGGCGGGCCTGGTCGACGTCGATGGTCGCTGCGGTGCTGTCGGCCCGCCAGGCGTGCAGTCCGACGAGCTGGATCATGAACGGGTACCCGCCGGTGCCGGCCACGGCGGTCTGCAGCGCGTCGGGCGTGATGTCTCGGCCGGCTTCCCGGATGGGCACGGCGATCGCCGCGGCGACCTCTTCAGGCCGGACCGTGCGGAGGTGGCGCCGGTCGGCGCGGCGCAGGAACGTGGAGACCTCATCGGAGAGGAGATCGTCGACGGCAGAGGGCAGGCCGGCGCCCACGAAGGCGACGTTGCGGCGCTCGCGGAAGGCGTGCTGGATCGTGGTCCCGAGCTCGCGGAGATCGTTCATGCCCTTGCGGTGGACCTCGTCGACGGTGATGAGGACACCGCTGCCGCCTCGCTTGGCCAGTAGGTCCGTCAGCAGATTCAGCTGGGACCGCAGACCCGGCCGGGGGGTGTGCCGTGCAGAGACTTCCCGGTCGGCGCCGAATCCACCTGGCAGGGATACGCCGGTCAGGTGCGACTCGGTCTGGCGGGGATCGATCTCGCTGAGTAGGCGGGGAAGGTGCTCGTGGGTGATTCGGTCGATGAGGTTCGGGGTGGCGGTCTCGGAGATCACAAGCCAGCCCTCTTCGCCGGCGACATCCTCGTAGGCATTGAGCATCACCGTCTTGCCGGTGCCCCGCAGCCCGGTGACCAAGGTGGCACGTTCGGGCGAGCCCGGGCCGCCTCGCAGCCCTTCGCGGAAGTCGGCGAGGTCACCGTCGCGGCCGACCAGGAGCGGCGGGCTCGTCCCGAAGGTCGGGGTGAAGGGGTTCATGTCAGACACGGTATCAATCTCTTTAAATCCTTTAAATATCGCCTGCTCGTTTAGCGGTCTTTCAACTCTTTAAATCTCGCTGCTCGCGCGGACCTAACGGGGCAAGCTGGGCCCGGGGGCGCCGGAGCCGGCACCGGCGTTCGGCGCACGTGCGGAGAGCCGGCGACGGGCGGCTTCGTCGGGGCTCTCGACGGCCGGACCAGCCTCCTCGCTCAGAGGTTCGGCCAGGTCCTCGATGTCCGCTTCCAGGACGCGCTCGAGGAGGTCGGCGATGCTCGTGGGGGAGCCGTCGCACTCGGCAGCCAGGGCCTCGGCCAGCTGGTCGAGGGCGGCGTTGCCGCGGGCGGTGAAGGTGACGACTCCGGGGACCGGGTTCTCGGCTGGGGATGTGCTCATGGTCCACCTCGCATTCCTGGTCACCTACGTGCACAGGAGGGCCGGGAGCGATCAGCCGGAGGGGACGGGGTCGCGCTCGACTCGAAGGGCGATGATCCGCCAGCCCTCGGGGACGCGCCGGCGGGCGGCCTCGAGCGCCTGGTCGTACTCGACGTCCTCGACGATCAGTTCGTCACGGCCGAGCGTGTAGCCGCCGCGGTGGTCGGGCGGGATCTCCTGCACCGTGGCGTAGAGCCTCAGCGCGTCCCCATCAGCTGGGGTTGTCACTGCTGCTCCTGGCTGGCCATGGTGCGCAGCAGGTCGACGTCGCGGCGGAACGCCGCGGGAAGCCCGGCGCTTTCCTCAGGGTCCGCCTCGTAGCCGGTCAGGCCAGACTCCACCAGGTCGGCCGCGGTCTCGAGGGAGCGTGCCACGCGGAGCAGGAGGGCGGGCGGCATCTGGACCGAGGGCTCCTCGTAGAAGTCGATGGTGGCCACCTGGTCGGTGAGCAGGAGGCCGAGATGGCTCTGTGTGTGGGCGATCTGGGCGACCCGGTCGCGGGTGTGCTCGAGGTCGTCACGCTCGACCATCAGGATGCGCTGGACCTCGCCCAGGCCGGCCACGACGCGGCCGAGGAACCTCACCGGTACTGCAGAGGTTCGCGGTGCGCTCATCAGGTCTGCCCCGGGGGTCTCCTCGACGAAGCCGAAGACGATCTGGCGGGCGATGCCGGCCAGGGCCTCCTCTGTGAGGTAGTTGCGGGCGGTGGCTGGGGTGACGCGCATCTGGTTCGCGACGTACTGCACCCGCTCGTCGAGCAGCTCGCCGGCGGCCGCGCGGGACATGGTCATGCCGAGCTCGGTGACGGCTGCCAGGAGGTCGTCGATGCGCTCCTCGCGCCAGGATCGGGCAGTCACCCGTGAGCCGGCCTGGGGGAGTGGGGGCGCAGCTCCCGGTGGTCGCGCCAGGCCTGCTCACCGTCGTCGTACTCGACGGTCCACTCGTCGATGGCGGTGCGCTCGACGATGGTGGCGGGCACCCAAATGTCGGCGTCGTCGCGGTCTTGGACGTCGACGCGGGACTCGTCGGGGAAGGGGTTGTGGCTGCCGAGGTACTCGCCGATGGTGTCCCCGAGCGGGCCGGGACCGTTCGGTGCCGAGTTGACCCAGCGCTCGAGCGAGTCGTTGGCGGCCCATTCGATCGCGAGGGCCGCGACGTGGGAGGGGGCGGAGGCGGTCGCGGTGGCGAGGTTGTAGGCGTCGGTGATCATGCCGACCCACAGCTCGAGGGGGAGTTCGTCGCAGCGGTGGAGCCCGAGGAAGTACTTCTCGACGATCTCGGCCGGGATGCCGCGCTGGGCAAGGACTTTCTCGACGGCGGCCAGGTGCTCGGTCTGCATCCGGATCGGGACGGTGTTCTCACCCGGCCGGGTGAGCGGGAACGTGGCCATGGCTACCAGGTCCTCGCGCGTTGCCGTCGACGTGGTCATGGCTCAATCCTCCTCGCGGGCCTGCTCGAGTCGATCGAGCGGGGTGCCTGGAAGGTCGGCCGGGGTCGGGGTGTCCATCACCGCGGCGTCGGCCAGGCGGCTCTCCAGGGAGTTCCAGAACTCCTCGGACCGGGCGGCGCCCACCCGGTGCGTCTCGGCGTCGACGGTTACGGAGACCGGCGCCTCCAGGCCCGGGGTAGCGGCAGCCATCGTCTCGATACGGGCCTTGAGCGCCTCGCCGTAGGCCGTCCACTCGCGGATCCGCTGCTGGCCCAGCCGCTCCTCAAGGTCGCCGATCGCGGCGATGCGGTCCTCGTGCTCGCTGACCAGGCGGTCGAACTCGGCGTCGAGCTCCGGGCTCTTCGACAGGTAGGCGACCGTGGCGTCACCGGCGCGGCCGGTGAACAGGCCGACACCGGTCCGCAGGCTCTCCTCAACCGCCTGCCGGTAGTCCTCGGGGGCGTCGTCGAGGCCGGAGCGCCAGGCATCCCAGGACCAGGCCGGCGCGGCCGGGTCGCGGGGAACGAAGTCTCCGCTCCCGGTGCGGTCGTAGACCCACTTGTACTGCTCGTCGGCGATGTCCCACTCGTAGGCGGCCTCGTAGCGGCGGCTGATCTCGGTCTCAGCCGCTGTGTACTGCTCGACGGCCTCGTAGGCCCGATCGCTCACGAGCTCGTCGACGTAGAGGGTGATCTCGATGGGGTCGGTCCGGTGAGCCCACAGCTGCGCCTCGTCGGCGCCGACGGTGGAGAAGAGGAGCTGGCGTACGCCGTCGGCCTCCCAGGAGCCGGAGCGGCCGTTCAGGATGGCGTCGATGCCGCCGAGGTTGGCCGCGGCGCCAGCTAGCGCGCGGGTGACGAACTCGGCCCAGTCGGTCTGGTCGGGCGCGGCCAGGGTGTCCTCGACCCAGTTGCCCTCCTCGGTGCGGCGCAGTCGCGGGCGGGGGAGACGGGCTGCGTCGGTCAGCGCGCGGATCGCGTCGGCCAGCTTCGCCTGGTAGGCGGCGTGGTAGTCCTGCGCCGGCGTCTTGGTCTCGTCGGGGGTGCTGCTCATCGTTGTCTCCTGTTCGCGAGCTCCGCTGCAGTCTGACTCACCCGTCCGACACTGGCCGGGTTTTCCACAGGCCGCATCAGAACGGCCTTCCGTACATGCCGGGCACCGTGCGGCGTGCCTCGGCGATCAGGGCCTCGAACGCGGCATCGGGGAACCGGGCGGGCATGGCGAAGGTCAGGCCGGCCAGGACGTCGTCGAGGGTGACCGGCGCGGGGTCGCGGCCGTGGTCGCGCAGCTGGGCGCAGAAGTCGGCGAGGGTGAGCATGGCTGCGGCGCGGTCGGTCAGCCACAGCCAGGCCAGGACCTTGCCGAAGGGGTCGCCTGGATGGACCGCCTGTCCGGGCTGGTAGCCCGTGCCCATCCTGAATCCCTCGAGCACCTGGTCGGCGGCCGCCATCGCGGTGTGGGCGCACATCGTGCGCATGACGGGGTTGGGGATGAGCTTGGCGCTCTCGCCCCACAGTTGCTCGGCAGTCATGGTCTTCACGACGCGTCCTCCCAGTTCGGCGCCGGCCGCCAGCTTCGAGACGGTCTCCAGCGAGGGGTCCATGGCGCCGCTCTCGATCCGTCCGATGGTCGACGCAGCGACGCCCGATGCCTCGGCCAGCTCGCGCTGCGACATCCCCGCGAGTGTGCGGAGAGCCTTCACGATTCCGGCGGCTGGCCTGGTGTTGTCCATGAGAGGAGGGTAGGCACATCGCATCCGTTCGCGCAACAGTTTGCATGCGTATCCGCGCGCAGTTCGCCCCTCCTCGTCGCTAGATTGTCATAACCATTGTTATCGGCGGTGTGATTTAGATTGTGATCTGACCGTGATTCACCCTGGATAGCAGCGGCCCGTTCGCGTGGCACAGTTCAGACATGAGCAGCCAGTCAGCCATCCGTGGCGACCTCCGCGCGCACGAGGAGTCGGTGCGACTGTCCACGCCGGAACTCGTTGAGCGTCTCCGCGACCTGCTCGGCGCCAGGCTGGTGGCCTACGTGGGCTCAGTCCAAGAGACCCGCGCCGTACGCCAGTGGGCCGACCCTGCGGATGCACGCACCCCGTCGACCGATGTCATCAACCGACTGCGAATGGCCTACCGGGTTGCGTCCCTTCTGCACGAGGAGGACTCGACCGCAGTTGTCCAAGCGTGGTTCCAGGGCATGAACCCTCGGCTCGACGACGTCGCGCCGGCGCGGCTGCTGCGTGAGGGGAATCTCGAGCAGGTCGGCCCGTCCGTTCTCGCGGCTGCACGGGCCTTCGCCGGGGCCGGTTAGGCCATGCGTGACGGGATCGACTGGGTCGAGGTCGGGGCGGGCGGACGCTTTGAGAAGATCGTCAGCGTCCTCCTGAGCACGCTCCACCCCGGCTCCCGCCGCATCGACGGCGCTGGCGGTGACGGCGGCAGGGACCACCAGTTCAACGTCGACGGGCAGTTCCTGGTCTGGCAGTCCAAGTACTTCCTCGGCCGCCTCAGCACGGGAAACCGAAAACGGCAGATCACCGAGAGCCTGATCACCGCCGCAGCCCTGCAGCCGGATGGCTGGACCCTAGTCACACCGATGGTTCCTACCCCGGAGGAACTCGCCTGGTTCAACACCCTCCAGCCGGACTACCCCTTCCCCATTACCTGGTGCGCCGGCGACTGGCTCGAGGCCCAACTGGCGGGCCACCCGCAGATCGTGCGGCACTTCATGGGCGCCAACGATCAGTACATCCAGCTGCTGCGCGAACTTCGGCAGGAGCAAGACGCACTCGTCGATGGGCTCCCCGCCGCGCGGCCTCGGCTCGAGGCGATCGCCGCGCAGATCGAGGCCTCCGACCCCTTCTACAGCGTTGCATTCACCATCGACGCCGGCCAGATCACGGCTGCCAGCCTGCGGCCCAAGTACGTCGGCGCCGAGCTGGACAGCCCCATCACGCTCAGCTTCAACGTGGTCACCGGCTCCTCGCCAGCCGACCAAGACATCCGCGACGCGCTCGAGGCGGCATTCGAGTGGGGCGAGCCGGCGACGCTGCCAGCCACCCATGTTCGTGACCTCGAGGTCCACGCGCCTCACGGGCTGGGCGGCAACTTCGACCAGGCCCACATCACCCTCGCCCCAGAGGTCGAGGCCGTGGACCTCGATCTCGAGCTTGTCGTCTGGGCGCCCGATGGCCGCCGCTTGGCGACCCTGCCCGCGCGGCTCGTCGACCGCAGCCACGGACGCCGCGGCACCACAGTGATCGGTTCCGACGGCACTGGGATCGTCACGGCGAGGATCCGGCTCGACCACCAGTTCCTCAACGTGCGATTGCAACTGACCTACGCGGAGCCGCCGCCCCTTCTGCCGGGCACCCTGCTCCCGGTCGTGCGCTTCATGCGGCACGCCACCGCTCCGAACCGCCTCACCTTCGGCGTGGGCGAGGCGCCATCCACCTCGGCCGTCCCCATCGGCACAGCCGAGCTGCCCGGCATCGACTCCTACCTCGAATTCGTCGAGGGGCTCAACCAGATCCAGTCGAGCACAGGGCACTCCTTCCCGACGCCGTCCCAGTGGACCAGCCGTGACCTGCACGAGGTCCGCCGCGCTGTCACTCTGCTGGCAGGCGACTCGGTGAAGATCGGCCGCGGGCCCGCTCGCATCGTGATGGAGCCAGGTGACGCGGAGCGTTTCCAGGAGTCGACAGCTTCCGCCCCCGCACACCGCCTGGAGGTCGACGCAGCGGCCTCATACGTAGCCCAGATCTGCGGCCGCGACATCGAGCTCGGACCCTACCTGCTCTGCCTCGACGCCGAGACCCTCGAGTTCACACCGGCTCCGGCAGGCGAGGACGTGACGATCCTCGCCCACCCCTTCGCCGACCGCGCCGTCGAAGCCAAGCTTGGCCGACTGGACCAAGCGCCGGCATCCTGAACGCGTAGCGGATCGAGACGATCGGTCTCAGAAATGCCTGAGCCCCGCGGTGCCTAACCCGGCTCTTGCGAGCTGTGCCAGAGGACGGTTATCCGCGGGGCGATGTCACTAGAGTACGCACGTGTCAGCCGAGGAGCAAGACGACGACGCGCCCGCCGCCGTGGCCGGGTCCCCGCCGACGCTCAGCGCCACCGACCTCGAAGCGTGGCTGAGTACACCACGGCTGGACACCTACCTGTTCCGCTGCGGCGGCGACGCCCCTCTGGCGCTTGAGCTCTACCGCTGGAACAGCCAGCTGGCCGCAGCCGCTCTGACCGACACCTGCCATCTGGAGGTCGCGCTACGCAACGCTTATGACCGGCAGATGGCCCAGCAGTTCCCGGACTGGTCGGTCGACCCCGCGAGCCAGCTGTTCACGCGCACGCAGGGCCACGGACGCGCGGTGACGAAACAAATCTCCCTCAACACGGGCAGCCAACGCGCACTCAACGACGCCAAGCGCGGGCTCGGAGCGCACCCCAGCCACGGCAAGGTCGTCGCGGCCACCACGTTCGGCTTCTGGACCAAACTCACCGACCGAGACCGGACTGCGACCTTCTGGACGCCGATGCTGCGCCACGCCTTCAACGGCTCCCCCACACGTGGCGAGGTCCATGAGCGGGTCGCCCGCGTCAACAAGTTCCGCAACCGACTAGCGCACAACGAGCCCGTCTTCTCCAGCTCCTCCGGCCTCCACGACCGCATGCGCGACGTCGACGATCTGTTCACGTGGGTCGCCCCGACCGCGGCCGCCTACGTCCGCGCCACCTCCACGGTCCCTTCATTGCTCGCCCAGTGTCCCGTCCCCGGGCTTCTGTGAAGCGGACTGCAATGCTGGACTCAGAACCCGCCGGCAGTGCGCCGGATGGCGCCCTCGCCGGATTCACCCGGATCCGCGAGACCGCCGAGGCCTTCATGGACAAGCGCGACCTCGCCGGCGACGGCTGGCACGAGGAGGCGGTCACCGCGGTCGCCGTGATCGAGGGCCGGCCTGAGGTCGACGTCGTGGAGTTCAGCCGCAACCAGGAAGGCCGCGGCCCCAACGCGCTCGGGGCCGACTACCTGTGGTGGTGGATCGACAGCGCCACCGAGGAGTGCTTCGGGATGCTGGTGCAGGCCAAGCGGCTTAAGCGCAGCCCCGGAGGTGACTGGCTCGTCGACGTCACCCACCGCGAGGGGAAGCAGCTCGGCGACCTGATCCGCACATCCGAGGAGCTGGGAGTGCCGGCCGTGTACGCCGTCTACACCGGGGGGCTGGTTTTCCGCGACCAGCTCCCGTGCCCCCACAGCGGCCAGGCCTGCCCTGATCCAGACTCCGCGACCCACCCCGAGCCGGCCGAGGAGTGCCTGCCCTGCCGAAGGATGACCATCTCGATGGCGACCGCCTACCAGCTGCGCCAGGGGTGGTACGACCCGAAGATGACCGCGGATCTCGTCGTGTCCGAGTCGATCCCCGTTGAGGACCTCGTCGACCCGGCCGTGCCCTCGCCGCCGGTGTGGGACCTCAACCTCGACAAGCTCCGAGATCCCCAACTGCGCGACTTCCTCCTCAAGCCGCAAGGCGGGTCCCGAGAGATCGCCCGGCGCATCTTCCGCCTGGTCTCCAACCACCGCCGCGGGGCCTTCTCGGCCGACGTCGCCGAGGTCCTTCCCTTCCCTGGAGCGCCGCTCTTCACCGACGTCCCCGAAGACAGGGGTCACTTCCCCGGCCCGTACTACCGCCATGTCCTCCAAGGCCTACGGGTCAGCCCGCCGGCGTACCTGGAGGCGCTGCGGCGGCCGCCCCGGCTGGATGAGCTGGCGTGGGATCCCGACTCGACAAGCTCCGATGGGACCATCGGACGCATGACGGCCGCCAACAATCCGTTCTCCGCCAAGCGGCGCCCCCCGCCGGAGCTGGAAGGGACGAACATCGCCGGCGTCGTCCTGGTCACGCTCTGAACGTCACGCTCTGAACGCTTCGGGGCGACACTAGCCACCTGTGTGGCGCACGCTGGTCGCCATGACCACCGAACCCATCCACACCGAACCCATTCCCACTGTCCCGCTCGACCGCCCCTTCCGCGCCATCCTCGAAGGAGGGCCGATCGAGCCCGGCGAGATCGTCACCGTGCTCGACCAGGCGATCGTCGACGGGCGGTGCGTCGTTCGCAGCGCCCACGGCGAGGGCTACTGGCACGTGCCGGCCGCGGCCCGGGCCATCGACATATCGGCCGTCGTACCGGCGATCTTCGAGCCCGCACCAACCATCGCGTTCACCTTCCCGCCCCGGTGAAGACACACGGCCGGGTCGGGTGGGAGGGTTTTCCATCCCGCCACCACGGCGTTGCGTGACACGATTCGCTGCGTGGGCTTCAACAAGGACGCCGAGACCGCGCTCCTCGGGTGGTGCCGATGACTCGCTACGAGTACGACGAGGAGGCCAGCGCCGCCGACCTGCACGACGTCGTGCACGAGATCGACGACTCCCCCGCCCCAGTCTCGCGCTGGCTGGACGCCATGCGACGCCTCAACTCGATCAACGACCCTCTCGCCCGCAAGCTGCTGGCCTTGCATGGTGACTGCGGATCCGGAACAGGTGTATGCGACTCCGTCGTCGATGACCCCGACCCCGACCCGATGAAAGGTCGGAGGGACTGGGGGTGTGAGACGACCGAGCTCATCGCCTCGCACTTCGGCATCGAGAACCCGCACCGATCGTGAGCGCCCAACCGTGAGCTCGCATGACTCCAACGCTCGGCTGGCCGAGCTGATCCGCGCCGGCCTGCAGCGCGCCGACCAGCTGGGCCGCACTCGGGTGCCGCTCAAGCTATTCCCGGCGGAGGACCAGGAGGAGCTGCTCACGCTCCTGCACGCCTACCTGTGGGACACCGCCGCACCGTACGACGACGAGTGGCATCGCTCTCCGGGCAACATCATAACCCTGTGGGCCGAGCTGCTGGAGATCGGCAGCAAGACCCGACACCGCCTCATCCCGCTACGCACCGACCTGGTCAAGCTCCTCACCGAGCGGGGCCTGGGATACCGGACGCACCCACGATCGGTGCCCGTGCTGGTGCGTGAGTACAGCGGCCCGATCGAGACGCCCGTCCATCCCGGCGACGCCCGCGAGACCTCCAGCACGATCGCCGTCGGCGGGTGGGGAGCAGGTTTCGGAGACGCCGACACCAACCGTCAGGTCGAGCTGGCCGCCGAGAAGGTGGTCCGCAAGCAGCCGCGTGGAACCAGCGAAGGCAACCACCGATGGGCACGCGGCCATCAGGGTCGAGTGGTCTCGAAAAGACCAGTGGCGCACCGTCACCTGGATCGGTGTCCTCGGACTGGCGGCGGCCACCGCCATGGCTCTGTATGGACTGCCCCCGGTCGACCTCCACGGGCCACTGCACCGGATGGGCATCATGGACCCGTTGTGCGGAGGCACCAGAGCCGCGCGCTTGACCGCTCAGGGCAATCTTGCCGAAGCGTGGAAGTACAACCCCCTGGGGATTCTCGCGACGATCGCCGCAGGTGCCGCCGTTGCCAGGCTTGGCCTGGGGATCGTGGGACGCCGATGGCTCAACGTCCAGATTGCGTGGACGCCACGTCGTATCCGGATCGCACTAGCCGTGGCGGCGGTCGCCACCATCGCCCTCGAGATACGCCAGCAAGGGCGCGCGGACCTCCTGCTCAAGCCCTACTGAGACCTCGGCGCCGGAGTCGGGTAGTCACGCGATGAGACACCCGCAGCACCAAGCAGGCTCCTGCCCTGGTTGTGCTCTTGTCACCCGTGAGGGCCGTGCACCCCAGGGGTCCCCTCTGACGCACTGACCATTCCCATCCGGCGCGCGGAGGGTGTCTAGTTCAACCGCCCGCCGGATGGGGCTCTTGGGTACTCCGGCGGACGGCGGCTATCCCGAGACCGAGGAGGGTGAGACCGATGGCATAGATCGGGACGCCGGCGATGATCTGGCCTGCGTCCTGGCTTGGTTCGGCGCCGACGGGCAGGTACAGCTCCCGCGTCTCGGTGAGCGTCTCGACGTCGCCGGACTCCACGGGCAGCCACGCCTCGGCGCGTCGGCCATCGTAGGTGAGCTCGACGTAGACGAACCAGCGTCCGGGCTCGGTGACAGTGATCGTGCTGGCGTAGTTGCAGGGACCGTCGGGAGACAGCGGGGCGGCCACGGTGGTGCCGGCGCGGCGGGCGAGGAGCCGGAGCGGACGCGCGTGGTCGCAGTCGGTGTCGAGGCGCGCTTGCATCGCGATACGGCCCCGGCCGTCGCTGTGGGCGGAGAGGAGAAGGTCGGTGACCTTGGTGCCCTCGCCGGGGTCGTGGGCCACGGCCCGGTCGGCCGTGGCCGCCAGGACGGCGCTGGATGCGACGAGGAAGAGGGTCGCGGGCAGAGCGACGCGGGTCCAGCGGCGCGTGCCGAGCAGGATGAGTGCGCCCACAACAATGGCGGGTATCGCAGTGAGCGCGACCGCGTCGGGGGCTTGGCTGGCGAGACCCAGGGCGGAGGCGCCCCACGCGGCGGCCGCGGTGGCCGTGCCCGCGGCGGCGAGACGCTGGGCCTGGCCGCGCAGGGGCAGGTCGTAGGCGGCGAGACCGAGGACGGCGAGTGGCAGGTCAGGGGTGCTGCGTCCGAGGAGTGCGAGGATCGAGGCGATCATCAGCCGCAGGGCGGCGTAGGCCAGGACAGTGGTGGTGACGGGCGCGCGTAGAGGCACCACACGGTGGACCAGGCTGGCCACGACCAGGACGGCGACCAGGAGGATCGGCAAGTAGAGGGTCTCGCTGAACTGGGGGACGTCGGTCTCGTACTCGAAGACCACCGCCGAGGCGTTCGCCAGCAGTAGAGTGCCGGCTGCAGCGCGCAGAGCTCGTGCGCCGGGGGCGACACCGACCAGGGCGCCGAGCGCGATTGAGGTGGCGGCGAAGATCACCAGGACGTGCGGCGGGCTCCATGCGACGGAGTCCCGGCCGAAGGCCTGATGCCAGGCAGCGTCGATGGGCGCGGCTGCCAACGCAGCAGCTCCACCAAGGCATGCCGCCAGCACGGGGAGCTGCGCCGCGGCGCGGCGCGGAGAGCGCAAGATCATCAACACGCGGATTCCCCACGCGGCGATGGAGAGGCCCACAACGGCCATGGCACCGTAGAGCAGGAGATGGGCAGGGGTCCAAAAGCTGTCGCGGCCGATGTCGGTGTGCCAGGCCTCGTCCCAATAGGTGGCGAAGATGCCGACGCCGCCGGCGACGCAGACCGCCCACCCGAGCGGCGACGGAAGGTTGAGACTGGAACTGTTCGCATATGAGACGGACACATCTCAACTATGATCGTGGCATGTCTACGCGTCAAGGTGTCGTCGACCAGGCCCTGTTGGATGCGACTGCTGCAGCGATCGCTCGCTGGGGTCTGCACGAGCTGACGCTCGAGCGGGTGGCGTCCGAGGCGGGGATCTCACGCGCGACGATCTACCGACGTGGCGTCACTCGTGAGGATCTGATCGGTGCGGTGACGGCCGAGGCCGCCGACACCTACACCAGGGCGATGCTGCCCGCATTGGCGCAGTCGGGAACCGCTGCTGAGCGCCTTCGGATCGCACTTGGCGCGCTGTGTGCGACCGCTGACCAGCACCTGCATGTCCTCGCTGGCTTCTTCCTCGCCGGCGGCGAGGTTTTCCATCAGCCCGGGCCCGACGCCATGGTGGTGGAGGTGTTCGCCGAGCCGTTCGAACGACTGCTACGCGATGGCGCCGTGGACGGCAGCCTTCGCCATCTCTCCCCCACGATCACCGCGACGGTGTTGTTCAACCTGGTCGGATGGGGGTACATCCATCTCCGCGCAGCCCACGGCTGGGGCGCTTCCATCACGGCCGAAGCGATCATCGACCTGGTCCTCCACGGAGCCCTCTCGGCCCTGCCTCCCACCAGCGCGTGACCACCCTCACGGAGTAGCATTCAGTTCCCTTTCAACCTAGCCATGCTGGAAGTCGCCCCCTCCGCCTAAGCGCGCCGCCCCCACGGGCCCTGTCAGGCGTCCACACGCTCGAGCAAGCCTTCTTGACCGCCCCGACCCACGAAGCGGCCAGTACACCTGCCCAGGAGAAATGTCGGGTAACGGTCAGTGGCCCGCGACGGAACCGGCGAAGGCATCCCACACCGGTCCGGCGAGAACGCCGATCGCAATGCTTGCCGTTGCCCCGATCAGGATCACGGCACTCACCGAGCGAGACGGGGCGCCCGCATGCTGGTGTGCGCCCTCTGGCTGCGTGTCCGTACCGCTGGCCGACGCGCTGATCACTGACCCAGCCGGGTCAGGCCGTTTGCTGTGGGTCGCCGCCGAGTGCTCCAGGTCTGTCGTTGAGGATCCCGCGTCTTGCGCAGCCCTCGCGGCGCCGTGGCCGCCGTGATCGCTCGGGTCGGGCTGGCTGAGGTGTCGGTGGCTGGAGTGTTGCATGTGGTGGGAACTCTGATCTGAGTGCTCGGCGTGATCGGGCTGTGCTGCGGGGGCGAGGGTTTCTGGTTGGCCCGACGCACGAACTGTCTCGGACCCATCGACGTCGGACCGAGTGGAGTCGGACCGAGTGGTGTCGGAGGTGGCGAAGGTCGGGATGATCCAGCGCAGGTAGTAGTACAGGCTGGCTACCGAGTTGGCGAGTACGGCGAGGGCTAGCCAGGCGAGCCCGCCGTCCCAGGCTGCTGAAGCGGTGGTCAGCTTGCCCACGAAGATGGCAGTCGGCGGGGTGCCGACCAGGCCGAGCAGCGCGATCAGGAGCGCGATCGCCAGGGCGGGTCTCGTCGAGATCATTCCGCGGTAGTCGTTCAGCGTGCGTCGGTTCGGGCAGGCGGCGATGACGGCGAAGGCGGTGGTGTTGGTGACGGCGTAGGCGGTGAGGAAGAGAAGCATCGAGGGAGCCGCGAGGTCGCTGTGCCCGGCGACGGCGACCGGCACGAGGGCGTAGCCGACCTGGCTGACGGTCGACCATCCGAGCAGTCGACGAGGATCGTCCTGGCCGAAGGCGGCGAGGTTGCCCAGCGTCATGGAGGCGGTGGCGATGATGGCGATCAGGACGGGCCACTCGAGGGTGTCGGGCAGCAGGGTCACGAGGCGGTAGGTGGCGATCACCGCGCCGATCTTGGGGACGGTGGTCAGGAACGCGGCGGCGGTGGTGGTACTGCCTTGGGTGGCGTCGGGGACCCAGAAGTGTCCCGGGACGCCGCCGGCCTTGAACATCAGTCCGCCCAGGACCGCGATGGTGCCGAACGCCACGGCGGCAGTGGGGGCGGTGGCGAGGCGGTCGGGGAGGTCGGCGTAGGCGGTGGTGTTGGTCAGCCCGTAGAGCACCACGACGCCGAGCATCAGCCCGATCCCCAGCAGGGCTCCGATCAGGTAGGTCTTCATGGCCGCCTCGGCGGACCGGGCGGTGCGGCCGAGGCCGATCAGACCGTAGAGGGGTATCGAGGCAAGCAGGTATCCGGTGATGAGGATCAGGAGGTCGTTGGCGCCGGCGAGCACGATGGCGCCCAGAGCGCTGAGCAGGATCAGGCTGTAGGTCTCCGATTCGCGGGGATCGCCGGAAAGCTCGTCGGTGCCGAGCAGGATGACGAGGCCGGTTGCGGCGACGATGATCAGTCGCGCTCCCCCGGTGAGCGTGTCGACGGTGAAGGTGCCGTCGAACGCGGACAGGGTTTCGCCGGCGAGGTCGAACGCGGCGGCGACCGCGGCGGCGACCAACGCCGTCAGAGCCACGATGCGGGCTATCCACTGGCGCTGTCGGGGCAGGAATGATCCGCCGAGCAGGCAGACCACTGCGCCGCCCAGGAGCAGGATCTCGGGGAGCAGCGCACCGGGCTGCATCATCCCCATGTCCATTCCCATGCCGCCATCGGTCTCCGAGCCCGTCCCCGAACCCATCGCGGTCCTCGAGTTGAGGGCGGTGCCGACGAGCAGCGCGACACCGCCCCCATCTGCTCCAACCATGGCCTACCTCCCGACCAGGTCGACGATCGTCTGCGCGGCCGGTTCGATGACGTCGAGCAGCGGCCGGGGAATGATGCCGAAGACGACTGCGAGGACCATCAGGCCGCCTGCGGACCACAGCTCGGCCGGTCGCAGGTCGGCGAACCCGCTCGTCTTGCCCTGCGCCGGGCCGGTGAAGATCAGCTGGTAGGCGCGGAGGAACAGCCCTGCGGTGAGCAGGATCCCTACGACCGCCACCGCGGTCACCGGGGCGACGGCGATGCTGCCGGTGAAGATCTGGAACTCGGCGATGAACCCGGTGAAACCGGGCAGCCCGAGCGAGGCGAACGCGGCGAGGACGAACAGCATCGACAGCCGTGGCGCCGGGCCCGCCAGGCCGCCGTAGGCATGGAGGTCGTAGGTGCCGGCGCGGTCGCGGAAGACCCCGGCGAGGAGGAACAGAGCCGCGGTGATCAGGCCGTGGGAGACCATCTGGTAGACCGCGCCGTTCACCGCGGTCTCGCGCACCGCGCTCGTGCTACCGCCGATGAGTCCCGCTGCCCCCAGACCGAGCACGACGTAGCCCATGTGGTTGATCGAGGTGTAGGCGATCATCCTCTTCAGATCGGTCTGGGCCAGCGCGACGAGGGCGCCATAGATCACCGAGACGATGCCGACGGTGATGATCACCCAGGCCCAGGCCTGCCAAGCGTCGGGCAGCATCGGCATCGCTACCCGGACGAACCCGTAGGTGCCCAGCTTCAGCATCACCCCGGCCAGGACGGCGGAGCCCGTGGCCGGGGCGTCGGTGTGCGCGGGCGGCAGCCAGGTGTGGAACGGGACCGTGGGGGTCTTGACCGCGAGACCCACCAGAATGGCCGCCAGCACCAGCCCCCCGGTAACTCCCTGGCCTTGAAGCGGAGCCTGCGCGGCGAGGTCGACCATGTCGAAGGTGTGCGGGTCGGCGGCAATGTAGAGGCCGATGAATCCCAGCAGCAACGCCAGAGACCCGAGGAAGGTGTAGAGGAAGAACTTCAATGCCGAGCGACGGTTGTCGCCGTGACCCCACCCGGCGATCACGAAGTACATGCCAACGATCGAGAGGTCGAAGAACACGAAGAACACGATCAGGTCCTGTGCGGCGAACACGCCCATGCAGGTCGTCTGCATGAACAAGAACAGCGCAGAGTTCACCCGAGCCCGACCACCACCGGCGCCGCGCCCGCGAACGTCCCCGCGACCGCCGGTTGCCGCAATACCCGGTGTCGCAGTACCCGGTGTCGCAGTGCCAGTTGTCGCTGTTCCTGTCGTGGCGACGCGCTCCCGCGTCGCGTGTGCGACCTCGGGCTCGGGGGTCCGGCGGGTGGAAGCGGTCGAGTACACGGCGCAGGCCAAGAACACCACGGCCGTCATCGCCAGCAACGGCAGGGAGAGTCCGTCGATGCCGAGGTGGTAGCTGCTGTTGACTCCGGGAATCCACTCGACCTGTTCCTCGAACGCCAGCGTGCCCGCGGCGGGCGTCTCGTAGACAAACCACATGCCGAGGATCAAGGCGAGCTCGACAGTCGTAGCCGCGACGAACACCCACCTCGAGGCAGCACCGGACAACGCCGGGGCGGCCACCAGGACCAGGGCGACCACAAGGGGCCACCAGACGATGAGACTCAGCATGAGGGCACCTTCGACTTCATCCGATCACGACCAAGAGGATCAGGCCGACCAGCAGCAGCGCGGCGGCCTGTGCGTAGTACTCATGGAGTTGCCCGGTCTGCGGGCGGCGCGCCAGCTCCCCCAGCCGGCGCATCGCACGACCGAACGACTCGACCAACCCGTCGACCCGGCGCACGTCGAGGGCGCTCATCCGGTCCGCGAGCCGCAGCGTCGCCTGCGCGCTGGCGTCGATTCCACGGTCCAGGACGCGTGTGTCGAACGCAGCGAGGAGATTCGCTAGCCGCAGCGTGGGGGCCACTAGTGCGCGGCGTGCCCAATGCTCCAGCCGGAACCACTCCCCCACCCAGCTCGACAGCCGAGCAGCTGACGCTCCGTCTAGGGGTCCGGCCTCCGGTCGAGCTTGGGATCCAGACTGGGGTCCGTCCTCGGATCCGGGCTGCCGCTTCTGCAGATGGGCGCGCGGCGCGACTCCAGGGTGCACCGCGCGGCTGGCGGAACGACGCCTGCGCCAACCGGCGAGGACCATGGCACCGAGCACGGCGAGAGCCACCGCTCCCGAGACGGCCAGCTCGGCGACGGTGGGACCCGGCACGCCGGGCCCATCCAGCTGCTCACGCAGCCACTGGCCCGGGGGCAGCAGTACCACCAGCCCGAGCACGGCTGCACCCAACGCCAGGGGCGGCACCGCCGTCCACGTCGCTGCGGCAATCCGACCAGACGCCGGCGAAACGACGTCGGGGGCCATCGCTCGAACGCCAGGGACAGCGGGCGGTGCACTCAACTGGGCACTCAACTGGGCAAGGCGCTGCTCAGGGGGCTGTGCGTCGGAGTCTGCGCCCGTGCCGGCTCTCGCGCTCGCGCTCGCGGTCGCCCGGTCGGTCGCGGAGGTGGTCGCGGGAGTGGGGGCGGGAGTGGGGGCGGGAGTGGGGGCGAGGATGACAAGAAGGACCTTGGCGGCGTACCCGGCCGAGAGGGCGGCCGCGAGCAGGCCGACGGCGTAGAGCGCGCCGGACTCGTGCAAGGCGCCGGCCAGGACGGTGTCCTTGGTCACCCACAACGACAGCGGCGCGATCCCTGCAAGGGAGAGCAGGCCGACCACCGCTACCGCGCCCAGGCCCGGCCAACGTCGACCCACACCGACCAGCCGGTCGAGCTGCTTGGTACCGAGCGCGGTCAGCCAAGCACCAGCGAGCAGGAACAGCAACGCCTTGGTAGCCGCGTGGGCCACGAAGTGGGAGGTACCGCCACCGATGGCGCCCACGCCGGCAGCGAGGACAACGAACCCGAGCTGCGCTGCGGTCGAGGCGGCCAACAGCTGCTTCAAGTCCGACTGCAGCAGGGCGACCACGCCCATCAACACAGCGGTCAGCGCTCCCGCCCACGCCACCGTTGTTGCGGCCCAGCCGGTGATCTGCAGCAGATCGGAGACGCGCAACAGCAGGTAGCCCCCCATCGCCACCATGGCCGCGGAGTGCAGCAGGGCGCTGACGGCGCTTGGCCCGGCCATCGCGCGGGCCAGCCAGAACGAGAACGGCAGCTGCGCGGCCTTCCCCAGGGCCGCGGCAACGATGCCCGCGGCGATCACGTTGCGCCAGCCGTCCGAGGCCTGCGCCAGCTGCCCCAGGCCCAGGCCGGCTCCGCCCGCTAGTGCAGCTCCCGCGGCGACGTACAGACCGATGTCGGCGGCCCGGGTCGTCAAGAACGCGACCATCCCTGCCTCGCCGGTGCTCGGGTCTCGCCAGCGGAATCCGATCAACGCATACGAGGTGGCGCCCATGACCTCCCAGGCGATCAGGAGGGTCAGCAGGTTCTCGGCAGCAGCCGTGATCACCACCGCGCTGAGGAACAGCAACATCAGCCCGTGGAAACGGGCAGTGGAGTCGGTGACATCGCCGGTGGCGAAGATCAGCACCAGCACGGTGACGACGGCGACCGTCACCAGCACGACCGCGGACAGGGTGTCGACGCCGAGAGCGAACCGCGAGACCTGCAGGAAGGGAGCACTCACCGAGGGGCGCTCCACAGAGACGAGCACGGCTAGGGCCGCGGCGACGAGCGCGGTGAGCAAGCTGGCGACTTGGGCGACCCGACGGCCCGGCATCACGCCACACAGGGTGGCGCCGACGACGGCCGGGCCGAGCGCCAGCAGCCACAGTGCAGCCTCTGGCAGTCCGCCGGACGGGGCTGTGGTGGCCGCGACGGATGGTAGGGACGCGGAGAAGAAGGGGGCGTTCATCGCGACAGGTCACCCGCCATGTCGGTCATGTCAGTGCCGCCGTGCCGGTTCAAAGTGATCGCGACCGCGAACCCCATCGCCATCTCCACCGTCATGGCGGCGATCACGACCAGCAGGAGCACCTGCCCGGTCGGGTCTGGGGCCAGGAACCACCAAATCGCGCCGGCGGCCAGGATGACGGCGTTGAGCATCAACTCCAGCCCCATCATCACCATCACCACGACCTGTTGCGACAACGCGCCGTACAGCCCGACACCGAACAGCGCCGATGCCACGATCAAGACCGCCTCGAGACTCACCTTGTCTCTCCCGTCTCGGTTCCCTCGCCCGGGTCGTGCCCCATGTGCCCGGGGTGTCCCGTGTGCCCGGCGTGCCCGGCGTGCCCGGCGTGCCCGGCGTGCCCCGCGTGCCCGCTGTCGTGGCCACTGCCCTCCGTGCCCTCATTGGTCCGAGTGGAGTGCCCAGCTGCTGCGTGACCGGCTGCGTGACCGGCTGCGTGGCCGGCTGGCCGGGCGATCCCGGCTGACCCGGCTGACTTGGGTGAGGTGCGCGTGCTGCGGCCGACGCCACCGGGCTGCGGGTCGATGGCCGGACCGGCGAGATCGTCGCCGAGGCGGTCATAACGGGTGCGGTGCGCGGCCAGCGAGACTCCCGCGACGATCGTGGCGAGCATGACCGGACTGATGGTTAGCATGGCGAGCATCTTCGAACCCATCAGCGCCTCGCCGAGCTCGCGCGTCACGTCGGCACCCGGGGAGCCGGCGCGATCGGGCCACGGAATCAGCAGGGCTCCGCCGGCCAGGACGACAAAGCTACCCAGACCCGCGGTGATGGCGGTGCGGTGGCCGTGCACCATGCTCATCGGCATCAGGGCCGGGTTCATGCCCATGAACATGATCATGTAGACGGCCATAACGGCCATCTCCATCACCATCATCAACACCACGATGACGCCGATGTAGTCGAGGTCGAAGAGCAGCAGCGCCAGCCCGACCGCGACGAACGAGATCGCCAGGGCATAAGTGGCGCGGGCCATGGAGTCCACCCGGAACACCGCGATCCCCGCGACCACCGAGATCATGCCGAGAACCCAGAACAGCACATCATCAACCACTGCGGCCTCCCCCTCAGCCCTGGACCACGACGAGGGACACGACCAGGAGCTGGGCCAGTACCAGCGGCACCATCAGCACCCATCCCACCTCGGCCAACTTGTCGGGGCGGATCGCTGGAAGGCGTCGAGCGATGACCACCAGAGCGGCGACGAGAACGACGGTCTTGACAAGGACCCAGGCCCACGGCGCCAGCAACGGCCCCGAGCCGCCACCGAGGAACATCGGAACCGCGAAGGCGGATCCGGCCACCAGCAACGCGTAACGCCCAGCCTGCAGAAGCAACCGGTCGACACCGGAGGACTCGGCCAGCACCCCACCCGCGATGTCCGCGCCGGCCGCGGTCGACAACGGCCCCCAGACCGAGAAGCCGACTACCGAAGCGCAGTAGACCACGAACGCCACCGGCATCCACGCCACGAACCAGATCTCATCTTGGGCATCGGCCACTCGCGTCACGTTCAGACTCCCCGCGGCGACCGCGGGAGCGGTGAGCGCGAACATCAACGGCAGCTCGTAAGCCAGTGCCTGACCCAAGAACCGGAAGCCGCCGATCAGCGCGTAGGTGGAGTTCGGACCCCATCCGGCCAGCCACACCAACGCCCACACCATGACGTCCATGGCGTTGAACCACACCACCCCGATCGACAGGTCGCTCAGAGTCCAATCACCCAAGGGCACGACCGCCACCATCAGCAGCGCCACCACGACCAGGCCGGCGCCGCCCACGCGCCACAACGGCACGTCAGCTGAGACCAACGTCCGGCGCCGTTGGCGCAGCAACCTCGCCACGTCTGCGAGCGGCCGGCGCAGACCATCGCCGACACGGCCCCCGGTCTGGCTGGCCGCCAGCGCGCCGTTCAGGCACGCCGCACCCAGTGCCACGGCTGCCACCAAGAAGGCGGCCACCAACGCCCACGCAGGACTAACCACCACGGCGCCGCTCGTATCGGCCATGTCAGACATCTCAGACATGACCGCTCCCGAGTGAAGACGCTGGCACGGCGAGCACGGGTGACAGGCCGACGACGCTGGCGATGGCCAGCCGAACCGACGCGACCTCGAGGCCGGTCAGCAGCGACGGCAGCACCTGACCCAGGTCCGTCATCGTGCGGGCTGTGTCAGGTTCGGTCGACGGGGCGGCGTGCGCTGCGGTCCCCACGTCCGAGTTTGATTCTGCGGCTGCTAAGTCGGCCTCGGCGAGCTCGACGATCTTGAGCATTCGGGCGTACACGTCTCCGGCCAGCAGGCCGGTCGCGGCCACGGGGGCAAGATCGACCAGCGACCACCGCAGCAGCCGGGAGCGCTGCAGCACACGTCCAAGCTGCTCGACCGTTCGCTTCGTAAGCGCCTCCTCTGTGGAGACGTCGAGGACAGCGTCGCGAGCGCGGCGCGCCAGAGTCGCGTGCCGTGGCGATCCGGCCAACGCCAGCAGGCTCGTGAGCGCGTCGAGCCGAGCAGCCGCGGACAGGCGCGACAGGCTCAGACCGCGTGGGTGATCCCCGCTGGTTGTTCCAGTTTCGATGCTCACGCGATCGGTGACGACGTCGGAGACGGCAGTGACCACGTCGCCCTGCAACGTGAGCCCCACCGTGAGGTTGGAGGGCCAATAGGAGAGCACCGGCCCCAGCCGTAGATGCAAGACATCCATCGCGAGGCCGTCGCGATCCTCTCCCCCAGAAGCCAACGCGATGCCTCCGGGACTCATGTCACCGTGCCCATGATGACCCCCGTGGCCGGCGTGCTCGTCGTGACCCGCGTGCTCGTCGTGACCCGCGTGCTCGTCGTGACCCGCGTGCTCGTCGTGACCCGCGTGCTCGTCGTGACCCGCGTGCTCGTCGTGACCCGCGTGCTCGTCGTGACCGGCATGCTCGTCGTGACCCGCGTGCTCGTCGTGACCGGCATGCTCGTCGTGACCGGCATGCTCGTCGTGACCGGCATGCTCGGTTTCCGTGTCGGGCGGGGCCGGGGTGCTGGGAGTTTGGTGAGGCCGTGCCCGTGCATCCCTGGCCTGCCCGTCCAGGTCGCGCAAGATCTCCACTGCCCTGTCCAAGGCGGCTTCGGCGGCTTGGCGTCCTAGGTCGGGTACCTGAACTCTCGCGCGGGGCCCTGGCATCTGCTCCCACACTGCATCAATCGTGGCGTCGACCGTCGTCGACAGACCCGACGGGCCGCACACGGCGAGGACGTCGGCGTCGGCCGGCGAGTGGACGCTGGGCCATCCGCGTCGGGTGATCGCCTGCTCGACGGTGACTCGAGTGAGCCAGTCGCCGCCGACTTCGACGACCAGGACGTGCGGCGCGCTGGTGGCGAGGCGCGTCAGGAAGTGTGCTACACCCATCGCAGCGCGCCCTCACGCCAGACCCAGGCGACACCGACGAGAAGGATTCCCAGGAACAGGAACATCTCGACGACCGCCATTAGGCCCTCTTCGAGGACCACCAGGGCCCACGGATACATGAACAGCATCTCGATGTCGAAGGCGAGAAATAGCAAGGTCATGGGGTACCAGCGAGCGTGGTACCGCGACAGCGCATGCTCCTGGGGAAGGTGCCCGGACTGGAACGGCAGTGCGACGACGGGCACCGGATGCACGGCGGTAGCTCGCGCGCCGACGTACACAGCGGCGATCCCCAGGAGCCCCACTGCGAGTACCGCGACGAGGCCCACGTAGTCGTCCATGTCGTGCCCCTTTCATTCCGCTCGTGTCGCCGGACAGTTTGTATCGCTGGGCGCCAGTTGGAGCCCGCGCTCACTCCTCGTTCGTGTCTTGGGTGCGTGTTGTCTGACGAACGTCGTCAGGAGCGAACGAGACGAGCGATCGCGTCCGAGGCCTCCTGCAGGCGATAGCGCGCCTCGTCTCCGCCCGCCTGCGCGGCCTGCGTCACGCAGTGGCCCATGTGATCGTCGAGGAGCCCCAAGGCCACCGATTGCAGGGCCTTGGTCATCGCTGAGATCTGGGTGAGGATGTCGATGCAGTACGTGTCGTCCTCCACCATTCGCTGCAGCCCGCGCGCTTGTCCTTCGATGCGCCGAAGCCGTCGCAAGTAGTCCTCTTTGCGACGGATGTAACCGAGGTCGGGCGAACTGGGGACGTCGGCGATCTCGCCGGCGCCAACGTCGGCGGCGTCACTTGGAGCGCTCACCACACAACTCCTTCCGCATTGAGCAGAGGTTCGACCCTCAGATGTGACCCCCGGGGATCGGCTCCGTCGAACTATACCCCCCTAGTGTATTTAACTGTCGCTGGTTGGGCCAGGCCATCGGCTGCCCCTGTCGCGGTTCGGTGGCCGGTGGAACTGCTTCAGAGCGGGTCGGTGACATCAGCGATGTCGGCGTTGAGGACCCGGATCAGGTCTGCAGCGGCCACGGTCGCGGACACGCCGTGAGCTCCCCCTCCGATGGAGACGGTCTCGTCGACCCTGGCATCAGCGACGACGGGCCAGGGGTTGAGTGAGCCGAACGGCGTGATGGTGCCGCGTTCGTACCCGGTTACCTCCCGCGCGGTCTCGGCGTTGGGCATGGAGAGGCGTTTGACGCCGAGGAGCGCGCGGAGCTTGGGCCAGGCGATCTGCCGGTCGCCGGGTACGAGGACGAACAGGTAGTCGTCGTCGCCGCGCCGTACGACCAAGGTCTTGATCACCCGGTCGGGGGTGACACCTCGCGCCTCGGCGGCCTCGGCAAGCGACGTCACCGGGCCGTGGCGCACGATTGTGTGATCGATGCCCGCCTCGGCGAGGGCTGCCGCGGTGCGGGCCTCTCCGGGTGTCTTTCCGGGTGTCTTTCCGGGGGTCACCGGTGGCCTCCTTCCGGGTTCCGTGCCGCAATGGCGTCGATCGCACAGCGTGCCAGGCACGCCAGTGCCCACCTGCCCGCCCGGGACACCACCCGAGACGCCACCCGAGACGCCATCTGGGGTGCCGTCCGGGATGGGTGGGTGGCCGTTCCCCGCAGCACGGGGTGCTGCGGGGAACAGGTCGAGCAGCTCTGCGTCATCGGCTCTGCCTCATCGGTGCCTCATCGGCGCCCCACTGACTCCGGCTCATCGCGGGACTCGGGCCGTCTGGTCGGATCGGCTGGTTCACAGCGAGCTGCGGAACCGCTTGAGCCGCAGGCTGTTGCCGACGACCGAGACCGAGGAGAAGGCCATCGCGGCGCCGGCGAGCATCGGGTTCAGCAGGCCGGCGGCGGCGATCGGGATGGCCGCGGTGTTGTAGCCGAAGGCCCAGAACAGGTTGCTCTTGATGATGCTCAGCGTCCTGCGGGAGAGCCGGATGGCGTCGACGGCGACCCGGAGGTCCCCTCGGACCAGGGTCAGGTCGCTAGCCTCGATGGCGACGTCGGTGCCGGTGCCCATCGCCAGACCGAGGTCGGCCTGGGCCAAGGCGGCTGCGTCGTTGACGCCGTCACCGATCATGGCCACGACGCGGCCTTCGGCCTGGAGCTTCTTGACCACGTCGACCTTGTCGCTGGGAAGCACCTCGGCGAAGACGTCGTCCTCGGCGATACCCACCTGGGCGGCCACGGTGCGGGCCACGCGGGTGTTGTCGCCGGTGAGCAGGATCGGGCGCAGCCCGAGCTCACGCAGCTCCCTGATGGCCTCGGCGGAGGTCTCCTTGACCTCATCGGCAACCACCAGCACCGCGCGGGCCTGCCCGTCCCAGCCCACGGCCACGGCGGTCAGGCCGCGGTCCGAGGCGCCGTCGAACTCGGCCTGCAGGTCGCTGGGCAGGTGCTGGGACCACTCGGCGAGCAGCTGCGGGCGTCCGACGAGGACCGCGTGGCCATCGACGATGCCCTGCACACCGAGCCCCTCGACGTTGCCGAAGTCCTCGACCTTGCCCAGGTCGCCGGCCTCGCGGGCGGCGTCGGCAATCGCGCGGGCGATCGGGTGCTCGGAGGAGTCCTCCAGTGCCCCCGCCAGGCGGAGCACCTCGGCGGAGTCCTGGCCGGATGCGACGTGCACCTCGGCGAGGGTCATCTCGCCGGTGGTGACGGTGCCGGTCTTGTCCAGGACGACGGTGTCGACCTTGCGAGTCGACTCCAGCACTTCCGGACCCTTGATCAGGATGCCGAGCTGAGCGCCACGGCCCGTGCCGACCATGAGCGCGGTCGGCGTGGCCAGCCCCAGGGCACACGGGCAGGCAATG
>SXGU01370721.1_pt1 | contig 28109 bp, 31 predicted proteins | sample 3174531 | NCBI WGS metagenome assembly SXGU01 (sample SAMN11356863, study PRJNA531348) | freshwater metagenome | isolation source: freshwater sample F1-140 | place: China: Fuxian Lake, Yuxi | collected 2017-12-25 | reverse complement strand
TCTGGAGTGATCCAGAGGCGGCCTCTGCTGCGTTTGTGAGGCTCGTGTCCGCAGGATGTCCGCAAAGGTTGCCGTTGCGCGAGGCGGCGCGCGGCGATGTGAACCTCCTGGTGAGCCCGAAACGGGGCCAGTGTGAGGAGCTCGACGAGCTCACTCCGCCCGCTCGGTGCATGGCGTCGTAGCACCGACGTGCTTACCGCCAGCAACGCCCACAGGCGGCGATATGACGCAGTGATCACGACGGATTCGGATGCCTCGGTCGGCATGACTAGGCCTCGATGAACTCACATTCCCCCACCCAGCGGGCCAGCAGACTCAGGACCGCCAAACGCTCGAGCCCATCCTGCTCCGACAACGAGTCCGTGCCGTGAGCCGAGGTGTTCCGGATCGTCAGTTGTGAGCCGGGAGCGAACTGACGCAGCCCATCGTTCATCGAGATCACGTTTCGGTCGGTCTGGTCACCGGGCCACCGCAGCCTGGGCTTGCCAGGCTCCGGCGGCTTGCTCGAGAAGGTCTCCTGCCAGAGGGAAGTCTCGGGGATGTCATGGCGTCCGGTTCGTGCCTTCACTTGGGCAATGAGCGACTCAGCCGCAGCCGTGACCGCCTGTCGGTAGTGCCGATCGCGCCAGAGTGGCCCGGCGGCACCCCAGATCAGCGGGTGCATCGAAGCGACACCGATCTTGGGCGGCAACTCGGCCTCGGCCTTGATGGCGAGGCCCTCGAGACGACCGATGGCCTGGTCGCAGGCATCGAGGATGTTCGCTGGCTCCAACACCGGCTTCGGCTGCGTGATGCTGAGCCAGGCAGCGAATGGGTCGATCCGCCCGGCGCCTTGGACCTCGACGTACATACCGACCAGCGGCGGCACGGCAGCGATACGACCGGCGGCCAGTGCTACTGCCGACTTGCGACGCTCGATCTCTTTGTCGTCAGCACCATCTCGTCGCATGACGGCGGGCATCATGCCGCGAGCAAGCGCCATTGGGCCCGTGTTCTCGACGTGCAGCTCGAGGAACGACTCCAGCGCCTCCTTGAAGAGGCCAACTGCGTCAGCCAGAGAGCGCAAGTACTCGGGGTTCCGGTCTGCATCCATGGCCGGGATGGTTCCAGAGTCACCGACAAATCTGCCCTCCAACGAGCCGATGACTGCAAGCCTCGTCTGGCTCATGCGTCACGACTGGGGTGAGCGCGGCGGAAAGACGTGCTCAGGCGGGTTCGGGCGGAGCAGCCGGATACTCGACTCCGAAGTGGTTTGCGATCACAGACGTGGTCTCGCAACCCCAATCGACGCGCCGAGCGATTGGCTCATCCTCGAAACCGCTGTCGCACGCGCCGCTGCCGGATCCGCAATCGCGATGGAGCGCCAAGATGCGTCGGACGAGAGGGTCGTCGATGGAGTTCAATCGACGCATCGCGTCGACCCATCGGGCCACCGGAGTGGGCCGATCATCGATCTCGTGAACGACGTCCATGTGAAGCCGTTGACTGGCTTCCTCGTCGTATTCGAACCGAGTCATGACGGGACGCTACTTCGACCGACAGCCTGATCGCCCGCGAATCCCCAGACGCACTTGTCTAACTGATACCGCCCACCTACTTGGAACCAGGGTCAGACACTGACAGGCGGCGGTAAGACGCACTGGCTGTGCTCGTCCGGCCGGCCGTGCGGCGTACGTGGTCAACAGAACCGAAGTCAGCCGCGGGGCGACGGTCGGGCTCGGCGACGTAGTTGTGGCCTACGACTGGGATGAACCAACCGAGACCTGGCTAGCCGAAGTGGTGGAGGCAAAGGGCATCCCGACTGAGCACCTCTACCTATTGGCGACCCTGACACCTACGGAAATCCAGCGTTGGGTTCAGCGCAACGGCGACCCTCGCTGGCCGCCGGTCACGTCGAAATGACCTAGGTCAAGTTCTCTGGATCCGGCTACGCCGACTTGGTGACTGGGGCGGGCGTCGGTTGGTCTGCGATCGCCTTGATGTCGGCCGGGGTGGCCCGATTGAGGCGCTTGTCGGCCTTCACGCGCAAGCGAGCGGCGAGCACCTGCACGGTGGTCGGTGCCTGCTGCATGGTCGTCACGCCTCCTATGTTGCCACGCTCAACGGCGCGTCGCGAGCCTCACACCGGCGGGAAGGCGGTTTCCGCACCTGCACGTTCTCACAATCGGGGTCGCGCCGCGGGCGGCAATAGGGGTTGGGTCGGTAATCCACTCTCGGAGTTTCGAGGTCCTGAGACTGGCAGTTCGAGGCGATGCGAGGTGATCTTGAACCACCCGCCCACGCGGCTAGTCAGCCAACTCGGCTAGGTGCCTCTGCGTCCTTTCGGGGCGCGTTTTAGACCGGCTGACGTGGAATCATTGGCCCATGCCCAGCAACCCGCACAGCGACCGCGACGAGGTCGCCGACGCCCTCGTCGGGCGCGCCCAGCGGCGCGGCGGCGGGGTACCGCTGCGCAACGCTTTCCTCCAGCAGGGCACGCAGAACCTTCCGACTCCTGGGCCGCTCCACTACCTCGTGCGCAATCACGATGAGCGCGGACTGGACCTCTACCTTCTCGCGCGCAGCGTGATTAGCAGCGACGAGGTAACCGAGGCATGGGACGTTCGTCTGGACGCACGCGTTTGGGCGCGTGGGCTGGGGCTGCCCACGCCGAATAATGATGGTGCAGCGGCGGTCTCGAAGGTCTGGCGCCGGCTCGAGGACCGCGGCCTCATCTCCCGACAGCGTCAGGGCCGACTCACCAACATCACGATCCTTGACGAGAACGGCCGCGGCTCGGACTACTCATACCCCTCGGGCAAGGGCAAGGGCCGCTACTTCAAGTTGAGTGAGCAGTACTGGACCGCCGAGGATCGCTGGTACCGCACCCTCAGCCTCCCGGCAAAGGCGATGCTGTTGGTGGCCAGCTCACTCAAGCCCGGGTTCGTGCTGCCCCTGGAGCAGGTGCCGAAGTGGTACGGCATGTCGCCGGACACCGCCAGTGATGGGCTCGGCGAACTCGAAGCCAAGGGTCTCTTGGAGGTCGGCAAGAAGAGCCGCCCCGAGCCTTTGTCACCGACGAAGTATGTGATCGAGAACGTGTACACGTTGCTCGGTCCGTTCGCCCAGGACTGGCGAACGAAGGACGACCTCGCCACCGTCACCACCCTCACCTTCAACGCGGGCAGTGCCTGATGAAGGCGCTCACCGTCATCGTCCTGATCGCCACCCCGCTTCTCGCGTTCGCCGGAGGTTTGGTCGGGCATCTACTCGGACGCCGCGCCAGCCGGGAGCTCGACCGATGGCGCAAGCGTGAGGAGACCATGAGGATGCTCCGCTGGGCGACCGAACTGGCCACCGACCCGCACGAGGACCGCGCCAAGGCGGGCATGCTCGTGTTGAGCGCGCTGCTCGACTCGCCGCTGCTCGACGAGGACGACGTCGAACTTGTCGCCACCATCGCAGGCAACATCGCACTCACGCCGGCCTCGCCGTCGCCTGAGGTGCCCTCAATCGCGCCGCCGGCCGGAACGCCGGCCGACGACGCCTGATGGTCTACGACTCAGTCTCAACCTGGCGGGTCTACGCGGCCGAGCAGTCCGTACCCCTGGGCCGTGACCTCAAGGATGCCGACGGTGTCCAGACCCTCGTCGAGGAGGTCACACACTCCTCATGGTGGTCCCACAACGTCCCCAACCGTGGCGAGGTGACCGTCGAGGTCGTCGGCTACGAGCACGTCACGTGGACACCCCTGGCCCTTCATGCCGGCCTTGAGCTCGAGGACGGCGAGGTCCTCGACACCAGCGATCCGCAACGACTGGCAGCGAGGCTCGGAGACCTGTACGACCCGGCCACCCACAGCGTTCAGACCAGCAGCAGTGCCGTGTCGTATGCGGCGCCCCTCGAGCGACGCCCCCACTCACCTTGGAAGATCAGCATTCATCCGGAGATGTGCAACGAGCTCATCGTGCTCCACGAGCTCGCTCACTGCGCAGCCCCACGGCTCCGCCTGGGGCCGCGTCGCCGACGGCCCGGTGAGCTCCACTCTCACAGCAAGCTTCCAAGTCACGGTGAGGGCTTCACCGGAATCATGGCCGCCCTGGCCAACCAGTTCGCCGCCGCGGCCAGCCACGGCGAGCTGACGGTCGCCTACCGGCACTTCGAAGTACCCGTGATGGACCTCGAGGGGTACCAGTCGGCCGCCCGCGACAGCCTCCTGGCGGAGGAGGACGAGGCGAGCGCACTAGACGAGCTGCGAGAGGCAGACGAGCGTCTCTTTGAGCAGCGTGCCGACGCCACAGCGGGAGGCTCACCCGTTCCTCTCGTCGGAGTCATTCCCGAGAGCTGGTGGGGCGAGGACCTGTGGCAGGTTCGGCGGTTCCAGTCCCGACGTCAGGGCAAGTTCCTCTCGCAAGCCGACGTGGCCGCAGTGGTGAGCCGGGTGGAGCCCTGCACCCGCCGCGACATCTCAGCCATCGAGAGAAGTCGGCACCGACCGCGTACACGGCGGCAACTGCGCATCGCGATGTGCGCCGCTGTAGCCCTGAACTTTGATCCGATCTACGCACGTCACCGGCTCGACCTAGTGCGGTGGGACTGCGACGTGGAGCTCGAAGAGCTCGAACTCATCAACCCGGAGTGGGTTGAGCTGGTCAACAGGATGAACAAACAGCTGGAGGATCGCCCCCCGCACTGGACTGTTGACGGGGAGAGGTGAGAAACGGCCACCGCTTGTGGTTGCGGCAACGTTCGCGTAAGCCGCGAGCACCTGACTGCTGTCGACTGCCATCTCGTGGTCCCCAACAATCCGCAGACCAGTAGAGCGATCGCAGCTACCTGTGCGGCGCCATCGGTGCGGGTTTCGGCGGCTGACCTATCGGCACCAGATCCTCCAACACCGGCTGAATCTGGTGCATGACATGACGCGTCGCCTGGCCGAGGATCCAGTCGCGCGCAGCCGGCACGAACGCGATGCTCACGATCACTGCCCACGCCGCAGTCCTCGTGACCCAGCGCGGCAACAGGCCGAGGTACGGCTCGCCGTCGAAAACATCCACGGGCCAACCTCACCCCGCGTTCCGACACAACCTCACCCTGCGTTCCGACACGTAGCAGTCCGCGCGTGCCAAGTTGGTCGCGTGAGCGAGAGAAAGCCACGCCGCAAACGGCGCTCATCGGCCGAAGCGCGGCAGGCCGCTGCCGCCCGCCGCAGCCGGCGCGCAGCTACGAGCGCCTACGAGGCGGCCGCTCTGCTGGGTCCGTTCGATCCGGCCTCAAGGCACGAGGTTGACGACTTCCCCCAAGTCGGCAGAGGCCAGGTCTACGCATTTCAGGCAGGCACCGTCTTTCACCCTCTGCCATGCCAGGTCGTCATGCACCAATGGGACACGGCACCCGAAACCGTCAAAGTGCTCGAGGAACACACTGTCGGAGCCCGCAAGATGTGCGGCATCTGCAGGACGACCGCAGTCTGAGTCACCGCGTCGCTACGCCGATGAGGGCGTCGTTCACACGAGCCGAGCTCGCGCCGACTAAGTCCGTAGGACGCCGTGTGCAAGTGTCCCTCCACCGGTAACGCCACTGGGGAAGCCGGAGTCGCTGCGTCAGCTCGATGAGGTCGCCTACCTGCGCTTCGCCGCCGTCTACACGCAATCCCCGACAGGGCGCATGTCACAACCGGGCCGAGAGTCGCAGCCCGCGACACAAACCCAATGCCCCGACATCCTCAACGTCCCATGGCCCAGGCACCCACCCACACATTGTTCTAAGGAGTCCGCCGTGTCAGACCTCCCTCTGATCTCTGCGACCGCGTCGAGCCCCGTCAGCGGTGTCGATGCGGCAGCACTCCTGCTCGGTTCCGCTTCGGTCTATCTCATCGTGGCGCTCGTGACGTTCCGAATGCTCAGCTCACGCGTCGCGAAACGCGAACAGCTGGCGGCCGCGCGCCTCACGTTCGGCACGGCTGCCGCCGTAGTGAGCATCGGGGTTGGTCTGGCCGTCGCTGGCCCCGTAGGGCTTGTCGGACCCTCAGCCGCGTGCGCGGTCGTAGCGCTTCTTGCGCGTCGATCGCCAGCCCCCTGAGCTGGCTACGATCGGACGGCAGTGTCGGTGGTGCCACCTACGCTCCAGCCATGACACCCGGGATGACGACCACGCTGCACATCGGCGGCCAGGAAGTCCGCAAGGGCGTCCGCATCTCCTACGGCTCGAACCGCGAGACCATCAGGTTCACGATCCAGTCGGTCTGCGTCTCGACAGACCCCTTCACGTGGCGAGGTGAGGTGAGTTTCGCCGGGACAACGATCCTGACCACCGAAGTCGTCGAGGACCACAACGTGGCGGGACGACAAGCAGAAGCGGCTCTGACCGAGCGGCTGACACACCTGTTCTCGAACGCGATGACCCAATAGCCGCCTCGGCTGGCGGACACGATGGCCCGCAACCAGAGGTTGAGTCTGTCGAGTCGGGAGCTCGCCAGTCACGCTTGAGCCGTGACGCCGCGTCGGCAAGGCGATCCGGAACGCAAACCACCATGTGCTTGCCGGCTTTTGCCCCCAAGCGTTCGTAGGCTGAGCGTCCACCCAGACCTGACGAGACGACGAGCCATGGCCGATCAAGACCAATCGTCCGCGCTGCCGGATGAGCTCGGCGCGGCCGGCGTGACTCTCCACGACCTCACCGACCTGGCGACGGTCTGGGCTTCTCAGAAGCAGCGTTTCGCCTGGTTCCTCGGCGCCGGAGTCAGCGCCTCAGCTGGGGTACCGCTGGCGAGCTCGATACGTGACAAGCTCCTCGTAGATCGGTACGCCGCAGAGCACGGACTGGTTCGCCAACACGTCGACGCCGCCGACCCTGCTTTCATCGACCGGGTCCACGGGTACTACGACGGCAAGAACGGAATGCCACCGATCGGCAGTGACTCCGACTACTCTGCGGCGTTCGAGCTATGCCTGCCCGACGCAGCTGCGCGCAAGGCCGAGCTCATCGCAGCCATAGGCCGAGCCAGGCCCGGCTTCGGCCAACGCGTGTTCGGTGGACTCATCGTCTCCGGCGCCTGCGACCTCGCCATCACAACTAACTTTGACCGCCTCATTGAGCAGGGCGTACAAGAGGCGCAGAGGACGGGGACCGACGCAGGAAGCGACCAGGGCCGCGAGCTCAACGTCGCCGGACTGGACTCGCAGCTCCGCGCAGTCACCGCACGGCAAGAGCGCGAGTGGCCACTTGTCGTCAAACTTCACGGAGACTTCCGTGAGAAGCGGTTGATGAACACCGATGCCGAGCTGCAGCAGCAAGACGCCACGCTCCGACAGTTCGTCGTCGACGTGAGCCGAGAGTTCGGGCTCATCGTTAGTGGCTACAGCGGTCGCGACCAGTCTGTGATGGAGATGCTCAACGAAACCGCCACGATCCCGGAAGCCTGGCCGTTCGGAGTCTGGTGGTGCATCCGGCCAGGTAGCAGCTTGCCGTCAGCAGTCACAGACTTCCTGAAGCTTGCCGCAGCAAGCGGGGTGGCGACACACGTGGTGGTGGCTAAGAGCTTCGACGAGACCATGACCGCGCTGTCCCGCCAAGTAACCGTCGACGCGGCCATGCGTGCCTACTTCGACTCACTCCACCCCAAGCCGCGGACCATCCCGGCAGCCCTGCCTGCCCCGACCCGTCACTGGCCGGTCCTCCGCTTCAACGCGCTTCCGATCCTGGACGCCACCGCCACGGTCGCCCGGGTGACGGTCGGCACCGAGTGGACCCGACGGCACGTCCACCGAGCGCTTCGTCCGCGGTCGGAGTGGCCAGTGGTGGTTAGCGGTCCTGGCGAGATCTTGTGCTTGGCGGACCCCCAGCAGGCCATGTCCGCCCTGACCACGTACGCAGCCGGCATGCGACTGCCGCCTCCTGAAGGCGCCACACTCCAACAGTGCGACCTGATTGCGTCCGGCGCACCCTTCCATCACCGCAAGCTGCTCATCCAGCTCTTCGCGCACGCACTTCAACAGACCCGGCCGGTCTGGGTGACCAGCGACAGGCGCGGCAACGTGGACGTCGTCGTCTCGGTTGCCAACGACCGGGACCGACGTGAGTACCAGCCAATGCGCCGCTCGTTGCGAGAGGCCTACGAGGCGGACCTGTACGGCTACCTGGAGCCCAAGTACGGGAAGAGCTGGGATGGGCGTGACCGTCAGTGGGCCGAGAAGGTCGAGCTGACCTTCGATGTCCGCGGTGGCCGCTCATGGCTGTTGTTCACTCCCTTCACCTGGCTTTCCCCACTTCCCAGGCCCGACGAGACAGCGCCTGCGGAGGAGCAGATCGACCCCGCGAACCCGTGGCGTGCCGAACTGTGGGCCCAGCGACGCTTCAACGAGAGATGGGCAGCAATCATCAAGGCCTGGACCGAACTGATCGCGCCAACCTCAGTCACGGCCGTCGAGCTGCCCGGTCCCTCAGGCGCACCTTCGGCGGGCACCATCACCGTCGGGCGCACCAACGCCTACAGCAGGCCAGCCTGATGACCGACCGGCCGCCGACACCAGCACCGCCTTCGGCCGTCCCCGGCCCGCCCAGTTCCAGTCAGCCGATGCTGCCGGCGTTCATGCGGATCAACGACTCCCCGCTGGTTTTCGGAGTCGCACCGGGAAGCCAGGGTCGAGGCAGGCACAACAGTCCGCTGGTGGGCCTTCGCGACTTTGGGCCCTACACACCCTTCCCGTCCGGCGACGTACTCCGCGTCGCCACCATCGCCACGGCAGCCCAGCAAGCGAGGCTCTTCGACTTTCTCTCCCGGCTCCATCGCCCTGCCCAGGCCACCGATCGCAAACGCTACGTGCCGGACTTCCCCGGATTCGAGTCTTTGTTCCGCGTGCAACTGGCGGGGATCAGCCGCGACGACTGCAACCCGACTCTTTCGCCAAACACGCCGCACCAAGGCTCAGATGACCCTCATACGAATCTGGTCAACGCCCTGATCCGGACCATCCACGGTCTGCGCGACCATCGCGAAGAGTGGGATGTCATCGCGATCCTGCTCCCAGCTTCATGGCAGCACCTGCGCAAGTCCGCGGACGGACGATTCGACCTCCACGACCGGATCAAGGCCGACGTCGCCCAGCTCGGGATTCCCGTGCAGTTCCTGTGGGAGGACTCCGCCCTTGCTAGCAAACAATGGTGCTCGACCGCATGGCGGCTCTCGCTCGCGATCTTCGCGAAAGCCGGCGGCGTCCCTTGGCGTCTCACACCGACGACGAGCACGTCGACCGCCTACGTCGGACTCCACTACGCAATCCGTGGAGGGACAAGGAACGAGTTCGTGACGTGCTGCTCGCAGGTCTTCGACTCTCAAGGTGGTGGTTTGGAGTTCGTGGCCTACAACCTTGGCCCCGGCGATCGCGGAAGCCGCACCAATCCTCACCTGACTCGTGAAGAGATGCGGACCGTCATGGGTCGGACCGCTGACCTGTATCGACTTAGACATGCCGGCGCCATGCCCGAGAGATTCGTCATCCACAAGGAGAGCCCTTGGCGCGAAGACGAGATCGAGGGCGTGTTCGACTCCTGGGGTGCCGCGCAGGCCATCGAGTGCATCTCACTGCAGAGGTCACGGTGGCGCGGTGTGGAGTACAAGGGCGCCGGCACCCGGGAGGCCGGACCGGAGCCGGCTTCGATGGCGATCAGGCGAGGAACGATTCAGCTCTTCGACGGCAACAGCGGGCTCTTGTGGGTTCGCGGTCCTGGACGTGTCGGCCTCACCGGGCAGTTCTTCTCGCCGGACGTCAAAAGCCTGCCGCGGCCGCTCGCGTTTACCCGTTACAGCGGCAGCGGCGACGTCAACCTGCTCGCCGCCGACATCCTGGCCCTGAGCAAGATGGACTGGAACAACGACAGTCCTTACAACCCGCTGCCCGTCACCTTGGGTTATGCCCAGAAGCTGGCCGAGGTCGTCTCGAACGTTCCTCGGCTCGACGACAACGTCTACCAGTACCGGCTCTTCTTGTGAGATGAACCAGTCGAAGTGCTAGCGCGAGGCGCGAGTCGTATCCGCTGAGCGCGTGACGACGCCGAACTAGCATCAGTGTCCGGCCCCACCGGCAGACGGGAGACTCGATGCGTTGGCGATCACGCACGCTTCTCGATCAGATCGAGTCAGGCGCGCACAACAGTCGTACCGACCTCGTCGACCTCTTGCGCAAGTGCATCACCCTAGGCGGCCAAGCAGGCTCGGGTGCATTGCGGGACTGGGCGCGTCGCGAGCTCGACGGGTACAGAGGCACTGACGAAGAGCTTCCCAGCTATCGGTTCATCACCGCCCCCTTGGTGGTCGACGGCTTCCAAGGCGGTTGGCAGTTCAAGGGGAAGCAAATCTCAACGCTTGAGTTGCCGGACTTCGCGGTGGACGCGTTCTCCAAGGGCCTAGCCGTCAACTTCGGCGTAGGAGAGTTGCAGCGCCTGGCTTCCAAGTCGCAGGCGGTTGACCTCCAGCCTGCGGGGATGGACGACTTGGCCTACTTCATGAACACAAGTCCCGAGTACAGCGCCTCCATCATGCGGGTCTACTTCTCCGTTTCACCGCTGGCTTTCGACGGCATTCTGGACACCGTTCGCACGAACCTGGTCGCCCTCGTCGCAGAGATCCGCTCCGTGGGCGTTGACGCGAGCGGCACCCCGTCCCAGGCAGCTGCAGATCAGGCGTTCAACGTGGTTATCAAGGGACGGGCTCGCGCCAACATTGCGATCGGTGAAGGAGCGACCGCGAGCATGAAGGTGTCGGAGGCTCCTGGTGGTCATGGTCGCCTGCCCTCCTGGCTTTCTGGTCCTTGGGCCTTTGGCCTCGGTGTGGCCACACTCGCCGGCGGGGTCGCCGCGGTCGCGACGTGGGTCGATTGGAACCCATTCGCCTGAGGCGGGTTGTCCCTTACCCGTCGGTGTCCGCGGGACGCTGACGCCGTTCGCCTGGAGGCCCGCCGGGTCCTCGTCTCATGCGTCTGAAGTCCGGGATCGGCGTGTGTCGCAGGCGCGTGCTTCGATCCGATTGTCGAGTTGATTGTCGAGACGAAGCGGTGGTGAACCTAATGACCTCAGGCGCAGACCTAGGGCGAACCTGCGCAACTGAGCGTGAACCGTGAGCATGTGTCGGGGCCGGCGACGAGGTCACGGAAGACACACCTAGTCAGTGTGCGCTAGTGGGCAGCGTTGCCGTGCGCGAGAAGTCTGGTGCTTGCGCGACGCTTCGCTGGTGGGCGGCCTCGCATTGCGGAGTGGTCCGGCTGTGGTCGCTGCAATCTGGGCGAAGTGACATACGACCACCCCGCAAGAGCAAGGGGGACCCGGCACCCTTGTCCATTCGCTCACGGCGGATCGGTTGCAGTTAGACCGATTCCCGAGGAGTGACAATGGAGACCGTTCTGCTGAAGATCCCTGAGGTGATGCAGCGCCTGAATTGCGGCCAGACCAAGGTGTACGAGCTGATGTCCAGCGGCCAGCTGAGGTCAGTGAAGGTGGGTCGGTGCCGGCGAGTGCCGAGCGACGAACTCGAACGCTTCCTGGCCGAGCTCGACGACACCCCTCCGAACCTGCGGTTCGCTGGCGTCCAGCGGTCCACAGCACGCGCTTCGTAAGTCTTCTCCACGGGCGCAACGAGCCGCGTGAGGCATGTCCATCCGGCGAGCTCACTCTGCCGCCGTGTCCATTCGTCGGCGTTCGCGAGGTTGCTACTGGGCCGGCATCGCTGAAGAGGAGGTCGTCGTGCGCCCCAAGCAGCAACGAGCTCGACCTAGTCCGAATCGGTCGACACGGCGTATCTTCTTGCTCTCAACATCACCATGCCTCAACTCGGAGGAGCCTGGAATGTTGCGAACGGGGCTTACTCTCGCGTCCTTCCTGGTGCTGGCGTGCGCCTCGTGCAGTGACGACGAGCCGAGTACGACTCCTCTGCCAAGCGAGTCTTCATCGTCCTCGTCTCCTGTCGAAGCGACGTCGCTGGTGCCATCCGAACTGGCCGAGTACACGGAAGAAGAGCGCTCCGCCTACGGCGAGGCTGTGCCTGCGTACGACGCGTTCATCGAACGCAACGACGCCTTCTACGCCGCGGGCGAGACCACTGTCGATGCGAAGCGCTTCTATCAGCGGAATGCCATCGACTGGTCGACCGCGTGGGGCAACCTCGGCCAGGTTGTTAACAGCGGAATCAAGGTCACCGGCACCACCGAGACCAAGTGGACCGAGCCAGAGTCGATCGAACTGGGGGACCCCGCTGTCGGGGTCGTAGTCATCCACAGGTGCCTCGACGAGTCAGGCCGTGTCGTGACCCAGAACGGCGAGGCGATCGAGCAGCCGCAGTTCGCGGATCCGCACGTCTACACGATTCGTCTCGAGAAGCGAGCCGGCGAGGACCACTGGCGCTCGGGCATCGCGGAGCAGGGGCCAACGTGCTGACGCGCGCGATCGCCATCGCTGCGGCGGCCGTTCTCTGGCCGCTGCTCCTGATCGCACCCGCCGCGGTTGCGACTGACGGACATGGCTGCCCTCCCGGTACAGATCCGGTCAGCGTGGGTTCCGGCGTGATCTGCGTCGTCGTCACGGACCCCGGCAATCCCGGAGACCCCGGCGATCCAGGGAGTCCCGGTGGTGGTGGGGGAGCGAGTGTCGGTTGCTACAAGACCGACGGCACGGAGGTTCCCTGCCAGACGCCGGACGGCTACTGGTGGTCGGCCTACCAGTGCTACGCAGCACCGTACGACGCACCTCCTGGTTCGCCAGCTTGGCAGGGGCACACCGACGGTTCGTTGTGGCAATGCACGAGCTGTGAAGGCTCGGGTTGCCACGTGCGGATCATCTGGACCGCGCCGGGCGACGAGCCTGGTCCTCCGACGCCGGCACAACTCGCGACAGTCGCGCTTGGACGGTTGCCGCTGAAGACCGCCGACGTCCACACGGCGCCGGCTCCTCCTTTGCCGACGTACGTCGGAGTCGAGAACTGGCTGTGGATCCCAGACGATCAATGGACATCTCTGTCCAAGTCCGTGACGGCCGGCTCCACGACCGTCACGGCCACGGCGGCGCCGCAAGCGGTGCAGTGGACGCTCGGAACCACGTCGCTGACATGTCACGACGCTGGTCGGGCCTGGGTCGCCGGTATGACTGACCAGGCGACGACGACGTGCAGCCACACCTACGAGGTTCCGTCGGCGAGTGAGCCCAACGGGGTCTTCACTCTCGGGGCGACGATCCAGTACCGCGTCACCTGGACGTGCTCCGGAGCCTGCTCCACCGCGTCCGGGGACCTAGGCACCGTCGACGCCCCTGCAGGGACTGGCACGATCCGGGTGCTGCAACGCCAGACGGTGGTGGTGCAGTGAGCGCCGACACAACTCCTCGGGCACGCGCGGCTGAGCCAGCTGAGCGGCGGCAGCAGAAGCCGTCATCGCTCGGCCGCGATCTGCCGAGGGTGCCGAGGCGCTACGGCCAATGGGCCGGAGCGGTGCTCTTCGTCGCCATGGCCGTCGTGCTGGCTGGGTGGTTCTGGCAGCAGCGCGACGACCGTGTCGCTGTTCTTGTGGTGTCCGAACCCGTGCCGGCCGGGGAGGTCATCACCGCCGAGGACCTCGAGGTCATCGACGTCTCAGGCGTTGACGGTGCAATCGCATCAGCTGACAGCGCCAGAGTCATCGGCAGTCACGCTGCAGTGGGTCTGGTCCAAGGACAGGTACTCACCGCAGGCATGGTCACCTCGGAGCCGATCCCGGGTCCGGAGGAGCGTGTGGTCGGGATGCAGCTCGACTCGACCCGAGCGCCCATGGGACTGGTGCCTGGAGACCTCGTGATCGTGGTGGCCGTTCCGCCCTCCGGAGATCCGGGCACACCGGGCGAGCTCGACTCGCCGGATGTCCTGGCCGAGCAGGCGACGGTCGTCCACGCCGACCTGATCGAAGGCGCTGGGACCAGACTGTCGTTGCTCGTTCCCGACAGCGTCGGCGAGCGCATTGTGGCGTACGTCGCCGCCGGCCGCGTGGCGGTTCTACAAGCACCGACCGGCGGTGACGGCTGATGTTGGTCGCGCTGTGCAGTGACAAGGGCTCTCCGGGAACCACAACGTCGGCCTTGGCCCTGGCCTCGGCATGGCACGTGCCCGCGATCGTGGTGGAGGCCGATGCTGCTGGCGGCGACCTCGGAATCCGCATCAACCCCAACGGCAACGCTTTGCCCGAAGCACCAACGATCCTGTCGCTGGCCACAGCGGCTCGGGTAGACCGGGAGCCAGACCTGATTGCGCGACACGCGCAGCTACTGACGCCGCAAGTATCCGTTGTCGTCGGTGCTCTTCGACGGGAGCAGATGGCCAAGGTAGGCGACTGGGCACCGGTGGCCGATTCAATGCGGCGTTCCTCGGTGCCGGTGTTCGCGGACCTCGGCCAGTTCCACTCATCATCGCCAAACCTCCCGGTCGCCGCGGCCGCCGACCTCGTCGTGGTGGTGGGACGTCCGGACATCACGTCAGTCGTCCGGATGCGTGACCGGCTTGCTCACCTCGGGAGCGACTTGGGAGCGATACGAGGAGCGCCTCCACGGCTGTACGCCGCCCTGGTGACCACTACCCGACACGGCCAGGCGCACGCCAACGATGTGGCAGCACTTCTTGCCGAGACGAATGCGAAGCCGTTCCTCACCGGTGTCGGCTATCTCGCTGTCGACCATCGAGCGGTTCGGCAGGTCGAGTCTGGGGACGACCCACGGCGTCGGCTCGCGAGGACCAACCTCATGCGCAGCGCTCGGAATCTGGTCGCCGAGTTGCGAGTCGCTGCAGACGTCCCGCACGGCGTGGCGGGGGCGTTGACCCGGGACGGTGCGCGATGACGGCTCTCGACTACACACTCGTCAAGCGCCTTCAAGGCGAGCTCGGACGAATCCGCCAGGAGGAGGTCGCGCGTCGCCGGGCGGCGAGTCTCCCGGCTCTGGCCGGCGCCGACGCCCAGCAACACGGCAAGGCGCTGGTGCAGCGGGTCGTCGGTGACCACGAGTCGGAGCTGGCCGAATCCGGTGGCGAGCCGATGGCGTGGGAAGAACGCCAGGACCTGGTCGAGGCACTCGAGTCTCGGCTCTTCGGTGCTGGCAGTCTGCAGTCTCTGCTGGATGACGAGAGCGTCGAGAACATCGACATCAACGGCTACCAAGACGTCTACGTCGAGTACGCAGACGGGACAACGGCCAAGGTCCAACCCGTAGCCGGCTCAAACGAGGAGCTCGTCGAGACGATCCAGACTCTCGCGGCCCACGAGGGGCTGTCCGCTCGCGCCTTTGACGTGGCAAATGTGCGGGTCAACCTGCGGCTCCCGGACGGTTCCCGGCTCTACGCGGTCCAGTCGGTCACCAAGCAGCCAGTGGTGTCGATCCGGCGCCACCGGTACACCCGCGTCACGCTCAAGGACCTACTCGCGCTGGAGATGTTCGAACCGGACGTGGCCGACTTCCTGAGCGCGCTGGTCCGGGCCCGTAAGAACGTCATGGTCGCCGGAGCAACGGGTGCCGGGAAAACGACGTTGCTGCGGGCACTCGCCTCCGAGATCGAGGTCGACGAGCGCATCCTCACCGTTGAGCGCTCTCTCGAGCTCGGTCTCGACGAGGACACGGAGCACCACCCCAACGCCGTCGCATTCGAGGAACGACTGCCCAATACTGAGGGCGCCGGCGCAGTCAGCATGGCCGAACTCGTCCGTGACACCCTCCGGATGAACCCATCTCGGGTCATCGTCGGCGAGGTCCTCGGCGACGAGGTCGTCACGATGCTCAACGCGATGACGCAAGGAAACGACGGCTCCCTATCGACCATCCACGCAAACTCGTCGTCCGACGTCGTGCACAAGATCGCCACCTACGCGCTACAGGCACCGGAGCGACTGCCGTGGGAGGCGACGGTCAGGCTCGTGGCTGCCGCCCTCGACGTCGTGGTGTTCATCCGCCGGGTTCGGGGCGGTGGCGGTCAGCGCCGCTTCGTGGAGTCCGTCCGAGAGGTCGCGGGCATCGGTGAGGACGGCCAGCTCCAGACCAACGAGCTGTGGGGCACGGACGCTCGAGGGCGCGTCGTACGGCGCCACGGCGTGCAGGTCCGGGCGCACGACGACTTGATGGCAGTCGGCTGGCGCCCCGAGACAGGCGGGTGGTCCTGATGGAGATGCCTGGATTCCTCGCGGCCGTAGCGGCCGCCGTGATCGGGCTGATCGCGCTCGTGCGCTTGGCTCGCAACCAGCCAATCGTTCCGCCAGTCGACCTGCCGGCACTCCCTGGACGGACCACGCTGCGCCAGCTCGCGCTCGCCGCCGGAGCAGCCCTGGTCGCTGTCCTGATCACGCGATGGGCTCTGGCCGGGGTCGCTGCTGGTGTCATCGTGCTGCTGTCACCGCGCATCTTCGGTGGGGCCGGCGTCGGCCGCCGCCAGCTGGAGAAGATCGAGGCGATCGCTGCGTGGACGGAGTCACTCCGCGACACGGCCTCGGCGGCCGCGGGCTTGGAACAAGCGATTCCGGCTACGGTGTCCGCCGCCCAGCCCCTACTGCGCGCCCCAGTCAGGGAGCTGGCCGCGCGACTGGACGGGCGGGTCCCGCTGCCGGAGGCGCTGGCAAGGTTCGCCGACGAGGTGGACGATCCCGCTGCCGACATGGTGGTGGCCGCGCTCTCCTTGAATGCTCGGCAGCGCGCTGGTGGGCTGGAGCGCATCCTCACGTCGCTGGCAGCCTCCTCTCGCGCAGAGCTCGAGATGCGGAGAAAGGTCGAGCATGAGCGGCGGTCGCTGCGTCGACAGGCGCAACGCATCGCTCTCGCCGTCCTCGCTTTCGTGGTGCTCCAAGCGGTGTTCGCGCGGGGCTGGGTCGCGCCATACGCGACGCCCCTTGGTCAGCTTGTGCTCGTCCTCATCGCAGCGGTGTTCACCGCTGCGTTTGTCCGGATGCGATCGCTGTCGGACGCGGACCCCGAGCCCCGGTTCCTCACGAGCCCCGACAACGTCACTCACATCGCGTCGTACAAGCCTCGTGCGCTCTGGATCGGCGAGCGCCCGTGATCAGCTTCATGCTGGCCTGCGGCCTGGTCGCCTTCGCCGCGCTGCACGCCTACAGGCTTGCGGTTCCAGCGCGGACAGACCTGGTGAGCGCAGTTCACCGGTGGGACTCCTCGCGCGCTCGAGCGACCAGGATCCAGCGAATCGGGGCAGTCCGGTCGCCCTCCGCTGGTGGGCGCGTGCAGGCGTGGCTGTCAGAACAGCTTCTCCGTCGAGCTCGCGACGTCAAGTCACTCAGCCAAGACCTCGCGATCACCGACACGACAGTCGAACAGCATGTCGGCAAGACCACGACCCTGGCTCTGGCTGGATTTGCTGGTCCCGTCGTCATCATCGGAGTCTTCGAGGCCATCGGACTGGGGCTGCCGCTCTTGCTCGGGCCCACCTCGGGACTCGCGCTCGGTGGCGCCATGCTTCTGGTGACGAGGCAGGACCTGTCGAACGCGGCCAAGAGGCGGCGAGCCGAGTTCAGACGAACGTTGTCGGTCTACCTCGACTTGGTCGCCATGTCCATGCAGGCCGGCAGAGGACACGCTGAGGCGCTCCCCGCCTCGGCAGCCATTGGAAGCGGCTGGGCGTTCACCCACCTTCAGGACGCCATCGATGGCGCCCGCTTCTCGGGTACGACTGCTTGGCACGCGCTCGGTCAGCTCGGTGAGCGCTTCGGACTGCGAGAGCTCACGGATCTCGACGCGGCGCTGACCCTCGCGAACGAGGACGGTGCCAAGGTCCGCAGCACGCTCGTCGCGCGCGCGGAGACTCTCCGATCGGAGCGGATCGCGGACGCCGAGGCGGTCGCCGCCCAGGCAACCGAGTCGATGAGGTTCGCCCTCATCGTCATGGTCTTCGCCTTCCTCAGCTACGAGCTCTACCCGTCAGTCGCCCGACTCTTCGCTGGATGACGAAGCAACTCAACAGGAGCAACGGAGAACACCATGGAGGAGATCAGGATCCTGGCGATCTGGTGGTACGCACGCCTGGTCGAACGCCGGCGCGACGAGCGCGGGTTCACGGCTGTGGAGTGGCTCCTCATCGCTTTGGGAGTGATCACGATTGCGGGCATCGCGGTTGCGGCTATCAGGGCGTACGTGACGGGCCAGACCAACAAGCTCGGGGATCCCTGAGGCCGCCGCCGTGGGTCGCGCGCGCCGTACCCGAGACCAGCGAGGAGCCCTGTCCATCGAGTTCCTCCTGATCATCAGCGCGCTTATCCTCGTCTTCCTCGTCATGCTCCAGTACGCCGTGCGAGCCCACGCTCGCCGAGTAGCCGAGGCCGCTGCGGAGGAGGCGCTGGCCGCTGCGGCCGCGTACGACGGCTCGACCACAGCCGGCGAGGCAGCTGCGGACCACTACCTCAAGGACGTCGGGTCCGATCTGCTCAACCCGAAGGTCGACGTCGATCGCACCCAGTCGATCGCGGCCGTCACCGTAAAAGGGGACGTGCAGCCATTCATCCCATTCCTGTCCGTCCACGTCTCGGTCCACCTCGAGGGGCCGGTCGAGAAGTTCGTGGAGGCGCCGTGAGACGCGACGAGCGGGGCTCCATGGCCATCGAGGTCGCCATCCTCACTCCGGCACTCGTGGGCGCGATCATGGTCATCGCGACCGGTGCTCGGTTCGTCGACGCGCGGGGGCAGGCCAACCATGCGGCCTATGCCGCGGCCCGAGCGGCGTCGCTGACAACGAACCAGGAAGCCGCCGAGCGGGCCGGCGCACAGGCCGCCGAGGACTCCATGTCAGACCGCGGGCATGCGTGCTCGCACCTGGACGTCGACATCGACGCCGGTGACTTCAACCCGGGCGGGAGCGTCCGGGCGACGGTGACCTGCGTCGCCGATGTTTCTGACCTCGCTGGCTTCGGGCTTCCTGGATCGAGGACCTTCAGGTTCACGGCCGTCGTGCCCCTCGAAGAGCACCGGAGCATCCCGTGAGCACCCGCAGGGAACGAGGGAGCGCCTCCATCTGGGCGGTGCTGGTCATCTCGGGAGCGTTCACCGTTCTCCTCGGACTCGTTGTCGATGGTGGCCGACTACTCGATGCTCGGACATCGTCGTCGCGCGCTGCCGCGCAGGCCGCCCGTGTGGGAGCCGACTCCCTGTCGTCCGCGAGCGTCCGCGATGGACACGACGCCATCAACGTCGAGACCGCGAAGGCCCGAGCGCTCCGCTATCTCCGAGACGCCGGAATGAGCGGGGTCGTGTCGGTCACCGGAAGCAAGGTCACGGTCACCGTGACCGGGACCTCCCGAACGCGGATCTTGGGTGTCATCGGGATTGATGCCTTCCCCATCAGTGAGTCCGAGACTGCGCAGGCTGTCACCGAGGAGGACCTCCCATGACGGCCGTGCGTCGAACGGTGAGCGTCCTCCGCGGACTGGTTGCGCTGGCTGTCTTGATCGCGCTCGTCGCTGGCGTTCCGTTCGCGCTCGTCGCCACCATCGGTAACCCGGTCCCCGGCGACTGGAGAGCTACCCAGTCGCTCTCAGACGAGGCCATTCTCGGCCTGATCTCGTGTGTTGCGTGGGTGGTCTGGGCGCAACTCGTGGCGTGCGTTGTCGTCGAGATGGTGGCAGAGGTGCGTCTCGCCACCGGCCGGACGGCGCATTGGCTCGGGAGACTCCCCGGAACTTTCGGCGGTCAGCAGGCTTTCGCGCGAACCCTGGTCCAGACGGTGGTGGCCATCGGTGCAACTGGCGCCCTGGTTGGGGCGACGCCCCCTTGGACGGCGCCTGCGGAGGCCGTTGAGCCGCCTCCTGTACTCGAGTCCTCCGTGACTGCCCGACCGAACTCGGCCGTCGTCGACGCGCAGCAGTCGACTCAAGTGGCCGCAGTCAAGGTGACCGTAGAACGGGGAGACTCGTTGTGGTCGATCGCCGAGCGGGAGCTGGGGGCTGGGGAACGCTGGCGCGAGATTGCTGAGCTCAACGCTGGTCGTCAGGTAGGCCGAGGCGTGACCTTCGATGACGCTCGCGCCATCGAGCCGGGGTGGGTCCTGCTCGTGCCGGCGACACCGAACATCAACGGTCCACGCGAGACCGTGATTGTCGAGCGAGGGGACACACTTTGGGAGATCGCGGAAGAGCAGTACGGCGACGGCGGGGACTGGCCGCGCATCTACTCGGCCAATCAACAAAAGATCGACGACCCGCATTGGATCTATCCAGGGCAGGAGTTCGTCGTCCCCGTCGACAGGCCCTCCGATGTCGAGGAGCCGGGGGAGAGCCCTGAAGCAGCGCCGGACGATCAGGAGCCACCTGTCGAGGTCGAACCGCCGGCCGCTTCCGAAGAGCCCGAGCCGAACCTGCCGGAGCAAATCACGCCTACTCCGGAGGTTGAGCCAAGCGACGTCCACACTGAGTCCGCCGCTGGCGACGGCTGGCGTCTGGACAGTGCCACCGTCGCGCGTGCTTTGCTCGGCGGTGGGGGATTCCTCGCATCCGGGATGCTCATGGTCTACGCCGCTCGCCGCCGCACGCAGAGCCGGAACCGGCGGTCGGGACGCCTCGCACCCGGCGTGGCGGTGGAGCTTCGAGCTGAAGACCGGGCCCTGCGCACGATCGGAACCAGTGCCCTCGCGCCTGCCGCCTACGTCGACGCCGCCCTGCGCGAACTGGCGCAGGAAGCTGAGCGACGCGGCCTGGCTCTCCCGGAGACCGTGGCGGCGAGGATCGATGCCGACCGACTCGATCTCTACCTTGTCAACGCTTCGCTGCACCCGCCCGATCCCTGGGTCGTCTCCCACGATGGACGCACTTGGAGCTTGTCTCGGACGCACCTGCCCGCGGCCGCGGAGCGGTTGTCGCCGTACCCCGCGATGGTCACCCTGGGCGATGACGCCTCGGGCGGAACGCTCTTCGTCGACCTCGAAGGCGTGGGCGTCACCCAGGTCGTCGGTGACCTCGAAGCAGGTGCAGACCTCGTCCGGTTCCTCGCCGCGGAGCTGGCGCTCAACCCGTGGACGGCCACCGAGGAGGTCACGCTCGTCGGCGTTGCCGAGGAGACCGTCCTACTGAACCCGGGCCAGTTCTTCGTCTCACCGAAGCTCGACTTCGACCAACTGGCCAAGCAGGCCCGCCAAGTGCGTGAGCAGGCCACGATGTCCGGACGAGGGGTGCTGCCGTCTCGCCTCGACCAGGGGCGAGACGCCTACGTCCCTACCGTGACCCTCGCGGAGGTCCAGGCGACCAGCAGCGTGCGGAGCCGGGTTGAAGATCTGCTCGACGAGATGGACCGCATGGACGGCAGGACATCGGTCACTCTTCTCGTTCTTTCGCCGGCAGCGCTCACGGACCGCAGCGTCACTCTCACCATCGAAGACGATGGCAGGCTGCACACGCCCTGGGGTGAAGTGACCGGCAACCGCTTGACCTCAGACGAGGCCTCCACCTTGTGTCATCTGCTGGATGACGCCGATCGCCAAGGCGACGAACCGATTCCGCCGATGGAGACGGACGACAACGAAGCAGTTGTGGACCTCGGGGGCGCGCTCCTCGAGACGCACACCGAAAAGCGCTGCGCCACGGGCGACCCGTACTCAATCCTCCCGAAGCCAGACCGCGACTACATCGAGTCGACCGCCACGACGGAGGCCGATCTGTCGGTGCTGGCGCCGGCTGTTCCGCAGAGCGTGACGATAGCCGAACTCGCTGACGATCCCGAGCTCGACGCCGACCTCGCGGAATGGGAGCTCACGGGCACTTCTCGGCCCCGCCTGAGGGTCATCGGCCCCGTCGAACTGCGTGCTGTCGGCGAGCGGACACGCGAGGTCGAGTCCCGACCTGCGTACTACGCCGAGCTGACGGCGTACCTCAACTGCCATCCCCATGGACTGACGCCTAACCAGTTCGCTACCGACTTCGGCATCCAGAACAACACGTTGCACACCAGGCTGGGTCAGCTTCGGAAGTGGTTGTCGACCAAGCCCGAGAGCAACGACTGGTACCTGCCGAACGCGCAGTGGATCCGTGGTCAGAAGGCCTACCGGCTGGACGGGATCCTTGCGGACGACGACCTGTTCCGGCGACTGCGGGCGCGAGCACAAGCAAAGGGGCCAGCGGGAATAGGCGACCTCCGCAATGCCCTGAGCCTCGTGGTGGGTCCGCCCTACGACCAACAGCGAGCGAAGGGCTACGGCTGGCTCGTCGACGTCCCTCACGACCACTATCTGACCGCCGCCATCGTCGATGTCGCACACATCGTTGCCACACATGCCCTCGCGACCGGGGATGCCAACCTCGCCTTATGGGCCGCGGAGAAAGCCATCCTTGCGGCTCCCTCGGAGGACAAGCCTCGCCTCGATCTCGCGCAAGCGATAAAGATGATGGGCCGCGCCGATGAGGCGGAGGACTACTTGGATAAGCAGGTCTTCAACCGTTCCGATGACGACCGCCCACCGCTTGACCCGTCCGCTCGCACGAAGTTCGTGACGGATCGACCGAGAAGCGGTGGGACCTGAGGCTTCAGTATTTGAACTTTGCGCTTGCTGAGAGTGACTCTGCGACTCGGTGTGTCTCGTCTCCGTAGTCGCCGCGGTCGCGAAAGGATTCATCTGTCGCTCCCGACCCTGGGGAAGGGGTCGCGTGTCGCGACTTGGTAGGTCCTCCTGCGACCCTGGGAGGACCTACCGCTGTTTGCGGCAGCCTTGGGTCTGATGCGCCCATGTCTGGCCAGACAACGGCGCAGTGCGTGTTGCTGTGAGCGTGAATCAGCCTCACAGTCTCCGGAGTCGTCGGATTTTCCCGATGTGTGAGCCGCACGGTGAGCGTGTCGGTGAGGGGTGGGTTCTTCCGTTGAGTTTCGCCACTACTCAGCGAGAGGAACTTGACCCATGCCACCCATCCGACAACTGGGAATTAGCCCGGACGAGCTCGAGGAACTGCTGGCCGGCGGTCAATGGGCGGCGTGGTGCGCCAGCGAGCCGGTCCTCAACGAGGTTGCAGGTCTCGGCGAGTTGCGCGGGCTCCGGGGCGAGTACGAGGACCGGTTCCTCGGGGCGCTCGTTCGTCTGGCGTCCCAAACAGGAGGTGACGACCCAACGGCCGCAATCGCGGTCACCCACCAGCTCTGCGGCTCCATCCGCTCCATCGCGAGGCGCTTCTGGTGGATGACCGACGAGGACATCGAAGGGATTGTCACGGCGACGATGTGGGCTGAGGTCCGCAGCTTCGACTGGCGACGTCACACCGAGCACTACGGCGGGAAGCTCACGTACGCGACGCGACGTGCCGTACGACGATTGCTCACGACAGGGCACTCTGGATACGTCGACGGCACGGTCGTCCCGGTCGATCCTCAGACCTGGACGTTCGGTGCGCTCGCTGAGCACGCGGCCCGGGAGTCCGCTGTCGCTCCAGCCCCGGACGCTCGACAAGAACTCAGCCACTTCCTGACCTGGGCGATCAAGCACGGACACCTCCACGACGACGACGTCACCCTGCTCCTGAGCCTGGTCGCCATCGACTGCGACAACCCGACGATCACGAAGTGGATGCGCGGGGCCTGCTCTGTCACTGCTGTCGCGCAGGTGGCCGAGCAACGCGGGGTGTGTGCCAAGTCCGTTAGTCGTGCTCGCGACCGTGCGCTCGAACGTCTGCGTGCGGTCGCGCCGGCATATTTGCAGGAGGTGGCCTGATGAGTGTCCACTCGACCCTTGTCGATCAGGTTGCCCTGTGCATGAACTTCTGTGCTCCCGTCGAAGAGTTGCCCATCGAGACCGGAGATCCTGATTGGGTCGCCGACCTGTTCGAGACCATGCAAGCGGGAGACCTCGACGCAGTCGTTGACCAGCTCGACGCACTTCTCCAGACCATGCGCGCGGCGGCGAGAGCTCGTCGGATGCTGGCAACGGTGGGCCCCGATCTTCTGAGGGCCGGCCTCGCCCTGCGAATCCAGCGGGCTGCACCGTGACCACGACCGACATGAACAATCACGTGACGGTTTCGGATCTTGTTGCGTCGGTGCGCCGACAGCAGCCGCTGCATACCGTGGCGGCTGCGCCAGCCGCAGTGGCCTGGCCCTCGAGGTCGGTGTCCATCATCGGGGCACATCCTGGAGCGGGAGCCACTTCGGTGGCCGTGGCGATCACGGATTCGCTCGCCGCGCGGGGTCATCACGTGACCCTGATTGACCGGGCCATGACGCCGGATGCGTTCAGCTGCGTCGAGGTGCTAGTCGACGGCGGCAGCGCGGGAGGTCGTGCTGGACGACGCGGGACTGCACGGATCGTGCGATTTGATCTCGCGCCCACTGCTCCCGGTTGCGACTCGGACATAGCTGTTGTCGACGGGCAGCACGGCGGGGACCGAACGGTCGTCGTGTGTCGCGCCACGCTGCCGAGTGTCGGCAAGGCGAGCGGCCTCCTGGCTGACGAGGCGCTGCTCGCCGTGGTCGGCGCGTCCCGTTGGCCAGAGATGGTCGCGGCCTCCTTGAGCCCAGCTGCCGCGCGTGTGGTCGAAGAAGGTCGAGTCGCCTTCCTTCCGCACCACCGCGACGCTCAAGTCCGAGGACCCGACTCCGAACCAACCCCGTCCAGCGTGCTCGCTGCCGCAGCTCGGCTCACCAGTCTTCTCTGGCCCGACCTCGTGATGACCACTCCCCGGAACCGATGGAAGGCGCGCCGATGATTGTCCAAGCGATCGACAACGTGTGCGCCAAGGCGCCGACCGGTCTCGACAAGTACACCGACTTGCTTCTGAGCTGGGTGAAGTACGGCGTAGCCGCGGTCATCATCGCCGCGGGTTTCATTGCTGTCGGCGCACTTGTCGTCGGCAAGCTCGGAAGCATGTCGCGCGCGGCGCAGATGGGCGCGTCCGGTCTCATCTACGCAGTCCTCGCGGCGGTCGGCTACGTCACGATCTACGGGGTGCTCAACGCCATCGTCGGGAAGTGCTGATGTCCGCCCGCACCTCCTTGGCGCGCATGGTGTCGGCGCCCGACGAATGGAACCGTCGACGCCTCCAGCTGGCGCTCGCGGCCGCCGCATTGATCGTCGCTGCGGTCATCGCCGGTGTTCTGTGGTCAGTAATCGAGCTGCTGAGCGCCGGCGACGTGGACAGGGGACCTTCGGCAGAGCAGTCAGTCGAAGACGAGCAGCGCAGCATCGCCGAGTTGTCCATCGAGGCGGCACAGCCTGGCCCGCTGGCGTCCACTGATCCCGGTTCCCTCGTAGTACCCCAGCCGTCGAAGCTCGGCCAGGCCCAGGTGGGCTCGGGATTCCCCCGCACCTCAGAAGGAGCGCTGGCACAGCTCATTGCCATCGACCAGCGCGCTCTCGAGTCGGCGTCGGTTGTCGTTGCTCAAGATGTCATCGAGGCCTGGGCGGCACCTGGAGGGCCGACAGCCTCGACGTGGTCCGGAGTCACGGCCGTCCAGGGCTTCTTGGAGTCTGCGGGACTGCCGGCAAACGGCTCACCCGAACTCAGGATCCAACTCGAACCGGCCATGGGGAGGGTGAGCGGGGATGGGCAGGCGACCACCGCCTGCGTGGACTTCGTGGTCTACGCCACGATCACCGGAAGACAGCCGATCCGGATCGCCGTGGCCGACTGCCAGCACATGCTCTGGCAGGACGATCGCTGGGTCATCGCGCCGGGTGAGGAAGCCGCACCCATGCCCTCGCTGTGGCCCGGCACCCAGGCGTCGTACGACGCGGGATACCAGTGGCTCGAGGTTCAGCCATGACGTCTGGCGTAGTCCCGATGATCGATCTCAATCCTCTGCACTGGCTGGGTGACGAGGTCAAGGAGGGGCTAGCTGACACGTTCACCGCAGCGATGATGTCGCTCTGGTCTGCATCGCTCTGGCTGATCGACCTGGTCTTCAACGTCATCGATCGTTTCGTCACCCCGGACATCACCGACCCGGGACTCAGCCAGCTCTACAGCGTCACACTCTGGTTGTCCCTGCTGGTCGCGCTGCTGATCGGCTTCGGGCAGATCGGACTCGCGGCGATCCGCCGCGACGGTCGTGCCCTGGGAGCGCTCACCATGGGCATCGCGCAGTACGGTGCGGTCGTCGCCGGCTGGGTAGCCGTGTGCGCTGGGCTCATTGTCGGATGCGCCGGGCTTACTCGCGGTCTGCTCGACGTTCTCCTCGACGTGCCGGGCTTCTCGGGATACTCGGCTTCGGCGGGGATGCCGCATTACGTCTCCGGCACTGTTCAGGCAGCCGTCCTCGGAGTCTGCTCGCTGTTCCTGGTTATCCCGGCCGCGTTCGGCTATCTGCTCATCATGCTGGTGCGCGAGGCGGCACTACTCATCCTCGTGGCCACGATGCCGATCGCAGCTGCAGGCGCGCTCGGCGACGGCACCAAGGCATGGATGTGGAAGTCGGTCCGCTGGTTCGTGGCCGCCTGCCTCACCTCGCCACTCCTCGCACTCGTGGTCGGACTAGGCGTCCAGATCTCCCGCGCGGCGTTCCCCGATCCTGTCCCCACGGCAGCCGAGGGCATGAACCCGAACGAGATGCTCGACATCTGGGGCTCACACAACGAGGCCCAGGTCGGCATGGCCGTCGTGGGCTGCGTCGTCTTCGCCATCGCGTGCTTCTGCCCGATGGTTCTCTTCCGGATGCTCGCGTTCGTTGACCCTGGGACGGCATCCGGCGCGTCGTTCCGCACGACACTCGCTGCCAACGGTGGTGTGTCCGGGTTGGTGTCGGGCATTCGGTCACAGGACCAGGGTTCCGGCGCCGCAACCCAGGTCGCGTCCGACGGTCGTGCAGCCAGCGAGTCTGGCGCCGATGCCGAGACGGTCAATCGGTTCCAGTCGCGGGCGGCCAAGGCGTTCGGAGCGGCGGGCCAGGTCGTCGGGAAAACTATGGATGCCGTGGGTGGCGTGGCCGCGACCGGCGCTGCGATGTCGGTCGATGTGATGGGTCAAGCGGGAGTCGGGCATCAGGGCTACTACGACACGACCCCACCTCGACGCTCAGGAAAGCCGGCACCTCAACGCACTCGGGTGGGACAGGGCTACGACCGCGGCGGAGTCGGCAACGATCCAGCTCACATCGACGCAGCAGATGCCGCCGAGCTGGCTGAGGACGCGGCGATGCTGGCATGACCGTCTACGGCACCTCCGCCACACGTGACCGACACGGATGGTTCTTGGGACTCACAGGACCGCAAGTCTTCCTCGTCATCGGCGCCGGATTCCCGGTATGGCTCGCCATGTCCGTCGGCGAGTGGACCGCACTGCTCGCGCTGGGACCACTGTGGCTGCTCGCTGTCATCCTCGTGTGCCTCCCCGTCCGGGGATGGTCAGCGGCTCAGTGGATCGGAGTGCTCAGCCGTTACCTCGTGGGGCACGCAGCCGGATGGACGCGGTTCCAGTCCAAGGCCGCCGGCGGTGATGTTGACGATCCGGCCGAAGCGGACCTCCCGGGGGTACTTGCTGGCATTCAGATTCATGACGGTCCGGCCATGGCAGGCAGTTCGGTGAGGCCCGCGATCATCCAGAACCACGCCACCCGAACCTGGGCGGCCACGGCTCGCATCGTCCACCCCGGCATCGGCATGGCCGACGACGCCGACCGCGACCGCATGGGAGCCGGGCTCGCTGAACTGTTCGAGGCCGCCTCTGCCAGCAACCAGATCGACGTGGTGGCCATCTGCGTGCGGACCGTGCCCGACGACGGCACCGAGCGAGCGGACTGGGTGAGCAAGCATGCCCGCAGCACGGAGCCAGCGATCTCGGCGCGGATCCACTCACAGCTCGACGCCTCGATCAACGGTGCAGCCGTGCGCACTGAGGCCTTCGTCACCGTCGTGGTCCGAGAGGACACCGTCGCCAAGGACGCCCGCCGAGCAGGGCGCGGGATGACCGGACGGGCACGAATCCTGTTCGGCATCCTCGCCGAGGTTGAGTCGCGCCTGACTGGCGTCATCGGTTGCACGCAGGTGACCTGGCTCGACAGCGCAGCGCTGGCCATGGCCGTTCGCACCGGGTTCGAGCCTGGCGACGCGCCTGCGCTTGCCGACTCGCTCATTCACCGCGCACTCGACCCCTCGATCGCTGCCGGGGTCCCTGTCGCGGCGGCCGGACCCACCAACGCGGCCACCGCGAGTCGGTCGTATCGGCACGGCGAGTGGGGAG
>SXGU01330696.1_pt1 | contig 28115 bp, 31 predicted proteins | sample 3174531 | NCBI WGS metagenome assembly SXGU01 (sample SAMN11356863, study PRJNA531348) | freshwater metagenome | isolation source: freshwater sample F1-140 | place: China: Fuxian Lake, Yuxi | collected 2017-12-25 | reverse complement strand
AGGTGTACATCATCATCCTGCCGAGCTTCGGCATCATCTCCGAGGTGCTCCCGACGTTCGCACGCAAGCCGCTGTTCGGCTACAAGTTCGTCGTCTTCTCGGGTGCGGCCATCGGTTTCGTCGGTTGGGGTGTGTGGGCGCACCACATGTTCGCCAGTGGCCTCGGGCCGGTGTCGGTGGCGGTGTTCTCCGTAGCGACAATGCTCATCGCCATTCCCACGGGCGTGAAGATCGTGAACTGGACACTCACGTTGTGGGGCGGCAAGTTGCTGTTCTCGACGGCGATGCTGTTCTCGATCGGCGTCATCGTGCTGTTCACCATCGGCGGTCTGTCGGGCGTCACCCACGCCGTGGCGCCGTCCGACACGCAGCAGACCGACACGTACCACATCGTCGCTCACTTCCACTACGTCATCGTGGGTGGCGCCGTGATGGGTCTGTTCGCCGGCTTCTACTTCTGGTGGCCGAAGATGTTCGGCCAGATGCTCAGCGAGCGTCTCGGCAAGTGGAACTTCTGGCTGATGTTCTTCGGCGTGAACCTCACGTTCGCCCCGATGCACATCCTCGGCATGCAGGGTCAGCCGCGCCGTATGGTCGTGTGGCCCGAGAAGCTCACCGGTGACGGGTTCTTCGACCTGGCGTTCTGGAACAAGATCGCCTCGGTCGGTTCGTTCGTCATCGCCCTCGGTGTGCTGCTGTTCGTCATCAACATCTTCGTGACGGCGAAGCGCAAGGAGACGGCACCGCTCGATCCGTGGGATGCCCGCACGCTCGAGTGGATCACGGCCAGCCCGCCGAAGGAGCACAACTTCGATCGCATCCCGACGGTGCACGCGCTCGACGAGTTCTTCCACCGCAAGTACGAAGAGGTCGACACCGATGCCGGCCCGCGTCTGGTGAAGGTGAAGACCGCCGAGGAGATCCTCGCCGAGGAAGAGGCGAACGCCGATCACCACATCCACCTGCCGTCGCCGTCGTACTGGCCCATCGTGCTGGCGTTGGCGCTGCCCATCATCGCCTACGGCGTGATCTTCAACCTGCTGCTGTCCGTCGCGGGCACGGCGCTCGTCATCCTGGCCATCTTCGGCTGGTGCCTCGAGCCGTCGGTGGCCGACGACAGCGACTACGACCCGCCGGCCGGCGGGGAATCGACGAAGGAGTTGGCGACCCTTGGCTGACATCGCGGTGCACGACGAGCACACTCATCACGAGGGCTACGAGGACCACACTCCTCACGCCACGTCGACGGGGCTCAGCAACAACAAGTTGGCCATGTGGCTGTTCCTCGGCAGCGAGTGCCTGCTGTTCGGCGGCCTCATCGCCACGTACATGCTGTACCGCGGCCGCCACGAGGGTGGCCCCGCCCCCGACCAGATCTTCGACATCCCGCTGACGTCGGTGAGCAGCTTCATCCTGCTGATGAGCTCGCTCACCATGGTGTTGGCGGTGAACTCGGCGAAGCGCAAGGACGACCGCAACACGAACCTGTGGTTGGTGGTCACCGCCCTCCTGGGTGCGCTGTTCGTGGGCGGTCAGGTCTACGAGTTCACGGCCTTCTACCAGGAGGGTCTCGGCTTCACGACCAGCCTGTTCGGTTCCAGCTTCTACACCCTCACCGGCTTCCACGGTGTGCACGTGACCCTGGGCATCATCATGCTGCTGGCGCTCGCCGCCATCATCACCCGCGACCGCATCACCGGCGACAAGGCCGAGGTGGTGGAGCTGGTCGGTCTGTACTGGCACTACGTCGACGTGGTGTGGGTCATCATCTTCACCCTCGTCTACCTGATCCCCGCCTGAGGTTCGCACCATGAGCAGCACCACCGAACACGTCGAGGATGCCGCGGCCGAGGGCGAGCACCACGGTCACGACGGCCATGTGCCGAGCGACGGTTACTTCATCAAGATCGCCATCATCCTGGCCATCGTGACGGCGCTCGAGACGTCGACCTACTGGTGGCCCGAGGGTGCGCAGTCGTGGGCCATTCCCGCGCTGCTCATCATGATGGCCATCAAGTTCTTCATGATCGTCTCGATCTTCATGCACCTGAAGTTCGACAGCAAGATCTTCAGCTTCATGTTCTACACGGGCCTCGTCCTGGCGATCTTCGTGTACATGGTGTTCCTCTTCACCTTCCAGTACTTCCGGAGCTGACTCATGACGGCCGCGGCCACGTTCGCGGACCCGTGGGCGTTCGAGCCCAACGTCGAGGTGTACCTGCTGGTCGGGTTCCTGGTCGGCGCGTACCTGTACATGGTGCGGAACATCGGTCCGCACGCGGTGGAACCCGGCGCCCCCGTGGTCACCCGTCGGCAGAAGATCTGCTTCGTCGCCGCCATGGCGGTGCTGTTCGTCGCGAGTACGTGGCCGGTGCACCAGATCGGCGAGGGGTACCTGTACTTCATGCACATGGTGCAGCACTTCGCCCTGAGCTACGTGCTGCCACCACTGGTGCTGCTGGCGACGCCCGAGTGGTTGTTGCGCGCACTCATCGGTGAGGGCCGCGTCTACCGCGTGGTCCGCTTCTTCGCGCAGCCCGTCGTGGCCGCCGTCATCTTCAACGTCATGGTCATGGTGCTGCACGTGCCCGGCGTGGTCAACGCCTCCACCGAGAACGGCACGCTGCACTTCGCGCTGCACCTGTTCGTCGTGTTGGCCGCAGTGTTGATGTGGATGCCCGTGGTGGGGCCACTCCCGGAGCTGCAGATGAGCTACGGCGGCAAGATGATCTACCTGTTCCTGCAGAGCGTGGTGCCCACCCTGCCGGCGGCGTGGCTGACGTTCGCCGACGGCGTGGTGTACCGCCACTACGGCGAGCAGGCAGTGCGGGTGTGGGGCATCAGCCCGATCGACGACCAGCAGATCGCCGCAGTGATCATGAAGATCTTCGGCGGTCTGTACCTGTGGACCATCGTGATCTTCATGTTCTTCCGCCGCTTCGGCCGCGGTGCCGATGGCAGCACGTACCGTCGCGGCAACCGCATGCCCACTGCCGAGATCACCGGCAACGAGGAGTTCCCGCTCACCTACACCGAGGTCGAGCAGGCGTTCCACCGCTCGGAGGCGCCGGCCGACGTCGGTGTCGACCAGCGCCCCCAGCGGTGACGGCCCACCCGGTGGGGACGGGACCGAACCGGGACGGGAGACGGTTCAGTCGGTGGGCCGCTCGGCCAGCGTCAACGTGACCACCGTGTCGGTGCCGTCACGGTTCACCGTGATCGACACCTCGGTGCCCGGTGCCAGCGAACGCAGGACGGACGACAGCTGTTCCGCGGTCGCCACCGGCGTGCCGTCGACCTCGGTGATGATGTCGCCCTCCTCGATGCCAGCCCCGGAGGCCGGGGTGTTGGGCTGCACGGTCGACACCACGATGCCGTCGGGGGTCTCGGACAGGAAGACACCGATGTAGCCGATGGGAGCGGCCGTGATCTGCTTGCCGGCCTTGAGGTCGTCGAGCAGTGGCTGGATGGTGCCGACCGAGATGGCGAAGCCGATGTTCTGTGCGTCGGGGATGCCCGCCGAGTTGAGACCGACGAGCTCGCCATTGCCGTTGACCAGCGCACCACCGGAGGTGCCGTGGTTGATGGCGGCGTCGGTCTGGATGAGGCCGCGGAGTGTGACGCCGGCGCTCACCTCGAGCGTGCGATCGAGCGCCGACACGATGCCCGTGGACACGGTGGGTGCGTCGCCCAGGTCGAGCGCGTTGCCGATGGCGACCACCCGGTCACCCACTCGGAACGTGGAGGAATCAGCCAGCACCAGTGGCTGCAGCCCGCTGACGTCCTGCAGTTGCAGCAGGGCCACGTCGTAGTCGCGGGACGAGCCGAGCACGACGGCCTCGTGCACCGTGCCGTCCCACAGCTTCACGGTGTAGACGGGGTTCTCCACGGCGTTGCCGAGGTCGTCGACGGCCTCCACGACGTGCGCGTTCGTGAGCATCAACCCGTCCTCGGAGATGATCACCCCCGAGCCGGCCGCAACGGGGATGACCCCGTTCTCGGTACGGCTGCCGAGGGAGATCGCCGTGACGGCGGGCTCCACCTCGTCGAGCAGTGCGTACAGGTCGAGCGAGCCGGCCTCGGCGACGCCACCGCCACCCGAGACGGCAGTGACCACCGAGCGGGACGAGTCGTCGTTGGTGAGCTGCACGGTGGCGTACGAGACACCGGCCGACAGCACGGCACACAACGCCGCCGTTCCCACCACTGCGCCACGCCGACGGGGAGGAGGACCCTGGGGGGTGATGGGCGGCGGCGGCGGTGGGAACGGCGACGAGAAAGTCGCTGCCCGGCCCCCGAGGGTGTCGACCTCTGCGGGCGCATCGTCAGGGGAGGAGACTCGGGGGTCGAGCAGCGTCATGTGGAGGATGATGCACGACCGATGCTGAGGACTCGCTGAAGGCGGCTGAAGCCGATCTTCAGCATCGAGGGAAGTGCTGCGTGACCTGCGGTGCGAGAATGTGTCCATGCGTGTACTGGTGGTCGACGACGAGGTGCGGCTCGCTGCCGCGCTGCGCCGCGGTCTCGAGGCCGAAGGCTTCACGGTCGACGTGTCGCACGACGGCAACGACGGCCTGTGGCACGCCACCGAGCACGTCTACGACGCCATCGTGCTCGACATCATGTTGCCCGGGCTGAACGGCTACCGCGTGTGCGCCGCCATCCGCGAGCGCGGCATCACCACGCCGATCCTGATGCTCACGGCCAAGGACGGCGAGTTCGACGAGGCCGAGGCACTCGACACCGGCGCCGACGACTTCCTGTCGAAGCCGTTCTCGTACGTGGTGCTCGTGGCCCGCCTGCGTGCACTGGTGCGGCGCACGCGCGGTCAGGTGAGCAACGATGTCGTGGTGGGGCCGGTGCGGCTGAACCTCGCGAGCCGGCGGTGTTTCGTGGGCGAGCGCGAGGTCACCCTCACCACCCGTGAGTTCGCGATCTTCGAGTACCTCGTCAGCCGCGTCGACGAGGTGGTGCCCAAGCGCGACATCCTCGCCAACGTGTGGGAGGACACCTACGACGGCCCGGAGAACGTGGTCGAGGTGCACGTGCACGCGCTGCGTCGCAAGCTGGAGGTCGACATCATCGAGACCATCCGCGGCGGCGGCTACCGCGTGAAGGGCGCCTGACCGTGGCGCGCCGCACGAGTTCGCTCCGGCGTCGCATCACCGTGGTCACCACGGCGGTGGTGGCGGTGGTGCTCACCGTGTCGTCGATGCTGTTCGTGGGGTGGTTGCGGTCGGCGCAGCTCGACGACGCCGATCAGTTGTTGGCCGAGCAGATCGACGTGGTCGAGGAGTTCGTCGCGAACGGCGTGGTGCCGCAGATCATCGCCCCGAAGGGCATCGACACCGTGCAGTTGCAGATCGTCGGACCCGACCGGCGCATGCTGGCCCTCACCGAGGGCCTCGCGTCCAGCGTTCGGCTCGACGTGTTCATCCCGCCGCCCGTGGGTTCGCAGGAGTCGCGCACCACGAAGGCGTCGGAGCTGGGTGCGGAGGGCAACGACCGCTACCGAGTGATGGCCCGCACCGTGCCGTACGGCAAGGACTGGGTGGCCATCTACGGCGCCACGCCGTTGCGGAACGCCGACCAGGTGGTGCGCACGGTGGTGCTCGGCCTGTCGGTGATGGTGCCCATCCTCGTGCTGTTGGCGGGCCTGGCCGCCTGGGTGCTCATCGGTCGAGCGCTTCGCCCGGTGGAGACGATGCGGCGCGAGGTGGAGGCCATCCGCGGCACAGGGGCGGACCAACGGCTCTCACCCGACCAACGCGCGGCCGAGCTCGACGGGTTGGCGGCGACGATGAACGATCTGCTCGAACGCCTCAGTGAGTCGGAGGCCATCCGTCGACAGTTCATGGCCGAGGCCTCCCACGAGTTGCGCAGCCCGCTGGCGTCGGCGCGCACGATGCTGGAAGTGGGGCTCGCCTATCCCGATCGCACCGACTGGCCGGGCACGGCCGAGGAGGTGATGGTGGAGGTGGAGCGGCTCGAGGGGCTGGCGGGCGAACTGCTCGCGCTGGCTCGGGCCGAAGGGGGCGAGCGGGCACTGGTGCTCGAACCCACCGACCTCGCCGCGCTCGTGGAGGCCGAGGTGCAGCGCTCGAACGATGCGCGCGTCACCGTGCATGCGCCGGGACCCGTGCCCGTGAACGCCGACCGGGCGCTGCTGGTGCGCGCGGTGCGCAACGTGCTCGACAACGCGCGTCGCCACGCCGAGACCAAGGTGACCGTGAACGTGGGTGGCGGTGAGCGGGCGTCGATGCAGGTGTACAACGACGGCGAGGAGATCACCGACGAGCAGCGCGAGTACATCTTCGAGCCGTTCACCCGGCTCGACGGGGCGCGCACACGCGACGAGGGCGGGGCCGGACTCGGTCTCTCGATCGCTCGGCGCATCGCCGAGGTGCACGGCGGCTCGTTGGAAGTGGTCGATGTCACCCATGGCGCCGCCTTCCTGCTCACCCTCCCCGCCGCCACCACCGACTGACCCCTGACGCCTGACGCCTGTCGTCACCGCACTCGAGTGGCAGGATGCGGGGCGTGAGCGACCCGACGATCCTGATCGAACGGCACGGCGCGCGTGTCGACATCGTGCTCCACCGGCCCGAGCGGAAGAACGCCGTCGTCCAGCAGATGGCGGTCGAGCTGCGGGACGCGTTGCACACGGTGGGCGACGACCCGTCGGTGGCGTGCATCGTGCTGCGCGGCTCGGGCGGGGCGTTCTGCTCGGGGATGGACCTGAAGGCCGCCGGCGCCGACCTGCAGGCCGAGCCGGTGACGGCCTGGGTGGAGGTGCACACCGCGATCTATCGCTGCCCGGTGCCCATCGTGGTGGCGCTCGAGCGGTTCGCCATCAATGCCGGCGCCGCGCTGGTGTTGGCCGCCAACGTGGTGGTGGCCGGCGAATCGTCGTTCCTCCAGGTGTCGGAGATGGCGATGGGTGTGCCGGCGCCGATGTGCCAGGCCTGGCTGCACCTCCGACACTCGCCCGCCGTCGCCGATCGCGTGACCTTGCTCACCGACCGCATCCCGGCGGCCGAGAGTCTGCGGCTCGGGCTCGTCAGCGAGGTGGTGGCCGACGACCAGGTGGTGGCCCGCGCACACGAGCTGGCCGACCGCATCGCCGCCTACCCTGCCTCGGGTCGCGCCGGCGTGGCCGCAGTGTGGCGCGATCTGCGCGGCACCCTCGACGATCCCGATGCGTGGTTCACCGCGCTGGCCGCTGGGCACCGGCGGTGAACGTTCCTCTCGACCCGGCGGCGTTTCGTGCGCACGTGCAGCGGTTCTTCGCCGAGCTTCCCGCGCTGCTCGCCGCCGACCCACCGATCGGTGACGACGATCCGCGCCTCGTCACCCGGGCACGCACCTGGCGTGCCGCGTTGTACGACGCCGGCCTCGCCGGCTTCGGGTACCCGGTGGAGGCCGGCGGTCTGGGTGACCAGCTCGAGCTGCAGCGCATCTACCAGGAGGAGAGCCGTGGGCGCGTGCCGACGGTGGAGTCGGTGTTCGGCATCGGGATCGGGATGGCGTTGCCCGTCATCCGCGACCACTGCCCTCCCGCCTTGCAGCAGCGGTTCCTCCGCACCGGCCTGCGGGGCGACGAGATCTGGTGCCAGATGTACTCGGAGCCTAATGCCGGATCCGATCTCGCGTGGCTGGCCACCCGGGCCGTGCGGGACGGTGACGAGTGGGTGATCACCGGGCAGAAGGTGTGGACGTCGGGTGCCCAGCATGCCGACCTGGCCATCCTGTTGGCACGCACCGATCCCACGCTGCCCAAGCACCGCGGCATCACGATGTTCGTCCTGCCGATGCGTCAGCCCGGCGTGACCGTGCGCCCGTTGCGGCAGATGACCGGTGTGGCGGAGTTCAACGAGGTGTTCATCGACGAGGCCAGGGTGCCGGTCGACTGGGTGGTGGGTGACGTCAACGACGGCTGGCGTATGGCGACCGCGCTGCTGGCACACGAACGCGTGGCCACCGGCACCAGTTCGGTGATGGGCAATCGCGACGAACAGCGAAAGACCGGACGCAATCCGCTCCCCGTCGCGCAGCTGGTCCGGCTCGCGCAGCGGTCGGGTCGGCAGGACGATCCGGTGGTGCGTCAGCAGTTGGCGCTCGCGCACTCGGGCGAACGCATCATGCGCTGGTTGGGCGAACGGCGCGCACACCCCAGCATCGGCAAGCTGTGGCGGACGCGGCAGGGGCGCCTCGCGGCCGACATCGCCGCGGCGTTGCAGTTCCCTGCCGCGATCGGGTGGGAGGCCGACGACGTGGAGGCCGACTACTGGCAGTACCACGTGCTCAACTGCCGCGGCATGTCGCTGGGCGGCGGCACCGACGAGATCCAGCGCAACACGCTCGGCGAACGGGTGCTCGGTCTGCCGAAGGAGCCGGTGGTCGACAGCGACGTGGCGTTCAGCGACCTGCTGCGCAACACGTCGCGCTGATGCAGCCCGTCAGTCCCAGCGGAACACGGCGGCGGCAACCAGCGGGGTGACCACGGCCCACACAGCGAGGACGATCCAGCTGGTCCCCGGCTGGGCGCCTGCACCGCCGAGCGCTTCGCGCAGCACGTCGGCCAGCGCACCCGAGGGCAGCACGTGCGCCACGGCGCGAATGCCGTCGGGCAGCTTGCCGAACGGGATGACCATGCCACCGAGCAGCAGCAGCACCAGGTACAGGCCGTTCTGCGCCGCGAGGTTGATCTCGCCGCGCAGCCGGCCGGCCAGGATGAGGCCGATGCCGGCGAACGCCGAGGTGCCCAGCAACACGCCGGCCACCGCGAGCGCCCAGTTCGCGGGCGAGGGCGACCAGCCGAGCGCGTAGGCCACCGGCACGAGCACGGCGAACTGCACCAGTTCCACCACGGCGACCGACGTGATCTTCGCGGCGATGAGGCGCGGCCGGCCGAGCGGCGTGGTGGCCAGGCGCTTCAGCACGTGATAGCTGCGTTCGAACCCGGTGCCGATGCCCAGGCTCACCATCGAGGTGCTCATCACCGCAAGGGCGAGCACGCCGGGGGCGAGGAAGTCGACGGGATCCTCGGTGCCGGTGGGCAGCACGTCGACCAGGCTGAAGAACACCAGCAGCAGCACCGGGATGCCGAGGGTGAGCAGCAGCTGCTCGCCGTTGCGCAGCGTGAGTTGCAGTTCGGTGCGCAGCTGTGACAGGAAGCGGCTCATGCGTCGCCCCCGTCGCGGGCGGTGAGGCGGCGGAACACGTCCTCGAGTCGCTGACCGCCGGCGCGCAGATCGGTGAGCGGATGACCCTGCTCGGCCAACCACGTGGTGAGCTGCGCCATCAGCTTCGGGTGCGGTGGCGCATCGATGACGTACTCGTCGGCGCCGACCTGACTGGCCACCATGCCGATGCTGGCGGCCAGTGCCGTGAGGTCGAGATGCGGATCGCTGCGGAAGCGGATCTCGTCGTGGCCCTTGCGCAGTTCGGCCAGTGTGCCGTCGGCGATGACCTGGCCCTGGTCGAAGATGATGACGCGGTCGGCCAGGCGCTCGGCTTCGTCGAGTTCGTGCGTGGCCAGCACCACGGCGCACCCCGAGGCGGCGAGGTCGCGCACGATGCCGCGGATGGTGTCGCGGCCGTTCACGTCGACGCCGGACGTGGGCTCGTCGAGGAAGGCCACCTCGGGTTTGGCGGCCATGGCGAGCGCCAGCGACAGCCGCTGCTGCTCGCCGCCCGAAAGGCGACGCCACGTCGCGCCGGCCCGGGCGGTGAGCCCCACCTGCTCGACCAGTTGTGCGGCGTCGGCGCCCTTGCCGTAGAGGGTGCAGTAGTGGCGCACGGTGTCGAGCACACGGGCGCTCGGGTACACCCCGCCCTCCTGCAGCATCACGCCGATGCGCTCGCCCAACTGGCGCTGGTGCTTCGCCGGATCGAGGCCGAGCACACGCACCGTGCCGCTGCTGGCGGTGCGGTAGCCCTCGCACACCTCGATGGTGCTGGTCTTGCCTGCACCGTTCGGGCCGAGCACCGCGGTGACCATTCCCGCCTCGGCGGTGAACGACACGTCGCGCACCGCGACCAGGTCGCCATAGCGCACCGTGAGGCCCTGCACGTCCACTGCTGTCACGCCGCCCGACGCTATCGGCCCCGCCCGCGAACATAAGTTTCTGGGACAGAGGCGGGCGGAGGCCTAGCCTTGACCATGTGATCGACGTTCGACTGCTGCGTACCGACCCCGAGGGCGTGCGGGCTGCCTTGGCCCGCCGCAACAAGCCCGAACTGCTCGAGCAACTGGCCGAGGCCATCTCGCTCGAAGCAGGTGCTCGCGAACTGCAGTCCCAGCGCGATGCGTTGCGGGCGGAGATCAACGACCTGTCGAAGCAGGTGGGGCTGAAGCGCCGCGACGGCGACGCAGCTGGTGCCGAGGCACTGCAGGCGCAGAGCCGCGAGCTGGGCGATCGCGAGCGCGACCTGGCGGCAAAGGCCGACGAACTCGCAGGTGGGTTGCGCGAGCTGTTGCTGCGCATCCCCAACCTGCCGCACGCCGATGCACCCGACGGCCAGGACGACCACGACAACCCCGTGGTGGTGGGTCCCAACAACATGCCCGCCGAGTTCCCCGAGCACCAGCGCGTGCCGCACTGGGAGACCGCGAACGCGTTGGGCATCCTCGACAACGAGCGTGCCACCAAGATCAGCGGCGCGATGTTCACCATGCAACGCGGCGCGGGTGCCACGCTCGCCCGGGCGTTGTGCCAGTACGCGCTCGACATGAACGCCGACGCATTCGAGGAGATCCGGCCGCCGTCGCTGGTCACCACGGCCACGCTCACGGCCACCGGTCAGCTGCCGAAGTTCGCCGACGACGCGTACGCCATCGAGCGCGACGACCTGTGGGCCATCCCCACTGCCGAGGTGCCGCTCACCAGCATCTACGCCGGCGAGGTGCTCGACGAGGCCGAGCTGCCGAAGCGGATGATGGCGCACACGTCGTGTTATCGCCGGGAGGCCGGTTCGGCCGGCCGCGACACCCGTGGCATGCTGCGCGCGCACGAGTTCGACAAGGTGGAGATCCTCGCGGTCACCACCCCCGAGCAGGGTCCGGCCATGCTGCAGGAGATCGTCGACCGTGCCGAACGGCTCATCAATGGGCTCGGTCTGCCGTACCGCATCATCGAGATCTGCACCGGCGACATGGGCCAGAGCCACCATCGCAGCTTCGACATCGAGGTGTACGCACCGGGGTGCGACAACTGGCTCGAGGTCAGCTCGTGCAGCTGGTTCAGCGACTACCAGGCGCGCCGCGGTGACATCCGCTTCAAGAAGGCGGGCGAGAAGGGCACCACCATCGCCAACACGCTCAACGGGTCGGCGCTCGCCGTGCCGCGCGTGTGGGCTGCGATCATGGAGAACTACCGCCAGGCCGACGGCAGCGTCGTCGTGCCCGAGGCGCTGCGCCCGTACATGCGCGGCATCGAGGTCATCCGCGCATCATGAGCGAGCACCTGCACGATCTGGCGTCGCGCCGCAAGGACTACGAGACCGCTGGTCTCGACCTGCCCGATGTCGATGCCGACCCCATGGTGCAGTGGCAGCGGTGGTACGCCGAGGCGAGCGAGGCCGGCTGTGTGGAGCCGAACGCGTTCGTGCTCAGCACCGTCGACGCCGAGGGGTGGCCGCAGTCGCGCTACCTGCTGGTGCGCGGTGCCGACGAGCGCGGGTTCACGTTCTTCACCAACTACGACTCGGCCAAGAGCGAGCAACTCACCCGCGAGGGCCGTGCCGCAATGCTGTTCACCTGGTTGCAGTTGCACCGACAGGTGCGCGTGGTGGGCGAGGTGCAGCGCGTGCCGGACGCCGAGAGCGACGAGTACTACGCATCGCGACCGCGCGGCTCGCAGATCGGTGCCTGGTCGTCGCCGCAGTCGCAGCGCATCCCCGACCGCGAGTGGCTCGAACAGCGTGTCGAGCAGATGGCGGCCACCTTCGGCGATGCCGAGGTGCCTCGCCCCGCATTCTGGGGTGGTTGGCTGCTGGTGCCGCGCCGGTTCGAGTTCTGGCAGGGCCGGCCCAGCCGCCTGCACGACCGCCTTGCCTACACCCTCCTCGGTGAGGGTGACGGCGACAGCTGGCAGATCGACCGCCTCGCCCCCTGACGCGACTCAGCCCCGAGGTCACACGGAGGCGACCGTTTCGGTGGAATTCGTGTGACCTCGGTGGGTGCGTCGTGGCCGCGCCGAGGTCACACGGAGGCGACCGTTTCGGTGGAGTTCGTGTGACGTCGATGGGTGCGCTTCGGCCGCAGCGTCAGCGGTGCCACGTGGTGGCTGCGCGCACGAGGCCGTCGACGAGGGCCTGGGTGTGCGGTACCCAACCGGGCCCGGTCCAGTCGCGCCAGATGGGGCTGCGGCCGCGCACTCTCGGTGGCAGTTCGATCTGCACGCCCTGGTGCCGGGGCAGGTTCACCGGGTTGCGGTGGTGCAGCCCGCGGAGCTCCTTCGGCATCTCGGGCAGTCGGGTCTCCATCGTGTACTCGGGCAGTGCGGTGCGCAGATGACCGGCCACGTGCTCGGCGAGGTCGCGGTTCTGCCCACCGAGCAGCAGCGTGGTCCACATGTGGTGGCGGCCGTAGCCGTGGATGGTGATCACCACGTCGACGTGGTCGATGAACGTCTGCAGCGCCGGAGACTCCTCGGGCGCGACGTGGTGCGACGGGATGTGTCGGGTGCAGGTGGGTGGCTGCACGACGCCGTAGTAGCTGGCGCCGGCGCGTTCGGCGGCAGACGATGCGATGACGTCGGTCATCTCCTCCAGCGAGCCGCCGTGGTACGCCATGAAGCCCAGTGGGCCGCGCAGCACCAACTGCTCGTCGACGCCCTCGACGGCGAGGAGGTCACGAAACGGGGTGGGCGACGTCATCCGTGGCGGACGGTTCGGGGGTGGCGGGACGCTTGCGTTCCCGCAGCATCGCGTACCCGATGCCCACGAGGATGACACCGCCGAGCACCACGGCGACGATCTGCCAGTTGCCGTTCAACCAGTTCTGCACGCGTTGCTGGAGACGATCGACCGCATCGGTGAGGGGGTCGCTGCCTTCCTTCACGTCGCGCCAGTAGAAGTACCAGAGCAGGTACAGGCCGGACAGCAGCACGAACGCGCCGGACACCATCTCGACGTACTGCATCTTGCTCTTCAGCCACTTCACGAAGCTCACGTTCGCGGCGGCGAGGGCGAGCGTGAGCGAGATCACCACCACTGCCATGCCCAGCGCGTACATCACCACGTTGGCCACGCCGGCCCAGTAACCCTTGCTCTCGCCGGTCTGGAACAGCGTGCTCATGAACAGCGGCAACGTGCAGCCCAGCGAGGCGACGGCGTAGGCGATGCCGTAGAGGAACATCGACCGCAGGGTGCGATCGCGTTCGCCGGTGCGCACCTGCATGGTGCCGATGGGCAGCTTGTAGCCGAACAGCATCGCGATGCCGAGCACGACGAACGCGATGCCGATGGCAGCCGTGGCGTACTTCGCGTTCTCGAGCAGCGACTGGGTCCAGAACTGGGTGACCGCGCCGATGGCGAAGAACACGGCGAGGAACCCCGACGACACGGTGACGCCGACCAGCAGCGCTTTGCGGATGGGTGCCTTCTGCATCTCGCCGTTGGCCGCGCTGACCCCGAGGAAGTACATGAGATAGGTGGGCAGCAGCACGAACCCGCACGGGTTGATGGACGCCACGAGGCCGCGGATGAACGACAGCGACAGGTTCACAGCAGGTGTTCCTCGATGAGTGCCGTCAGCTTCGCCTCGTCGAGCTGGCCGGTCTGCTGCACGATGGTGCCGTCGGGGGTGACGATGAGCGTGACCGGGAAGGCGCTGATGCCCATCTCGTTGATGAAGTCGCCGCTGGCGTCGTAGAGCAGCTCGTACTGCACGCCCTTGTCGCGTGCGAACTGTTCTTCACGGTCGCTGGGCGGCAGGTAGTCGATGCCCACGAACCGCACCTGGTCGCCGAACACGGCGTGTGCCGCGGCGAAGTCGGGCAGCTCCTTCTTGCACGGACCGCACGTGGAACCCCAGATGTTGATGACCAACGGCTGGCCGACGAGGTCGCCCGTCATGACGTCCTGGCCTTCGAGGGTCTGCACCGCGAGGTTCGGCAGCGGGTCGCCCTCGACCGCCGCGTTGGTGCCCAGTGACGGGGGCGCGATGCTGACGCCGGAGGTGGGGTCGATGACCACCAGTTCGCCGCCGTCGTCGTCGTTCGATGCAGCGATGGCCCACCCGATGGCGACGGACGCGACCAGCGAGACGGCCAACGAACCGATCAGCAGGCGCTTGCGGACCTTCACCGGCCCCACGCTACCCCTCGGCTCCGGCATCGTCCCCGCAGCGGACCACGAAGGGACCAACGGCCCAGCGGCCCCTCGCCGCCACTGGGGGCATGGCGGCGAGGGGCGGGGGTGTCGGTCGGCGGGTCGTCAGTGCGTTGCCGTCGACCGGGGGGATGGGGTCACGCCACCCGGTGGTCGCGGACGTAGTGCGGGGGGAGGGGCACTTCGTCCACGACGACCACCGGGCGGGGGTGCTTGGGTGGGCGGCCGCGGGGTCGCTTGTTCACCACGATGCGGCCGTTCTCGATGAGTTCGCCGCCCCACACACCCCACGGCTCGGCCCGCTCGACGGCGCCGTCGCGGCAGGTGGCCGCGAGGGCGCACTTGCCGCAGATCGCCTTGGCGCGGGCGATGTCGAGCGGGGTGTCCGAGAAGAACAGGTGGGTGAGGGTGCCGTTGCCGTCGGCGCAGCGTGGGCTGGCCACGCGGGCGGCGATCGGCTCGACGAGTTCGTCGAACGTGGTGGTGATGTCGGTGTCGTTCAGCGTGTACATGGTTCGGGGTTCCTCTCGGACGGTGGGGAAGGAAGTGGAAAAGCGAAAAGGCCGCCGGGATCCTGTGATCCCGACGGCCTCGGCGGCACTTCGACGTTGGTGTTACGTCGATGCCATCCCGAGGTGTCGGGCGGTGCGCTTGGTAGCGGCGGCAGTCGGCTTCATGGAGGCGGCGAGCCCATTGATGGCTGCGAAATTGCCCACATTGCCCACGTGACGCCACTGGCGACCGAAACCGGCGCACGGGCGCGCGGCGCCGGCCACGTGGGCCTGCTGCGTTGCGTACATCGTGCGATCCATTGCGGTTCCGATTCCTTCCGGTCGTCGACCTGACACTGGTGGTGGCAGATCGGGGTCAAGGCAACCACGTTCTCGTGGCGAGCGCAACTGATTTATCGTGACGACGTGTTCGACCTGGTGGCGCCCCCTTCGTCCGGCCGCGTGCACCACGGTTCGGTGGTGGTGCGGCTGGGCGACTCGTCCCCTGGTGGACGAGCCCGACTCGACGCGCTCGCGAGGCTGCTGCAGGACGTGGCCGACGACGATGCTCGCCATGCCGGGTTCGGTGCGTACACCTGGGTGGTGCGACGGACGGTGCTGCGCGTCGACGCATTCCCCACCTACCTCGAGCCGCTGCAGCTCACCACGTGGTGCGCCGGGTTCGGCGCGGCATGGGCCGAGCGCCGCATCAGCGTGCGCGGCGAGCGCGGTGGCCGGGTCGACTCGGCCACGTTGTGGGTGCACGTGGATCCGCAGAGCCTGCGGCCGTCGCGCATGCCGCGCGAGTTCCTGGAGGTGTTCGGCCCGTCGGCCGACGGCCGCACGGTGTCGTCGAAGCAGCTGCTCGACGACGCGCCCGCCGATCAGGCGGGGGCAGCGTGGCCGCTGCGCTTCACCGACTTCGACGTGCTCGAGCACGTGAACAACGCGATGTACCTCGCGCCCGTCGAGCAGGAACTGGCCGACCGGCGTTCGCTCCGCGCGCCCATGACCGTGGTGGTGGAACACGGCGATCCCATCGAACGCGACGACGAGGTGCGTTGGATCGTGCGCGACCGCGCCGACGGTGGGTTCGACGGTTGGCTCGTGAACGCGTCGACCGACGCTCGCCGTCAGTTCGCGGCGGTGTCGGTGGTGTCGGTGGTGCCCGCGTCGGGTGCCTGAGTCGGCGCCGCGATGGGCACGAACACGTGCTCGCGGTAGTGGCGCAACTCGGCCACGCTCTCGCGGATGTCGTCGAGCGCGCGGTGCGTGCCCTGCTTCTGACGCAGGTGGTTCAGCACCGACGGGTACCAGCGACGCACGAGTTCCTTGATGCTGCTCACGTCGACACTGCGGTAGTGCAGGTACTGCTCGATCTCGGGCAGATACGCATCGAGGAAACGGCGATCCATACCGATGGAGTTGCCACACAGCGGCACCGACCGCGGCTGCGGCACGTGCTGCTGGATGAACGCCAGCGTCTGCGCACCGGCTTCCTCGAGCGTGATGGTGGACGCGCGGATCTGGTCGAGCAGGCCGCTCTTGGTGTGCATGTCGACCACCACCTGCTCCATCACCGCGAGTTGTTCCTCGGTGGCGTGCACCACCAGGTCGGGTCCCTCGGCGACGATGTTCAGCTCGTCATCGGTGATGATCGTGGCGATCTCGACGATCACGTTCTTCGCCGGGTCGAGCCCGGTCATCTCGAGGTCCATCCACACCAGCACGTCACCGAGGTTAGGCGACGGATACGGTTCCCGGCGTATGGCCACCGACGAGATCCCCGTGAAGCCCGCCGCCACCGTGATGCTGCTGCGCGACACGGTCGACGGGTTGGAGGTGTTCATGCTCCGCCGCACGGTGAGCGCGGCGTTCGCCGGTGGCATGTACGTGTTCCCCGGCGGGAAGGTCGACCCGGCCGACGGCGAGGGTGACGAGGCGTTCGTGGTGGCGGCGATCCGTGAATGCTTCGAGGAGTGCGGCGTGCTGCTGGCCGTCGACGCCGACGGCCGCATGGTCGACGACGGACACCCGGTGCTCGAGCACCGTCACGCGGTGCACGACGGGTCGGTCGACATGCGCGCGTTGGCGGCCGAGCACGGCCTGCGGCTCGACGTGGAGGCGTTGCCCTGGGTGGCGCACTGGATCACGCCGAAGGGCGAGACCACCCGCCGGTTCGACACCCGTTTCTTCGCCGCGGCAAGCCCGGTGGGCCAGAGCTCACATCACGACGACAGCGAGACCGTCGCCAGCATGTGGGTGCGTCCGGCCGATGCGCTCCAGCGTCACGCCGCCGGCGAACTGCAGTTGATGCCACCCACCATCGCGAACCTGCAGTTCCTGCAGGCCCACGCCGATGTGGCCTCGGCGATGGCGGCGGCGCGTGCCGTGGGCACCCCGCCGTGCATCCTGCCGAAGATCAAGGTGGTCGACGGGAAGATGGCCGGCATCGCCATGCCCGGCGACGCCGACTACGACTCGCTCGACTGAGCCGCCGCGGCGTCCTTCGCCGCCAGTGCCTCGCTCACCAACCCGAGCATGCGCGCGCTGCAACCCGCCATGTTGGTGGGCGGCGCGATGTCGTCGACGATGCGCCGGGCGATGCCGCGGAACACCTCGGCGGCCGCACCGGTGCCGTCGAGCGACACGGGTGCGCCGGCGTCGCCACCGGCCGCGACGGCGGGTTCGAGGGGCACCTGGCCCAGCAGCGGCACGCCGATCTGGTCCGCCAGCGCCTGCCCGCCGCCCTCGCCGAACAACGCGTACTGCTGGCCGTGCTCGCACGTGAACGAGCTCATGTTCTCGATGACGCCGCTGACGCGCAGGAAGCTGCGGCGTGCCATGTCGGCGGCGCGGGCGGCCACCTTCTGTGCGGCCAGCGCCGGGGTGGTGACGATGAGCAGGTCGGTGCGCGGCAGCATGCGGGCGAGGCCCATCTGCACGTCGCCCGTGCCGGGCGGCATGTCGATGAACAGGTAGTCGAGCTCACCCCAGTGCACGTCGCGCAGGAACTGCTCGACGGCCTTGGTGAGCATGAGGCCGCGCCACATGAGCGCGGTGTCCTCGCCCACCAGGAAGCCGGTGCTCACCACCTTCAACGTGCCGCGGGTGAGACCGCGGCCCACCGACAGTTCGTTGGGGATGATCTTCGGCTTCTCGCTGCCCTCGACGGGCTGGGCCTCGAGCGGCTCGTCGATGCCCAGCAGGCGCGGGACCGAGAAGCCCCAGATGTCGGCGTCGAGCACGCCGACCGTGAACCCCTGCGCGGCGACCGCGGCGGCCAGGGTCACGGTGACGGAGCTCTGGCCGACGCCACCCTAGCCGCTGGCCACGGCCAGCACCCGGCACGTGACCGGGATCTCGGTGTCGTGCGCGTGCTCACGGGCGTTCCAGCGAGCCTTCAGCATCACGTCGCTGCGCTCCTCGCTGTTCATCTCGCCCCACTCGATGTGCACATCGGTGACCCCGGGGTGCACGGCGACGCGCGATTCCACGTCCTTCTTGATCTGGGCGCGCAGTGGACACCCGCCGATGGTGAGCTTCACGGTGACGACCACCCGCCCGTCGGCGCCCACCTGCACGTCGGGCACCATGCCGAGGCTGACGATGTCGGCGCCCAGTTCAGGGTCGATGACGGCCGTGAGCAGGGAGAACACGTCCTCGGCGGAAGGGGGAGCCGTGGCGGCGGACCCTGGGTTCGGCTCGGCAGGAATCACGAAGTCAATGCTACGGTAATTCGGGGTTACACTGCCCACACGACGACCTGTCCGGTCCGGTTCCAGGAGGAATTCTTGTGATCACGCTCACCGACACCGCTGCCCGCAAGGTGAAGGAACTGCTCGAGGCCGAGGGCGCCACCGATCTGGCGCTGCGCGTGGCCGTCCGCCCCGGCGGCTGCAGCGGGTTCTCGTACGAGATGTTCTTCGACGGCGACATCGCCACCGACGACGAGAAGGCCAGCTTCGGTCCGGCCGACGGCACCGTGCAGGTCGTGGTCGACGCCGCATCGGCGCAGCTGCTCGAGGGCGCCACGCTCGACTACAAGGACGGCCTCAACCAGGCCGGCTTCGCCATCACCAACCCCAACGCCACCCGCACCTGCGGCTGCGGCTCGTCGTTCAGCTGAGTCCCTCGCTCACGCGAGGAACAGGTCGAGGCGCTCGCGGAGTTCCGCGGCGTCCCACACGGCGTCGAGGCGGTCCACCACCACACCGCTCGCGTCGGCGAAGTAGATGATCGGCTCGTAGTCCACCTGCAGCGCGGCCACGGCCGGCGCCAGCGTGGTGGCGGCGTCGTCGGCGTACACGTCGGCGTGCACCATCACCACGGCATCGCCCAGCCGTTCGTGCTCGGCCACCAGGAACTCCAGACCCGGCGCGCACGTGCCGGTCTGGCAGTGCGCAGGAGTGCCGATCATGTAGACCACGGGCTTGCCGCTCGCCAGCGCGTCGGTGAGCGTGACGTCGTGCAGCGGGCACGGGTCGGGCGTGAGCGAGCAGAACGGTTCGACGCCGCGGTGGTCGTCGACCGTGGGCGTGTCGAACGGCGGCAGCGGCTCGCCGGTGCGCGGCGTCACCACCTGCGAAGGGTCGACCACCTGGAACGCAGCGCCCTGCCCGTCGTCACCCTCGAGCCGCAGGGTGTACGCCTGCGGCGTGTCGAGTTCGACCCGGATCTCGTAGTACGGCGGCGTGATGCCCTCGTTGCGCAGCACGGCGGTGAACTCGGCCACCACCCCGCCGTCCATCGTCTCGATGCGTCCGGGCAGTTCGGCCGGGCCATCGGCGGCGAGCGTCCCGTTGTCGATGAGCGACACCGGTAGGCGCACCGGGCCGGGGGTGAACAACGGGCTGCTGGGGAATCGCTGCGCGATGCCGAAGTTCACCGGCGCGGTACCGGGTGTGCCGTCGCCGCCGGCCGTCGTGGTGTCGGCACCGCTGGCGCTGTCGTCGCCACACGCGGCGAGCACCACCAGGCCACCGACTCCGAGGAGGAAGTTGCGTCGTGAGGGGGTCACGTCGTCCACGGTAGTGCCTGCCCCCTCGGCGGAGGGGCGCGTAGCATCGGGGCACCATGACGGATGAGACGAACGACCGCGACCCCCGGTCGCGGCGGGCCGTGCTGCGCGATGGTGCGGTCGCGCTCGCGGTGCTGTTCGTCGTCGGCGGGTTGGTGATGGTGCCCGCCATCCAGCGCGATCTGCAGCACGCAGTGAACGACGCACTCGACGCCGAGGGCATCGTGGCGCGTGCCGACTTCCGCGGGCAGGACGGCACGTTGCGGTGCGTCGACCAACTCGACGATCCGGAGGCGGCCCGCGAGGTGGCGGCGGCGGTCGACGGAGTGCGCAGTGTGCGGCTCGACCAGTCGTGCCTGGTGCCCGCCGAGATCGGCCCCGAGGGGCCGGTGGAGGGACAGCGCACCACCACCACGACGGTGCCGGCGTCGAGCACCACCGCGGCGCCCACCACGACGGTCGGCTCCACCACGTCGTCGGCCACGTCCACCACCGTGCCCGCCGAGGCCGTGGTGTCGGTGACGCTCGACGGTGGCCGGTTCACGCTCGAGGGCATCGTCGGGAGCAACGAGCAACGTGCGGCCCTCGAGCAGGCCGCGGCGGCAGCCGTGGGTGGCGCGAACGTGCTCGGCTCGCTGGCCGTCGACACCGATCTCGACCTCGACGATGCCGACGTGTCGAGCATGGCCGTGGTGATCGGGGCGATGCCCGTCCCGCTCGTTCGTGGTGCCGTGTCGTGGACCGGCGCCGATGTGGTGGTGACCGGTGTGTACGTCGACGACGCTGCGTACGACGCATTCCGCGCCGCGGCCGAGGGCAGCGCCACATTGGCCGACCTGCGGCTGCGTCCCGACGCGACACCGGCCGACGCCGCGGCGATGCAACAGGAGCTGAACGAGCTCGTCGCTGCCACCCCCATCGTGTTCGGCAAGGGCGAGATCGTGGTGAGCCCCGAGTCGGCCGACCTGCTGCAACAGGTCGCGGGCATCGCGAAGCGGTTCGGCGGTGTGGCGGTGGAGGTGCAGGGGCACACCGACAGCGAGGGTGACCCCGGTCGCAACCTCACGCTCAGCGAACAGCGCGCGGCGGCCGTCGCGGCGGAACTCGTCCGACTGGGCGTACCATCGGACGATGTGACGTCCAAGGGATTCGGCGAGACCGAGCTCGTCCTCGACGAGAACGGTGTCGAGATCCCCGAGCAGAGTCGCCGAGTGGTCTTCGGCGTCACCACCAGCTGAAGGGTTCGAGGGAGTCGACGTGTTGTACACACTCAGCACATGGGCGTTGTGGCTGGTGCTCGCCGCGCTCATCGGCGGAGTGGTGGGCTGGTTGCTGCGTTCGCTCGGCCGCAGCGGCGGTGCCGACACCGCAGCGCTCGATGCTGCCCGCGACGACGCCACCCGAGCGCGCAGCCGCATCACCGAACTCGAGGACTCGATCGCCCGGCTCGAACTGAACCTGGCCGACGCCGAGATTCGACGCGACCAGCCGTCGCCCCCCGCTGCCAACGAGCCACTTCCTCCGCCGTCGGCCGAGGTGATCGAGTTGTCGCGCAAGGTGGCCGAGCAGCAGCACTGGATCAGCGAGCTGCGCGTGCGGCTGTGGAACAGCGAGGCCAAGAACCGCGATCTGCAGGCCGTGGTCGACTCGCACGTCGTTGCCGCCGCGCCGCCCGAACCCGATCTGGCCGCTGCCGCGCACGTGCTCGGCGTGCCGGTGCGGATGAACGACTTCACGGTCATCGAGGGCATCGGCCCGGCCATCGCCCACCTGTGCGTGAACCGCGGCATCACCACGTGGTGGAGCATGGCCAACGCCGACCTCTCGGTGCTGCGCAGCATGCTCGCCGAGGCGGGACCGAAGTTCCAGGTGCACGACCCCACCAGCTGGCCGCAGCAGGCGCGGCTGCTCGCGAACGGTGAGTGGGAGAAGTTCCGCCGCTTGGTCGACGCACTGCGCAGCGGCTACGACACCGAGTGATGTCCACCACCCCGTTCACGCTGAACGGCGCACCCGTGTCGGTGCCCGCCGACGGCCGCACGCTGCTGGAGGCGTTGCGCGACCTCGGTGTGCACTCGGCGAAGGATGGCTGCAGCCCGCAGGGGCAGTGCGGCTGCTGCACCGTGTGGGTCGACGGGCAGCCCCGCGTCGCATGTGTCACCCCGAGCGCTCGCGTGGCCGGCCGATCGGTCACCACGCTCGAGGCACTGCCCGACGCCGACGAGTGGGGGCGACGACTCTGTTCCACGGGCGGCAGCCAGTGCGGCTTCTGCACCCCGGGCATCGTGATGCGCCTCGCCGCCATCGCGCCCGCACAGCGCACCGACGCCTCCGTGCGCCAGGCGTTGCTGGCTCATGTGTGCCGTTGCACCGGCTGGAACACCGTGGTGGAGGCGGCGCTGCTGCCGGCCGACGAGGTGCCCACCGGCGATGGCTGGAGTCGCCACCTCGGCGCGGCCGAGGAGCGTGCAGCGCTCGAGGGTGGTGTGCCGCAACACGTGTCCTCCGACGTGGCCCTGGGCCACGGTGGATTCGCTGCCGACACCGCACCCGCCGACGCGCTCGTGGCGGTACGCGCTGCCGATGGCTCGTGGGTGGTGGGCGAGTCGCTCGCCGAGGCCCGCCGAGCCAGCGGCAAGGTGCAGGGCCGCCGCACCACCGAACCCCTGCGATGGCCCATCGACCTTCCTGCGGGCGACTGGGCGCGCACGCTGCAGACCACCTGGGTGGAGCCCGGCTATCTCGAACCCGATGCTGCGTGGTGCGCACCCGGCGGTGAGCCAGTGGGACCGCTGTGCAACGGCGGTGCGTTCGGTGGCAAGGCACACAGCGACGTGGGTGCGGTGGCTCGGCAGTTGGCCGATCAGCACGGTCGCACCGTGCTGGCGCTGTACAGCCGCGAGGACGTGGTGCGTCTGGGGCCGAAGCGGCCGCCCATCGCCGCCGGCATTCGGGCTGACGGCACGGGTGTGGTCCGCGTTGCCCGCACCGCGGGCATCGCTGCCGCGATCGCCTCGGTCGCACCGCACTTGGTGGTGGAGGAGGTCGACGTGCTCGGCCCGCCCACCTCCGTCGACGTGCGGGGCGCCGGTTGGGCGGAAGCGCTGGTGCTCACCGCCCCCGACGACGGTTGGGTCACCGCGCCGAACGGTGCACGAGCACACGCGGTCGTGGCCGACGACGGTTCGGTGCACGTGCGCGTCGAGTGCGGTGCGGCCGTCGACCCAGCCGTGCTGCGCAGTTACTGCATCGGGGCGGCGCACATGGCACTCGGCTGGGTGCGCAGCGAAGGCATCACGGTGGGCGACGACGGCGTGCCGCTCGACCTCACCATGCGCAGCTTCGGGCTGCTCCGTGCCGTCGACACACCGTTCATCACGGTCGACATCGAGCCGAGCGACGCCGACCCGGTGAACGGCTCCGACGCCGTTTTCGCCGCCGTGGCCGCAGCGGCATGGCGGGCAGGCGGCTTCGCGCCCCGCTGGCCTACGATGCGCACATGACCAAACCTCTCGGCCCCTACACCCCCGCAGTCCGCGCCGGCGACTGGATCATCGTGAGCGGTCAGCTCGGCTTGAAGGACGGCTCCCTCGTGGAGGGCGGCGTGTCGGCGCAGACCGCGCAGGCCGTCGAGAACCTGAAGGGTCAGCTCGCCTCGATGGGCGCCTCCATCGCCGACGTGGCGAAGACGCTGTGCTTCCTCACCGACATGGACACGTTCGCCACGTTCAACGAGGCGTACGTCGCCGGCTTCGGCGACAGCCGCCCGGCGCGCAGCACCATCGGCGTGGCCGCCCTGCCGGCCGGTGCTGCCGTGGAGATTGAGGCCTGGGCGTTCAAGCCACTAGGGTGACGTCCGTGCCCGGTGCCATCGCCATCATCCTCGTGCTGCTCGTCTTTCCCGTGATCGCCATCATGGGGTCGGTCACCATCGCGGCCCTGCTCGGCTGGTCCCTCAACGCGGACGCCGAAGATCGTCACGAGGGCAGCGAGCTCATCGACGTCAACTACTGACGACGCCGTCGCCGCGAGGCGGTCAACTGGCAGACTGGCGCACATGCATTCGCACGACGCCTCCACCGAGGTGCTCACCCAGGCCGTCCTCCGTTACGCGGTCGATCGCATCCGGCTCGACCCGCCGCCGCTCGACGGCCCGCGCACCGCGGCCGAGCTGCGCGCCATGGCGGGCCGCACCATCACGCCCCGGGGCGTGGGCGGGCTGGAGGCGTTGCGCGTGTTCAGCGACGTGCTCGCACAGGCCACCATCTCCACCGACCATCCGCGGTTCCTGTCGTTCGTGCCGGCCGCGCCCACCGAGGCCAGCATCCTGTTCGACCTGGTGGTGGGCGCCTCCAGCATCTACGGCGGTTCGTGGCTGGAGGGCGGCGGTGCGGTGCACGCCGAGAACGAGGCCCTGCGCTACATCGCCGATCTGGCCGGCCTGCCCGCCGAGGCCGGTGGCGTGTTCGTCAGTGGCGGCACCGCCGGCAACCTGAGCGCCCTCATCGCCGCTCGTCACCGTTGGCGGGCGCGCGCCGAAGGTCGCCACGACCGCACTCGCGGCCTCATCATCGCCTCGAAGGGTGCGCACAGCTCCATCGCCGCTGCGGGTCGCGCCATGGACGCCGATGTGGTGTCCGCCGAGGCCGACGATCAGGGTCGGCTGTTGGTCGACGGGTTGCGCACGTTGGTGGCCGGGTTGTCCGACGACGATCGCGCTCGTGTGTTCGCTGTGGTGGCCACCAGTGGCACCACCAACGCTGGTGTCATCGACCCGCTCGACGGTGCGGCCGACGTGGCCGCCGAACTGGGCGTGTGGTTCCACGTCGACGGTGCGTACGGCGGGGCCGGCCTCGCGGCACCCAGCGTGCGCGAACGATTCCGCGGCATCGAGCGCGCCGACAGCTTCATCGTCGACCCGCACAAGTGGCTGTTCGCCCCGTTCGACTGTTGCGCGCTGCTGTACCGCGACCCGCAGCTCGCCCGTCGCGCGCACACCCAGCACGCCGAGTACCTCGACGTGCTGCACACGGACGACGACCACGAGTGGAACCCGAGCGACTTCGCGCACCACCTGTCGCGCCGTGCACGCGGTCTGCCGTTCTGGTTCAGCCTCGCCACCTACGGCACCGATGCGTACCGCGATGCCGTCGAGCAGACGCTCACGGTCACCCGCGAGTCGGCGCGCCTCATCGACGAGGCCGAGCACCTCGAGCTCATCATGGAACCCGAGCTCAGCGTGGTGCTGTTCCGACGCACGGGCTGGACCGACCAGCAGTACCAGCAGTGGAGCGATCGACTCCTCGCCGATGGCACGGCGTTCGTGGTGCCCACCTCGTGGGCAGGCGAGACCGTGCTGCGCATCTGCGTCGTGAACCCGCGCACCACCGTCGACGACGTGCAATTGCTCGTCGACTCCCTCGCCTGACACTGGAGCACCGATGGCTGATCTCCTCATCCGCAACGCCCGGCTCGTCGCCACCGTCGATGCCCAGCGCCGCGAGCTGCCCGGCGGATGGGTGTCGATCACCGGCAACCTCATCGAAGCGGTGGGCGCCTCCACCGACCCGCTGCCGCACGCCACCGTGGTGGTCGACGCGAGCGAGTGCCTCATCACCCCGGGGCTGGTGAACACGCACCACCACATCTACCAGAACCTCACGCGCGCGTATCCGCCGATGACCGACAAGCCGCTGTTCGGGTGGCTGCAGAGCCTGTACCCGCTGTGGCGCGCGATCGACGAGGAGAGCGTGTACGCCAGTGCGTTCGTGGGGCTGGCCGAACTGGCGCTCAGCGGCTGCACCACCAGCACCGACCACCTCTATCTGCATCCCAAGGGCGCCGGCGACCTGCTGAGTGCCGAGATCGCCGCCGCGCACGAGTTGGGCATGCGGTTCCACCCCACCCGCGGTTCGATGAGCCTCAGCGAGAAGGACGGCGGCCTGCCGCCCGACGACGTGGTGGCCGACGACGACGACATCCTGGCGGCCAGCGAAGCAGCGGTGCGGCGGCACCACGACCGCGAGCACGGCGCGATGGTGCGCATCGCGCTCGCGCCGTGCAGCCCGTTCAGCGTGACCGAGGACCTGATGGTGCGCTCGGCCGAACTGGCCGAGCGGCTCGACGTGCGCCTGCACACCCACTTCGCCGAGAACAGCGAGGACGACGAGTTCTCGCTGGCGAAGTTCGGATGCCGTCCGATGGAGTACCTCGAACGCACGGGCTGGTGCACCGATCGCACGTGGGTGGCGCACTGTGTGATGCCGAACCCCGACGAGGTGGCCCGCCTCGGTGCCGCCGGCATCGGCGTGGCCCACTGCCCGAGCAGCAACTGCATCCTCTCGTCGGGCATCGCGCCCGTCGTGCCGATGCGCGCCGCCGGGGTGAAGGTGGGCCTCGGCGTCGACGGTTCCTCGTCGGCCGACAGCGCCTCGCTGTGGCTGGAAGCCCGTTCGGCGATGCTGCTCGCCAAGCTGCGCGATGGCGCGCACGCCAGCACGGCCCGCATGGCACTCGAGATGGCCACGCTGGGCGGCGCCGGTTGCCTCGGCCGCGAGGGCGAGATCGGCGTCATCGCCCCCGGTGCCGTGGCCGACCTGGCGGTGTGGAAGCTCGACGGCCCCACGTTCTCCGGTGCACTCGCCGATCCGGTCGAGGCCTGGCTCCGCTGTGGTCCCACCAGTGCGTGGCACACCGTGGTCAACGGCCGGTTCGTCGTGCGCGAGGGGCACATCGTCCACACCGATCTCCCACAGGTGCTCCGTCTGCACGCGCAGCACGCGGCCCGGATCCAGCAGCTGGCATGACGGCGTTCCCCCGTCGCACGTTCCTGGCCGCGGGTATCGGCGCACTCGGTCTCGTAGCGTGTGGCAACCCGCCGCGGGCGTACCCGGCCGACAGCCGACCCAGCGATGACACCGACGAGCCCGAGCGTGGGCCCATCACGTCGGTGGTGATGGTGGGCGACTCCATCACACAGGGCAGCCGCGACGAGTTGCAGGCCGCGTTCACCACGGCCGGCATCACCGAGGCCCGCATCGACGGCGAGACCGGCCGGCGCATCGAGGTGGGCAACGGCAAGGGCGACGCACCGCTCAGCGGAGTGCGCACCATCTACGGCATGCTCGCCGAAGGGGTGGAGCCCGACGCGTGGGTGATCGGGCTCGGCACCAACGACATCGGCAGCTATCCCAGCGCCGAGGCGTACGCCGACCTCATCGACCTCGTGCTCGGCATGCTGCCGGTCACCACGCCACTGGTGTGGGTGAACGCCTATCGGCGGCAGTACCTCGACGACACCAACGTGTTCAACCTGGTGCTGCATCAGCGCATCACCGACCGCCCGAACGCGCGGCTGGTCGACTGGTTCGCCGCCGTCACGGCACTCGACGCCGACCTGTTGCAGAGCGACAACCTGCACCCGAATCAGCAGGGCCAACAGGTGCTGGCCATGCTGGTGATCGACGCCCTCCAACGCGTCTGACCTCACCGCCGCTGCTGTTGCGGGCACCGAATCTTGCGCCCTGCGCAACATTCAGTACCCACGATGGGGCCAGGACGACTTCCAGCGGGCAGTCGGCGGTTCGTCCATCGCTGTCAGGAGATACGGCCGTGGTGGCCGGAATTCCTGACTGCGGTGGAGGGTCAGGAGCCCCAGCGGCTCTGGCCGAAGCGGTAGCCCACGCTGCGGACCGTCTGGATGAGGTTGGCGTGCTCCTCGCCGAGCTTGGCGCGCAGACGACGGATGTGCACGTCGACCGTGCGCGCGCCGCCGTAGTACTCGTAGCCCCACACGCGGCTGAGCAGCATCTCGCGGGTGAACACCTTGCCGGGGTTCTGGGCGAGGAACTTGAGCAGCTCGTACTCCATGTAGGTGAGGTCGAGCGGCCGCCCCTCGATGCTGGCCTGATAGGTCTCGAGGTTCAACGCGAGGCCGCTGTACTCCACCATCTCGGGGCGCTGCTCGGTGCCACCGCGGAAGAACAGGTGCCGCAGTCGGGCCTCCACCTCCGAGGGGTGGAAGGGGGTGAGACAGAAGTCGTCGAACAGTTCGTCGCGCAGTTCGAGATCGGCCAGCTGACCGCCGCCCACCAGCACCAGCAGCGGCGCCACCGGGGTGTCGCGCTTGCGGAGCGCACGGCAGAACGCCCACGCGCCGTCGGGATCCTGATCGCAGCACACCACGGCGCCGGCCCAACCGGTGGCGGGCTCGTGCCGGGCTGCCTCGTCGGCGGAGGCGACTGCCTTCCACCGGTACCCAGCCAGGT
>SXGU01038470.1_pt1 | contig 28115 bp, 21 predicted proteins | sample 3174531 | NCBI WGS metagenome assembly SXGU01 (sample SAMN11356863, study PRJNA531348) | freshwater metagenome | isolation source: freshwater sample F1-140 | place: China: Fuxian Lake, Yuxi | collected 2017-12-25 | reverse complement strand
TTGGCCGCGTATTTGGTCAGCTCCGCCGAGCGAATGTCCATGAACAGCAGCTGCTCAGAACGCTCGACGAACGGCGCGTACAACTCGCCCATGACGGCGCGCGCGCGGTCGCTGTCGGTGCCGATGACCACGCGATCGGGGTGCATGAAGTCGTCGAGCGCGGCGCCCTCTTTGAGGAATTCTGGATTGGACACCACGATGGTGTGCACACCCTGGCGGACCTCAGCGCGCTCGCGCAGAATTGCGGCGACCTTGTCGCAAGTTCCGATGGGCACTGTCGATTTGAGGATAACGACCGTGAATCCCTGCACGTGCTTGGCCACATCGGCGGCCACGGCGAGCACGTGGCTCAGATCCGCAGAGCCGTCTTCTTGGGGCGGCGTGCCGACCGCAATGAACACCGCATCGGCGGTCGCGACAGCCTCGGACCCCTCGGTCGTGAACGACAGCCGGCCCGCAGCGACGTTGTCGAGCACCACGCGATCCAGGCCTGGCTCGTAGATGGGCAGTTCACCTTTGCGCAGGCGATCGACCTTGCCAGCGTCGATGTCGACGCAAGTTACCACGTTACCGCTGTGGGCAAAGCACGCCCCCGCGACCAGCCCGACGTATCCGCTGCCGATGACCACGACGTTCATGCGACCCCGCGCAAGCGACGGGCTTGCGGCGGCCTCAGTGTAGCCCGCGAAGGCGTTGCTGTCACACGGCCTTGATCCATGAGGCAGCCAGCAAAACGGCCATCAATTCAGTGCCTGCGACCCGGTCAGCTGTCGTCGACCGCCAAAAACACCACCGCCCGCCCCAAGTGACCTCGGAGCGGGCGGCAGCGTGAGCTAGCTTTGGCGAACTACTCGGAAACGTCACCACCGGCCGGCATCTGGCCGATGCGGAAGATGACAAATTCCGCGGGCTTCACCGGGCACATGCCGATTTCGCAGATCATCTGGCCGGCGTCGATCACCTCGGGCGGATTGGTCTCATCGTCGCACTTGACGAAGAAGGCCTCTTCCGGGGTCTTGCCGAATAGGGCGCCCTGGCGCCACAGGCGGAGCAGGAAGGCGCCGATGTCGCGGGTCACGCGCTTCCACAGCCGGTGGTCGTTCGGCTCGAACACCACCCACTGGGTGCCCAACTCGATCGACTGCTCGACCATGTTGAACAAGCGGCGGACGTTGACGTAACGCCACGAGGCATCGGAGCTGATCGTGCGCGCGCCCCACACGCGGATGCCGCGGTTGGGGAAGGTGCGGATGCAGTTGATGCCCTTGGGGTTGAGCAGGTCCTGTTCGCCGCGGGTGATGTTGTACTTGAGGCCAATCGCGCCGCGGACGATTTCGTTGGCGGGAGCCTTGTGCACGCCGCGCTCGGAGTCGCTGCGGGCGTAGATGCCGCACATGTAGCCGGACGGCGGCATGAAGATGTTGCCCTTGAAGGGGTCGTACACTTCAACCCAGGGGAAGTAGTACGCGCCGTACTTGCTGTCGCGCGGCTTGGGCAGCTTGTCGACGCCGCCCTTCTCGATGACCTCCGGGCTGTCGAGCACGGCGAAGCGGTAGCGCATGTTCTCGCAGTGGCTGAGCACGGCGTCCTGGATCACCGGGTCGGTCTGGCCGGGGGCGGCGACGATGTTGACGTCGTCCACGTCTTCCAAGGCCTTGAGGCCGGTGCGGGTGCCGGGGCCGTTGTCGGTGCCGATGTACAGCGCCGCCTTGCTGGCGAGCTTGGGCTTGCCGTCGGCCGGCGGGGCCTTGCTGATCTCGTCCCAGTTGCCGACGTTGATGACGTAGGCGCGGGCGCCGCCGTTGTTGAAGAAGCCGTAGACCGCGTGGGCGAGGTACTCCGAGTTCTGGAAGTCGCCGAAGTGCTTGGTGAACTGCGACCAGTTGGTGCAAAAGATGGGCTCATTGACGGGGCCGACGGTCGCTTCGCCGAGGAATGCGACGGTGCTGGTGCCGACCATTTCGAGCGGCTTGGTGCCGCGATCGACTTCTTCCACATAGACGCCAGGAGACAGGTACGTCGTTGCCATGTTGTTGAAACTCCACCTGAAATGCCACCCGCTTCACCGTCCGGCCAGTGCACGAACTCAAAAAGAGCTCTTTTGCCTGGTTGCGACGTGCGACAGTGGCGCGGCTGCCGACCCCCCTGACGCCTTGCCAGAAGCAGTCGACCAGCCATTGCGCGGGCTTGCGGCCCACGTTGGTGCACACCGAAACGCCTTGTTGCCCGTGCGCAACGGGCTGGCGGTTCGCGTGCGATCTGGTGTCGCGGCGGCGCCTGGTTAGCGCTGCACCGCGATCTCGCGACCGATGACGCGCCGGACTTCGCTGCTGCGCCGGTCGGACTCGACACGAAAGCGCACGAAGTAGAACAGCGCGGGTCGCATTTCTTCGTTCATCGACCGCCAGAACGACATGGTGTCGTTGTGGTCGGAGGTCAAGTTCGGGTAAATGTTCAGTTTATCGTCCGGGTAGAACGAGTCGCCCTTGAGCAGCTCGCCCGTGACGATGGTGTTCTCCAAGAAGGTCTTGACCACCAGGCCGAGCAGCAGATTTTCTTCGCCAGGTGAATTGCCCCACACCGACACGCAGAAGTGCGCGTTCAGGTAGACGGGAGCGTCGCGAAAGAACTCGACGACATTGCCGGTCTTGTCGTGGGTCGACACCAGCGACTCGGTGCGCTCGCGGTAGTTGCCGTGAAAGCCGATGTGAAACAAAAAGGCGTTCACCATCGGCAGGTTCTTGATGTTGTCCTTCTTGGGTCGGTCGGTCGAGACGCTCACCGTCGTAAAGCCGTTGGACTTGAAGGTCTCCTTGAGGAGTTCCTTCAATGTTTCGCCAACATCGCGAATGACCTCGAACTGGCTCATCGGCTCCCAGACCCTGCAAAGGGAGTTGGGGTGTACGCCTAACCGGCGCAGGTGTCAACGACCGAATTTCGCCCTGCTACCACACCAAAAGCGAGCGCACGGCTGCATCGGTCAACTTGCTGCGGCCATTGAGGAAGCCGAGCTCAGCCAGAAACACGTAGCCCGTCACGCTACCGCCAATGCGCTTGACCAGATCGGCGGCCGCGCGCGCGGTTCCACCGGTGGCCAGCACGTCGTCGACAATCAGCACGCGCTGGCCTGGCGTCACCGCATCGGCGTGGATCTCAATGGCGTCGCTGCCGTACTCCAGGGCGTACTCCAAACGAACTTTTTCGGCTGGCAGCTTGCCCGGTTTGCGCACCAGCGACACGCCGCGCCCGGTCGCGTACGCCAGCGCGGACGCGAACAAGAAGCCCCGCGACTCAATGCCCACCGCGACCTGCCAGTCGATGTCGGCCGTTGCAGCGACCATGTCGTCGATCGCGGCGCGCAGGCCTGGCCCGTGCTGCAACAGCGGCGTGATGTCCTTGAACTGGATGCCCGGCTTGGGAAAATCCGGCACATTGCGGACCAGATGCGTGAACTGCTGTACAGGCATGGCTTTTCCTCGCTTGGTCAGGGGCTGGCGAGCAGGTCGGCGACCCGCTCCAGCTCGCGGTGGCGCGTCAGATCGTCCCCGAGCGGCGTCACCGACACGTAGCCGTCGCGGACGGCGTTGCAGTCGCTGCCCTCTATATCGGGCATTTTCACGTCGGCGCCGCCGATCCAGTAGTAGGCTCGACCGCGCGGATCGTTGCGGGCAATGACCTCGTTGGCGTACAGCCGATGGCCCATGCGAGCCGCGCGAATACCACGCCAAGGGCCGCGATCAATGGGCGGCAGGTTGACGTTGACTGCGCCAGCCTGCGACTGCGCCACACGAAGCAACATCGGTAGCATCTGGTCGAGCAGCGGCTCAAGCTCGGCCATGCGGTCCTCGCTCGACGTGCAGTGTGAGATCGCCAGGCTCGGCACCCGCCAATGCGCGCCCTCGAGTGCCCCCGCCACCGTGCCTGAATACAGCACGTCGTGGCCGAGGTTCGGGCCCGGATTGATGCCAGATAGCACCACGTCGGGCTGCAGGTTCAGATGGTGTAGCGCCAGGTAGATGCAATCGGTCGGCGTACCGTCGCACGCCAGCCAGCCCGGCTGGAATTCGCGCAGCCGCAGCGGCTTGTACAGCGTAATCGCGTGTGACACGCCCGAGCGCTCGGTATCGGGCGCCACCACCACGACTTCGCCCAGCTTGGCCGCGACCCGTGCCAACACGTGCAGGCCCGGCGCGTGGATGCCGTCGTCATTGGTCAACAGGAAACGCACTGAGGACTCCAAGTCAGCCGGCCGCGGTGTAGACCACCGCGCGCAGGTTTGTCAAAGCCGGGGTGGCGCCCAATGCAGGTGCAAGCCGTCATCGCAGGCTATTGATAGGTAAGCGCTATTCTACAAACAGTGACCAAACTACACGATCATATCCCCGACGGAGCCCCGAGTCGGCCACACTGGACGCGAGCTGGCGACCCTCCCAGCTAGCGAGTCCTGACCGACGGCTTTGGCCCTCGGTCAGGATGAATAGTGACGCAGCGCCCGCCACAGGTTCTCGCCCTCGTTCGCCAGCGTGTCGGTGTTTTCGCAGTATGCAAGCAGAATCGCATCCAGCGCTGCTTGCGCCACCTGCGCCGCAGCCTGGCGCTCGGCAATCACTGCCGCCAGCTGGTCCTCGAGCTCGGTCTGCATCACTGTGCAGTTCAGGTCGATAGCTGCGAACTGCTCGGGCTTGGGATGCGGCCGGCGCCGCCCGCCCAGCTGGGTCTCCAACGACTGCCGCCACTGGACCAGGGCGTCGATGACCGGGGCGGTCAGGCCTGGCAGACCCACCAACCGGTGGCGCTCGATGTCGGCGGCCGACACCAGGCCGCGAATTAGCAGTGTCCGCCGCCGTTCGGCAGTAATGACCGTGGGCAAGTCAGCGTCCTCGACGCTCGTCGCTTCCAGTTGCGGTCGGATGGCATCGTCAATGGCGTCGGCCGACAGCCGATCCCACTCCCCCAGTCGATAGCGCACGATGGCGTCGTGGCGCTCGCAAAGCTCTTCAAAAGCGGCCAGCAGTTGGCGGTCGCGGATGCGCCGCTGGTGGGCCTCAGCCAGCCAGGCGTCGGCGCCCGACAGCACTGCGCCGTGCAGTTGTTCCATCGCCGCAAGGCGATCGAGCCACGGCCGCCGCGCCCACCACGACCACGCGCTGCCCATGCCCCACAGCGACAAGCCGGCCACCGCCAGGGCCGTCGCCGGCCGCTGTTCACCCAGCGACCACAGGGCCGTCGCGCCGAGCACGGCCAGATTGCCGACGACGCGCACGTGCCAGCTGTCGCGGTGCGGCGGCGGGCCCAGGTTGGCTACCCGTCTTGCCATCTGCACTGCGCGATCGATGTTCTCCGGCGCTTGCAGCGAGGAGGGCTCCGGCGGTCCGGCCGTGCAGGTCATGGACGTTCGCAGCCACTGAAGTTGCTCTGCACGTGGTGACCAGGTCGAGACATAGCGGTCGCCGTCTTCGCGCAAGAAGTACGCGTAGTGCAGCGTCGCCTCGATGAGGCACCACGGGCAGCGCGACAGCGTGGGCGGGACGCGATGCATCCCGTCGATGGCGCAAGGCTCCAGCGCCGTGGCCATGGCGTCGAGTTCGACGGCCCAGGTGTGGGCGTCGGGTCGGTCACCCTGTTCTTCCGGGTCGCCAAACGCCTGCTCGAACAGGGCCCGCAGCGACCCGGGCACGGCCGCCATCGGCAGCAGGTGCTTGAGTCGCTGTGCCACATCCGGGTAGTCGTACTGACAGGCCGCGATGGCCGCTGCCATATCGCCGGTCGCACCGCCCGAAAACGGGTGGCGACCCATGAACACCAGCTTGAACAGCAGGACGGCAAGGCCAAAACGGTCGTGATTCTCGTTGCGGACAACCGTGCGGAAGTCTGCGCCCTGCAGCTCGGGCGGCGTGTAGTCGACGACGCCGACGCCCGTCAGGTAGGTGCGGCCTTCAAGCGCGATCTGGAAGGAGTCGCAGTCCACCAGCTGCAGCGAACCGTCGCCTGCGACCAACACGTTGCGCTCATTGACGTCGCCGACCACCACGCCGTGGTCGTGCAGCGCCGCGAACATGCGCGCGCAGCCAGCCGCCGCTCGGGCGAGCGTCTCCCAACTGGCCTTGGGATAGGTGCGCTTACGTTCTTCGGGGCTGTACAGCTCGTGAACTGGCCGCTGGTCGTGCAAGCGCCGCATCAGGAAGCCGCGCAGTTGACCGGTGTCGTCCGTCAGCAAACGCTCGGGCCACGCGCAGTGCTCGCCCAGCGTCGGCGCTTCTTGCAGCAACGCGACCATGCAGCGCAGCTTTTCGCACCGCTCCGGATCAGGCGCGCTGGCATAGACCTTGGCCACGCGGTCCGGTTGGCCCTCGACCGCAAGGACCGTGCCTTCACCGCCGCGGCCGATTTCGTCGGTCAGGCGGATCCACTGGCGGCCGTCGTGCAGGCGCATGTCTAGCGGGTGCGGGCGCCGGCGCGCCCTTTGCGTACGGCGAAGACCAGGGTGACGTCGTCGTCGGTACGGTCGGTCACGCGCGGCGAGCGCAGCAAGGCCTCCAGGTGCGGCGTCAATTCGCCGACATCGCGGACTTGCATCTCTTGGGCGACGTTGTCGAAGAACGGCGCGAAGGCCTCGCGGCGCTCGAGGTCCAGCGTGAGCGGCGTGAGCCCATCGGTCATGACCGCGATGGCCTGCGCAGCCGGCAATTCCGCCTGGCTAAACACGATCTCGTCATCGGTCACGAATTGCGTCGAGTTGGCATACTCGCCGCGCATCGGCCACGCACCCACCTGCCAGGGCTCGCTTGGGCCTGTGCGATACACCATTGCGCCGTCGCCGACGCTGACCACCACCGTGCGAGTCGGGTCGGCAACGACCAGCGTCATCGTGGTCGACAGCTGCCGAATGACGCCTTTCTTGCGGGCCGCGGCTTGCTGCAGCTTGGACCGCACGGCGTGCAAGATGCGTCCGCCATCGACAGTCGGCAGGCGCTCTGCGGCGGCCGCTTGAATTGCCGCTTCGACTGCCAGACGTGCGCCTTCGCCGCCCCACTCCGCGCTGCCGGCACCGTCGGCGATCGCGCAAACCCACACAGTGCGACGACCGACGCGCAGGTCGGCGCAGGCTACCGCATCATCGCAGTTGCCTTCGCTTTTGCGACTGCCTGCGGCCTGGCCTCGCAGTACGGCAAATTGCGCCCGTGGCTTGGCAAGCGCCTGACGCGTACGTGCGCTGGCTGCGCCGCGGACAACGTCCGGGATGTACTGGTTCATGGGGTCGGCGATTTCAGCCAAGGACACTCGGGGTAGAGGGGCGGGAGCGGGTTCAGGCCGCGCCACATCGCGCGCCTTGCAGCCGGCCGAAGTTGGCCGGGCAACCTCAGATGCGGGCCCAACCCTCTGGACTGGCAGGATTTTGCAGCGGAATCTCGTCCGCCACGCCGGAGTGCGACACGGACTTAAGTGAATTGGACAGCCACTGGAACATTTCGCGGAACATCAAGCCGCGCAGCTGCAGCGGCTGGCGAATCGAGACCTGGCGTAGCACCTCGAAATTGGCTTCACCGACACCGACCGCGAAAAAAGCAGCCTGGCGGCTTGCCTCAGTTTCACGCACGGCTACGCAGGCAGCGTGCCAGTCGTCGTTCGGCTCGCCGTCGGTCAGCAAGAAGATCCACGGCCGGTAGTAGGCGACACCGTTGTCGCGGTACACCTGCTTGCGCGTGCGCACCAGATCGAGCGCCATCTGTACCGCGGCGCCCATCGGCGTCAGGCCGTCAGCCTGCAAGCGCGGCGGCTCAAAGTGTTCGACCGCAGCAAAGTCGCACGCCAGCCGGCAGCTGCCGCCAAAGGTGATGATCGCCAACTCTACGCGCTTGCGCGCCAGCGGGTCGCCGCCCAGTTCGTCGCGAAATTGCTGCAGGCCGCGTTGCAGTTCTTGCAGTCGCGTGCCGGCCATCGAAGCGGACACATCCAGCACCAGCACGCAGGGGCACCGCGGCTCCGGATTGGCAGCAAATTCGACAGCGCCGAAGGGCAGGCTGCTGGCCATATCAATCCTGTCGGGCGGCCGCCCGAACGCGCCCGCGGGCCGCTACGCTAAGGGCCAGCATCACAAAGGTCAAGGCACAGCAACGTCGGACGCAGTCGCCCTCAGGCAAAAAACGCGAACACAACCCGGTCAAGCGCCGTAGCGGGCAACAGGTCTCGCCCGCTGCGCTGCGTCAGCCTTGCCAACTCCACGCGAATGCTGGCTTGCGCGGCGGCAGCATTGGACCGCTCGGCGACCTGCGCTAGTGAGGATAGAGCCGCGCCGCGCGCCGCGTGCAGCCCGAGCGCAGAGAACGCCGTTTCCGCCCGCGACAACCACAACGTCGCTTGCGCGGCGTCACCCAGCGCCGCGTGAATCTGTCCGCGCAGGGCGCACGTATAGCCACCCAGCGACATCGTGCCGCGCGGCCGCAGCACATCGACTGCCGACTCGGCCAAGGCTAGCGCGGTGTCGAACTGGCCGCGGCGATACTGGACTTCGGCCTGCGCGAGTGTGGCGCGACCCACGCCGATGTCGTCGCGCGCGTCCATCGCCGCTGTTTGCGCCACGTGCAGCGCATGATCGGCGAAAACCAAGTCGCCGCGGTGCTCGCTCAATAGCGCTGCAATGGACCAGAATTCTGACCAGGCGATGCCCTCCGGCCTGGGGGGCTGACTGCGCGCATAGCGCGCCGCGCTGTCCAGTTCACCCTGCATCAAGAGCACGCGCATGCGCAGGGTCGCCGCCGTGGCGCTGTGTTCTGCCGGCAGCCCGCCGCGCGCCTGTAGCCGCTGCAGGGCAGCATTCGCCGTTGCGGTCTGTCCCAAGCCAAGCTGGACCCAGACAGCACCCAATTCCAAGCGCAGTCGCAGCGGGTCGTCACTGGCGAGCGGCCAGTCCGCCACCAGACCCTGCGCTTCGGCTAGCGGCTGGCGCGCCGCCGCCACCCAGCCGCAGGTCATGTCCCACTGCAGCAGCACCAGCAGCGCCTCCAGCCAGTGGCGAGGGTTGGTGGCCGTCGCGGTGAGCGCCGCCGCCCGCGCGATGTGGTGGCGGCGCAGGCCAGCGTCCTTGACCGCGAGCGCGCTTTGCATGGCCAGCCGAGCGGCATCCTCAGTTCGTCGCGCCGACATATACAGTCTAGTCGCCAACTCGCGCGTCGCTTCACTGCGGGGACCGGTGAGCTCGACAGCCGTTGCCGTGCGCCCCATCACGTTGCGTAGGGTTTTCTTGTCTAACTGATTCAACAGCGGTTGGCGGTCCACCTCGGGTCGCAGGCACAGGTCGCTGTCTACACCCGACGCCATGCCCTCGGCGCGCAACTGCGCGACCAGATCGGCCGGGACCTCACAGCCAAGCGTCAGCAGCATCGCCGCCGGATAGCTCCCCGGCAAAAGCGCCAGAATCGTTGTGACAAGCTCGCGCAATTGCTGACTAGTCTGCGCAAAAGTGCACAGCGGGATCGCCAGTTGAGCCGTCGTTTCGGCGTCAGGTCCGCCTTTGCCGTCGCGCAGATGACCCAAACCAAGGCCCCGCAACAGCGCATCGGCAAAATCGCCAGCCGAATCAGGCCGGCCCTCCGGATCGGCGTCCAACGCCCGCGCGAGCGCCGCCACCGCGGCCTGGGGTAGCCCACTGGCCGGCCGATCACGGGTACCGATGCGCGCCGGCTCGATCCAGCTGCACCGCTCTGGCGGAACGCCAAACATCCATTCATGGGCAACCGCGGCCAGCGCGAAGATATCGGCTTTTGCGGACGGCGCCCTCAGGGCAAGCTCTGGCGCCAGGTACGCCCTGGTGCCGTGCGTAATTGGCTTGCCGGTCGTTCCGTCCGCCCGCGAGCGCGCCAGCCCAAAATCGACCAGCGTCGCTTGCATTTGACCGTCGGCGGTTTGTTGGCGCAGCAAAATATTGTCTGGCTTGACGTCGCAATGCAGCACACCCAATTCGTGGGCCGCGTCCAGCGCTGCAGCCACCTGGGCGATCCAGGCGCCGATCTGGTGCGGAGCGATGGGGCCTTGCTCGATGAGGTCGCGCAGCGACCGGCCCTCCACGTACTCCATTTCCAGATAGACCGCGCCCTGCGCCTCGCCGACGGCGTAGATGGCGACCACATTGGGGTGCGCGACCTGGGCGAGCGCGCGCGCCTCCAGCAACAACTGCCGTGCCGCATCGGTAGGGGCGTCGTTGGCGTATAAGGCCTTGACGGCCACTCGGCGATTCAGCGTCTGGTCCTGCGCCAGGAACACCTCGCCCATACCGCCTTTGGCGATTCGGCGCTCGAGTACCAGGCCTGGGCGTACGCTGTCGCCTGGCGCGAATGGGGACTTGAGATGCGACAATGCGTTCATCGATGCCTTGGGGGGACGGCCGGCCCCAAGTCTGCACGACGACGGCCCCGGACCACCAGATGGGCGTATGGCGGCGGCTTGGTTTGCCACGCCGAGGGCTAGCGCCCGCGCACCAAATCGACTACAACAGCGCCCTGCTTGTCGGAGGGCCAATGGCCATCTCGCTTCGAACCTTCATCGTTCTGGACAGTTTGCAGCCGCAGCTGGCGTCGTTCATCGGCAAGACGGCCAAGGGCTTTCTGCCGCTGCCGAACATGGCCGCGCTCTACGTCGAAATTGCGCCGGGCATCGCGGTCAATCGCGTGACTGACGTCGCTTTGAAAGCCACTACGGTTGCGCCGGCGATTCAGGTGGTCGAGCGCGCTTTCGGGTTGCTCGAGGTCCACGACGCTGACCAGGGTGCGGTGCGCAGCGCGGGTCGGGCGATTCTGGAAGACCTCGGCATCACCGAGGACCAGCGCATCAAGCCGCGCATTGCCACCAATCAGGTCATCCGCGCGATCGAGCCCTATCAGGCCCAGATCATCAACCGCGACTCCAAGGGGATGATGATTTTGCCGGGCGACAGCCTGTTCATCCTCGAAACCGAGCCGGCTGGCTACGCGGCCTACGCTGCCAACGAGGCCGAGAAGGCCGCCAACGTCAAGCTGGTCGAAGTGCGGCCGTTTGGCGCGTTTGGCCGCCTGTGGATGTCTGGCTCAGAGAGCGAAATCGACTCAGCGCGTGCCGCGGCGATCGCAGCGCTCGAGGGTGTGCAGGGCATCGCCGGAAAATGAGCTTCGCTGCAAAGCGAGCTGTGTCGCAACCTGTGTGCGGTTCAACCGCCGCGCCAACCCCACCCAACTAGTGTAGTCCAAGCAAAGGAGTTCCAATGTCTGACGCTCTGGGAATGATCGAGACTCGCGGCTTCGTCGCGCTGGTCGAGGCGGCCGACGCCATGGTCAAGGCCGCCAAGGTCGAATTGGTCGGCTTTGAGAAGATCGGCGGCGGCTATGTGACCGCCATCGTTCGCGGCGACGTCGCCGCAGTTAAGGCCGCCGTGGAAGCCGGCCAGCGCCAGGCTGAGCGCGTCGGCGAGTTGGTGACCGTCCACGTCATTCCGCGCCCCCACGCCAACGTGGATCTGGTGTTGCCCCTGGGCCGCGGCCCGGCCAAGAGCGACAACAAGATCGTCTAGTCCCGCGCACGATCGCGCAGGCGCGCCTGCGAGCTGCCGTTGGGGGTGGCTCCGCAGATCTGCAAGATCGCATCCATTTTCCGACGGCGCATCGCTGCGCTGGCGGAGGTCAGCATGCTGCTCGGTCAGGTCGTCGGTACGGTCGTGGCGACGCGCAAAGAGCCCGAACTGGCTGGACTGCGGTTGCTGGTGGTTCGCGAGCTCGACGCCGCGTACGCCGCGACCGGCAAGGCCATTGTGGCTGTCGATGCGGTGGGCGCAGGCGACGGCGAAGTCGTTCTGTTCGCTGCCGGTTCGTCTGCTCGCTTGACCGCTGCGACCAAGGACCGGCCGGTTGACCATGTGATCATGGCAATTGTCGATTCCGTCGAAGTCGGTGGCAAGACTGTGTTCGAGAAATACCCGGAGGCCGCGTAGGTAGTACGGGTCGGTTGGCACGCCCTGATGGCTCCGTGAAGCGATTCACAGGTCGGGCGCAGCCGGATGGAGCGGCGGCCGTTGTCGGCAGATCGGAGTGCAGATGGACGAAGCCCGCATCAACGCCATCGTCGCTGAAGTCGTCCGCCGCCTGGGTCCGGGTGGCGCTGGTCCGACCATTTCAGCGCCGCGCAACCAGGCCGGCCGCAACGGGCTGTTCGACGACATCGACTCGGCCGTGCAAGCGGCCCGCGACAGCTATGAACAGCTCAAGCGAACGCCGGTGCACGTTCGGGCCCGCGCCATCGACAACATGCGGCAGGTTACCCTGCGCAACCTCGAAGAGATGTCGCGGCGGGCCGTCGAAGAGACCGGCCTGGGTCGGGTGGCCGACAAAATCGAAAAGAACCGTCTAGTTGCGCTCAAGACGCCCGGCATGGAGATCCTGCAACCGGCGGCCCACACTGGCGATCACGGCTTGACGATCGACGAGTACGGCTCGCTGGGTGTGATCGGCTCGATTACGCCGACCACCAATGCCACCGAGACCATCTTGAACAACGGCATCTCGATGATCGCGGGCGGCAACACCGTGGTTTTCAATGTCCATCCCAGCGCAAAGCGGACGCTGGCCTGGTACACCAAGATGCTCAACGAGGCGTGCGTCCAGGCCGGCGCCCCCGACAACCTGATGACCATGATCACCGAGCCCTCGATCGAGAGCGCCAACGCGGTGATGAAGCACCCCGGCGTGCGTCTGCTGGCGGTCACGGGCGGCGGTCCGGTGGTCAAGGCCGCGCTCAATTCGGGCAAGCGCGCAGTGTGCGCTGGGCCCGGCAATCCTCCGGCCGTCGTCGACGAGACGGCAGACCTAAAGATGGCCGCGCGCCACATCATCGACGGGGCGTCCCTCGACAACAACATCGTGTGCATTGTGGAAAAGGAGATTGTCGCGGTCGCCTCAATCGCCGATGCCCTCAAGCGCGAATTGGTTGCCGCCGGCGCCTACGAGGTCAAAGACCGCGAGCTGCAGGCCCTGGAAAAAGTCCTCATCGAAGACGGCCACGTCAATCGCAAATTCGTCGGCAAGAATGCCGGTGTCATCCTGCGCGAGATCGGCGTCCAAGTGTCTGACGATTGCCGCATGGCCTTCGCCGAAGTCGACGAAGCGCACCCATTCGTGCAACTGGAGATGCTGCTGCCAGTGCTCGGCTTCTTCCGCGTGCCGGATTGGGAGGCGGCGATCGCCGCTGCAGTGCGCGTCGAGCACGGGTTCTTTCACACCGCGACCATGCATTCGATGGCCATCGATCGCCTGGACCGGATGGCCAAGGCCGTCAACACCTCGATCTTTGTCAAGAATGCGCCCAGTTTCGCCGGCCTGGGCCTGCGCGGCGAAGGCTACACCGCGTGGACCATTGCCGGCACCACCGGCGAGGGGCTGACCAACGCCCGCACTTGGACCAAGCAACGCCGGTGCACCCTACACGGCTATTTCCGCATCGTCTAACCACACTTAGTGCCCGTGAAAAATCTACTCGATTTTCCAGTGGGCGCGTTTGCTTGTTCCGCGGGCCGCAAGCTCGCGTCTTTGCAAGCCGACTCGCCGCTCCACAGCTTGGCAGGGCGATCGAGTAATTCCTGCACATCCCCTTAGCGCACCTGAAAGCGGTGAATTTGACCACTCTCGACGCCCGACAAGCAGGCCCCAAGGCGTCGCCAACGCTGTGCGCGCTGGAACTGGTTGACGTGCCTGCCGGCCTGTGTGCATTGGACACGCTGGTAAAAGAGGCCGAAGTTACGGTCTATTTCGCCGGCGACATCGATCCCGGTCGCTTTCTCATCGTCTTTGGCGGTGACCTGGCCGGCAGCGAAACGGCCCTTGCGCGCGCGACCCTGGATGCGGGTCGCGACGTGGTGGAGTCGCTCTTGCTGCCGTTTGCGCATGCGCGATTGCGCGCTGCGTTGGTCGGGGAGCTAAGCTCCGAGGCAGCCACAGAGGGTCTGTCGCTCGGTATCCTGCAATGCCACAGCCCGACCTCGATCCTGGCGGCCGTCGATCGGGCGCTCAAGGCAGCGGAAGTCAGCGTCGTGCGCCTGCGGTTTGCCAGCGAGCTGGCCGGGCAGGGGCACTGCGTGCTTTGTGGCGACCAGCATGATGTGGAAGCTGCGCTCTCGGCCGCCGAAACGGGCGCACCGGCTGGTGTCGTGGTGCGCAGCCGACGAATCGCACGTCCTGCACCCGAAGTGTATGCGGCCGCGGCCCAGCGCGAGCCTTGTCCGCGCCGGCTGCGCCCGCTAGAACCCTAGTCACCGAGGTCCCGCCGTTGAGTACCGCCATGCGCATCGCGCCCATCGCCGACGCCGTCGCCGACATCGCTGCCGGTCGCATGGTGATCCTGGTTGACGACGAAGATCGCGAGAATGAAGGCGACCTGGTCATCGCGGCCGAGCGAGTTACGCCCGAGGCCATCGCCTTTATGGCAAAGCACGGTCGCGGTCTGGTCTGTCTGGCCATGGACGCGCCGCTCGTCGACAGGCTTGAACTGCCACCCATGGCGCCGCAAAACGAAGCGCGGCTGGGGACCGCGTTTACCGCCAGCATCGACGCGGTCGACGCACAAGGCTCGGGCATTTCGGCGCGTGCGCGCGCCCACACCATCTTGCGGGCGCTGACACCGGGTGCCACCGCGCGGGATTTTCGCATTCCGGGCCATGTCTATCCGCTGCGGGCGCGGCCAGGCGGCGTGCTGGTGCGCAGCGGGCAGACCGAAGGCAGCGTGGATCTGGCACGCTTGGCTGGCCTGGCGCCCGCTGGCGTCATCTGCGAGGTGATGGGCGATGACGGGGCGATGAGCCGCCTGCCGGCGTTGCTGGACTTCGGCGCGCAGCATGGCATCGCCGTCGTTACGGTCGCCGATCTGATCGAGTACCGACTGCAACGCGAGCCTGTCGTCGTCCGTGAGGCACAGAGCACGCTTTCGACCGAGTTTGGCAGTTTTCAAATTGTGATATTTCGTTCGCTCGTCGATGGCAGCACGCACGCGGCGCTGGTATGCGGCGACATCGCGGGCGAGGAGCCGGTGCTCGTGCGCGTGCACCGCGGCAACCCGCTAGGGGACGTGTTCGGCTTCACGCTTTCGCGCGGAAAACGCAGTCTTTCAGCTTGCTTGCGTCGCATCGCAGCCGAAGGCCGCGGGGCGCTCGTCTACTTGGACGCCGAGCGCGACGGCACCAACCTCGCAGACGTGCTTGGCACCTACATTGAGCGCACCAAGGGGCGGCCGTGGCCCCCGATGGCAACTGTTGGCGCCACCATGGATTTTCAGGAATTCGGCATCGGCGCCCAGATCCTGCGCGCGCTGGGCTTGCGCCGGTTGCGCGTCATGACCAACCAGCCGCGGCGTCTGCGCGCAGTGTCGGGGTTTGGCCTGGACATCGCCGCGTGGGAAGCCGTCCCAGAGTCGCTCGATCCATGATTATCGGCCGTCGTCCTTCGGCGTGGCATGTTGTTGCGGTGGTCATCGGCGTCGCCATGTCCTATGGCTGTCAATCGTCCTGCGCCGAGGTAGTCGTTCGCGCCTGCGATCCGAGTCGCGGCGACCCCTCAACTTGCGGACGGTTGCGCGCGAGCGCCAGTGGAGCGACGCCGACCGAGGCAGCATGCAGCGCAGCTGCGCACTACCTGCGCGGACTTGAGCGTCATTAGGGCTTGGAAATGATTTGCTCAATCATTTCTCCGGCCCATTTGCTTGCTTCGTGGGTCGCCAGCTTGCGGCCTCGGAGGCCGACTCGCGGCTCCGCCTTGTGCAGAGAGTGTTCAAGCCATTGTTTTCCAGTCCCTTAGTTCGATTCGGCGAACACACAATTTCAGTTGGTGCTTTGGGCCGGCGGCCAGTGGCATGGCCACGACTATGCGCAGCCGCCTAGGTTCCGGCTTGCTTATCGGCAAGCGACGTCGGACTTCCACCGTTTTGCGCGCCGGCGCCGAGCCGGACGACGCGCCCCAGCAAATCGGCCGCCCGGGGTGCGGATCGCGCTTTGGGGTCTACGGCGAGGCGCGTGGAACCAGTGAATACGCATGGCGTTCAGGTTGGACCCGGCGGCTTAAGCCGCAGGCTTGCTGTACGAAGCCCGGCCTGCGCCGGGCTATTTTCCCTTGTGATGATCTAGCCTTGCGGAGGCAAGGCTTTGCACCCATAGGCCGCGGCTTCAGCCGCCGGCAGTATCTACCAGGACCGTGTGGGTACCATGCCAGCGATCGCCCCCGTTTCAGGAACCGTACCCGGCCGCCCGTGATGCGCTCGCATGTTTTGGTGTAGTATGCACAAGGCGCTGGTCGCCCAGGCGATTGGGCGTGCGCCAAGGCCTTGAGATATTGACGGTTTTGTGTCGCGCACAGGCGGCGTCGCAATGACGGCGGGGTGTCCTTGACCACGATGTTCGGCCGCTACGAGATGATCGACAGGATCGGTCTGGGCGGCATGGCCGAAGTGTGGCTTGCGCGCGTCGCAGGCGTCGGCGGCTTCTCCAAGACCGTGGTCATCAAGAAGATTCTGCCGAGCTTCGCCCAGAACAAGACCTTCATCGACATGCTGCTGGCCGAGGCCCGCCTTTGCGCGGTACTGCAGCACGCAAACATCGTCCAGGTCTACGAAAATGGCGAAAATGATGGCATCTTCTACATCGCCATGGAGTACGTCGCCGGCTATGACCTGTTCAAGGTCCTGTCGCGGGCGACCCAGACCCAGCAGCGAATTCCGCCCGAGATCTGCCTGTACATCGCCGCCGAAGCGGCAAAGGGCCTGCACTACGCCCACAACGCGCGCGACCACTATGGCAGGCCGCTGCACATCATCCACCGCGACGTCTCGCCGTCGAACCTGATCTTGTCCGAGAGCGGCGAGGTCAAGATCATGGACTTTGGCGTGGCGCGGGCGACACCGCCCGGCGGTCAACGCGAGAACGCAACCCGCAGCGGCGTTCTCAAGGGCAAGCTCGGCTACATGAGCCCGGAGCAGGTCACGGGCCGGCAATTCGACCACCGCAGCGACATCTTTTCGCTCGGCATCATCCTGTACGAGTCGTTGACGCTCAAACGCCTGTTCCTGGCCAAGACGGACCTGGAGACACTGGTCAATATTCGCGACGCGCGCCTCGAGCATAAATTCAAGAAGCACAGCTACATCGACGAGGACTTTCGCAATGTGCTGCGCAAAGCGTTGGCGCGTGAGCCGGCGGACCGCTATCCGACGGCGCTCGCGATGCACGACGACATCCAGCAGGTGTTGTTCGACAGGCGCCAGCACGTCTCGGGCAGCGCGCTGACCCGGTTTCTCACCGAACTGTTCGACCCCGCCAAGGGGCAGAGCACGGGTACGGAGCCGCCACCTGTCGTGGCCCCCCCGCCGGAACCCGCGCCGCCGCGTCGGATTTCGGACCAGGTTGCCGGCGCTCAAGGGGCTCCGGACGCGCTTGCGCAGACCAGGCCGGCAATGCCTTCGCCCACTGTCTTGCAACAGCAAGATAGCCTTGTGCAGCCCCCGGCAGCCAATCAGCAGCGCAATTCGCAACTGCCCACCTATTCGCCTGCATCTAATTCGCTGTCGTTCACGCCCCAACAAGTGCGCAAGCTGCGCGAGCAAGTCGAGCAAAACCATGCCTCCCAGGTTGCGCTGCCAAGCATGGTCGCCGTGCCACAGCGCGCGAGCGCTGCGGCGCAGACGGTCGCCAGCGTGGAAGCGCCGACCGCAGCACCAGCGAGCAACGATGTTCGGCTGGATGCTCAGCGCGCCGGTGCAATCACTGCCGACATCGACGACGATCCAGAAGCCGTCTTAGAAGCCGCGGCGCGTGCCTTGAAGGCGCGTGGTCCGCGTTCAGATTCGATCGGTATCGCCGAGCCGCCGCCCAAGCGGCCGAAAAAGCTGCGCATTACGCTAGTGGAGCCACGTCCTGGTGCGGCCGCCGGAGCGTCAGAAGCAGACGCCCAATCAGACGCCACGGATGCCGAAGAGGTGGACGGCCCAGTTTCGGCGCCCGCAGCGGTGTCGGCAAAGGCGCCCACGGCGCGCCTCGGTTTCCCGATGGTGGCTGGGACTGCGTCCGGCAAGCACGCCGTGCGCCCGCCCCAATCGGTCGTAGCACCGGGACAGGCAGCGCGCGAGAGCGCACCCCGCGGCCAGCTGGACACGGACGAACTCGGCTATGAGAGCGGCGCACACTCGCCGCACACCGATCCGGAGCCCGAGCGAGTCATGGCGGCGGAGATCTCCGCAATACGCCGGGCGGCCGGCACGGACCTCGGCGGCGGTGCGCGGCACGACGCTAGCCTCTCGATCGCAGCCGATGACGACGAAGCCTCCGATCTGGCATTGGAGGTGGCTGTCTCGCCAGCAGTTGTGCGCCGAGACCCCGCACTGGCTGTCGCTGCGCCGGCCGTTGGCGCCGCAGCCACGCCCGGACGACCGGCGACGCCCATCCACTTTTCCGTGGTCGAAGGGGCCAGCGCGATCGCATCGAAGTCGCGAAGTTCCGAACGCATTCCGGTGTCTGTTGTCGAGCCGTCCCGACCGCCTTTTGAGGTGCGCGAACCGACGCTGCCGCCCTTTGAGGTGCGCGAACCGACGCTGCCGCCCTTTGCGCCGGAGAACGCCCGCACGCCCTTTGAGCCACAACTGTCCCGCAACACAGGCGAGATCTTGGGTGCCGGCCGGTCGCGACCCAGTGGGCGGGTGCCGGCCGTCCGCGGCTCCGACAGAGATGCGCGTACCGACTCGCATGCCGCATTCATCGTGCCGCACGACAGCGACGTCGTCGACGGCGCAGTGTTGACGGACCGCGGCACCGTGCCGGCCTTTGACGGCCGTGGCGAAGCACAAAGCTACAGCGTTGCCGGCGTCGTCCGCGCCAACGAACGCGGCGAATTTCGCGTGCGCTTGTCCGACGGTACCGAACTGGGCCCGATGACTGCCACCGGGCTGGAGCAGTTGCTGCGCGCCGGTCAGGCGTCACTGGATGACTTCGTGGCGGTGGGCGAGGGTTCCTTTCAGCCCATGCGCTCCGTCACGCAGCTCAACGCGATGGTCACGGTGCTGATGGACCAGCGGCCGCCGCCGACGCTGTCCGGGCCATTGTCGCAGTGGGTGTTCGTCCGATTGGTGTACAAGCTCGCAGCGGATCGCACCACGGGGACGCTGGAGTTGCGCCGCGGCGACGCCGTCAAGTCGATCTACTTCCGACGTGGCCGCACGCAGTACATTGCGTCGAATCAGCACCAGGAGTTGCTTGGGCCGTTCATGGTGGCCAATGGCTACGTTTCCCAAGTCGACATCGACATGGCGATTGCCCGCAGCAAGCAGTCTGGCACGCGCCTTGGGGACCTGCTGATTGGCCTGAACCTCATCAAGCCATTCCAGCTCTATCAGGTTCTGGAGCGCCAGATGCGCGCCAAGTTTATCGACGCGTTTGGCTGGGACGCGGGCACCTACGCGTTCTACGAGGGCGTCGAGCCGCCCCAAGACATCGTGCCGCTCGACATCGACCCGATTTCCGTGCTCGCTGAGGGCGTGCGCGAGCGCGTGTCCCTGGCGGTGCTGGAGCCGATGTTCTCGGACAAGCTCGATCGTCGACTGCACAAGGTCAAGAACCCGCTCATTAATCTGGCCTCGCTCAAGCTCCAGGCGCGCGAGTCCAAAGCGGTGACGATGCTGCATAGCGCGGAGACGCCGCGCCAAGCGTACGAAGAGTGCTTTGCCAATCGTCAGCAGCGCCTTGCGTTGCTGCACGTGCTGTTCTTGATGCTGCAGACCGAACTCATCACGTTTGACGCAGATCGCGCCTGAACGCCCGAGCGTCGTGGGCATGCAACGGGGCTTGCCGTCGGCAACATGGATCGCCACCCACGTCGGTTGCATAGTTCATCCGGGAGCTCATCGTTGCTTATCCACACGCTCGCTGCGGTGTCGGCGGTCCGATGATCGTGCTGGGTCACCGCGGCTACCCGCGCAAGGCAGTCGAGAACACCTTGGAATCCCTGCGCATTGCCTGCGCCGAGGGCGCCGACGGCGTCGAATTCGACGTGCAGTTGACGGCGGACGGCGAGCCGGTCCTGTTCCACGACGAGTCGCTCAAGCGGCTCACGGGCGTGCCCTTGCGCCTCAGCCGGCTGGACTGGCGCGAATTGCGCGAGATGACTGTTCAACTGCAAGGCCTGCGCGCCCAGCCGATCGCACACCTCGACACCGTGCTCGACTGGTGGGCGCCAACGCGGATGGTGCTCAACGTCGAGCTCAAGGTGCCGGCGCGGTCCGCGCTTGCCCGAATCGAACAGCTGGCGCGAGCAGTAGCCCGGCGCCTGCGGCTGGCTGGCCATGACCCGGCGCTCCACAGTCGCGTGGTGGTTTCGAGCTTTTCGAGTCCGGCGCTGGCGGCGCTGGCCGACGCAGCTCCGGAACTGCAGCGCGCCGCCCTTATCGACGAGCGCCCGCTGACCGATTTCTGGGCGCTGAATCAGCCGCAGGCGACAGATGCCATCGCCCAGGTGCACCCGCCGATTCGGCAATTGACGTCGGACAAGCTGGTGCGGTGGAAAGCGCTCGATTGGCCCGTGTGGCCGTGGACCGTCAACGATGTACGCGACTGGGAGCGCACGGCGCAGTGGGCGCAAGCCGACCTGGTGCATGGCGCCATCACCGACGAACCGGGCGACTTGCGGCGTTTTCTGGAGCGCCATGCCCCGGCGCTGCGCAAGCCCAAGGAGGCGGTGTGAAAGGATTTTGTCCCGGCTGTGACAGGGCTGTCGAGGCCGCGCCCGACACTGGCAAGTGTCCGCAGTGTCACGGTGTGCTCGCGCAGGCGCCCGAATTCGAGCCGCTGCCCCAAGCCCAGCGGCGCGTGCCCTGGCTTGCCGTGCTGGCGGGCGTCGCTGCCCTGGCCGCGGTGGTCGTTGCCGCGATGTGGCGGACGGCAGCGCACAAGCCGGCCCCAGCGTCGGCCCCGGCCCAGGCTGCACCTGCGGCTGACTTTTCCGCGGTGATGCGCGCCCACGAATTGACCGGTGAGCGCGCGATTGCGCCTGGCACGGCCGACGCTGCAATGGCGCAGTATGCCAGCCAGGCCAAAGATGCCGCGGCCCTGACCCAAGCTGTGCGCGGCCTGGTCAAGCCGGGTGGCTTACAACGGGTCGCGCTCGGCCAGCGCAGAAAGCACGCGGTGCTGAACACGGCAGAGCTGTGGTCGGCGCTGCGCGAAGGCAAGGCCCAGCCGGTCCATCCGATCGAAGCCGCATGGCTCGTCAAAGGACTGCTGCAGACCAAAGGCATTGCCGCCCAGTTTGTGACGGACGGCGCGGGCGTGCAGACGCCACTGCTGCTAAGCCGGACGCGCCTTGGCCTCAAGCTCGCCGACGGTACGGTGCTCGAGCCGCTGGAAGCTGCAGCCATGACTGCGCCCAAGCCCGTGAGCGACGCGCAAGCTGCGGCGATGTGGCTGGTGCTGCGCGCCAACGTGCTGCGGCTGCGCAGCGAATACCAGGCAGCTTATCGCGACCTGTCGGCGGCCGAAGCGATCGCGCCGGACCTGGCAGCCGCGCGCTTCGTACGCGGGGTCGCGCAGCTCGACCAGCGCATGACGGATCAGGGCATCGCCACTTGCGAGGCGGCGCTGGGTCAGCAGCAGGACCCGCTGGCGCGGCTGTTCCTGGCCGAGGTGGCGATGGCCAACGACCAACCCGTCAAGGCCCTGCAGCGCTGCGACGAAGCGCTGACGGCAGCGCCGGGCTTGCCCGAGGCGGTGGTTACCAAAGCGCAAGTGCTGATGGGGCGCCTGCAGACCTTGCCTGTTGATCAGCGGCCGGCGGCGAGCAAAGAGATCGCTGCATTGCTTGACGAGGCACTCAACGCGAACCCGGTGCCGACCGGCGCCCGTGCCTCCAAGGCGCAGTTGCTCCTCATCGACAAAGAGGAACAGGCGGCCGAGAACCTGCTGCGCTCGGCCGTGCAGACGCACAAGGAGATCGAGTCGGCCTTGTTATTGGCCGAACTGCACACCGCCCACAAGCGTCACGCAGACGCGGCCCAGGTGCTGCAGGATGTGGATGCGCCCCTGGACGACGCTCGCATTGCGCTGGCGTGGGTGCAGGCGCTGATCGCCGACGGCAAGCGCGACAAAGCCTTGGAGCTCATGGAAAAGGCCTTTGCTCAGGCCCCGGACAACCGCACAATTGGCCTGTTGCGTGCCCAGTTGCTGGCCGAGGGCGGCAAGACCAAGGAGGCGATCGCCGCCCTGGACGGCTTGCTGACAGGCGAAGATAGTGAGCAGATTGCGCTTTTGCAGGCGCAGTTGCTAATCGCCGACAACCAGACGGAGCGCGCAGCCAGCGTGCTGGCCAAGTTGCGCGACAAGCGCCCTGCCGACAAGAAGGTGGCCCTGCTGCTGCTGGTGGCGCTGGCGCGGGCGGGCAAGTTGGCAGACGCCGACAAAGTGGCCAGCGCCGCGCTGAACGACAAGCTGGTCACGCCCATGGATCTCGCCGAGACCTGGCTGCAGGCACAACAGCTGCAAAAGGCCATTGCGGTCTTGGAACCAGAGGCGGCGGCGGAAAAGCCCGACGCGCAGACCGCGGCGACCCTGGCTGTGATGTACGTGATGGGCGGTCGCAAAGCTGACGCGGTGGCCCTGCGCGATCGCGTCGCGGTCAAGCTGGGTCCGCAGGCCGAGGAGTTCCGCAAGACCATCGACGAAGCCATCGCGGCCGCCGAGCAAGAGAAGTCCAAGGCTGCAGTGCCTGCTGCGCAAGGCGCCCCGTGACCGAGACGCAGGCGGCCTTAGACGTCCTGCAAGACCGCTGCCTGAGCGCCGGGATGGCCTGGGAGCCGGCCTGGCGCGAGCCGCTGCAAAGGTTATGCGAGGTGGTTGCCGACGGTGCGCGCGCAACCAATCTGGTCGGCGATGCGTCGCCGGCAGGCGTCTGCGCGCATGTCGTCGAAGCCCTGGTGGTCGCTGACTGTGCGCGGCAACTCGGCATGACGCCCCTTTCGGTCGGCGATATCGGTGCCGGAGCGGGACTTGCCGCCTTGACTTACGCGCTCGCCTGGCCGCAAGCGCGGGTGTTCGCCGTGGAGCCGCGCCGACTGCGCGCCGACTTTATCCGTGTCGCGGCGGTGGCATGTGAGTTGGGTGAACGCGTGGTCGTCGTCCAGCGCTCGCTGGGCGCCGCCGTGGCCGCTTGTGAACTGCCACCTGCGCTGGATCTCGTCGACGCTCGCGCGGTGTGGCCGGCGCCCGAGTGGATGGCTCGCGCAAAGCCGCTGGTTGCCACAACTGGCTTGATTGCGCTGCACTTGCGCGGCGCCGATGCCGGAACCGAGGCGCTGCTGGCGAGCGAGCGGGTGCTTGCTCACAAGTCAGTGCCGGGGCCGCGCGACTACCTGGTGGCCCTGGCTCGCCCCTGACCGATCGCCTGGCTGATCACAACAACTGGCGAACCTTGACGTCGAGATAGCGCTGCACCAGCACCGAGCTCAGGTTCTCGGCGCGCTCGTGCACCACGATTGCCCCGGCCTGCCGCAGGTCAGTGGCAATGCGCTCACGCTCGAGGACATGGCTGGCCGCCGCTCCGCGCACATACAGGGCGTCCGGGTCGGTCCAGGCTTGGGCAGTCGCCAGCGCCTCCAGCGACTCGTCACGCAAGGACACCACGACCGGCAGATGCTGCGGTTGCAGGCCGCGCACCACCCGCACCAGTTCGTCGCGCCGGGTCGGGTCAAGTACCTGGGTAAACAGGACAACCAACGACCGCCTCGCCAGGCGCGTGCGCAAGGTTGCCAGACCGATTTCATGCTCCGCCTCGACGAGCGATGCATGCAGGTCAAACGCCGACCGAACCAACCTTCGCATTGCGCCCGGCCCTCCCTGCGGCGCGAGCCACGTGCGCAGTTGGCTGTCGTACGCCAGCAGGCCCACCTGGTCGCCGGCCTGGACAGCCAACTGGCCCAACCACAGCGCCGCGTTGAGCGCGCGGTCGAAAATCGGGATACCAAAGGACTCCGCCGTCATCCATCGGCCCATGTCCAGCGCAAACACGATGCGCTGATCACGCTCCAGCTGATATTCGCGCACCATCAAGGCGCGACGCCGCGCAGTCGCCCGCCAGTCAATGCGCCGCACATCGTCGTCCTGGTTATAGTCGCGCAGGCGCTCGAACTCGGTTTGACCGCCGCGCTGGCGGTGGGCACGCGCTGCCGCCGCCTCGCGACCGGGCGCTAGCCAGGCCTGCCGCGTCCGCAGGGCCATCAAGTCGGGATACACCCGTACCGCCTGCTCAAGCGCGAACCCACGCTGCTGCTGCCACAGCCCCATGCGTGACGACCAGCGCAGCCAGACCTGGCCCAACTGGCGCTCGCCCCGCGACAGCGGCTTGAAGGCATAGCGCACGACGGCTTGGCTTGCCGGCGCCATTTGCACGGTTTTGGGCAGGCCATCGACCTCGATGTCGGCGGCCGCGTCGTCGCGCAGCCAAACAGTGAGCACCTCGCCGCGGCTTTGGGTCAAAGTCAGTTGCACGGAATTGCTGCGCCCGATCGACAGCACGGGCGGACAATCGCGGCTGACCTCGATGCGCACGCTGCGACGACTGGCGGCATCGCCGATGGCGACCACCAACAAGGCGACGTCCAAGGCCACCAGCGCGGAGACCGCCGGCAAGCTGGCCTGCGCATCGTGGGCCACCAGGGCCCAGGCACCGGCAATCACGGCGGGTACCAAGCCGCACCCAGCCAGCGCGACAAGGCGGTGGGTCGGTATCGGCCACGCAAAGGTCGTCATGCGACGAGCCTAGACCGCCCGGCAGCATTTTTCTACGGCTTGCACCAGCGTCCGATGTTGCCCAAGGCTTCGTCGCTGCCCCACAGGTTGCCAGCGCCCGCCGTCCGCGAGGTAAGGTGCGCAGCCCAGCACGGACTTGGGGTGCGCCGCTGCGCGAGGTTGGCGCGAATTTTGCACCTGGATTGGACGGGCACGGGACTACGGTCCTTGGCCCCGACCGGCGCCCGCAGCGGCAGCCCGAGATTGCAAACCCCGCGGCCGCGCAGCCGCTGTACCACAAGCCCAAGGAGGCCATCATGTTTCGCTCGATCCTGCCCGCGTTCGCCGTTGTCGCGCTGGCGCTGCCCGCCACCGCCCAGGCCGGTGGCAAAGAGCTCTTCGCCGAGCAGAAATGCACCAAATGCCACACGGTCAAGAGCGAGGGCATCGCCGCGACCGAAGAAAAGGAGAAGATCGTTGACCTGTCGGGCACCGGCAAGGACCACGACGTCGCCTGGTTCAAAAGCTGGCTGAACAAGGAAGTCGAGATCGACTCCAAGGTCAAAAAAGGCGAAAAGGTCAAGCACAAGCAGAAGTTCAAGGGCACGCCGGCCGACCTGGATGCCATGGCCGCTTGGCTGAAATCCCTGACCAAGTAGTCGACCGACGCGGCTCCTTCGGGGCCGATCAAGATACCGCGCCGACAGGTTCCCCCAGACCTGCCGGCGCGGCCGGTTTTTGGGCTCCCGCGGCACTAAGCCAGCTACTCCGGTGTCCGGTTTCACCGGCGTTGCAGCCCAGCAAGTGTATGACGGTGTTCCGTTTCGCTGGCCAGCCGAAAATTCGGCGGCCCGTCCCTGAAGTTCGGCAGGGGCTAATCGTGTGACTCAACGCTGGCGTCCGCGTCTGCCGACCGTGCTGGGCTCATCATCTGCCGAAAAACCGGCACCGGTCCGCCGACGTATCTGCCCGGTCCCCAACAGGTGCAGAGGTCACCTGCACTGGTGGCTGGGATTCGCCGGCCATGGCCTCTGCTTGGCCCGTTCGAAGCCGTAGGGACGCCTGGCTGCCGCTTTGCAGTCACCACTTTCGCCACCTGGTGTTGGTTGGCCCGCATTGTGCAGAGCAATCGCAGTACGCCGATCCGCGCAATGGCAGGCGTTGCCCTTATCGCCCGGCTGACCCATGGCAGTGATTCGCATAGCCAACCCCAGCGACATCGCCGCAGCCTTCGGCCCCGAGACTGCGCCTGGCGAGCAACTGGATCGCGTGGCTTGGATGATTCGCCTGCGCTGGTGGGCGGCCGCCTCGATGGCCGTGCTGGTCTCGCTGGCGGGTGTGGCCGGCGTCACCGACCAGACCGGCAGGCTGCTCGCGTTGGCGGTGGGCCTCGCGCTGGCCAACCTGGCCTTTTCGCGCGCCGTCGCCACCGTGACTAGCGCCACGCCTACAGGGGTCATTGAAGACCTGCTGGCGCTGCAGATTAGCGTCGATGTCGGCACGCTGCTGGCTGGTCTGCACCTGGCCGGGGGCGCCGAAAACCCCTTCGTGCTGTTGTCATTGGTGCAGCTGTCGCTGGCGGCCATTGTTTTGCCGCTGCAGCGCGCTGTCTGGATCGCCGGTGGTGCCTCGCTCTTGTACGTCGCCATGACCGGTGCTGAAGCCTCCGGGCTGCTGCCGCACCACGGGTTGAACTTCGGCGTGTTGAACCCAGCGGCACCGACGGCAGCGGCGCTGTGGCGGTCGCCGATCTACGTCGCCGGTTTGGGCCTTGCGCATCTGGGCGCGGGTCTAACAGTGTTGCTGCTGGTTGCAGCGCTGGTCGGCCGAATCCGCAAGGCCGAGCGCGGCCTACGCGAGCAGCAGGCGCGTGCGGCGGAGCGCGAGCGCTTGGCGCGGATCGGTGCCCTGGTTGCCGGCGTCGCGCACACCATCCGCAACCCGTTGCAAGGGGTGATGAGTTGCGTGGATCTGCTACACCAGGGCTCCACACGATCGCCACAGGCTTCGGCTGAGATTATGGAACTGCTGGCCGAGGGCGTGGCCCGCATCGAGTCAGTAACCAGCCGATTGTTGACGCTCGCGCGTGAAACGCCCACTGAGCCCGCGCCCATCGACGCCTTGGAACTGGTGCAGGATGCACTGCGGGTCTGCGAACCCAAGGCGCGCACGCGCAATGTAGAGTTGGTTTTGTCCAATCGGTTGCCCGCGCTCACCCAGTTGCTGGTGTGCCCCAATCGGTTGACAGAAGCCCTGGCCAACGTCATCGACAACGCGGTCGACGCCACCGCGCCAGGCGGACGGGTCGATGTCAAGTTGCTGGCATCGCTCGGGTCGCGGGTCCGCATCGACGTCCAGGATCGCGGCTGCGGGATCGCCGACGCCGACCTTGCCCACATCTTCGAGCCGTTCTTTACGACCAAGGCCCTCGGCGAAGGGACCGGCCTCGGCCTTGCCATCACCCGGCAAGTCGTCGAAGACTATGGCGGCGAGTTGGGCGTCGCCAGCCAGATCGGCGAAGGCACCCAATTGACGATCACGCTGCCCCTGCATCCCAAATCGAGTACAAGTGACTGATACTCATAGACAGCCCCTGCGTGTGCTAGTCGTCGATGACGGTCGACTGGTGCGTGAAGCCACTGTACGCCAGCTTCGCGAAGCCGGATTTCCCGCCGACGCCGCCGACAACGGCTACCAGGCGCTTGAACAGGCCGCTGCCGGGCATTGGGACGTGGTGCTCAGCGACCTGCGCATGCCGGGCATGGATGGCCTGACGCTGCTGCGCCACCTGCGCGCGGAGCATCCCGAAGTCGACGTCATCGTGATGACCGCCTATGGGTCGGTCAAGACAGCCGTCGAGGCCATGCAGGCAGGGGCGGCCGACTACCTGACCAAGCCCTTTCATTTTCAAGAGTTGGAGCATCGCCTCGGCACCCTGTCGGAGTTGCGCGGGTATCGCCGGCAGGTCGAGGACCTGCGCGCGCTGCTCGGTAACGGCGAGGCCAACCACGGCATCGTCGGGCGCTCGCAAGCGATCCTGGAAGTCTGCAAGCTCGTGCAGATCTTTGCGGAACACACCCTGCCGGTGTTGATTACCGGCGAGACGGGCACGGGCAAAGAAGTGGTTGCTCGGGCTTTGCACGACGCTGGGTTGCGCCGCAAAGGCCCGTTCGTGGCTATTCCGTGCGGGGCGATTCCCACTGAACTGGCAGAAAGCGAGCTGTTCGGTCACGAAAAGGGCGCGTTTACCGGCGCCACGTCGTCGCGCGCGGGCGCGTTCGAGCGGGCCAATCGCGGCACGCTGCTGCTCGACGACGTCGACGACTTGCCGCTCGGGATGCAGGTCAAGCTGTTG
>SXGU01278995.1_pt1 | contig 28142 bp, 31 predicted proteins | sample 3174531 | NCBI WGS metagenome assembly SXGU01 (sample SAMN11356863, study PRJNA531348) | freshwater metagenome | isolation source: freshwater sample F1-140 | place: China: Fuxian Lake, Yuxi | collected 2017-12-25 | reverse complement strand
TGAGTTGCTGGTGCTGTTGAAATACAAGTCACCAACCTGCAACGCCGAGCCATCATTTCGAGTCGAAGGCGGAGTTGCTTTTGCGCCTTGATATGTGTCGGCATAGTCGTTGATGCTGGACACATTGGCTGCAACAGTCGGAATGTCCGACGCGACAGAAGCCACCGAGGTGATCTCAGTATCGATTGCAGCAACAGTTGGAATGTCAGATGCAACGCCTGCAACCGTAGTCACATTGCCGCTGATGCCTGCAACCGTGGTGACATTGGCGCTGATGCCAGCGACAGTGGTCACATTCGGCGCGATACCGGCTACCGTGTTCACATTGCCAGCAATCCCAGCAGTCGTGATCACATCAGCCATGTTTGTGCCGACCGTATTCACATTGGCGATGTTCACAGCAACCGTGTCAATCTCGCTGACAGGTTCGTTCAAATCATTTGCAACAGTCGTGATTGCTGCAATGTTTGTGGCAGCCGTGTTGATGTTGGTTGAATTAGTCGCAACCGCATTGATGTTGGTGCTGTTGCCAGCCACAGCATTGATGTTGGTCGAGTTACCAGCGACCGAGTTCACATTCGCAATGTTGGTCGCAACAGAATTGACATTGGCGATGTTGGTCGCCACGGTCGTGATGTTTGCGTTGTTGCCTGCTGCTGTGTTTACGCTGGCGATGTTCGTGCCAACGGTGTTGACATTGGCGATATTGTTTGCGACGGTCTCAATCTCAGAGACAGGCTCGTTCAGGTCGTTTGCCACCGTGTTGACCGCGTTGATGTCGGTCGCCACAGTCGTCACATTGGCGTTGTTGTTTGCGACTGTTGTTACATTCGCGCTAATACCGGCCACGGTGTTGACATTGGCGATATTGGTTGCAACCGTGTTGACATTACTGATACTTCCGGCAACCGTATTTACATTACCAATAGAACCGGCAACGGTGTCTATATTGGTCAGATCGGCGGCTACATCGTTTACATCGGCAATGCTTGCGGCAACGGTATTGATATTAGCTGACTGAGCGATAACGGTTGTCATCGCAGACAAATCAGGGCCAGCTACGGGATCACCACTTGTTTCATCAAATGCCAACACCTTACCTTTACGGTCTGCCTTTGCTGGCAAGGTCATCTCAATATCAGTCGGATCGTAAACCGGCGCTTTAAGTCCGCGCTCTGCTGTTTCCGCGATCTGCTGAATAAAGATGGTCTGACTATCTAACTCGTCGTTTAGGGTGTTTGCAAAGAAGTCACCGCCCGTTACGAAATCAGTTAGACGCTCTACCGTCCTTGAACCCACAACAGTCACTTGTTGAGAACTTGTCGGGCCACTACCAGACACAAATGTAACCTCGCCCGTACCGTTAGCATTGATGGTTACGGTGTAATGCGTGGTCAGCGTCTTGAGCGTGGAATCAATGTAAACCGATACGTCACCATCGTCCAATACTTCGAAGGTAAATGCATAAGGGCCAAGTCCGGCTGACCCGCTATACACAACACGGCGTACTACATTAGAAATCGGATAATCAGCCATTATTCACCCACCTTTATAGTCTTATTAAACTGGTCTCTTTTGCCTTCCTGCATATCCGTCAATGCATCTTTGACCTTACCAATAATTTCTTCGCCGTCTTTCGTTAGATTACCATCAAGATCACCAAGCAGCAACTTCTGCGCCCTGTCACGATACTTTGAAATAATGTCCGTAAGAAGCGTCTGTTGCCTGGTTTTATTCATAGCAAGAAATTCAGGAGAAGTGCCAGCCGCGACAATCAAATCCTTAACGGTTGAGCCAATGGTTTTCTTGCCTAGAATCTCGCTATCGGCAGATGCTTCTTTATCAGAAATCGGAAGCATGAAATTCATTCTAACCTGACGATATTGCTCATTTGTCAATTGAACCCGAATACCTTTGATGCTTATAAAGTTATCAGGGACACTAGGCCGCAAACCTAGTGCAGCGATAATCGCGGAGGCTTCATCTCTAGCGGTACTTGGACGCAAGTTAAGCGCAGACGCTTCCATGAAATCAGGATCAACAGCGGTACGTTCTTCACCCCAGAAATTCAATGCCGTAGGAATATCCCTAGAGAATCCTGGTAAACGCGATTTCTTGCGAAGAATCGCCTCATACACACCGGCTTCAGTTGGCCCCATGCCAGCAGGTGCTTTAAGGTCGTAAACCTCGTTATTCATAAACCTGTCAACTTGCGCCAAGAGAGAACTGTAAGCGCCGATAACCGGAGCGCCATCAATAGCGAATTTCGTAGCCGTGCTTGTGCCGTACTTAATGAGACTCTTCATCGTGGTTTCGCTATCCCTTTTGGAGAGTGCGTAAATCAAACCAGATGTAGATTGGAACACGGGCAATTCTTTCGTCAGATTGGCAATAGAGAGCGCAACGCCAATGGCCGCGCTCGTCTTGTCGTCGTCAGAATCGTTTGTATATCGCGCATACTCACCATAATCTGCGGCAAGACCAAGCACACCAGCAAGCGGCATAAACTGAGCGTATGGCACATAAATATCACCCTTCTTTCCGATAGCCGGGTCTATGCCTTTTTCTCGCAACATGGCCACAAATTCATTATCGTATTCACCTTCTTTAAGACGAATCGAATATGGCCTCCAACCTGTCTCAAGGTATATCTTACGGAGTTCTGGGTTGTATGGGCCGCTTCCTGTAATCGTGCCATCAACTACATAAGGTAGTAATGCTGTTGCGGCAATCGTTCCAGCGCCAGCCTTGGCCATTGCCAAATCTCTCGTTGCCCCGCCAGCACTTATGTCATCACGCCATTGTTTTGATAACGGCGCAAATGGAGACCGTTGTACCGATTCCGATATAAGCCAAGTCGGTGTCCGCACAAACGGGAACACAACTTTCGCAACAGTGTGATCATTAGTGAATTGGCTGAAACGGCCCATCATGGAATCGCTTGCAAGCTCTCGCGTAAATGTCGCCATGTGCGAAAAATCCATTGCCGCCAAATCAATCTCTGATGTTGGGTTATTGATCAACTCGTCAAACCGTAATGCAGCCTTTTGCTCGGCAGCTAATGCATCCTCACCCGCTTCTAACAGCTGGGTTTGATATATCTTTGCCTCACGAAAAGATCGTGCGCTTTTCTCAAAGCCGTACGCGAATGTCTTAAACGCATCATCAGCCGTGCTTAGAGCGCGACCCGGTAGCGTCACAAACGTTGAATAGTAGTCCAACCCTCGCGCCAACCAACCATCATAACCATAGTTGTTTGCGCTCATCCCGCTGACGGTACGGATTTCACCCCATGTTGCCGGGTCTGTGGCCAAACCAACAGCCTTCATTGTGCGTTGCTCAAGCGTCTCGCCGGATTTTAGTGTTCCCCAGGCCGCAGACATCGCATCTCTGGAACCGTTAATTAACCCCATCATCCCGGCCAATCCTTCGCCGTGACGAACGCGATCCTCAACGCTGCCCTTGTTTCTAAGAATTGAAATGGCGTTACGCACATCACCAGAGAAAGCGGCGATTTCACGCTCAATCGGTTGCCACAAACCAAACGCAAGGTTAGAGCTGATATTAACGGCGTGTGTACCTGTTGCTGACAACATACCGTTGATGTATGTCGTCATCCACAAATCTTTCCAGTAACCAGTCTTTGAGCCACGCTCAAGCAAACGAGCCGCTTGTTTATCAGAGATCATGTCTGCAAGAGCATCCGCAAACATTTTGTCCTGGGATAACTCGTCAATGGTTGATTGCGGTAATACCACGCGATATTCCCGCGCCATTCGCATTGCTTGTGCCGGAGTGGTTGAGAATCCCTTGGCCGCATTCATGGCCGCAACAGTCGTATCACGGATACGGACAAACTTGTCATGCACTTCTTTGAAGTTATCGGCTGTCGCTGGCGTTGCAACCAATGTACGCGAAGCCTCGCGTAGATCGTTGATCATCATCGGAAGCGTTAAATGAGCGCGTACCGTATCAACAGGAAGGTCTTTAATATCCCTTGCACGGGCAAGCAACTCACCAATATAAACCTCACCAATACCGGTCTTCTTGGCCATCGCCATAACTTCAGCAACGCTCACCTTCTCATAAGTGAGGCCGCTAAGATTGCTCATAGCCTCTAGCGTTTTAGAGATTTCCTGGTCATACAGATCGTAATTGAATGCAGCGCGTGTCTCACCAGGGAATCCGTCTCCAGGGCGACCACCTTCAGCAACAGCCTCGGCAGCCTTAATGTCCTGCGGGGTTACATCTTCAACAGACTTACCAGCAACAGCCGCTTCTCGCTCGGTTTTTATGGCGCGTTTCTGTTGCTTTACTTCCATCTTCTTCTCGGCACTAGCCGCCGCGCGTTCTTCTATTTTCTGGATAGCGCGTTGCTCAACCGTCACACCAGCGGGGCGGCCTGCTTCACCTTTAATTACGGCCTTTAAGAGTCCACCAGCTTTAGAACCGAGGCTGGCAATCTGTATCCCCTCTGAGTTTTCAGCAATTATGTTAGGTTCACTAACCAGCGCGTCTTGGCCAAGATCAACTTCAGGAGTGAGTTCAGGCGCGGCTGCGGCTTCGCCAACCATCTCGTTTATGTTTGTGTTGATGTCTCGCATTGCCATAAGCCGCCCTTATTCCTGAATGTTAGCTCTTTCGCGCATTCTACGCTCTCTTGGATCAATAGAGGCCACGCCAATTACAGAAGCGCCACCAATCGCAGTAGCAACTTTCTCGCCCCTAGTCATGCCTGTAGCCGCTTCAACTTTTTGTTTGTTAATTAACAAATTATCTGTTGATGAGGATGCGTTCTTGAGATTTCTAATGGCTTTGTAAATTGGGTCTGTGCTATCCATACCAAATACTGACTTTGTTTTCTCAGCAAGTTCATCATAATATGATCGCGCTTTCGCGCCAAGATCACCTGTTGCCCTAGACTTCATTATACGGGAACCGTTTTCAGCCCAAAACTCAGATGATGACGCATATTGATAAATATTGGCTGCACGTTTTTCTGATGCTAATTCTTTGAACGATCTAAGAAGTTCATTTGAGTCATTAGACATTGCCGCCTTCAAATAATCAATCATTAGCGTATCGTTTGACTTAATAGCCTCAAGCAACCTATCAGAAGTTCTCTTCCACCAAAGTTGATTGATTCCTTTTTGGACATCGTTTGGAAGCATACGCTCTGTATGATGCAGGAACTCATGCGGCAGAACAAGGATATTTTCAGGATTCGTATCTGACAACATATTAATGGCTTTTACAATAATACGCTTATCAGGATATTGGTACTCTCCAGATGCAAATGCATGTGATGCCTTCGCTTTATTAAACGAGATAGCCAGATCGTCGGCAAGGCTTGGATTCTTTCTGAGCATCCACTCTACAATATCAGCACTCTCCCGGTTCAATCTGTTATTGGCCACTTCTTTATGAATAACAGCTAGGAAGTTATTAAGTCCACGCTTTTCCTCGGCTGGATTTAATTTCCTCTCAACCTGCTTCATCATTAATTGTTTTTGTAAAGTTGACATCTCATTAACAAATTGCGTTTGACTTGTTTTGCCAGCAATATGATTGTTGATGGATTTTGTTAGCGTCTTCTCAACAAAGATACGGTTTTGCGTTTCATCTCCGGCTAGTATATTTCCAAGTGCATCAAGTTCAGAAATAGGATTTTCAACACCTTGATTAGCCAAATCTTCATCAGAAATCTTATTTAATGGTTTGATCCGTGTTGTTTTGACTGTTGACGGATCGAAAATAACCGCGCTTACATACTCTGGAGCCTTCTTCGCCTTGACACCTTCGATAGCGTTGATGTCATAAACCGCGCCAGGAATACCGATTGAATTGAGTTTATCGCTGGCCACCGATCCTTCACCAAGCGACTTGAATAGATGACGGGCGTTGGCGCTCATATTGGCGTTTTCCAACAACCCAGCATCTGCTAGTTTTTTAAGCACAGATGGAGACTGATCTTGTAGCGGTTTATCAAGATGGATCGCATCATTCATAAACCCTTCAGGCAGAGTGACATCATAGGTTTTGTCACCGTATGCTGGAGCCGTCTCAGTCTTGCCAATGGTTACATGGAAGCCAACACCTTGCGGATTACCGGCCTTGTCAGCGTTTACATTCACACCCAACTTCGGGCTATCGAATTCATACGGACTGGTATGGATAGCTTTAGGTTGTTGTTCTGGAATCTGCTGATCAAGCCGCGTTAAACCTTGATCTTCCATTTGCTTCTCAAACTTACGTTGCTTGGCAGTTTTGCTTGCTGTACGTGCGGCGGCAAGAGCCGGAGCGCCTGGCGCTAAACCAATGGCTGTTCCGATGACAGCATCTAATATGGAACCTTCTCGTATTCCACGGGCGGCCTGTTGCCCACCCTCTTGCGTCATAAATGGCGCGGAACCAATAAGCGATAGATCAATCAAACCAATTCCGCCTGGCGCGGCTGGGCCACCCAACAACTTCTCTGCTGTCGTTTGAGCTTGGTAATTATCAAACCCGAAAGTGTCCTTAAAGAATCCTGCTGTTGCCGATACCGCTTTCTCGCGTAAAGTGGCTTCTTTCATCTTCGTTATTTCACCGGGAACCGGAGACGGCTTAAACACAACAGGGACATCCTCTGTTTGTTGTTTGATGCCTTCAACAATCCTTATCGCCCGTGCTAGTGAAGCATCTTTTGCTTCTGCCGCATACGGCGCTGATTTTGGTTGCGGCGTATAGAACGGTTGATACATTGACGCATCCAGCGCAGCAACCTTCTCGCCGTCACCAGCGATCATTGGTTCTTGGCCAGCAAGAGACGCGACATCGGATAAGTTATCAGCACCACCCTGCGGCACGGGGCGATATGACATCATAAATAATTGATCGCCATTAACCATTATTTTTTCTTCTCTCTCAATATCCTGTCAGCAATAGCTCTATATTCAATCGGTTTTGTCTTGTCACTCTTGCTGACAATGCTATTAAAATCCTCAAGCCATTCTGAGAATTTCAGTGCATTTTTACGAGCCATATCATCGCTAAGAGAAACAAACTCACTAAAGTTTGCAGCCCTGCGTAGTAGGCTAATAGCCGCTTCACGCTCTTTATTCTCGAGATTCGAATATTCACCATACAACCAAGTTTGATCCTTCTCACTCAGATTTTGACTGTTTTTTTCTATAATATCAAAACCGTTCCTTGGGTTTCTAAGGATGGATTGCCACAAAGTCATACGGAGTGTAAAGTTGTCTGGGCGTTGATCAGCCTTATAGAGCGAATCAATTTGTTCTTTCGTCCTGGCGAATCCGGCAAGAATAGCCCTAAGTTCACCCTTCTTCGTTGGATCAGATTCAGCGGAATACAGTAAGTAATTCTCAATATATGATCTTTGATCTCGCTTATCAGATTCTTCCTGTTCACGCTGACGCGCAATGGAATCATCCGCATTACGCTCATACATTTTCTTGATGACTGTCGATTTAACCTCATCAGAAAGTGTTGCAAACAATCCTGACATTTTACCGCCAGGAGTTTCGCTTTTCCTTAATTTACTTGCTGCTTCAACAGCAGTTGTGGCAAATTCAGGAGAACTAAAATATCTAATCATGCCGTTGAGTCGCGCAGAATTAAACATCTTCATCATGTTTTCGGCAGATTTATTCGCAAGCGTTTTGTCAATCTGCGACATACCAACAACATTCATACCGATATTGTCAGCATAAATCATAAACGCTTTATCAAGCGGAATGCTTGATGTTTTGCCATCCATGCCAACCGAGTTGATCATCCCTTTTTCGTCGGCAGATGACATGAGTTGCGCCAACACTACCGATGAAGTCTCAAGATAGTTAGTAATCTTCACTTCCTGCCGCGCAATATTAGCCGCCGCAATGTTGGATACCGCTGTCCTGTACATCGGGTTAGCGTATGTCAGCATCTCTGCATTCAGCGCACTTGCCGCCTTCAAGTCAACCTGCGCCATCGCAGAGGTTAAACCAGTCACCCGAGCGTTGATCTGTTGCTTAACATAAGCAAGCGAGATTGGGTCGCCTTTGTCGTCTCTACCACTCTCAATCACAGAACTCAGCATAGCCATCTCTTGTTGGCCGATCTGCGATAGCGATGCCTTTATTTGTAGAGTACGCGCCTTTTCAACTGCATCCGCAAACACAGTGCCTTGCCGAACATTACTTGGTTGCGCCAATTCCTTTGTAGTGCGCTGGAATTCTGTTTGCTTCGCTTGCTCACCCTCCGTACCAATGGACTGAACATAGTTCATTGTGGCGGCGTATAGTTTTTCAGGGCTTGGCGGATTCTCAAGGCTCCATTCCTGCGCTTCTTCTTCAGCCCTCTTTTCCATCTTCTTGAATGCCCAAGAAGACATCTTGTCTAAAGATTGATTAAGAGCTTCACTTTTTCCGATTACGTACCGAAGATCAGAAAAGACCAGTCCCTTGTACGGTTGAATTTCAATTTCTTCTGTCAGTTTAGGTAATGGCATATATCAACCTTTGTTACGGCGTACCTAGCATCAACAAGCCAGACCCAGACCTTATAGACCTTTCAACGCCTCTACCCATCGTTTGAAGCCCTGAATAGAGCGAATCCATCAATGATGGTGATGCCGCACTAGCCGCCGCAGTTTGTGTCGCGGTTGAACCGGTAACATTTGTTGGCGCACTACCCAACGCATACGCCTGAGCGCCAGCCGCAAACACGGTTGTGATCGCGCTAATAGTGGCAGACTGAGCGGCATAATCACCTGTGGAGCGCAAAATACCGGCTTGCGTCTCAGCAAGTGATTCAGCCATGTGCCCTGATTCGATTGCTCGCACCTGACTCTTGCCGCCGCGCAATTCGTTTATACCCGATACAAGCATGGCGCTACCGGAGAATGGACTAACCCCTCCCGCACTTGCCCTTGCAGTAACAGCCGCGTTCGTTGCGGTCAACGCCTCTAACGCCTCATTGCCTTTTTGTTGCCAGATCAGGTTTTCACGCACACCTTTAATTTCTTCTTGTTGCGCTTCCAAATACATTTTCTTCTTGGTCATCTGACCAGTTTGATATGTACTGATTGCCTTCAAACCGATGGCGGCTGCATATACGACTGGTGCCATTTTATGTCCCCTGATGCGTAGAGAGTTTATATTCCATGCCAAGCAAAGTCATTTTGAGTGGTAAGTTCTGCGTAATTGTAATCTGTCCCGTCTTGGTATAACCCAATATGCCGTTAATTGTCTTTGTCCCGGTATATTCAGCAACCGCGCTATCAAGCGTTCCCGGAATGTTAAACATTCGGAATTGCACTGGGATGTTATTCACAACCATGTGTTGCGTATTGTGGACGATAGCATTGACCTCAACAATGCGCTTCTTGAAACCTATCCGTGTTCCAGTCTGGATTCGGATGTCAATAGGCATTGTCTTGATCTCGGTAACAAATGGTAGCCCAACCTCATAAGAAGTAACCGATGCGCGAGTAAAGGTTACAGTACCGCCACCAGGCACAGTCTGGTTACTCATTACCGCACCATCCTGTACGATGTTTACCGTCTCACCAATCAAGTGAGATACCGCCGTGGATGATCCTGTAGTACCTGTCTTGCAACAGTCGGTAACGGTATTAGCGTCGAAATACTCTACATAGTACACATCGCTTCCGTTGATGTTCCGCTTTACCACCACATAGATCGTGGTTACATCCACCGCAACAGCCTTGAATTCACCGTCAGTTACAAACTCTGACGGGGCAATCACATTCTGGGCGCGAAGCAATGAGAACGCGGCCATTGTTCCGTCTTCTGAATTGACGATCATCAACAGATCGTTTTCATCAGTGGCCACGGCACGGCGCAACGCTATCTCTATTGGAGTCTTCAAAAGGTGGCCAGCAAGCAATGAAATCTTACTGGTTACATAGGTCAACTGAGAGTCGGTAAACGCAAACTCATTGAGAGACTTTCCCTGCCGCTGAATAAACAATATGCCTGAGTCAACCTGTTGAACCCGAACACCAGGCTTACAGCCGTTATTCGTCACCGTCTTCACAAAGAAGTTGGTGGGAGTGATCGGATTTAACCCTTCCTGCGGCACATAGAATTCACCGCCGGTCGTAAACACTTGCAGGTCGCGGCCAGAGATTACATCCACAATCTCGTTATAGGTATTGGTATCTAACGTGGCCTCTACCGCATCATCATCAAGCGCCGTAGATGCCTCAAAGTCGAAGAACAGCCCAACCTTTGAACCCCATAGCGTACTAGGACGGGCAGTAGAACCACCGAAGTACAACCTACCCTCATGGAATGTAACCGATTTCGGCCATCCACGAGTGGCGCTCCATACATCCTCATAGCCCGTTTCAAGTTCCCAATTACCGCTGGCAATAGCCGTCGTATCGAAGAACGGGAATTCCGTAACAACCTTTACGGAAGTTGCGGAAACATACTGCGTAATCTTTGCACGGCCTTGCGGCGTGGCGTTAATGTACTGGCCAACATGACCAGAACTAAACACGCCGGAGCTGGCCGTTAATGTAATGGTTCCACTCACAGCAGACGGCGTTATAGTTCCAGCCGGGTTGCTTGTTGACAGCGTGAACGCATATTTCGGCTTTGAGTCAAACACAAGCGCAGAAACCGTCCATGAACTATCCGTTGCACCACGAACAATCTCTACCGGGTTGATCGTCTCTTGTGTAATAATCAGCGTATCGGCTGATTGTGTCCAACACATATCATCCAACTTTGCTGACGACAAACTAACACCGGATGTGCTTAGGTAATTGTTGCCGCCACCGTTAATGTTTGTAACCAGTGCCTCATTTTTGAACACATACATCCTGTTGTTTGTAAAACACAGCATGTAACTATCGTCCACACTAAATTCAAATGGAACCAACCGAACTCCATCTGCCGCATCTGACGGCAGTTGGGCTGTATATTTCAAGCCAGGGCGTCTGCGCACTCCTCCCTGCGGCTGCACTAAAACATTCGTTGCCGTCTCAAGTGAATTCTTGTAGGCATCCAGATCAATACGAGCGCGAAGCAGCGGATCAAGCTCGCCCGTCGAAAAGTTAGTCTGTATATCTACAAAGCGAGTCATCAGTACCTCACATTGATCAGGCTATAGTCTTCAATGGCCGACACAGGCTGGCCCTGACCATCAATGTTAGCTGCCGTGCGGAAGTATCCACCACGGTTGTTGTCAGCAGCGGAACCTACTGCCGTGCCTTGCCAGTAAACAGCCTTCTCGGTCTGGTCTGTAATAGGCACAGCAAGATGCCATGCCATCAAATACTTCAGCAATTGCACAAAATAGATTGGCATGTCGTACTCAGGAACGGAATACTGGTAATCAATCCAGATGTAATTCTCATTCGTGAGCAATTTGCTACCTTGAATACGGTACGCCTGGATCGGTGTAGCGTATGTTGAATCGGTATTAAATACCCTGCGAGGCGAGGCCAATCGGTCGCCTGGCAGTTGGAATTCGTATCGGTATTCATTGACGGGCGTTGTTACCAACTTCGCCAACTGCACCTTTTTGAAACTAAAAGTCCACGGATAACCCATTATTGCCTGGTCGCGTATGTCGGGATACAGACGGTCGCATGCGTTAGCCTCATCCGTCCCTTCCGTGAATGAAGAGATAGGTCTTGCTCCCAACAGAATGAGAGCATCCGAACAGATTGATAACGCGGAATCACCAGAAGCCATGCGACAACCTCATACGAAAAAGGGGCCAACACCGGAAAATCCGATGCTGACCCCTAAATGTTACACCAACTTAGTCGGAATCTGTAGCACCCAGAGCGACAGCATCGGTTACGTCAATAACGCCAGAAGCGTTACCGGTAACTACATGCAAGCCAGCCGTGGAGAACGAACCAGACGACAGGGTGACGCGATAAATCAAATCGCCAACCTGCATCAGGCTACGAATACCCGTGTTGGTAGTAGTGCCGTTGTCAAAATAACCCGAGGTGTCAACGGTAGCCGCGGCATCGGTGGTCATGTAAGACCAGATTTGCGGAGCGTTGCCAGCCTTGGAACCGCTAACAAGGTTCAGACCAGTTTTATCAAAAGCCATGATCAAGCCTCCTATCAGGACTCGCGAGCGGTAATGGCGACGATGCCTTCGGCATCAATCGTCACTGCGCCAGCAGAGAACACGGAATTAACCAACCAAGAGGTTTTCTCAGGAACGTAGTTGATCTCAGTACGCATACCGATACCTTCCGCATAACCAAGGGAATCCTTATGGAACGCGAAGCAGGTACGGTCGTTAGATCCGTCCTTTGCCAAACCGCCTTCGGCGCGGTCACCCAGGGTGATAAACCGGAAACCCATGAAGGTGTTAAGTTCACCAGCAACAAGAGCGCGAACGCTATTGAAGTCAGAGGAAGTAACAGCCGTCTCGGACAACAGGTTAGACAACCCGTTTGCATGGATCAGCATCACACGGCCATCAGCAGGAACATTATAAGAATCCAGGAGACGCTTGGCCTCACGAATCTTGGTCACATTCATGTTGGTGTCAGTGCCGCCAATATCGTTAGCAACGGTCAGAGCAGTGCCAGAAGCGGCCAGAGCATCAAGGATGATCTGGTCTTGGCGACGACCCATTGCGTTAGAAACGACTTGAACCAGCTCGTTGCGCTCATCAAAGTTGACCTTGGCTTGCGAGAAGATGTCGCTATATTCAGCGGCATTCCAGTCGCCCAGCGTACAGGTCACATTCGAGAACGAGACATTCAACGGGGTAACATCAGATTGAGGAATCCGGGGGGTGGCAACACCTTTACCAACCTTCGGGAACTTAACAGTCGAGCCTTCAACGCCACGGCGTTGACGCACCAGCGCGGCCAACATACCTTTTGCTTGGTATGCTTGCTTAACCTCGGCGTCAAACAGAGTGACAAAGGCATTAGATAGAGAAATAGCCATTTGTAATACTCCAAAAAGTTAAACACGGTTCTTCGCGCCGGTAAGCCTGATAACAGGGCCGCTTGCTTGTTACTTACGGTAACCACTCGTCAGCATCCGCTGCGGATAGGGCCATAAGGTGAGCCTATAGATAATGCTTATACCCACATAAAATAAATTGTCAAGAGATATTTTATGCGTTAAAAGCCTGTTGGAACATCTTTTCAACCTTCTGCCGGTAAGCCGCATCCGTTTGGTAGCGTTTATCGCCCACCATCTGATACAACTCTTCCTTGCTGGGTGCGCCATCAACCGGAACAGACTGAACAGGAATACGCATCCCCTCGTAAGATTCACGGAGTTTCATCAACGCGCGAATACCACGTGCGGTTCCGCCCATCACCTTGAATTCATCGAAGTCTTCACGGCTCCATACGCCTTTGCTAACCAGCCCGGTAGCCCAGTCAACCATGCCTTTGATGATTGCATCTGCATTCTGACCTAGTGCGCGGCGCTCTTCCTGCACAGAGCGGGCCTGATCTTCGTTGAATGTGCCGCCCATCTCAACCACTTTACCCACAAGCGCATCAAAAGCAGCCTGACTGACACCGTAATCCTTGGCCCATTGCTGTACATGTTGTCGTACAGGGTCACTTTCAGGGATGTCGCCAAACGCAGATGCATCATATTTACCATCAACCGGCGCTTTATGCTTGCCTTGGCTGATTGTTTTACGCAAATCCATCCAGGATTTAGCGATACCTTCCAGGTCGGGAGCGTTTTGATCCTTGTTCCAGAAGTTTTCAGGCCAGTAATCGGGCCGTTCTACAAGATCATCGCCGTTCGGATCGCCTTCCCTATGGTCAATCTGTACAGCTTGAGGATCGGACTTCTGTTCTTCGATTGTTGCAGAGTCCAATAGGCCGACTTCTTCAGAAGATTCGGGTTGAACAGTTGCTTCATCTAACATTTTTATAGGCTCCTTGCGCGTTTAATCCGTGCTTCAATGTCCCTGATCACAGCGTTGTTCCCCTCACGGTAGAACGCGAATGACGGGTCAGCTCCGGGCACGGCAACCGGTTGCTGTAGGTAAGCGGCAGTCAACCACTCCATGAATTTAATACCATCCTCCGTGCCAAACACACGGAGACACAACTTATCAAGGTCTTCTGTTTTCTGCGTTACCCCTCGCACATCACGAGGGATCGCTTCGAGTTCATCCCAACCCATTTACATCGCCTTTTGCATGATCTGCGGAGCCAGTTGCGCCGCAAGTTCAGGGTTCTGTTGTGCAACTTGGGCCGCTTGAGCCATGGCATCCTGTTTCATTTGCTCACGCTCCGCTTCAGGTACACGAACAGCCGCAGGAATGCCTAATTTTTCAGCAACAAAATCCAGCATCTTGCCAACATTCACAGACATTTGACCCTCTGGACCAGCCCCTTGAGCGATCTGGGCGAACTGCAAGACGTTATTCACATCTTCCATGTTCTGAGACATGGCCAGCGGAGCCAATGGCGATACCTTGATCTCCAATCCGTTCACCCGTAGCGGCAGATTAACAATGCCGCGCTCATCCATGATGGCCAGAATCTTGACGACAACAGGAACCATCGTTTCGTTGATCAATCGGCCAAAGGCGCTGCCTAAATTTTGAGCAAGTTCCTTCATTCGCTCCACAACTTCCGTGGCCGAACGCGCCGACATATTGTCTGGCGGCAGACTCTCATCAAGTAGGATGCGTTTGATATTGGCGCGAAGGTCGTTAATCACGATCTGCGACACGTTGAAATCACCCGCACGAGGCAATGGTTGCAGGGATGCGCCTTGAGGCCCACCGTTACGCGCCACAGGAATGATCGCACCAGGGACGATACGAATGGTCGCTGGGTTAAGTACGCCATCATCCGCCGCTGTATAGACACCCGCGATGGCAAGTGATGCATTTTTAAGCAACAGTTCCAGCGTTTTGTTCAGCGTCTTGATGTCCGGCAAAGCAGTAATCAACGGGCCACGGCCATAGATTTCACCGGCAACCTTCATATACCGGCTAACCACCCACGGAGAAGTCTTCATGCGCCGGTAAACCAGTTCATGCTTCGATTCCTTGTGGATAACATGGTAGCAATAATCACCCTTCTCAGGGTCTAGCACCGTAGCCTCGATCAGTTCCACATCTTCTGTGGGCTTATCGCTAATCAGGCGATTAAGCACATCGTTCATCTGCGCGTCACGCCATTGTTGCGGGATGGCCTCGGCCTTCATACGCATCCGGCGATACACGTTATCCACCTGCCCGTTAGCGCCCTCTTCAATAGCGAATAGGTATTGCGGCACAGGGATAAAGTTGATCGGGTTTACATCATCGCCCGGCTGGATCAGCATCCCTGCCGTACCAACAGACAGATCAAGCAAGAATTCACCCATCGCAATATCGAAGTTCGACTGGCGCAACACGGCAAACATCTTGTCGGTGTAAACATCCAGCGCGGCTTGCGCCTCATCACGGCGGTCTTCAGGGATGTCCGTACCAGGATCGAGACGAGTCCACTTGCGTTGCGGAGGGAAGATTCCTGACTGTAGCCGGTTGGCAAAGCGTTGCGTAGAAGCGATGGCCGTGGAATCAAACACACGATTCATCTTCTTTGCACCGCCTACGCCACCGTCATAATATCCGTCATACAGATTACGCTGCGGCAAGGCGAATTCATACGCGTCTTCGTACAAAGCGCGGAAGTCTTCTTTGCGGCGAAGCGCGACATCATGTCGTTTAACGATTTGTTCTGCGGTTAGTCGCATAGCATCACCTAATCATTCTTGATGTAAACAATTTCAAAGTAGGACGACACCGCAAAAGTATCGCCAGATGACATAGCCCTTGCCTCAATGTCAGTTTTCTGCGGAATTCTGACAGGATAATCGAACGGGAAAGGCGCAGCATTACTATTCAGAGTCACAATGGCTACCGTATTAAACACGCCTTGATATGGACGGATGGATAACAGGCATGTCAGATACTTGTTGTTCACCACGCTACCGGAAGAAACGGAGCCATTACGCATATACGCCGTATATCCAGCAGGAACCGTCCACATCCCCATCATCGTTGAGTTATAACCGATAGAAACCTGAGCGTATTTAGTAGCAGGAACCCCAGCAGTGACAGTGCCAGTTCCAACATAAACAATACCAGCGTTACCACCGCCACTACCGCCAGTAACAACATCGCACCGATGCAATCTAAGATATGAGTTGACAGTTGTAACAGCGGTCTGCCCATTGAGCGTAACAATCTCTGAAGCATGGTTGTAATTCCCATCAAGACCGTCAATGTAGAGCATCCTTGCGCCAGTACCCAACGCAGTATCGTTTGCCGAACTACTGGATACAGACATTTTAATGGCAGAGGATGGGTAAATATATGTCCCTGTATCGCCATCCCATATTGTTGATAGTGATGTGCCTACAGTCGCGTTGTACCCGAACACATGCTCTGCCTCATGGTGAAGTACACCACCGCGTGAGACATTTAGCTCAAACGGACGGCGGACTTCCCACTCAGCAACTTCGATAATATGCATTACTTCTTGGTCTGCCCAGATTCAGACATAGCAATAGCAATAGCTTGCTTGCGTGATTTAACAACAGGACCACCTTTACCGGAGTGAAGTTCGCCCTTCTTGTATTCACGCATGATCTTTGCTGCTTTTTTTTGCATCTTGTCCATGATCACGCCCCGGTAGAACCCAAGGTTTGTTCAGTAGTACCCAATTTAGCCGTACTCAACAGTGAGGCTCGGCGTGAACGAGACCGGTAACGACCAGCCGCTTCTTCAGCCGCCGTGCGTTGAGTCTGCATTTTCTCGGCTTCATACTTTGCAGTAGCCGCTTTTGATTCTTCTTCTGCTTTACGGGCGCGTTCTTCAGCGCCTCTGTCTTTGCTTCGTCCACCCATATCATCACCCCACTGTAGTAGTAGTGCCGAGAGTATCGACACCGGTTTCAGGATTCAAACGAGACTCTGCAAGCAACATACGCTTACCGCCACGAAGACGGGCATAACGCTGCGAGGCGAGTTCCTCTTGTTTCGTGCGCGTCTCTTCTTCAATGCGCTTCTTTTCAACCTCATTTTGCTTACGCATCTCTTCAAGTTGGCGCTCTTGCGCCGATGTATCAGGAGTACCAAATAGTCCGCTCATGCTTTACACCTCGACATCATAAAAGCGTCTTCACCATTAGGCATGTAACGACACATCTTGCCTTCAATAGTGAACCCAAGCGCCATACCCCATTGCACAGCCCTTTCGCTTGCGCATCTTACATAGATTTGTAAACGATGCAAGTTATAATATTTCGTAACGATTTCCATGAATTGACGACCAACGCTAGTCATCTCTTTCGGATACCTTCTAGCATCGTAATCAAGCAAAGTCCAAGCCTCGTAAACCCCGTTCCACTTAGGACATACGCCAAAGACAGCCATAGGCCGCTGATCTTTGATGACGGTTGTGGATAAACCGAGTGTACTTTGGTAAGAAATAATGTCTGCAACGGATTTCAGGCTACTCTCACCCGCAAAGTCGCCCAGATCGGAATTCATTTCCAGTACATGCGTCCCTGAAACGGGGACAAAGAACACATCTCGACGCTTCTTGATCAGAAGATTCAATTCTATTGCGTTCAATTACGGCCTCTTATGTATTAAACGGATCGAAGTCACCAGAAACTACGGTTTGTGCCATAAATGTACCTGATTTTGACCCGGCACTCTTGGTTAAGTGCTTATATTCTCCACCACCCAGCATCAAATACCCAAACGCATCGCACACGTGGGAATACATCCCTTTGTCGGGCATGTCTTTGAACCTTTCATACCCTGAACCCACGGCCACACGCTTGAAAGAATACGCCCCACCCAAGCCTTTGATCAACATCTTGCATGTTTTGTCAATCAAAAGCCCTGGCTTTCCCATCACCATCCGACCCATTGGCGCAGCAGCCCCCTCGCGGCGTACTTTGAAGTCATTAGAAGCGGTTGGTTGCGCCCTCAATCCTAATGTTCTCAAGTATTCAAACGCGGTCGTCTCGTAAATAGCGTCTCGTTGCTGGCCTGCCGGGTCGCCCCACACCAATATCTCGTATCTAGGGAAATATGTGTTGATCTCGGCCAGTAGATGACTACCAAACCGCTCCAGGCCCATATCGAAAGTAACCAACTCCCTTAATACGCGCCATTGACCAGACGGCAACCGCTGGCCAAACACCGCCGCCGGAGTCAAACCAAAGTCCAAACCAATCTGGATCGGTAATGTAGGGTCGGCAGAAAGACCTTCCTCTGCCATTACATTCCCATCAAACTCCGGCCAGACTGGGCGACCATCCTGCACAAACGCATAATGCCCCTGCGCGTACACCCTGATCCAATCCAGGTTCTTTCCGGCCAACTGTTGAAGATAATACCCAGGTGGAAGGTTCTTCAGGTTCTCAGCCTTCGGATTGATCGTCCACCACTTCTTAGCCGCAAACACATGATCATTGGCTTCTGGGTTTTCAGGTAAATCATCCGCCTGAACCTCCAACACGCCTGGCGGTTGCTTAAAGAACTTCCATGCAAACCGCCCCTTGATCGGCTCAACCTCGGCCAAGGTGTACATCCAATGATCCGTATCAAAACCGTTGGTGTCCGACCAGATACCATGCCATGTCGCCCCACCATCACGCTTTGTAGGATACCGGCCAACACGATGCGTCAAACCATCGAACACCGCTTTTGGTAATTCCCGTCCCTCATTAACCCACGCCCCGGTCAACTCAAGAGACAACAGTTTTCTAACGTCCTTGGGTTGGTCCAAGGCAAGGAAGATAACCTCACAATCAATGCCAGAAGCGTCCCCGCGTGGTGGTAACCTGATGTGATGCGTAATCGGAGGCGTGTGCTTGATGTTGCCAAACACATGTTCAGGGAATAACTCAATCCATGTCTTCAGGGTTGTTGTCTTCAACTCACTATAAGTGTTCCGCACCACTACAAACCGGCTATACCGAATCCCATCAATCGGAGAAGGCTTCTGCTTGACAGCTCGCAACATAACTTCCGCCGCCGAGCCGTACGACTTCCCGCTACCCACCGCACCAATGATCACCCTGACAAAAGAATCGTCATGCAGGAACTTGAATGTTGTTGGGCTTCCAGAGAAGTCCAGGTTTAACCCAGAGTAATTCTCCTCACTCATACATCCTCTTGGTCAATAATAGTCGGAGCCTTGATGTTAATCCCGATCACACTCGGTTTGTCCTGGCCGTCCTGTTGATCAAGCAAACCAGCCGCTTTCGCCAGCAACCGCAGCATTGAAATCTTGTCATGCATCTCAAGTTCAACCTGTTGGTTCCCATCTTTGTCCGTATAAGTACGAATCTTCTTGATAGATCGCGCCGCGTGTGGCTTGAGCGACTTACTGCTCTTCACCTTCACATGACCATCATCATCCCAACTCACCACATCCGTAATAGATGTAGCCGCCAGTCCGATAATCTCCAACGCGATGTTCTCCCGCTGTTTGGCAATCGTGGTGGAATGCTCGATACGATTCCTCCGGGCAAGGAAACCCATGTCCGGAGGTTTCTGCTTCTCTTCAGACATTAGAATGGAATGTCGTCGTTTATGAAGCCCTTGCTCTCTTTGGGTTTGGGTTTACTGTCTTCTTTGGGTTTGTAAGGGGGGCGTACAGAAATACTGAAGAACTTGATCCCTGCCTTGCTGTCCTTGATCCATGCGCTCAAGTCCCAATCCACACCCTCTACATTGATCTTACCCGTGTAGTCAGGATGACTGTCTTGTTCCTTCTTGCTGTTCCTGAACAAAACACCCCGGTTGGTGTTATCAAAGTCTGCCATTATTCATCTCCAAATTAAGGTGGCGGTGTCAGTCGGTTGACCAACTGAAAAACATCATAACATAAGGCGAATTAAGGGTTGGTTGTAAAAAGCATGTCGCCCTGCCCAGCAGTCTTGCCAGCGCCGACTTTCGCATCTTCGAACAGTCTGGGCTGTGCGTAGGCTTGTTCTATTCTGCGGCAAGCAATCTCGAAGTATTTCCGCTCGCGCTCGATACCAACGAACTGCAAACCCATCCTGGCGCAGGCCACGCCGGTCGTTCCACTACCCATGAATGGGTCGCAAACCGTCCGCGCATCCGGTGCGAAGCTCAAACTCCATTCCATTACGCGCAGCGGCTTCTGCGTTGGGTGTCCCACTCGCTCCGCATTCGTCGCCGCAATCGACTGCTCAATCAGACGTGCGTTCATATCTATGCTAGTCCAGGCGAGTTCAAAATCTGCGGCGCTTGGAACGCGGTCTGGTTTTCTCCACGCCAACCAGCCGCGCGAAGGCGGGAGAACGAGATAGTTCCCACCCCAAATAATCTGCACCTTCCCTGCGGCCAAAATCTGGGCCTCGTTATCGGCTGCAACTTTATCCCATTGGAGGTCGGCTTTCTTCCCCCACTTGCCGCCGCAGGCGTAAATCCCGTATGGCGGGTCGGTCAGCACCAGATCGACGGGCGACAGCAGCGGCAGCACTTCACGGCAGTCGCCATGGATCAATCGGCAGTCTCCTATCGTTACCTCATCAAATATCATATTCTCAGCCATCATCACTCCGTCCATTTACTAAACACAATACCACCAATTCGCAAGGTTGAACACAAAAATTATAGGATTTGACAAAATTATAAAACATGGTAAATTCTACTCGTCGGATAACACCGACCACATCTGGAGAACTTACGGGAAAGCAGCGACCGCAGCAGTAGAGCCCTTAGAGTGGATACTCTGATAAGACCTGTAGCAAGGCAAGGGATGTAGTCAAGCGTAGCAACAACGGTCTGATCCAGGTGGATGTGCCCCAAAGACGACTTGCAACGGGGGCGGGTAAGGCAGACGACTAACATGTATCTACATGTAGCCCTTAATCCGTAGTTCACTCTTACGGTAAAAAGGATGTACTACAGGTTAGCCCAGGACACACCTGCAAACGGGGATACACCCTTACTGTCCTGATAGGTGAGTATGTATCAAATCTCACCCCCTGATGATCCTCAATCGGCTCCGTCAGCGGTAAAGTCTGGTTCACATCCTCTGATGTGGACTAGGCATTATTCGCCCTAAATTAGCCTAATCTCACCATCAGCGGTAATCAGACTATTCGCAAGTAGCATGCCAAGTGGTCATGCAAACCGGAACTAGCAACTGCCTAGTATTCCTCGGAAGTGCAAATGTGGATAACTCGTGTCAATCCGTCGCGGGTTGATCACTAAGGGAATCTGAAAAAAATTTAAGGGGAGTGCCCCCGCGTATGCCGGGAGGCGGGGGGGGGGAAGGGTGCCGCCTCCCCAGCGAAAAGGGGATGCCCACCTGTCCAGCACAATCCACCGTTTGCGTCAAGACACGACACCCAGCATCCTCCGCGCCTCAGCCATGTAGTACCCAATCAGTGTGCGCCCAGGTTGAGGGTGAAGCGCGGCCAGCATGTCGCAGGTTATGCCAGCGCGGGATAGTTCGGCCCAGTGGCGATCTTCTAATCCTTCACTTGAACTATAAGCATTACCCACTAGTTTTCTCCATGCAATAAGCAAATCTGATACCTGCACGGCGTTATACATAATATGTTGATCCTCTGGAATAACTGCCTCTTTTTTAGGCAATTGTTCAATATCTTGTTTTAGATATTTGACATCCTCTCTTGTGGGGGGGTTCTTCTCATTGAATACCACGCCATAGATGGTAGGAAGGACACCAACGATCTTCTTTTCCAGCAGGACGAGATACCCGAAGTGTTCCAATCGTTTCACAAACCTGAATACATAAGAGTGCGCTACACCGAGTTGATCCGCTATCCAAGTTTGTGATGCCTTCGCCACTTGACCGCCTGGCGCAAGAAACCCGCAGATCGCGATCAACACTTTCAGATCCGGAGTTTTTAGCCGCTCATCCTTCCACGCACGATACGGAACCGCCGCATACAACCTTGCATCCTTCCCGGCCTCTGCCCTCACCTTTAAGGTTTTGCTCTTATCCTCAGCGATAAGCATTGTTTATCCCTCCATAAAAACATTCAATTAGCAAGGTGCGCATTATAGACTATTCTCTGGTTACGCCACTTGAGGCGGATACCGGAGAACAATTATGCAAACCTTGATTTATGATCAAATTACAGCGTCTATTATCGCTGAACTAGAAAAAGGCGCCGCACCCTGGGTTAAACCCTGGAAGGCTGACGGAACGGCAGACCGCAACCTGGCCTCTGGCAATGCTTACAAGGGCATTAACCGTTTAATCTTGGGGATGCAATTCAAGGGTTCGAATACTTGGGCCACCTATAAACAATGGCAAGATGTGGGTGCCAGTGTTCGGAAGGGCGAGAAAGGGACGCATATTGTATATTTCTCGCCCATTACAAAACACGTCAAGAACTCTAATGGTGAGGATGTGGAATCCACTTACCGCCTGATGAAAACCTACTGCGTGTTTAACGCTGACCAGGTGGACGGCTACTCTGCTCCCGTGGTCGATGCTCCGGCTATACCGTTCGATAGTGATGCATTGTGCGAATCGCGCATTATTAAAACGGGGGCAATTGTATCTCACGGCGGGGACGCGGCATTTTATGCGCCATCTCAGGACAGAATACAGTTGCCTAACAAAACAGCGTTCGATACGCCAGCATCATATTATTCGACTGCATTTCACGAGCTTACGCACTGGACCGGTTCTAAAAATCGCCTTGATCGCATCCAGACCGGATCATTCGGATCGAAGGATTACGCGTTTGAGGAGCTAGTTGCCGAGCTGGGCGCGGCTTTCTTGTGTCAAGAACACGGCATATCTGGTGAGTTGCGGCATGCCGGATATATACAATCTTGGTTGAAAGCATTACGCGATGATAATAAATTGATCTTCAAGGCGGCGGCACATGCTCAGAAAGCGAGTGATTTTATCCTCTCGCTGGATGCGACTACTCAATCTGTTGCCGCTTAATAGGGGGATACCATGAAATTGCAAATCAAACAATCAGACCTTAAGGCTGTCGCTCACGCTATGGCCGTCAATGATATTCGCACGGTGCTTAATGGTGTTGCCGTTGAGACGGACGGCAGGAATGCGCGGCTTATCGCCAGCGATGGGAACCGAATGCATGTGGTGATTCGGCCTGGCGATGCCATGTCCTCCGCGCCGTCAATATACATCCTGCCGCCAGACATGGTTAAAACACTTTGCAAGGTAAAATTCCCGAAAGGTAGTTCGCCTGAATTTACCTTGGAATTACTCAATGACGGAAAAGCGACTGCCTCAATGCCTGACGGATCAATTATGACGGCGACGCTTATCGATGGCCAATTCCCAGACTATCGGAGAATCTTTCCTGCTCAACTGGGCGATGCCGCACCAGCTAATTTTAATTACAGCTATATCACTGATGCTTATGCCGGGCTTGCCGACTACATGGGGAAGCGTGGACAGCCACGAGTTACGCTTGCGCAACAAGGTCTTAACGGCGCAATCTTACAATACGAGGGATTCCTGGCAATCGTTATGCCGCTTCGGTGTAATGAGACGGTAGTTGATCTTGCCAAGTTTAAGAGGTGAGGCCATGCTAAAAGACATAACCATCGGACAACTGGCCATCGCCGCCGCCGCGCTAATGGCATGGTATGCCGGCGTCTTCTTTCTCTTTTCAATCGGGGGATAATATGAAAAAAGCTATCGGGTATTACGCGGAAAATATGTTTTTAGGAGGAAAACGCAATGAGTTCACAATAAATGTTATAAACAATGACGACGGAACAACGGCGCCGCTCGGAGACATTCGACGATTTGCCGTGTCATCTCGTGGCGAGGGATTGGACATTGCGGATCGATTAGGTATTGAGATAATTTCCTGGGAGTGATTCAGTAGCCTATAATCCCCGGCTTTGGCCGGGGTTTTTTTTGCGCTACAAGATCGAATCCCTGCGGTTTGACAAGATCGCACGCACCACGCCACGGCCTGACCAGGCAGGATTTGACCTGGCCAGCAGACAATGGGCGGAGTATTGCGAAGCGTGGTCGGTGTATTACAGACTTCCGATACCGGAGAAAAGAAGATGCTACCTTGAAGCGGTGGAAGCGGCACGTGGTACAAACTCACGCAGGGCGCTGGAAGAGCGCCTAATGCGTCTGCATACCGAGGCGAAGGGGAAACCCTAGGTGAGCGAATCACGCAACATAGGGATAAAATCAGCTAGCTTAAGGACGACACGCCACTCTTCACCATTCTGCCGGAATGCGACTATGGGAACATCCCCAGCGCCGCAGGTCTTCTCCACTTGTTCGCACCATCTCATCACTTGCAATCTTTCATGCCGCTTCACTTCAATCCTGAACTGCTGGATCGTGATATCATCTCCGCCGTCCCTCGCCTGGCCAAGATTCCGGTTCACCGCCTGGCCGAGATGATCCGACAGGATGGAGGCCAACTCCCGCTCCCCGCCAGCGCCCTTCGCCCTCTTGCCTCTGCCGTTCATTGTCTCACCCCGACCAGTTGATCTAGGCGCGCTCTGACGGAATCTGACGCGCGATTTTCGGAATGCCTGGAGTTACCATACGCGCCCCGAATTAAATACTCCACGATGGAGGCCATGCTTCTTCGCTGAAGCATTTTTTGTTCCTTCAACATGTCTAGCACATCTGGCGACAAGCGGAACATTGTCGGTTTTCTGTCCATAACCATCCTTTATAAGTGGATAAAAACATTCTATTGGTATTACGCTTGATATGATACCACAATGCAATATATCTAGCACCGCATGAGGTCTCACATGTACATCACCTATTACCGTGTATCAACTCAACGCCAGGGCCAGTCTGGGCTTGGACTCGAAGCGCAACGATCTGCCGTGCAGGGTTTCCTTGCCGGAAAAGAAATCATCGCAGAGTTTACCGAGGTTGAATCAGGCCGGAAGAACGACCGTCCGCAACTTACGAAAGCATTGGCTTTGGCTAAATCTAGGAAGGCGATATTGGTAATCGCCAAGCTGGATCGCCTCGCCCGTAATGTGCATTTCATTTCTGGGCTACTTGAATCCGGTGTGCAATTCGTGGCTGTGGATATGCCGGAAGCAGATCGCACTTTCCTACAGATGGCCGCGGTGTTTGCAGAGTGGGAAGCACGGAAGATTAGCGAGCGTACCAAAGCGGCCCTGGCTGCGGCAAAGGTGCGTGGCACTGTCTTGGGTAACCCAAACATCGCGGAGGCCAACAAAGCGTCTCTGGCGCGGTTTAACAGGGCATTTGATGTATGGCGGCAAGACTCAAACGCGGTGCGTCTTGCATCACAGCATGGCACTCTGCGTCAGGTGGCATCCGATCTCATGGATGCTGGTATCAAAACCCCGAACGGAGGATCACTATGGAACCCACAGCAAGTCAAGAACATCCGCAACAGATTAGCCTCTACGCAGAGGTTGAGTACATAGTGCACGAGGTCGCCAGCATCAAGGCGCGTCTTGCGTACATGGAAACCCTGCTAGAACAATTCAACGCCAGTTTATTCAACATGAAGGAGCACATGAACCATGCCAAAAATTACGAGGGATGACCAACTGTCCTGCAGTCAACTTCCTACCGTGCTAGGGTGCAACCCGTACGCCACGCGCAATGACCTTCTACGCACGGTTATCAAGGCGATTGAGGGTGAGCCAAGGGAAGAGATCAAGAACGAGGCCATCGAGTGGGGAAACCGTCTTGAGTCTGTCATCCTGGACAAGATGGCAGAAACCTTTGAGCAGGATGGGTACATTGTGCCCACCACGCCATTCTATTCGGATGTTGTGCCGCTGGGTGCGTCTCTGGATGGCGTGGTCTATCTCGACAGGTTTGTTATCAAGCATGACCCGGCCAACAAAATATTCCTGATGAACGGCAAGGAAGAAATGGAGCTGGATGGAATGGTGGTGCTGGAGGCCAAGAACACCAAGGCGGACGGCGTGGACGAACCTGCGGTGTTCCGTGGGCCGTTGCAATTACAAGGCCAGATGATGTGCGCCAAGGCCCGCTTCGGTGCGATTGGAACGCTCTACAAGGGCCAGGATTTCCGTTTGTATATCTACGAAACCGATCTGGATATGCAGTGCGAGATCGAGGATCATGTGCTGGATTTTAGTAACCGTATCGAGATGTATCACCATACGGGTGAACCGGAATGGTACGCCATCGCATCCTCTGATGACGGTAATAAACTCTACCCTGTGGCCATTGAAAAGAAGATGGTCTATCTCGACAACCTAGAAGATGACGCATCCGTGATCGTGGACGCTAAGGCGCAGATCAAGAAACTTGAAGAGGATATTAACCAGGCAGAGTCTCGCATCAAGGAAGCGATGCGGGTGTCAGAGTTTGCCAAAGCCGGGAAGTGGAAGTTATCCTGGGGGATGCGGAACTACAAGGAACAACCGGAGCAGTTGCGCCCTGGCCGACCCGCGTATTCGGTACGGCAAAGTTCAATCTCTATAAGGGAATGGAAATGACACAGAATGAATGGGTTTTGAATGCGTTAAAGCAAGGGCCGTTGACGGCATTGGATGCTTTGCGCGGGTGTGGATGTTTCCGTCTGGCGGCACGAGTGAATGACCTGCGGAACTTGGGTTATAACATCCAGTCCGCAACGGTTCACAAGGGCGACAAAATCTTTTCTCAATATCGACTGGTTAGGAGCAAGAAATGACTGTACATAAAAAACTTATGGAAGCACGGTTGAAACTCATGGCCGTGGAGATGAAAAAGTCAGGGCATAACAAGTTTGCTGGCTACAATTACTTCGAACTAGGCGACTTCCTGCCTCACATTCAACGCATATTCAGCGAAGTTGGGTTGTGTGGCGTTATCTCTTTCAACCAGGATATTGCCACGCTGACTATAAAAAATACTGATGGAGAAGGCGAGATTGTGCTGACCTCTCCGATGGCTTCTGCGGAACTGAAAGGTTGCCACCCTGTGCAAAATCTAGGAGCGACCCAGACTTATATCCGCCGATATTTGTGGGTATCCGCGCTGGAGATCGTGGAGCATGACGCTATCGACAGCACCACCGGAAGCGAAGATGTCAGCAAGACACCGCTGACAATCAAGTCACCCGATGGCAAGGTGTTGTTGGAAAGCAATACCACCAAGAAGGTGATCGACACTTTCACAACCATCAGCGACAAGATCTTGAACCAAGCCAGCATTGCCAACCCTGACAAGATCGAGAAACTAAAGGCGTTCTGGTCTGTAAATTCGGACACGATTGAAATGCTTGGCGCACAAAACAAGATGGCTCTTTTGTCGCAGCATGTAACCCGCATGGCGAACCTGAAAAATGAATGAAGAAGAACTGATACCGTACAAAAAGCTGTATTCAGAGGTGATCAAGTTGGCCATCACTGACATCAGGAAATATCTCCGCCGTACAAAATACCGTGGCGATGAATTGCCAGACCCATACTTTATCAACAACTCTAATGTCCGCGAGGCGATACAGTTCTTGGACAAAGAGAACACTCACTACAAATGGATGTGCGACATCCTTGATATTCGCTACGAGCAACCTATTGAAGCCGCACTTAACTGGAGAAAACCAAATGGCAATTAACACACAAACCACTAGCATCCTTGATAAACAGTTTGTCTATGTACCGTCCGTAAAAACAAACATCATGGAAACTTGGAAAAAAACCGGATGGGTTCCACCGAGCCAGGTGAAGAAATGAACCACGAACGATTCGATCGTCTGATACGCATAATGAATGACAACGCTATCGCCACCGGACATGCAGACGATTGGGACGATCTGCTGGATTCGCTTGAGATCGAGTTGCATGATTTGCGTAACAGACAAGCAGAGCAAGAGACAGAGATAGGCGCGTGGAGAGATCGCTACCTATCTATTGAGGGTTGTTGCTTGTTGGCTAAAGCAGAGTTGCACTATTGCCTCGTCACGCTGGAGACATTTATGAAAACAGGATTCGACCGCACGATGTGTGCAGAAGTTTTGGAGATGTACGGGAGGGGAAGATGAAATACCGTAAGAAACCCGTAGTCGTTGAGGCTACACAATGGTTCAAGAATGGAGACCACCTACAAGTAGAAGATTTTGAAGTGGCCCCGGATGAAGTATGGACTGGGGATTGGGCATGTAAACGCTGTGG
>SXGU01062796.1_pt1 | contig 28162 bp, 18 predicted proteins | sample 3174531 | NCBI WGS metagenome assembly SXGU01 (sample SAMN11356863, study PRJNA531348) | freshwater metagenome | isolation source: freshwater sample F1-140 | place: China: Fuxian Lake, Yuxi | collected 2017-12-25 | reverse complement strand
ACCTGAAGGTCGCTGGTTCAAATCCAGCCCCCGCAACCAATCCAATCATACGTTCGTCGGTCGCATAATCCGGCTCGCCCGCCTGCTCGGCCGGCGCGCGCAATCCGCCGTCGCTGCTGAGGTCCGGCTGCCCGTTGGCGATGTGGAGGATCTGCGCCAGCCGGCCATGCACCAGGAGGTCCACGCCTCGGCCCTCCACCCGCGGGACGGCCGTTATCGTCTCGATGAGGTTCCGAAGGGCGATGCGTGCCTCGCCAGCCTGGAGCGCCGGGGCGTTGAGCGCCTCCGTGAGCTTCTCGATGTTCCGCCGGTAGGCTTCCGCCAGTCCGGGATGGAGCGCGACCGCGGGAGTGACCTCCGCCTCCTCCAGTCTCCGATCAATTTCGGCGCGCTCCGCGAGAGCGGTCGCCAAGCGTACCTTCATCTCGGCGTATGCGCCTACGCCGTCCATCATCATGGTGGTGAGGCGTTCGATACGGCCGGTGACCTTGGCGCGCGCCCGCTCGTTCCTTGCCCGGTCGACGCCAGCCGAAATGCGGGCTGCCTCGCTTGCTTGCCGGTACTCCTCGACGAACGCCTCGACGAGGTCTGGCTGCAGAAGCCTGTGGCGCAGCGCGTCCAGAACGCGGTGCTCGAGCTGCGAGGTGCTGATCGTTCGGCCGTTCGCGCAGGTGCCCGTCGCCCGCGCCGTGCTGCATCCCCAGCGCTCGGCGCCCACGACGGTGAATGTGCCCCCGCACACGCCGCAGCGGATGAGCCCGGAGAGCAGCCGTTTGGAAGGGGTTCGGCGAATGCCGGCAACCCGCTCGGGTGCGTTCTCCGCCGCCGCTACCAGGTTCCAAAGTTCCTCGTCCACGATGCGCAGGTCCGGGACGTCCTGCCGCTTCCACTCCGACTCCGGGTTGGCACGCGACACGCGCTTCCTGGTGATCGGATCGCGAACGAAGCGCTGCCTGTTGAAGACGATCCTGCCGGCATAGAGCTCGTTGTGGAGGATGCCGTTGCGACGCTGGCGGTTGCCGCACAGCGTCGTGATCCGCCAAGGACCACCCGTCGGCCCTGGAACGGCCTCTTGGTTGAGCTGGCGCACGATGAAGGTGGCACTCCTGCCTTCCGCGCGCCATGCGAATATGCGGCGTATGACTTCAGCCTGCTCGGGTACGATGCGGCGACGTCCACGCTCGACCGTCCCTCCGGCGCCAACCTGCACATCGGCCTCGTAGCCGTAGCAGAGGCCGCCTGGGATGCGACCTGCGGCGACGCGCCCGACCTGACCGCGCCGCGTCTTGTCGCCGAGGTTCTTGAGGAAGACCGCGGACATCGTGCCGGTGAAGCCGATCTGCAGTTCGCTGATCGCCCCTTCCGACACCGTGGTTAGGCGGCAACCAGCGAACTCGATCCGTTTCCAGATCGCCGCGACGTCCTCCTGATCTCGACTGATGCGGTCGAGGGCCTCCGCCAGGATCACGTCGAACTCGCCGGCTCGCGCCAGCATGGCGTTCAGGCCCGGACGGTCGCGGGTCGCACCTGACAGCGCGAAATCGGGGAAGACGTCCACGATCGACCATCCTTCCCGGGAGGCCCGCTCCCGGCAGAGGCGCACCTGGTCCTCGATCGACCGTTCGGACTGCCGGTCGGAGCTGTAGCGTGCGTAGATAGCCACCCGGGGCGCGACGTCCGTCATGCGTCGCTCCGCTGCCGTCCGCAGGCGCTCAAGGCGATACGGCCCTCGCTATCGACGCGAAGCCGGCGCGAGGCGATCGAAGATGGCCGTCTTCCGCTCATGCGGCCAGGCTGGTGCGCGTGTCGAGGGTCAAGTCTCCCGCGACGGTAGCGAGATGACGTCTCGCGGCGGCATCGGGTTGCGCGATCGGCGCGGCCTCCCTCGGCTCTCGGCTGCGGCGACCAGATGTCTTCGCGCCCGTGGGGGCGACGTCGCCGACACGCTTGACCGCGGCGCTTGGTGCGGGCGGGTCGCGTGCCTTGTCGGACGCGGAAAGGTCGCTGAACAAGCCGGTCACGAGCCTACCTGTCGAGTTCGCCAGTTCACGGCCGCCGCGCGCCTGATCTTCGGCCAGACGTTCGGGATCGGCGCCCAGGACGCCGTGCGCGTGGTTGGCGATCATCGGTGCAGTCACGTGCTTCTCCTCGTGTCGTCCTTCGCCGCGATGGCGCACGAGCCTCTTTCAGAAGGGACGGGGACCCCCGGTCCGTTCGCCATAGCATCGGCTCGCGCGAGGTCTCGTGCAAGGGCCTTTACGAACTCCACGAGCTCGGGAGGTGTGGCGGCGGTGGGGCTGTGATCTAGCGCGGGGCTGGATGCGGGGCGTCGTCCCCGCAGCGGCGCGGGAAGCTTCGTTCGCCCACGGCGGCTGTGTCTCGGAGGTGTGACTTCGGTCGCCATGCAGTCCTTGTGGGACATGCGCACAGCCGAAACGCAAACGCGGACCACCGTCACTCGCAGCCGGTTCGAGCATCGGAACCTGACGTGCGAAGGCGCGACGTTCCGCGTCGCGGGAGAGGCGTCGATCGGGGTCCGGAGGCCGCGGGTCGCTGCCCGTCCCGGTCTGTGCGTAGCCTTCCATGAGTGGTCGGCGCCTACGACTGTGTCCACGGCAGGCCGATCGCGTACACGTCGGACCCGGTCCCGAGATCGAGGGGAGGTCGTCCGCCTCGCCTTCCGGTCCGCGACGACCCTCGTCGGATCGACGAAGTGGTCAGCGCAACCGCGAACGCGTTCGGCAACCCCGTTCCCGCCATGTGTCGACAAGGATGGGTGCCGCGGCTGCGGCGCACCTTCGCCCAGGTGGTGGCGATTGTCGTCTGCAACCATGCCGTGCTACTGCAAACGCGGACCATCAGAGGACGCCGGCACAGGGAGCATCAGCGTGACGCATGATTTCAGGCTACCGTTCCAGAGACGCAATCTTCCGGAGGGCGTAGGCGCCACCCTACGGGCGGCACGCGAGGGTCTTGGCCGCACGCGCCGGGCTGTCGCGTCGGCGGTGGGGATCGCGCCGCGTACGCTGGCCCGGATCGAGCGTGGTGCCCAGAAGCCGAGCTGGTCGACGCTCGATCGTCTCTGCGACCATCTGGGCGTGAGCGTCGCGGCGCTCGCCACTCGCTGGTTGCGAGACTCGCTCGACTTGCCGACGAACCCCGAGGCGTCGCCGGGCATCGGCCTGCGGGCGCTGCGGCGGCAGCGTGGCATGACGCTGGTCGAGTTGGCTGGTCTCTCGGGGATCAGCGCCGCCACGATTTCGCGCTTCGAACGGGGGCTGACCGCCTCCCGACGCCTAGCCAGTCGTGTCGGCGGACCGGACGTCGATCCCGACGAGCGCGACGTCGTGCTGGATAGCGCGGCCCTGGTCGGCGCGCTCGGGTTCGCCGATGTAGCTGCCTTGCGGTCTGCCTGCCTGAAGGCTTTCAACGATCAGGAAGCCGGGGTGTAGCGCTTCGGCCGCCCGCCTCAGGCAGCGAACCGGTCGCCGTCCAGGAAGACGTGCTGCCGGCTCCCGTCTTCGTGCACCACCACGTGAGCGACCGCCCAGCTGCTGGGCCCTCGGGTGTAGCCAAGATCGAGTTGGCAGACGCCCGCGACGTGCAGGCCGCCGCGTGCGAGCGGGTGATGGAAGTGGCCGAGGACCATGTCGATCCCGAGGCGCTCGAACGCCCCTACCGAGCCGCGGGAGCCGTCAGGGCCGGCGTGGCCGTGCACCCCGCACTCCACCCCGCCGATGGGGAACGTATCGCCGTCCGCCAGGAATCGCACGCGCTCCAGGCCGTCATGGGAGAGTGACCGCAGCGTTTCCGCGAAGAAGGTGTCGGTGCCGCTGCCGCTGCGGATCCGGGCAAGCAGCGCGCGTTCACGGTCGAGCTGGAACTCCGCGTTCAGCGGATCGGAGCGGTGGTCGGACTCGCGCAGCCAGCGGAGAAGGTGATCGTCGTGGTTCGAATGGACGACGGCGGTGATGCCGTCCGCCAGCCGGATCCGTTCGAGGAACGCGGCCGTCGAGGCGAGTTCCGCCCGCACATCGCCGGTACCTCGCACGTGGTGGGCGAACCGCGCTTGCGGGTCGCGGCGTTCGTGGTGACTGCGCGCGCGCATGTCGCAGACGTCGTGGAGCACCTGGGCGCGCGGGCGAAGCCGTGCGACGAGGCCATCCTCCATCCCTTCCTGGCCCCATGTCGCCGTCACCACCGCCGGGTCGCACCGCGGGTGGTGCAGGTCTCCGACGACGAGCCCGGCGACACGCAGGCCGGTCGCGACGCGGCCCGCCGCTACGCGTTCGTCGAGGTCGTGGAATGACCCGTCGCCGGACGCCGAGGTGGAGACCGTGCGCGCGAGCACCCGTCCGTCGGGAAGCATCTCCACGATGAGCGCGCCGAGCCGGGCCGGCGTGTGCCTGGCGGGATCGCCATGGGGCGTCGCCGCGCCGGTGGTCAGCTGGATCCGAGGCGGGAGCCGGCCGATCCTGGGAAGGCTCTCGAGCTGCTGAGAGGCGTGGGGAAAGGCCGCCCAGCGTCCCGACGAGAGGTGCTGCATCCCCTCCAGCGGCATCCGCGACACCATCGGCGGAACGACGTCGGCGCGGAGGTCGAGGCGGTCGGCGAAGTGGATGGGCTCGCGGACGAGGCCGCGCTCGGCGCCGCATCGCGGACCGAGCGCCGCGATGACGAGCTCGGCGCCGTGATGACCGGCGTATGCTTCGAGGTTGCGCATGAAGCCGCCGTGCAGGGTGGCGTCGGCGCGCGCCGACGTCACGACGAAGCGCCTCACTCCGCTGCTTGGCGGCTCGACGTGGCGCCAGCCGTCGAACGCCTCTCCGGTTGCGGGCATTGCAGGCACGGTCATCGCGACCGCGCGGGGGTGGGAGGCGGGCCGCCCGTGGCGCACGTCGCGCGAGATCTGGAAACGGGTCGAGACGTCGCCCTTGAGCATATCCTTGAGCGGCGGCGGGGACAGCCCGGCGTCGCGCAGAAGGTTGCGCTCGTATTGGACCAGCAGCTCCCTGGTCCTGATCTGGGAGAGGTGAAGCTCCCTGGCGGTCTCGGACTCCGAGTGGGTGCGCATGTACGAGCGGAACGCCGCCGCCTGCGCTGCCGTGACGTAGGTGCCGCTGGCGGGCAGCGGCTTGGGTGGAGCGACCGTCGTCCAGCGGGCGCCGGTGGCGCCGTTCGTCCTCGTATTCGGTTTCCGTCCTGCTCGCATTCCCTAGCCTCTTGATGTTCGTAAAAAGGTGTATATATACATCATCAGGATCAGCGCAATGGAATGGGAGGAAGCACGATGGGATACGTGGAACACGGGCTGCTGCTGCGGGAGCATTCCCATCGCGTGGCGAACGACATGACGATCGCCATCGCTGCACTTCGTCATGCCGAACGGCAGGCGGGAGGGGACGTGCTGATCGCCATGGCGATCGGCCGTCTGGAGGCCGCCGCGCGCGTCCAGCGCCTGCTGTGCGAGCAACCGTCCGGGACCGTTGTCGACCTCCTCACCATCCTTAGACGGCTATGCGAGGCGATGCGCCATGCGCACGCGGCGCCGGCCTTGGCCGTCGAGGTGGTCGGCCCGCCGCTGCGAGTCGATGGCGGCGACGCGTGGACCGTCTCGCTGATCGTGCACGAGCTGGTCGGCAACGCGCTCCGGCACGGCGGTCGGGGAGGTGGTCGCGTTCGCGTGGAGGTGCTCGGCGACGCTGGAGGAGGCGCCGTTCTCGCCGTGACCGATCGCGGTGCCGCTCGGGAATGGTCGCGGCCGGGCGGCCAGGGAGCGGGGATCGTCGACGGGCTCGTTGCGCGGTTGGGCGGCGTCGTGTCGCGCTCGTGCCCGCCGTCCGGTGGTCGCGTGCAGGTCGTCCTGCCGTGTTTCACGGCCGATGCGCTGCCGCTGCCCGAGGTGGCGTGATGCACTCGGACGTCGTCGAAATCGCGGTCGGTCCCGCGCTGGTGCGTCCGCATGCGGACGAGGAGCGCGTCCTGCGGCGTCTCCGGCTCGTCGAGGGCCCGACGGGATTGGGCGATCCGGACGCCGGGGACGTGATCGCGGTCGTGGACGTGGAGACGACCGGGTTCGACCCGGAGGAGGACGCGGTGATTGAGTTGGCGATCCGCCGCCTCCGGCACGACGCCGACGGTGTGGTCACGCGCATCGGTCGCCTGTGGTCCTGGCGCGAGGATCCGGGTCGGCCGATCCCGCCGGAGGTCGCCCGCCTCACCGGGCTGACCGACGAGGACGTGCGCAATCGGTCGATCGACACCGCCTTCGCCACCGGCCTGCTCGCCGACGCCCGGTTCATTCTGGCCCACAACGCGGCGTTTGACCTGCGCTTCGTCGAGCGGCGACTCCCCGGTCTACGAGCGCCCGGCTGGGCATGCTCGATGTCGGAAGTGGACTGGCCGGGTCACGGTTTCGACGGACGCAAGCTCGGCCACCTCATCTCCCAGTGCGGGTGGTTCCACGACGCGCACTCGGCGGGTGCCGACGTCGACGCGGTCGTGGCGCTGATGCGGCACGGGTTGCCCGACGGACGCCCGGCCTTGGCGCACCTCCTCGAGTCCGCCAGCGAAGACGTATGGCGGGTGCGTGCCATCGGAGCGCGCATTTCGCTAAAGGATGCACTGAAGCGCCGTGGCTACCGCTGGGACCCGGAGGGGCGGGTCTGGCACCGGACTGTTGCCGACCGCGACCGTGAGGCCGAGCGGGCGTGGCTGGCAGAGCGGATCTACCATCAGGATGTGAACCCGTTCGGCGCCGAAGCAGAGTGGGATCGGTTGGCATGGGGTCGGCGGCATGCGTAACGGCGGACTTTTCGTCGCGGCCGGAAGCGAGCGCGGCGCCCGCCGGCTTTTCACGGCGACCCTCGCCATCCGGGACGCCGACGGCCTCTTCGAGGTCTTCCACGCCTGCCGCGTCCAGACGCCCGGCGAGTTGGTCGACCGGCTGGCCGCGCGGGTGGGTGCGGCGCTCGCCTCGGCCGCGACGGTCCGTGAAGGTCTGGATCCACTCCATCCCATCGTCGCGGCGCTGCTCGGCGCTGGTACCGCGCATACGCTCGCGGCTGAGGGCGACCTGCACGGTGGCGCCCTCCTCGGCGATGGCGACCTTCACGTCATGCAACGGAGGGGCTGAGGTGCAGGGTTCTGATGGAAGTCGGGATGCGATGTCGCCGTTGCAGAGTCGGTTCGGCTTGGCGACGATCCTATCGCACCTCCGGGTATGCGTCGCCGCGCTCGATCGCTCCCGTGGCGGACGTTACCTGATGGTCAGGCGAAACGCGGGCGAGGGGAGGCTGCCTCAACTCTTCCACGGACTCGAACGGGAGATCCACGATCGTCGCGCCGTGATGTTCCGCGAGTGCTTCGGCGCGACGATCCCCCCGGTTTCAACGCTGCTCCTCGAGGGCAGCGGCGGCGACGTCGTCGACATGGACGCGCATCCCGGGGCGATGCGGCCGGCTGGCTCTTGGCGGCGCGGGCGCGGCGGCCTGCGCCGGTCGCTGAACCTTTTTCGCACCGGGCTCCTTACGCGCGACGTCAAGCGCTTCGAAGTTGCGAGCATGCTTACGCGCTTCCAGCGCTGCGTCGCCGTCATGCGCGAGGACGACGATCCGCGTGGAGTGTGCGGCGTGAGCAGCGACGCATCTTCACGCCGTGGGTGCGAGACGGAGGCACCGCCGTGCGCCAGGCAGGGAGGACGGCTTCGCAGGTCCGGCGGGTTGACCGGCCATGGGTAACCTGAGCCAGGATCTCGAGGAGTTCGAGAAGGTAGTCGGCGAGCGCATCCAGGCGGTCGCGATCGGCCGCCGGCGTGCGTCGGACGACTTCGATCACGATCCGGCCGTTGCGCCGATCGGACGAGACGAGGCGCTGGCGATCCTCGACTACGGCTTCGCCGGAGGTCCGGGCTCGGGCGACAGCCCGCACCCTTTCTACGCGTGGACCCAGTCCTGGATCGTCTTTCTGTCCGGCGAGGAGGGCGTGACTCTCGCCTGGATGCCACGGACGCCGCGTCGCTGCGTGCCCGAGCACGGCGGCAGCTGGTGGCTGTGCGGCCCGCATGACTGGCGCAGCCTGACGAAATGAGGGCATGCTGAGGATCGGATCGAAGCGGGACGGCGCGATCGGGCCGCCCCTCCCATCGGATCGAGGCGGGTTCCCCGGCGTGTAGGATCGATCCACTTTGGCGCGCGCCGCCGCCAGCCTCGAGTGCCGGTCCGTCAGCGCGCACCTAGCATGTTCTGCGCGCGCCATAGTTCCTCGGCCCTTCCAGACGGGGTGCGCGCCGTGAGGTTTCCGACCGTCTCGTGCAGCAGCGGGACGATCGCGGGCCAGGCGTCCGCGTATGCGTTGAGCAGGTCGCCGAACGTCCGCTCGCGCTCGGTACCCGCGCAGGCGGAGAGGATTGAGGCGAGCTCCACGAGTTCCGGGGCGGCGGTTTCGGGCGCGACCGGCGCTGGCCCACCAGTGGGACGGTGCTGGTCCAGCCTTCGGCAGGCGAAGGCGATTTGCACGGCGAGGCGGCCCGCCTCGTGCCGGTCGCGCCACGCCAACGGCTGGAGCAGGGTGCGCCAGAGCGCAGGGTCCAGACCGGCGGCGACGAGCCGTGCGGGCCTCGCCGGGTCGGCGATGAGCAGCGACGACAGCCGCGCGGCCTCGTCGTCATCCAGCCCGCCCGCGGAGAATGCCCCGAGTTGCACCCAAGCGTCCGGGATCGACGGGTCTGCCTCTATCGCGTCGAGCGCGCCGCGGACGAGTTGCGTCCTGATCCGCGGCCGGTCCATGCTTGATCCGTCCAGGCCTCCGGGACTGTCGGCGAGGAAGGAGCCCATCGCGTTCGGCCAGGTGTCGCGCCGCAGTAGCAGGCGCGCCTCGGGACCGACGATGCCTGCGAAGCGCGACAGCTGCGCCTCGATGAGGCGGTCGGCCAGCGCGTCGCCCACGATCGGTCTGGGATCTTCGCCGCCGAACGCCGCAGCGAGCCCGTGGTGGAGGAGTGCAGCCTGCGACACCCAGGTGGGCCACGCCACGTCAGGCTCGCCCTCGGGTGCGAGGCGCAGCAGGTCCACCGCCGCCACCGCCGGTTCGTATCCCTCTACGCTGCGCCGGAGGGCTTCGGGATCCAGGCCTGCCGCGAGCGCTACGTCCAGCACGCGGTCGGCATGGCACCAGATGGCGGCGAGCGAATACGCCGGCGGCGCGTCGCGCCAGGTCGGATCGCGGAGCGCCTGCCGGTGCGTCCAGCGCAGGAGGGTGGTGAAGAGCATACCGGATCGTTCGGTTGCGCCGGCCAGTCGTTCGGCGAGTGCCGCGACCTCGTCCGCCGGCCTGCCCACCGCCCGCGCCGCGGCGATGGCATGGACCAGCGCTAACGGGGTACGCGCATGCGTCGCCGCGGTCGCAATTTTGGCGGCATCCGCGGCCGAGCGGAGGACGGGCACCCCGGCTGTCTCCGAGCCCGGCGCGGGGGGCGTCGGAGTCGCGCAAGCGGCGGGCTTCTGCCAGAGCATGCGCGAACGGGGTGGAAGTGTCCGTCAGGCCCATCGACGCGAGCATCGCGCCGAGCGGCGCTGGCGCGAAGACGTCGAGGCGCATCCGCCGGCCCCGACCCAGCGTCGTCCTGGCCTCGTCCAAACGGGCCATGGCGGATGAGTCGCGCGCCTCCCTGAGCACCTTCGCGGTCGCGGCGGCGGTGCGGGCTGATCGGGCCATCTCCATCGTTCGTTCCGCGCTTGCGGCATCCAGCCTCAGGTCGCCGACGATCGCCGCGATGGCGGCATCACGGGCTGCTCCCTGCAGGGTGGACAGAGCGAGGGTGGGATCGGACAGCTCGGCGCGGACTGCGCCGGTCAGGACGACCGTAGCGCCGTCGCGGCGCAGACGGACCGGGCGCGCCGCGCCGCGGTTTCTCGATGCTCGCAGTCGGCCGTGTCCATAGAGGAGCGTCCGGCGGATTTCGCGCCAGAAGGCCTCCGGTTCGAAGTTCGCGCTCCCGATCGTGACGCGCTCGAAAATGCCTCCGAACGGCCTCATCCGCGGATCCCGGAAGACTTCCGCGCGGATCGGGTCGGGCAGCCGCTTCATCCGCCGCGCCAGCAGCGCCTTCAGGATGCGGCGGTCGCGGGGACGGCGCACCTCGTGTGACCGGGACATCTCCACGTAGAAGTCGGCGAGATAGCGGCCCAGCCGCGGCACGTAGGTCGGGTCCACCCCCGCCATGGGTTCGACAGCACGCAACCAGACCCACTGCAGGTACTGCAGGCGCTCCGACCGGCGCTCATCCCTCAATCCGCCGACGTCCACTGCCTGGTCCAGAAGGTGCGCGACCTGGATGATTTCGAAAGCGCCTTGCGCCACCGTCTGGTCCTCGCCGGCGATGACCCGGCCGACGCGGGTGCGCCTCGCGTTCTGCCAAAGCCAGTCGGAACGCGCGACGCGTTCCTCGAAGTCCAGCACTCGATCGACCCATACGTCCTTCAAGCAGTTGGACAGGAGGCGCATGGCCGTCTGCATGGGCACGACCTCGTCGGGTCGCTCGCGGTCAGGCCGTGGCTCGCCGATGGCGAGGTGCCGCTCGTGGAGTGCCGCGGCGGCGATGGCGCGCCGGTGGACGGCAAGCGCCGGCGTCTCGACGAGGTGCTGCCCCTGGCTGCTTGCGGCCGCCAGCGCGCGCGTCACCTCGTCGACGTCCGGAGCCATGAAGAGCGCACCGGCCGCGCGGAGTTCGTCCAGCGCGCGCTCCTGGCGCGCCGCGTCGATCCGTCCTTCGCGCCGCAGCGCGTTCAGGACGTCGGCTACGCCGACCACGGGCATCGATCCGGTCCGGGCGTATCCGGTGACCAGCCGGTCGTCGATCCACGCCATTCCACCCTCCGCTGCGGGAGCTGTGATGACGTCGTGAAGGCAGCGGGTCAGCGGCGTGTCGGTTTGGTCAGCGGCGTCGGGCTCGTCGTCTCTATCGTTGTCCGTTGCCTGTGGGAGGAAGCGATAGGTGCCGGTCTCCAGCCCAGTCGCCAGACGCTGTCTGAGATTGGCGAGGGTCTGGGCCGCTCCGAGCGCGACGGCGGCCGCCTCCCGCGCCGACGTCGCCTGGTCGAGCAGGGCGCCATCGCAGCGCAGCTCGTATCGAGCGGCCAAAGTGCCGAGCGTGTCCGTCGACGCGAGCCGCCGTAGCGCCTCCGTTTCCAGGAGGAGCGGCGATCCGTCGGCCGGAACGGCGCCGTTCGTGGCCGGAGGAAGCCCGTCGAGCGTCGCGGCCGCCTGCTCGGCTGTCAGCGCGTTGCGCGCCGCGAGCGAGGCGATAAGCGCCTGGAGCGTGGCGCTCGGCGCGATCCCGGCGTCTTGGTCGCCATCGTCATCACCTGGGGCGAGACCCCGGATGGAGGCCGCTTCATCGATCCCTGCCGGCAAGATGCCGGCGCCGAGGATGCGCTCGACCAGCGTCGCGTCGGAGCGTGCCCTGCAACCCGTCTCCATGGCCAGCAGCACCATCGGCGTCGACGCAGGCACGGCGATCCCGCCGGCGCCTCCTTCGACGGCGTCGAGCAGGTCAAGCCTCGCCGCGACCAGCAGCGCCGTAACGTCCATGACCGGTCGCCAAGCCGACCAGGGCAGGTCGTACACGACTGCCGCGGGCCGCCCGCCGTGACGGATCGGCCAGGGGCGGGTGGGAGCGCCGTCGTAGCGGTTCGGGCCTAGGTGGAGCAGGGCGAACTCCACCGGGTCCGTCGGGAAGCGCAGATGGACGGGGATCGCGCCATCCAGGTACATGGCATGGACCTCGGCGGCCTGCGCCTGCTGCTGCGCCATGAGGGCCGGAAGCTCGTCGATGGTCAGGATCCGGACGTCCGGAGCTTCGGGGTCGCTGGCCCGTTCGTGGACGCGGCTCATAAGCGCCGCAGCCTCGGCATCGAGGCGGAGCCCCATCGCGTCATGAAGGGCGGCCGCAACGAACCTGTCCTCGATCCCGGTGGCGACCGCACGCTCCAGCAGCCTACGGGCCAACGCCGGCTCTTCTGTCTGAACTGCGCGGGACCACTGCCACGCCCTTCCGCCTTCGAGAATGCCGGCCTCGAGCGCCTCGCGCACGGCGGGGATTGCCGCGCGCACGTTGCCGGTCGAGTACGCGATCTCGGCACGGAAGAGACGGTCGGCGGTCTGTCCGCTGCCGGCGATGCGGTCTGCCTCAAGTAGCGCCGCAGGAATGTTCCCGGTCCGCGATAGCGCCTCGGCGCGCAACCTTCGCATGTCGGGTGGCAGCGCCTCGCCGAAGGCGCCGGCATGTTCGTCGATCGTCGCCAGCGCACCCGCCGGGTCGCCGGCGCGGAGCCTGGCGTGGACAACGAGGCGCACCGCCGTCGACGTCTGGAAGGCGAGTAGCCGCTCCGCCCTGGGAGCCAACAGCTCCAGCCGCCCGGAGCCGGCGATGGCCTCGGCGAACGGTAGCGCCCGCGGATCCGGGCGACAGGGCGCCAGAAGGCCGTCCAGCACGTTGGCGGCCGGCGTCCAGTCTCCGCTGGCCCTGGCGTGGGCGAGCGCGGCGCCTGTGGGATCGTCGGCCTCTTCGAGGGTGGACGCCCCGGGATCAAGCCGCGCGATCCACTCCTCCGCCTCGCTGCGAGCGTCGCCGGTCTGCCGCTCGAGCGAGGCGCGCAGCGTCGCTACGGCCGCGGCTTCGTCGCGCCGGGCGAGAAGCATGCCGAGCACCCGCGCTGTGCCTGCGTCGGTGCCGATCTCGTATCGCTCAGTCAGGACAGCCTCGCTCGGCCCCAAGTCGACGTCGATGCCGCGGTAGATGCACCAGGCGACGACGGTCGGATCGTGTCCGGACGCAGGCAGCAGCGAGGCCGCCTCGTCACGCGCTCGGTCGCGGCGGGCGCGGATGCCGCTGAGGATGGCGAGGCGCCACACCTGGTGATGGATGGCTTCGCGCTCGGCGTCGACGACGAGGTCGATAAGGGCCAGCGCCTCCTCCAGCGCATTCTGGCTTTGCCCGTCCTCGCGCACGAAGGTCGAGTCGAACGCGTTCGGCGCCATGAACCATTCGGGCGGCAGCGCCGGTGAAAGGGCCATCGCGTACCGGACCATCGCACCGAGCTGACGTACCGCGGTCCAGGCGGGCGCAGCCGCTTCGGCGCGCCGAATGTGCTCCAGCGCCTCTTCGCGCCGGTCGGACGCAAGCGCGACGAGGGCCTGCATCCGCATCGTCTCCGGATCGTCAGGATCCGCGGCCACCAGTCGTGTGAGCTCGGATTCGGCGGACGGTGGGTCGCCGGTCATCACGAGGAGCGCTATGCGGAGCTGCAGACCAGCTACCGAGGATACCTCGCCCAAAACCGTCAGAGCGGCTTCCGGACCTGACCGTTCGAGCGCCAGCTGCGCGGCCAGTCGGGGCTCCTCCTGCGCCGCGAGGGCGTCAGCCCTTGTGCTGAGCGCTTCCGCTTCGTCGAGGTCGCCGTCCCGGATCGCCAGCGATGCCGCCAGCCGCAGGACCCGAGCTTGCGCCGCCGAGTCTAGCTGATCCCAGCTGTCCTCCCGGCGCTGCTCGGCTATGAAGGCGCGAACCGCTCCGGTGCGCCCGGACCTGAGATCGGCAAGACCGCGGTCGGCTGCCTCGATCGCCTGTGCGGACAATCGCTGCTGGAGCTCGGCGAGCTGCCGCATGAGCGCGGCGGAGACCAGGGCCGTGGCGGGAGCGGTCGAGAGCGCGGGCTCGGGCAGCGGACCGCAGATGCGATTGGCCCAGAACTCGCCGAGGTATGCGATCGCGATGGCGCGCTGCGGCCGGATCTTGGCCACCAGCGTCGTCGGGCCCCACGCCTCGTACTCGACGCCCAGTTCCGTGAAGCGGGTTCGCTCGGCTGTGACTTGATCCTGGACGGTTCGGCTGGCCACGTTGGCCGCCGTGGTGGCGAGCACGAACCGGCGAACGTCCTGGTGTCGCCACTGCTCCTCCCAGTGCTCGAGGAATTCGTCCGACCAGGCTCTCACCTGGCTGGCCGAGGTCGTCTCGTAGCATTTGCACGACGCGATCTCCACGCCGTCTCCCCTGGTACGCCTGGCGATCACGTCCGCGCCGAAGTCGGCCTGCCCTCTGACGCCATATTCGCTGCTCGTTGCGACGTTCGGCTCCAGCGCGTGAAGATCCGTGACGAGGCGCTGGAAGCGGTATTCCCCCAGCTCATGCAGCCGCGGCGGCATCGTCGGGTCCACGCCCGGAAGGATCGGCTCCGTCGCCATCCCTGCGGGTTACCGAGTGACCGGGCGTAAGGCCAGACGCACCGAACCTGCCAAGGCAAGGGTGGGGCTCCGTGTTGAGAACACACTTGCGAAAACGCCTAGAAAGGTGTATATAAACACCAGTCAGGAAGGTGATGCTATGGCCGTGACGAGAGCCCCCCGGCGCCCGGACGCCAACTTGCGCAGGTTGATGAGCAACCTGCGGCGCGATGCCGCTGCGATGGAAGCGCTACGGACAATCGGGATCGAGGCACCGACCGTCGAGGCCTTTCAGCTGGGGCTTCGGGAGCCATATGTCCGTGCCGACGGTCGGCGTGTCGAGCGCGTGCTGACCTTCCCGGTCTCGACGGAGCGGGGGCGCCGTCGGTTCGCCTGCCTCGACCTGCCGGGGATAACCATCAATCCGGAGCGCCCCTTCGGCTGGAGCGCCGGGCCTCCGGTGCCGATCACATGGGCGGTGGGGCCGTCGACGCTCGTGGTCTGCGGAACTCCGTTTGAGCTCTGGCAACTGGGCCAGGCCGCCGGCAGGTGCGACCTGCCGATCACTCTCGTCGCGAGTTCGCACGGCGATGCCGTACCCTCCGCGTGGGCTCAGCCACGCTCCTGGGCCGCGTGGGAACGCGTCCTGGTGACCGGGAGCGTTCCCGCGACGGTCAGGTCGGCGATCGCTACCGCCGCCGGCCGTCCCGTGGAGCACGCCGCCGCGGTCGAGTGCACGGAAGATGCCGACGTGCCGATCGCGCAGCAGCACGATCAGTGGCTCCTGGCGATGCTTTCGGGCGCCGTGTTCGTCGGGGCGGGTCGCGAGGACGCCGCGACGGCGGACGCCGTCGCCGGCGACTTCTCCGCGACTACGACCACCCTGCACGGCGGCTGGCGGGAAGGACGCATGTACTATCCCGCGCTGGTCGAGCGTCGCACCCGCGACGCCGCCGCCGGTCCGGCGGGAGGAATGCTACACGCCTACCAGACCGTCGTCGTCCGGAGCGACGGCGCGGTGCTCGATGGCGAAGTGTTGCCTGCCCCTCCGGGAACCCCGGGATCGCGGCGCGTTCACGCGCTTACCGACGGCACGCGCATCGATGCGGCGCCGGTCGCTAGCCGCCACGCCTCGTGGTCGCTCGGGTCCATACGTGCCTTCGTCGCCGCGCGATCGGCGGGTGAGGATCCCTGCGGTCGTCCGACGGCCGCGACGCTGTGCGATGTTCACGCGTTCCTGGCCTCGCGGGTGACGTTGCCTGACGCCGACGACCTGTGGCTGGCGGCGGCCTACGCTGCGTTGTCGCACCTGTATCGTGTGTTCGATGCCGTACCGCTCCTTGTGGTCAAGGGGCCCAGGGGATCGGGCAAGTCGGAGCTCGGGCTCGCGATCGCGGCGATCGGCTTCAACGCGGCGGTTATGGGGCAGGGTTCCGCTGCGGCCCTCGTGCGGCTCGCGCGTGACGGTGGCGGACTTGTCGTCCTCGACGACGCCGAAGGACTTGGGTCGGAGGCGTCGGGCACGAGCGAGCTGTCCCAGACGCTGAAGCTCGGCTACAAGTGCCGCACGGCCAAGAAGCCGGTGGCCCTGCCCTCAGGGAGGGTGGTGGCGCTGGACTTCTACGGACCCCGTCTGGTCACGACGACCAAGGGCGTCGAGCCGGTGCTCGGTTCGCGCTGCGTGTTCGTCGCGACGTCATCGTTCGACGGCGCGCGGGCCTTCTGTGACATCAACCAGGACACCTTGCGCGACGAGTTGCACATCGTCGGCATGGTCAAGGCCGCCGAAGTCGAGCGTCGCTACCGCGAGCTGGTTGCCGGTCGGACTGACCGCGAGGGTGAGATCTGGGCGCCGCTCGAAGCCGTGGCCGATGTGCTCGGCTCCCCAATGATGGCGGCTGCGCTCGCGAGGCGCAGGGCGGCGGCGCAGACGAAGTCTCTGTCGCTGCTGGCCTCGGCCGACATCTGAGAAATGCCTGACGTGCGATAGCTCAGAGCTCGGGTTCACGCTGAGCTAGCAGGCTGGGCCAGCAGCGGCGGGGAGGCAGGCGTTCGCGCGCGGCTGCCAAGTTCTGGAAACCTCAGCTGGTGCCTGGGAAGAGCCTGACGCTCCGATGGTCTGACAACGTCCCGCCGTGTCCGCCCCGCCTTCGGCGAACGTCTTTCCGCAGCGATGTCAAACGCGGCCGCACTCGGAACGCTTGTGGCACGCGCGGAACCAAGGGGTCGCAAGCGTCCGCTCGTCGACGCCGCTTTATTCGTCGGCATGCCTCAGCCAGCGGATGGACGCTCGTAATTGGCATCCATGGTGTATATAGTAGGCAAAACCTTAGAGCCTTGTTCTCATTGAACTTTTTACAAACGTCTGCGCTGCAGGCGCCTATCAGTATGTGGAGCTATCACAGTCCGGTAACGGAGGCCTGCGAACGATAAACTTAATATTCGGAATGACTTAATGGTTAGCACCGCGCAATTCCGAAAATGCGGAGAATTCGTTGCGTTACGCGGCAAAAAAGGGGGGCGGATGCCAAGTTGCTCGAAGGTGAGGCAATCGTGCTAGGCGGCAGGCGCGAGCCGATGACAGCGACCGGATGCGCAGCGACGCAGCGTCCGTTGCGGATGCCGAGTTGTTTCGCAGGGTAGGACGCGATCGACGGTCGATGGGACAGCGCCCGACCCGCAGCGGGCCACAGTATCGTCGTTTCGGAAGCTTATGGAGGAGGTGGAGCGTGACGCTGGGGTCGGTCAGGCTGTCGTCTAGATCACCTGGGCCGAACGCGTACGGCCGAGCCGGGCCATTGCCCGGCCCGGCCGTCGGCGCGCACGCTGACCTCGCGGTCAGGCCGTCAGGTGGATCCTTCGCACCGGCGGCGACAGCAGGTGTACGCCCCGCGGGAAGTGCACGGGCTTGTGCCGCCCCCGTTCCGCCGCTGCGGACGCCAGGCGGCCTTGATCCTCGGGCGTGAAGAAGACGTAGACCTGACGCACGGTCGACACCGCATCCTGGATGACGCGCGCGGCCTCCTCCCACGATCCGGTCGTCTTCAGCGCGTCGGTCGCGCCCACGTGCCGCACGGCGTGCGGGCCATGCGGCATAAGTCCGGAGAGTCCGCGCATGCGCAAGGGGCTCTGGGCCATGTGGCGCGCCGTCGCCAGCTTGAACTTGGCCGCGAGCTGCGAAGGCTTGAACTCGCGGCCGCCCTGCTTGATGAAGAAACGTGATTCCGCCGCTTCGCCGTCATGGTCCTCGTCTTCGAAGCTGTCGTTATCCTCATCGTCGTCCAGCGTGAGCGCGGCCCTATCGGCAACGGCGTCGGCGTGATCGTCATCGTCGGTTGGTTCGACGGTCGTCTCGGCCGAGGCATCGTCGATGCCGGTACCCGCCGACGCCCCGCTGACCTTGCCGCGCTTGGGCTTCCGGGAGGGCGCGGGCTTCTGCATCGCGATGTACTGGCGCGAGACGCGCAGGTAGTATTCGAGCATCGCATAGAGTCCGTCCTCGTCCCGGAGCCGAACGTGGAACTGGTCGCCGGATTTAAAGTATTCGCCGCCGCCGTTCTTGAAGCGGTCCTTGTGGATCGTGATCCACCAGCCGTCCTCGAAGCAGCGGAGCTGCCCGTCGCCGTCATGGCCCTTGTAGGTGAGCTGGGCGACGTTCTTGATGCGCAGGAAGGTTTGGAACAGGATCATCACCATGATGCAGTCTTGCAGGTGCCTGTGGCGGTGCCCCGTCTTCATCGGCTGGTTCCTGATCATGCCTTGGATCAGCTTCCGATATAGCGCGGCCGGCGTGTTCGACCCTAGTACCGCCCAGATCGGATCGAACGCCTTCCGCTTCTTCTCCACACGCTCGTCCGGCTGGAGCGTCTTGCCCTTGGGTCCGGCGGTGAGGCGCTCTAGCTTTCTCAGCCACGACTTCACGCCGGAGCAGGTCTCGTGCGCTTTGGCCCAGTCGGGCTTGCTGCCCGCCGGGGGGACCTCGCCGCTGATGGCCGCCTTCTGCCCCATGGGTGTATGAAACCAGGCGACCAGTGCCGCGGAGGCCGTGGCAACCCGCTCCGACTTGCGCAGCGGGCTGTTGGCGTCGGAGGCGTCTGCAAGCTGCGCGAAGTCGTTGATCGACCCCGGTCCGTAGCCGCCCGAACGGTTCTTGATGTGCGCGAGGAAACGGCGCGTCAGCTCCGGTAGCGCGATGGCGCCCATCGTCAGGAACTCGGGCGGCACGCCCATGCCCCCTTGCGGCGCGTAGCCGACGCCCCTGACAATCTCTAGCCTGAGGCCGACAAGGTCCTCGCGTGTCCGTGGATCCACCAGTCTGCTCGGGGTTAGGTCGGGTTCGCGCGTCATGAACCCGAACAGGCGCTCGAACGTCTGCCGCACCATCGTGCGCGTGACTGTCGACACCGCCTTGCCGCGGAAGTCCGATTCCGACTTTCCGAGCAGCTCGAAGACGTCGAAGTCTTTACCCTCGCGTTTTGATTTCGCCGACGCGAGGTCCCAGCGAGCCTCGTATTCCGCCCACTCCGCCTTGAGTGCCTCCGGCCAGTCCTCATGTAGGAAGCGGTACTCGTCCCGCTGCAGGACGCGCAGGCGTCGGCTGTACTCGGTGTCCTGCACCGCATAGTTCGAGGCCACCTCGCGCAGCAGTTCGCGCCGACGGTTTGGCTGCTCGCTCCAGAAGCCATAGGGTAGGTGATGATCGTAGCGACTGGCGTTCCGCAGGTGGCCGCGAGGCTTGCCGAGGCTCCGGAAGTCGGGGTTGAGCAGACCGGCCAGAAAGCCCTTCGGCGCCCCAAGATGATCGTTGAGCCGTCCAAGAGCCTCCTCGTCCTGCCAAGTCGGGATGGTTTCGCCATCGATCCAGCGGGTCATGCGCTTGTCGAGCCCGGAGGTTCTCTCGAACGTGTGACTGGTTTCGCCCTTCGCGCGAAGCAGCAGCGAGAGTGCGTGACCGAAGGACATCCGGACCTCGCCCCAGGCGCCGGCGCCGAACGGCAGGTCGAGTGGGTGGTCGGCCCGTAATATCGCTAGTTCCGCTTGGTAGCGCCGCCACCGGTCCATCTCCTCGCCGGAATGCGGCAGGCGACGGGTGCCGCTGCCGCGCAGCAGCGTGAGGCCGACGGCATCCGCTCCGCCGCGGCCGATCGCGCGCATGTGCCGTTCCAGCGCGCGCACGTCGCGCGCCGCCGCCGCCGCCGGGTTGGTGGAGAGGCCGTCTGTGGCGATTTCGCCGGTCGGTGCCGGCGCTGCGGCTCGGATAGAACCCGGGCCGCTCGACGAAGCGGCGGCGGCCATCGCGGCCTCCGCTTCCTTAGCCGTCCTGCCGCGCCCGTAGCGGCGCAGCTCGGCGTAGGTGATGCCGGAGCGGTCGCCGGGGTGCGGGGCGATGCCGACTGCCACCATCTTCGCGTCGATGAGCGCCCGGGCGGCAGGGCTGCGGCGCAGGAACAGCGCGGGGATCGCCAGGACGTTGGCGATGGCCGGGAGATCGAGCCGGCGGTCGTCGAAGGGGTGGCCGGGCAGGCCCGCATCGAAGATCGGGTCGGACAGCATCGTCTCGATGAGCGCCGTCTTCTCGCGATCCTGCATACGGTAAGCAAGGGGGTCACCTTCGCAGTGGAGGGGATTAAGACCGCGCACCTCGGCTGCGGCCGCACGTATGCGCTTGACGTGGGCCTGGGTGAGGTTTCCCGCCGGGACGTCCATCTCTCCGGCCGCTCCCTCCTTGTCGACAAGGGTGGACAGCGTGGAGAGCCGCGGCGGACCGAACCCGCGTCTTCTGATGAGATCGCAGTAGTCCGCGACCTTGAGATCCATCTCCGTCACCTCTCGTCGCGGAGCGCTTGCGACCCCCTCCGCGAGTCCGACGCGGGCGACTAGCCGCTCGATGGCGGCCGTCACGCGTGGGTCGTCCGCATCCTGCCCGAGGCTCCAGCCGATCGAGGCTTCGAGCGCCTTCCTGCTGACGGCACCGGCATGATTGACGGCGATCTTGCCGGTGCCGGACCCAAGCGTCTCCGCCAGCTCCGCCATCCGGCCGACGATCAGCGCGACGCGGCGCGAGCGTTCCTCCTCGCGTCGCGCCTGTGCGCGCGCGTCCATGAAGCCGGCGGCAATCGCCTGGATCCGCGTGGCGATCTCGGGGAAGCGGGTCGACGTTCCCTTGACAAGGCCAAGCTCGCTCTCGACCTCGCGCAGGCGCACGGCACCCGTAAGCGAGATCGGAGGCGTCCTGAGCCCGGCGTCGACGAGGAGCGCGTAGGTGTCGACGACCGCGTTCGTGACGGCCAGGTGGAGGTCGTTGCCGGCAGGCATCGTTCCGCCCGCCGCCTCCACGAGGCGCCGCTGCCGATCCAGCACGTGTGCCCGGAAGCCGGGGCGGAACATCAGGGCCGGGTTTAGGTCGAGCAGATCGATGATCGCGGGAATGCTCGGTATCCCGCTCGGCAGCGTATCCCAGGTCTGGCCGCGGACCTGCAGCGTGTCGGCCGCGTCATCGACCTTCCGCCGCTCCGGCGTTCGGCCGGCGTCGCGATGCGGCGACCGCGATCGCGGGGCGGCGACGCCATGCTTGCGCGCGAGCCGCTCGACGAACCGCTCTACCGCAGGGTGGTCCAGCGTCTCGGGAGGAACGCCCAGCCGGGTCGCTATGCTCGAGCGGACGGGGCGGCCCTTGTAGCTTGGGATCGTCTCGGTGAGCGCGTTGAGCACGACGTCCCAGGCCTCGAGCCCGTCGAGCGCGGCGGCGACGTCCGCTTCCCGGCGCTCAGGCGCGCCCGGCGGGGCGGAGGCGATCCATGCCTCTGTGTCCGCCGGCTTGAGCGGGGGGCGCAACGCTTCGCCGTCGGCGTCCTCCTCGCCCGCCGGCTCGTCGGTGAACCGGTGGAAGTGCCGGAGCGCGAGGAGCTTGTCCCGGACCTCGTTCCAGACCTGAAAGGCGCTGAGCGGAACCCCCGCCCTGCGCGCGGCCCAGTTCAGCGCCACGCCGCCATTAGGGCCGCGGACCAGCCGCTCGCCGGTGTGAGCGAGCTCGGCGGAGAACCCATCGATGGCCGCCAAGTGGCGCGCCAGCGCCGAGGACGTGGATGGATGGTCGTCCGGATCCGTCGTCGAGGATTCGTTCGGCGCATCGTCGGTGGGGAGAAGGGCGCCTCCGTCGACGCCTGGTGCGGTGTCGTCCGCGGCTTCGGTCGGTTGCCGCCCGGCGACGGATCGGCCTTCATCTACCGGGTCGATGTTCACCGGCCGGGTCTTGAGCCGCAAGTCGTCGACCCGTGCGCCGACGTCGTCGAGCTTGCCAGCCGCATGCGGGCGGCGCTTTCGCCCGCGAGTTCGCCTCGCGGCGTTGCCGCTACCCTCAAGTTGTGGATCTGGACGCGTGTCGACCTTGCTGACCATGGGTGGTATAGCCTTCTGAACACAACGCCGCGCCGGCACCGGCGGGACGTAGATGGGGTTTGAAATACCCATATATGGTAATGTGCGCGCATGGCAAGCCGTGTGCCGCCTTCTGGAGCTGCGCTTGGACGAGGACGCTTGGGAACGGCAGGCGAAGAACCTGATAAGGGCGGAGCTGATGCGGCGCGGGCTCAGTCAGGAGCGTCTGGTCGAACATCTCTCCACGCTGGGAATTGAGGAGACCGTTCCTAATCTGCGGAAGAAGCTGAGCCGCGGCAGGTTCACGGCGGTATTCTTCCTTCAGCTCATGGCGGCGATGCGGGTCGAGTGGCTGCAACTGCCCGGACCGCCGGGGACGCCCAGCGGCGACGAGGCCGCCGGCGAGTTCGGCGGTCAGGCACTCGCGCGGTCGAAGCGCGTCCGGGAAGGTGGTGAGGGTCCACCATAACGGGTTGCGCCCTCGCGGCGGCCCGGCTGAGGCGACGTCCGGGACGGGACCGTCAGCTGCCGACCTCGCCGTCTCGGCGCCGAGCCGGCCTGGGCGATTGCGCTGGTCGCGCGACCCTCGGAAGGGCATGCTTCGCGACGTGCAGATAGAGGTGATTCGGAAGGTCGGCGAGCGCATCAGGGAGCGCAGGATCGCGGCGGGGGTGAGCCAGGCCGAGCTGGCGGAGCGTTCGGACCTCGATCGCCTCTACCTTGGCAGGCTGGAGCGCGGGGCGCAGAATCCGACCCTGCTCGTGATCGCCAGGTTGTCGGTCGAGCTGGATTATCCGCTCGACGAGCTGTTCGCCGGACTCACGGTGTCGGTGAAGGAGGTTCGGGCCGTCCGCCGGCTGTCGCGCGGCCCGGGCCGCCGCGCCGGCGGTATGGCCGCCGACGAGGGCTGAGCCCCTCGCGCCGCGTCTGCGCGCTCGGGCGGCCGATACCGCGCGGTGCACGTCAGGTGGCGAACGCGTCCTGATCCCGAACCAGCGTCTCCTCGATCGGTGACTGACCGATCTCGAGTTCGAGGTAGAGCCACTCCCCCGACTCCTCGACCGCCAGGATCAAGGCGTTGCCGGGGATGAACGGGATGTCGACGACCTCTCCTAGATGTCGGCCCGGAAGGCTCGCGATGATCGTCTCGGGCAGCCTGTTCCTTTCCAGCAGGAGCACCTTGGACTCGAGCCGGAAGATATTCCCGCGCTCGCGATTCTCGATGTACCCCCGCACCACGCCGTCGTCCCAATAGACGCCGCCCATCTGGTCGTATCCGCTGTCGCCGCCGAACGAGAAGTCGACCTGGCGGTCCGACCGCAGCATGTCGAGCGCCGCCGCGCGGCCGAGGCCCGAGATGTCGAGCACCCGCGTTGCCGAGTCGTCGATGAAGCCGGTCGAGCCCGCGACCTTAGCTCGCGCCAGCACGTGGCGACGCCCGACGTGCTTGGCGGCGAGAGCCTTCAGCCGCTCCTCCATGCGGTCGACCCCGCCTCCGTCCGTGAACTCCGTGACGCGCTCGATGCCGAGCGTCAGGTCGTCGCCCAGCATCTCGACGTCCACGGTCATCTTGAACGCTTCTGCGGTCCGGCCCGGCGTTGCTCCGATCGCGACCACGCGCATCTCCGCTATTCCGCCCCTGCCGGCGGCGACCGCGGCTTCCGCCAGTTCGCGGTAGACCCCGCCGAGCTTCTTCAGGATGCGTGTCGACCGGGACAAGCGGGTGGCGCCCTCGAAGAGTTCGGCGGCGACAACGGCGGGATCGCGGTGACCTGTGTTCCGCGCCGGGAGGGGGAAGCGGAACTCGACCCCCGACGCGCCGACCGGCTCCGATCGGATCTGGCCGAAGTAGAAGTGGTCGTCGTCGTCGCGCGCCGCCGCGAACGACAGCGCGCCGAGCTTGCGCCTCTGCGTCTTGGTGAGCGCGGCGGTGGCGATCTCGATCACGCGCTCCACTTCGGCTTTCCGGATCGTCGGATCGATCTTTGGCGGGTCGATGTGGAGGAGCGGGGTCGCGGTGGCCGCGGCCATGTCGTTTGTGATGTACATGTCATTTTCCCTTAAGCTTCTGGAGCCAGCCCTCTCGTTCCCAACGAACGGCATTCGCAGGAGCGGTCACCTTCCGGTGCCGCCCTGCGAGCCTCGTCGGCCACCGCGGACCGCCATATTCACTATGGCCGATCGAACTTTCTGAATGGGCGGCGGCGGACGCCCGCTTGCGGATCAGGCCGCCAATCGCGAGGTGTCCGCGAAGATCGCCGCACCGACGTTGCGGACGAGGTGCATGAAACCCTCGCAGTGGACGTTCCGCAGCGTGTCGGAGGCGAGTAGGTGCCGGAGCCTCGCGTCGGCTCGGCGGGTTCCCGCGTCGAGGTCGCCGGGCACAGGCGCCTGCACGAGCTTCAGCCGGTGCCCGGGCTGAAAGGCGAAGTAGCCGAGATAGTCGTCGCCTCTAGGCACGAGCAGCGCGCGTCCGCCGCACGCGGGGGCCCAGAGGCGGCAGCTCCCATAGCACCACATGTCGCCGTCCTGCTCGCGGAACACGCCGGTGGCGAGCGGTGCCGCCCTCGCGTCGTCGACATCGAACGCGATGTAGATTTGGTCGGTCTTGCTGCGCCGAGCGGCCGCGGCGCACAGGTTCTGGTTCCCGTGGCTCAGCACGAAGCCCGCGGCGATCTGCGGTTCGCCGTTCTGCCGTTCTCGCTGCCGCCTGCCGGTGAACATCAGCGAAAAGGCGACGACGTGACGCATCATGTTCGCGGCGGCGGCCGGGTCGGACGCGGAAAGCCGCTGCAGTTCGTGGCGCGCGGTGCGCATCTCTTGGGTCTCGTTCACGACTTTTTAACTCCTTCGGTGCGATGCGAAGCAGGCGGGGCGGGCCCGTCCCCGCTTTTCCCCTCCTCCCTGCTTCACACCCAGGAGCTTCCGGTGATCACTGGGGCGTGGTCGCCCCAGCTTCTGACCGGCCGGTGCCGAGTCCATCCCTGACCCGTGTCGTTCGAAGGTGGTCAGGAACAGGTGGCGGCCGCGAACGTCGCCGCGGCGGCAGCTGCTCGCCGCGATGCCGTCCGCCCCGCGCTCGCGATCCACTCCATCGTCGCTCCTTCCAACAGGTATTGCGGTGTTCGGAGCGATCTGACGCTCTTTCGCCCCGCGGCGCGGCGGTTCCGCATTCGACGCCTCCCACGATTGCACGGGCATGGTGCGCCGATGACCATCGCTCCCGGTTGCTGAAGGCACTTGTAGCTCAGCGGGCCCCCGGTCCCTCCGCATCGCGCCTACCGTGGCACGCTCCTAGCAACGGAAGGTTGTACTGGTGGTCGTCGCTTCCGTAACGAGGCCCGTCGTTGGTCCGGCGCAAACCTGGACGGCGCCTCGGCGGCCGTTGCGATCGCGAGTGTTATCGCGATCGTTATCGTGGGAGGAGGCGCCGACTGGAGCCGATGCCGCCCTTTTCAGGCGACACGGGTCGCGCCTCGCAGCTGCTCCAGCCCTTACCCTGCGTCCTTCTCGGCCGCGTCCGAAGCGGACGGCCAGATCACTGGGGCTCCCGCCTCCGTCAGGTATGGCTCGAAGAGACTGCTGATCTGGCGAGCTCCCCAGGACAGCTGTTCACGGGTGAATTCCGTCACGCCGCCTCGATTGACGAGGTAGTCGATCCAGTAGGCGGACACGATCCAGATGTTGGTTGCGAGAAAGTCGAGCTGAGCGGATCCAATGCTGATCAGACCCTCCTGCCGCATGCGTTCCAGGACGATCCTGGTCTGACTTTCCGCCCTCAAGGCCGTCGACCGTACCTCGAAAGGCTCGAGATCCTCCGCGGACCTCAGGGAACGTTGTTCGGCCGCAATACCTCCGCAGGCGCGCTCAGCATCACCACCAAGCGCCCCGATCTCAACGACTATGAAGGCTTCGCCAACGTGAGTGTCGGCAACTTCGACTTCGTCGGGGTGCAGGCGGGCTTCAACGCACCGGTGGTGAAGGATCAGCTCGGGATCCGCCTGTTGGGCGCCTACCGCAAGCGCGACGGCTTCGTGAAGAGCACGACGAGCGGGCCCGAGAGCCAGAACCGAGATCGCTTCATCCTTCGTGGTCAGGCGCTTTGGGAGCCGACCGCGGACCTCAGCCTGCGTCTCATCGGCGACTACGCTGAAACCGACGAGAACTGCTGCACAGCCGTGATCATCCGAGAGACGGAACTGCGCGACCTGGGCGCATTCGCGGCGTACGGTCTGCCGGCGAATGGCGGCGTCATCGACTCCGGCCAGAACGCTGTCCGCCGTAGGCGCTCGAGCGATCTCGGCTTCACGAACAACAGCAAGCAATGGGGCGCGTCGGGCGAGCTCAAGTACGATCTCGGTGATGCCAAGATCACTTACATCGGGTCTTACCGGAAGTTCGAGACGCAGAACGCCCAATTCGACTACGTCGGACTGAATATCTATCAACTGGGGCCGGGGCCATTCGCGCCCAATCTGCCGTTCGGCGGCGTCGATACCGAGTTGATGTCGCACGAACTGCGTTTTCAGGGTACCGCCTTCGACGACCGGCTGGATTGGCTCGTCGGCGCCTACTACTCGAACGAGAAGATCAGCGAGATCCAGGCGATCGCTCTCGGGCCGGACTATCAGGCCTATGCGTCGACGCACTTGTTCAACGCGGTCGGTAACAGCTTCGCGCCGCTCGGCCCCAATCCGCTCTTCGCGCTTACGCGACTGGCGCAGACGACGGGTACGACCTCGATCCCGGGTGTGGGCACGGTGCCGAACTTCGCGCTTCCCAACAACGTGGGCGTAGACGCCAACGGAAGTTTCGCGGTCAACAATTTCACTCAGGACGCGGAAAGCTTCTCGGTCTTCACGCACAACGTGATCAAGGTGACCGACAACATCAGTCTCACCGTCGGAGCGCGCTACGTCGACGAGAAGAAGGACGGCGCTTTCAATCAGCTCTCGGCCAGCTCGCCGGCGTGTGCCGCCACCGCGAACGGCTTCAACAACATAATCAACAACCTGACCACGGTTCTCGGCCTTCCGGCGGCTTCGGCGCAGGCGCTGGCTGGAGGCGCCGTCGCTTTGAACTGCTTCTCGTTCACCACCCAGGCGAACCTTCCCGCCTCCGCCGTTCTACCCCTGCCGCGGGAATTCGATCTGCGGTTCAAGGACGATGAACTGACATACACGGCGCAGCTCGCTTACAACAACAATGCCGGTTTCCTGGCGTACGTCAGCCACTCTCATGGCTTCAAGTCCGGCGGCTTCAACCTCGATCCTGCAGCCTCGGCGGGCGGGCTTGATCCTCGTTTCGACTCCGAGAAGGTCGACTCCTACGAAATCGGGATCAAGAGCTCACTTCTCAACAACAAGGCGACCGCGAATCTTGCCGTGTTCCACATGGACATGGCCGACTTCCAGGTACTTGAGTTCAACGGCATCCAGTTCCAGACCTTCAACGTCGCGGCGGCGAAATCGACCGGTGCGGAATTCGAATTTCTGGGTCGGTTCGATCCCAACATGACGTTGAACTTCTCGGTGGCTTACACCGACGCCCGCTACCCCGAGGACTGCGCCAGCGGCCTGAGCGGTGGCGCCTTCGCAACGATCCGGACCCTCTGCGGTCAGCAACTGACCAACGCTCCGAAGTGGAGTGGTGTCGCCGGACTGACGTACGATGGGCCGCTGGACAGTTCGGGATGGGGCCTGCTCGCAAACGCAAACCTCTACTATTCGGGCAAGCGCCGCACCGGCACGACGCCGACGGAGGTCGCCGCGCCGTTCGAGCCGTTGCCCTTCGATTATCAGGAAGACTACTTCAAGGTGAACGCGCGGCTGGGATTGTCGACGCCGGACCAACGCTTCACGTTCGAGGTCTGGGGTGTGAACCTGACCAACGAGATCACGCGCGGGATCACGGCCAACGCGCCGCTTCGCGGTGGGCCTGGACAGCGGTAGCGAATTGCGTTTCTCGAGGAGCCCCGCACCTACGGCTTGACCGTCAGGGCCAAGTTCTAGGTCTCGCTCTCCGCGCCTGCGCGTCTCGAAGGAGAGGTGCGGCGCACACGGGTTGTTCAGCGAATACCGGCGCACCACGGGTGCGTCGGTCACCCCCGATGTGCCGCCGGACCTTTGGTGGGCCCAAGCCGCGCCGAGGACGGGGCCGGGAGGATGCCGCTCGGTACGATAGGGCCAAGTCGCTCCGCACGAGTGCGGGTGAACGGCGCCGATCCGTCCTGCGCAGCATCTCGCGATGATCCGGTTCGCTCGTGATGCGGCTGATCGATCGTCGTCGGCGGCCCGGCTGGAGATCGAGCGCGAGGGCGCGCAGTCGCAGGAGGCGTGCCTCGGATGGTCAGGACGAGGCGCGGCCTCGCGCAATGGCTTTCGCGACGCGGCTGATGATCGGTCTTGCGGACCGGTCATCCGCCTCGGCTGTGGATCGGCGTGGAAAAGGGACCCCGGTAGCGGGGTGATCGGCGTCGAAAAAGGACCCCTCATCCCGGTGGTCTAGGCTGCTCGCTTGGCGGTGTGTCAGGCGGCGAGATCGGGATGCTGGTATTGGAGACGGT
>SXGU01462363.1_pt1 | contig 28180 bp, 26 predicted proteins | sample 3174531 | NCBI WGS metagenome assembly SXGU01 (sample SAMN11356863, study PRJNA531348) | freshwater metagenome | isolation source: freshwater sample F1-140 | place: China: Fuxian Lake, Yuxi | collected 2017-12-25 | reverse complement strand
GGCACCGCGATCATTTTGATCACCCACGACCTTGGTGTGGTTGCCGAAATGGTAGAGCGGGTTGCGGTTATGTACGCGGGCTACATTGTGGAGCAAGCCAGTGTTAAACCATTGTTCGCCGATCCTTTGCACCCTTACACGCAAGGCCTCATTGGTTCGATCCCTATCCTGGGTAACCTCAAAGACCGATTGGAAGTGATCCCTGGGTCGGTGCCCAATCTGGTGAATTTGCCCCCTGGTTGCAGGTTTGCAGCACGATGCAATGCCCGTACCAAGTACAGCCTCAACATTTGTACCGAAAAAGAACCGGCGCTGTTTGAAAAAGAAGCTGGCCATTTTGTCCGCTGTTGGTTGTATGCCGATGCCGAGGGCCATAACGCCCCACTGAAATAACGGAGAATATTGATGGAACAAAACCAAGCAAAAGAATTGATCCAGGTCAAGAACCTGAAGAAATATTTTCCGGTAAAAGAGGGTTTGCTCCAGCGTGTGAAAGACTATGTAAAAGCGGTTGATGACGTTAGTTTTTTCGTACGTGAAGGTGAGACACTGGGGATGGTGGGCGAATCTGGTTGCGGCAAGACCACGGTTGGCCGTACCATGTTGCGGCTAATTGAGCCGACCTCGGGATCGGTGATGATCGATGGCAAGGATGTGCTGAAATTACAAGGCGCGGAAATGAAAGAAATGCGCCGCAATATGCAGATCATCTTTCAAGACCCCTACGCTTCGCTGGATCCGCGCATGCCGATCGGTGAATCGGTGATGGAGGGCTTGCAGATCCATAACATTGGCACAGCCAAAGAACGCTACGGGATCATGCTTGATACCCTCAAAAAAGTAGGCTTGGAGGATTACCATGCCAAGCGTTACCCGCACGAATTTTCGGGTGGCCAGCGCCAACGCATTGGTATTGCCCGCGCGCTGGCTCTACGGCCAAAATTCATCGTCTGCGACGAGCCTGTTTCTGCCTTGGATGTGTCCATCCAATCGCAGGTACTTAATATCCTCAAGGATCTCCAAAACGAATTTGGTCTTACCTACCTGTTCATTGCCCACAACCTCAGTGTTGTGGAGCATATATCCAACCGTGTTGCGGTGATGTACCTGGGAAAAATGGTGGAACTGGCTGGCCGAGATGAATTGTTTGCCAAGCCTTTGCATCCTTACACCCGCGCCTTGATGTCGGCTATTCCGATCCCAGACCCGACTCTCAAGCGAGAACGGATCATCCTCAAGGGCGATGTGCCCAGCCCGCTCAATCCACCATCTGGTTGCCGTTTTCACCCCCGCTGCCCTATCGCGACATCCATTTGTTCGCAACAAATGCCTGAGTTCCGCGAAGTCTACCCTGACCATTGGGTAGCATGTTGGGAAGCAAAATAACTGTTCCATAAAATTGCCCATGCCTATCATTGGATAAGGCATGGGCAGAGAAAATGTGATAAAATCCTACTCGCTGAAATTGGGGCGTGGTGCAATGGCAGCACATCAGCCTTTGGAGCTGAGTATCTAGGTTCGAATCCTGGCGCCCCAGCAGAAAACCCTTTCAAAGGGTTTTTTTATTTAACTTTATAATTGAAGGACGAAAGACAACCAAAAAGAGGTCCATTCCATGAAGATACATTCAATAATTCTTGCGGCAGGGCAAGGCACCAGGATGAGATCTGCGACGCCGAAGATCCTGCACAAAGTATGCGGCGTGCCAATGATCCAATACGCCATCGATGCCGTGAAGACGCACTGTTCCACTACTCCAGTAGTGGTGGTGGGCCATGGTGCCGAAAAGGTTGTTGAGGTGCTTGGGGATTCTGTAAGAACCACAGCGCAAGAGCAACAATTGGGCACCGCCCATGCTGTGTTGCAAGCCAAACCGATCTTGGAGCCAGAAACTGGATTCGTATTGGTGACGTATGGAGATATGCCGCTCCTTTCATCCGAACCATTGGCCCTGTTAATAGAGGCGCAAAGGCAAAACAAAGGCCCGTTCTCTATTCTGACGGTAATGCACGATAATCCGAGGGGATTCGGCAGGATTGTTCGCTCGGCCGATGGAAATGTACTGAGGATCGTAGAGGAAGCCCAGGCATCTCCTGAAGAATTAAAGATCCAAGAATTGAATGTTGGGGCATATTGCTTTGACAACCATTGGTTATGGACAAATTTGGAAAAGATCCAGGTATCGCCCAAGGGCGAGTATTACCTGACGGATGTCGTTGAACTTGCGGTTCAGCAAGGCTTGCCTGTACGGGCTGTGGTTATGTCTAATTTCAACGAAACAATTGGGGTAAATAACCGGGTTCACCTTTCGGAGGCGGAATCGTGGATGCGGGAAAAGATCAACCGCAGCCACCAGCTACAAGGTGTTACCTTGGTCGATCCTTCATCAACCTACATCGACGCGAAAGTAATGATCGGGCGGGACACAATAATAATGCCAAATACTTTCCTGCGCGGTCAAACAATCATTGGTGAAGGTTGCCAAATTGGGCCGGGATGTGTAATGACCGATACCAAGGTTGGCAATCACTGTGAGATCATTTACGCGGTCACCGATGGTGCTACAGTTGAAGACCATGTTGAGATCGGCCCGTTTGCCCGATTGCGAAAAGGCGCTTATTTGTCTTCTCACGTCCATATGGGCAATTTTGGCGAGGTAAAAGACACCTTCCTGGGCGAAGGTGTAAAAATGGGTCATTTTTCCTACATTGGCAACGCTGAGATCGGCTCGGAAACCAACATCGGTGCGGGAACGATCACCTGCAATTACGACGGAAAAAGAAAGCATAAAACCAAGGTCGGCAAGGATGTTTTTATTGGCTCTGATACCATGTTGGTAGCGCCGGTGACACTGGGAGATGGCGCGCGTACAGGGGCAGGCGCGGTAGTTACGCGTGATGTGGAAGAAAATTCTTTGGTGGTAGGGGTACCAGCAAAGCCAATTAGAAAATCGGTGAAGGAATAATTGATGACGATCACAGAAAAAGATATCCAACAAGTTGTGGGGTTGGCGATTGAGGCAAGAAAAAAAGCTTATGCGCCTTACTCTAATTACAAGGTTGGCGCCGCTCTGCGCACCAAAGATGGCAGAATGTACCAAGGGATAAATATTGAAAATGCCGCATATCCCAGCACCATTTGCGCAGAAAGGACGGCAATTTTTTCGGCGATCACCCAGGGCGAGCGTGAGTTTGACCTGATCGCGGTGGTCACCCAAAACGGTGGTTTTCCTTGTGGGGGTTGCAGGCAAGTGATGGCAGAGTTTGCGTTGGATATGTTGGTTGTAATTGCGGATGAGGATGGAAAGATCCACGAAAAATTGACCGTCTCTCAATTATTACCCGGCGCTTTTACCCCACAGTTTCTTTCCAAGTGATGATCGCCCAATGCAGCAAATTTATCTCGCGTTAGGTACAAATTTGGGTGACCGGGAGTCTAATTTGGCAAAAGCCATCGAACAGCTCTCAATCCATTGCCCGGTGGTAGCAATATCTTCGATCTTTGAAACTGAACCCTGGGGATATCTGGACCAGGGCAAATTCCTAAATATGGTTGTGGGCTGCGAAACAAGCTTGTCCCCGCTCGGCTTGTTAGATTTCGTCAAAAATTTGGAGGGAGAATTGGGGCGAACCCCTAATTTCCGCAATGGGCCACGGCTGATCGACATTGATATCCTGTTTTATGGTGATCAGGTGATAGACGAACCAGGGTTGGCAATTCCCCACCCGCGTTTGCATGAACGCGCTTTTGTTTTAGTGCCATTGGCAGAAATTGCACCAACCTTGCTCCATCCTGTTACAGGTTTTACCATTGAAAAGCATCTAAAGGATGTGCCCGAGGAAGGAATAATGTTGTATAAAAAGAACACAGGTTTCACCGTTCAAATGGAGAAAAAATGACCAGTGATTTAAAGCCATTGAATTGGCAAAGAAAAGAGAATATCGGCTATACCGTCGCAAGGCGTTCAGATGGTGGAATGAATCTCACTTTTACTGACCTTTCGGAGGAAACAGTAAAGGATTGGCGGGAATTTTCTTTTGAACACCTGATGGACTCAGACCGCTTGACCCGCAACTTGTACGACTTGAGAGAGGTTGCGAACATCCCTTCGAATGTGATCAAATTGGCGATCGAGGTCAATAGCGATCCATCTACGCGCAACCTTAGGGTGGCTGTGCTGGTTGCCACAGAAGAAGTGAAAAATGCGATCTTGGATGTTTCGGCCGGATCGGTAGCCAGCGGGGCGGTGATCAAGGTTTTTACCAGCCTGGTAGATGCTGAAAACTGGTTGCAACGCTCGGTTGAGCAGATCATATAAAGGCGGATTTTGTGCCCGATTCACCTGTCTTTGACTGGAATTCGCGTACCTATGTGATGGGTATCCTCAACATTACCCCGGACAGTTTTTCGGGCGATGGTGTTTTACGCGCAGCGGACGCAGGTGAGGATTCCTTGGTATATTCCGCATTGCGCCAAGCGGAACAATTCCTTGCGGATGGCGCGGATGTGTTGGATATTGGCGGTGAATCGACCAGGCCAGGAGCCCAAACAGTAGGCGCTGATGAAGAGATCAGCCGGGTAATTCCGGTAGTAAAAGCGATCTCAAAAGAGTTCCCAAAGGCCATCGTATCGGTGGATACCTATAAAGCAGCTGTGGCAGAACAAGCGTTAGCCAATGGCGCGGGCATGATGAATGATGTTTGGGGATTAAAAGTGGATCCACGGATGGCGAGTGTCGTGGCCCGCCATCATGCCTGGGTGATCCTGATGCATAATCGCAGCAAGCCGGAAAACGCGATCATCGTTCAGGGTTTGGGTGGCCGATACGTGGGCACGGATTATGTTGACTTATTGACGGATGTTGGCGATGAATTACAGGAAAGCGTAGATATCGCCATCGCGGCCGGGGTAGACAGGAAAAAGATCATCATAGACCCCGGCATTGGCTTTGGTAAAACAGTGGAACAAAACCTTGCCTTGGTCAATCAGCTTGCATATTTTAAAAAAATGGGTTTTCCGATCTTGTTGGCACCTTCAAGAAAATCCTTCATTGGGTACACTCTCAATTTGCCACCCGAAGATCGGCTGGAAGGCACAGCCGCTGCCATTGCTTTTGGTATTGACCGAGGAGCGAATATGGTGCGGGTGCACGATGTAAAGGCGATGGTGAGGGTTGCCAGGATGTCTGACGCGCTGAAATTGGCGCGAGCCTAAGGAGATCGAATGACCGCACCAAAGCGCCAAATATACTTATTATCCCCCAAAAAATATTCCCCTGAGACCATCGCGGTTGCTTTTGCCAAGACATCCCGTTCCCCGGAGACATTTCAGGTAATCGCGGATGAATTGACTGAAGATAGTACGGCCCAATTCCATGAAAAATGGGTGGTGGGATACGGCCATTCTTCGGTTGCCGAGCATGCTGTTTTACATTTGGCCTTCGAAAATGCCTCCCGATTGGCAATGGAGGCGATAGAATCCAACCGACTTGCCAGTTATACAGAAAAATCTACCCGGTACCAAAAATGGGATCGTGACCAATATTACTGCCCGCCAGAGATCGAGGAAGGCGGTTTCAAGGAACGATACAACCAGATCTGCGGTTATTTGTTCGACACTTATTTGGCGATGTTAGAGCCGGTTAAGAGTGAGGTCTCAAAAAAGTACCCGCCAAATTCGGGCGAGAGCGATGAGCTTTACGACCGGCGGATCAGATCGAAGTATGTTGACGCATGCCGATTTGTTCTGCCAGCAGCATCGATGGCGAATGCAGGGATGACAGTGAATGCGCGGGAATTGGAAAGCGCGATCCGCAAATGGCTTGGCAGCCCACTGCAAGAGGTCCGTGAGATAGGGGAAGAGATCAAATTGGTTGCCTCTCAGGAGGTGCCGACCCTGGTAAAGTATGCCGACCCGCAACCCGCAATGCAGAACATCACATCAGAGCTGACATTATTAGCCAGCCATGTAGATGCGGGCGATGAAAAAATGGAGCCATGCACCCTGGTTGCCAGCGATGGAACAGGTGAAGACCGTATTTTGGCGGCATGCCTGTATCGGTTTGGCGAAATGAGCTATGCTGAAGCGTTGCGGACAATTAAAGATTCCACCCTGCCGACCAAAATCGCCGATACCTTATTTGCCGGACTAAGTAAATTTGATGCACCCCTTCGGGAATTGGAACATTCGTACATAACGTTTGACCTGGTAATGGACCAAGGTGCCTATGCAGAGTTTAAACGTCACAGGATGATGACACAGACAACGCAAAGGCTTGGTTGCAATCTGGGCTATGCGGTTCCCTTGTTATTGGTCAATGCCGGCGTAGAAGATGAATATAAAACAGCGATGGACACCGTTCAGTTGTTTTGGAACGAATTGGCGCAATGGAACCCGGATGTAGCCCAATATGTGGTACCGAATGGCTATAACAGAAGGGTGTTATCTACTTTTAATTTGCGCGAAGCATTCGCGTTTTGCCAACTTCGGTCCGCTCCCAATGCCCATTTTTCAATCCGCAGAATTGCCCAAATGATGGCAGTTGAGATCAAGCGTGTATACCCCACCCTCTCAAAATATCTCCGACTAACGGATGAGCCGTGGCAAAAGGTAGAGCTTGAAAATTTTGCCGGAACCCGCTAAAGGCCGAAGGTTGAATCTTCGAAACGACTAAGCAACCCCAAATCCACTCTGGCGGTCATATCGAGCGTTAATGGGGTCACCGAAACCTTCTGTTTTGCCAACAAGGTATACACATCGGTATCTTCCGCTTCGATGGAAAGATCCATCGCAAGTTGATAGCCGATCCGTTTTGGTTCGCTCCAATTGGTTCTTTCTGGCTTGGTTGGTATGTAGTAGCGTTGGCGCGATAAACGCGTCCATTCCCATTCAGTGGTTTGGGTTGCGGTGGCCGGCACATCCACTTTGATCAGGTCAATGCCAATGGGCAATTGGTGGTTTAAAAGAATACTGGCAAACTTGGCGGTAAAGTGGGCGGCGATCGAAAAATCCACATCCAGCGAGTAGGAAAGATGATGGGCGGGGTCGGTTGCCAGTGATACGGCAAGGGAGGGGATGCCAAGTGAAGCAGATTCCATCGCGGCACCGACCGTTCCCGAAATGGTGATGCCAGTTGCGACATTTTCACCGTAATTGATCCCGGATACGACCAGGTCAGGAGTTGTCCCAAGGATCTCCAGAATGCCATGTTGGACAGATTGGGCGGGTGTACCGCCGATGGCATAAACTTTCCAATCTTGGCCATTCACAGAGATCGTCTCCTCGGTGATGACCCCATCAGAGGTAGAGGGAAGACTGCGCCCGGTACCACTGGCTTGTTCTTTGGGTGCGGCAACTGTAACGAAGCCTAACCGGGAAAGTGCTTGGGCGGCAGCCCATAGGCCTGGGCTGCGGATGCCATCGTCGTTGGTAAGCAAAATATTGGGTTTGTTATTGGATTTCATACCTGGGATTTTAAACCAAAAAGAGCAGAATTTTCCTGCTCTTTTTGAGTGCCTTCGGAGGGACTCGAACCCCCGGCCTATTGCTCCGCAAGCAAGCGCTCTAATCCACTGAGCTACGAAGGCAGTTGAGAATGGACATTCTACCGCTTAAAAACAGGATGGTCAAGGTTTGGGCGTGTTTGGCGGCAGGTTGGTACAGAGTTGAGGCCGGATCACACAACGAAAACCACGGTTGATGCCGGGGGAATCCGGATCATGGCTGAACCGGTTGTAGGAACTGATTTGGTTTTGGTCATCCAGGTAAGAACCTCCACGCAGAGACCGGCGGTCTCCACTGGGGGATCCCTGTGGATTTTGGGCCGGAGACCGCTTGTAATAGGTTGGGTTGTATCGGTCCTTGACCCATTCACGTGCGTTACCAGCCATGTTCGCAACCTCAAACGGGCTTGCCCCGTCGGGGTATGTAAAGGAGCTGACCAACAAAGCGACAGAATTGCCATAATTTGCCTTTTGGCTGTCTGGGGCAGCATTTCCCCATGGCCAACGGTAATTGTTGGGTCCACGGGCTGCCATTTCCCATTCTGCCTCGGTAGGAAGGTCACCCCCCGACCATGCGCAATAATCCGCCGCCTGCTTCCATGTTATGTACACTACAGGATATGTTGAAAAAAGGACATTTCCAAAATATGGATTAACCTTGGCCGGATCATCACATTTTTTATCACGAACGCATTGCGAGTACATCCAATTTGTAACTTCAAAGGTGTATATGTAGTAACTATCAAGGTTGACCAGATGCGAGGGGCTATTGGGTGTATTTCCGACATCATCCGCCCCCATGGAAAAATGGCCGGCAGGTATTAAGGATAGAGGCATTTGGTCTTTTGGGTTCTTTTTCCCGCTTGGTTGCCAATTCATATATGCCATCGAAGTTACGAAGGATTTCGTTATACCTTTCGCTACTGAGGAAAAGGACTTTGCTTGCAATTCACTCGCAAAAAAAGGTTTTACAGTGACATAACCTACCAACGCCAATACGGCAAACAAACCTGCAACCAGGATTTTGCCTACATTAACCTTTATCCAATAGTTAATTGCCACTGAAAATTTATCCCTACGATTAATTATAATGGCATGGCCTTGCAATCACCAGAAAAGTTTCTGTAATAAAACGGGGTAAAATAGGAATGTTAATTTGTTTCCTTGAGGAGTGAAGTATGTCTAAAAAGCAACGCAGTGTTTCTACCAAGGTTTCTCCCACTTTTGCCAACATTCAAAAAGGGGTTCCCGCCACTTCCGAATTCAACCCTGATTACAGTCATACGATGAAAGAGTTGAAGAAGATCGTGATTCTGGCGGCAAGTTTTTTTGTGATCCTGATCGCTCTCTCATTCGTGATCAAGTAAGGCTTTGCAAAAGCGGTCGATCAGTGGTTCAAGCCAATTGGTCGACCTTTTTTGTTTAAACCATGAACAAGCAAACACCGCCTACTATCCAGGTCATTCTGGCCGCTTCTGCCTATGGCGGAAGTTCAGTTGGCCGTTACAATGGCAAAGCTGTCTTTGTGCCGTTCACCATCCCCGGCGAGGTGGTTAAGGTATCTATTGTAGAAGAAAAGAAGAACTTTGCCTTGGCCCGCCTTGTTGAAGTGGTCAAGCCTTCCCCGTTACGGGTGGAGCCGCCATGCCCATATCACTCGGTATGCGGCGGATGCCATTACCAACATCTCCCCTACCAGGAGCAACTTAACCTCAAGCGTACCATCTTTGGTGAGCAGCTAAAAAAGATCGCCAAAATAACCGACCTTCCGCCGATAGAGGTGGTTCCATCGCCTTCCCAACTGGGTTACCGAAACAATGTGCAGTTTCACTTGAACAGCCAAGGAAAGCCTTGTTTTGTTCCAGCTGAAACAGGGGTACCATTGTTGGCAGTTGAAGATTGCCTGTTGATGGGCAACGCTTCAAAAGAATTGTTGCCATACCTCAGCTTTGAATCTGAATCGGGGATAGACAGGGTGATCTTGAGGGAAGCGGAAGGCTCTTCGATGCTTATTTTGGAATCGGACGAGCTGGATGTACCCGCCCTGCAGATTGAAGCGGATATGTCTGTGGTACATATAACCGAACAAGATACAGTAGTGCTGGCGGGGGAAGATTACTTGGTGCATCAAGTCGCTGGTCAAAAATTCAAGGTGTCTGCTGCGTCGTTCTTTCAGGTAAATACACAGGCCACTGCCATCATGGTTGAAAAAGTGTTGGATACGATCAATTGGGATGCTGAGATGGTGGTCATGGACTTGTATTGCGGAGTTGGGTTATTTTCTAAATTCCTTGCTCCACGGGTGGGCAAGATCATCGCGCTCGAGGTTTCCTCTTCTTCATGTGCCGATTTTGTGGACAACCTGGATGAGTTTGATAATGTAGAGCTCTACGAAGGGCTGGCGGAAGAGATCGTGCCGAATATAAGAAGCAAGGTGGATGTTGTCGTGGCAGATCCACCCAGGGCCGGGCTGGATTCTCGGGTTACCGATGCCCTGGCAAAACTAATGCCAACTTGGCTGGTTTATGTGTCGTGCGATCCTACGACCTTTGCGCGCGATGTTGCGCGACTTGCCGGACATGGCTACGAACTGGCTTCATCTACCATATTGGATATGTTCCCGCACACGTACCATATTGAAAGCATCAATCTGTTTAAGCGCGTCTAAGCTTATTGCTCTGATGTAGCTGTTTGGCGAAAGAGCGTATTTTTTTCAGTAGCGGGGTTGATCCTGTACCTTTTGCCATTTCTGTGAAGCAGGTCAATGTAGGAACCTTGGCGTGCGTGGGCTTGCCGGCATAAAACAGAATGTTCGTGATAGTTGTCAAAAATGGTTTGGTAATAGGCAAAAAGTTGGTCATAGGTTCGCACAAACTGGCTGCGAAACTTGGGGTCAACCTGCTCCAAATGGCCAGAGAGCCAGCATAGATTGGAAAACTCCCACTCCACTGCCAAGCCCAAAAACGTGTAATCAGACCGTACATAAGGGAAAAAAGGGAAACTCCTGCAACTTATGGACCTGAAACCACGAATGCACGCCGCAGGGCCCTGGCAGATATGCGGAGACAATCCCACAGGAATATCCTCGGAAACTTTCTCGGTGGTTGATGGCAGCCAAAGTTTGGTAAGTGGTTCTAATTGTGTGTATTCAGTGTCGTAGAGTATCGGGACGGCAAATTGGGGATCACAACAAAACGGTTTGTTGTTCGGATTTTGGCTGCGGCATTTTTCTCCGCAATCTATTTTGCTTGATGGCAAAGAAAAGCCGTTGTATACCTGTAATATATGTTGTAACGGTTCTCGAATGGCCGAGGAAAATTTGTGTTTGTTTGTTTTCAAGCGATTCTCGTTTTTTGGAGGAATAATATGAATATTCTAACTTGGTATGGGCACGCCACCCTCGGTTTGGAAACATTTGGCCATAAGTTGGTTATAGACCCATTTTTTACCAATAACCCTGCTTCGCCGATCAACGCAGCGGATGTGGTTGCTGATTTCTTGCTGGTAACCCACGGGCATTCGGACCACATCGGTGATACGGTAGAGATCGCCAGACGGACAGGGGCAAAGGTAATATCAAATTTTGAGATCGAGAATTTCTTTAACCGGCAGGGCGTAGAAAACACCCATTCGCAACACATCGGAGGTGGTTTCTTGCACCCTTTTGGCCACCTCAAGCTAACAATGGCATTGCACGGTTCGATGATCGAAGTGGACAATTCAGACGGTGGAAACCCGGTAGGGTTTTTGCTTACGACCAAAGACAATAAACGGATCTACTTTGCGGGTGATACCGGTTTGTTCGGCGATATGCGCCTGATCGGAGAAGAAGGGATCGATATCGCTATCTTGCCGATCGGTGATAATTACACCATGGGGCCAGTTGACGCTATTCGGGCAGTGAAATTACTGCAACCCAAAGTTGCCATTCCTATTCATTACAGTACCTGGGATGTGATCCGCCAGGATGCGGACGCATGGTCTCGCCAGGTTGAGCAACAAACCAACACCAAAGCAGTAGTTTTAAAGCCCGGCCAAAGTTACACCCTTTAAGGGTTTGCGGCAAGCACGGCTGGCCAAAGTAGTACAGCAAGGGAACAAGGTATAATTTCTTCTTCAAACTGATCTTGACCAAAGGTGAACAAAATGTCAGATAAACACACATTCCAATCCATCATCCTAAAACTGCAACAATACTGGGCCGAGAAAGGGTGCGTTATTTGGCAACCTTATTACACTCAGGTAGGGGCAGGAACCATGAACCCGGCTACCTTTCTAAAAGTGCTTGGGCCGGATGCCTGGAATGTGGCTTACGTAGAACCATCAGTACGGCCTGATGATGGCCGTTATGGCGAAAACCCCAATCGATTGCAGATGCACTACCAATTTCAGGTCATCCTCAAGCCAGACCCAGGCAACCCGCAAGAGTTATATCTTGAAAGCCTGAGGGCGATCGGAATCGATCCTCGAAAGCACGATATCCGATTTGTGGAAGATAACTGGGAACAGCCAGCCATTTCGGCATGGGGCTTGGGGTGGGAAGTATGGCTGGATGGGCAAGAGATCACACAGTTCACTTACTTTCAGCAGGTCGGCGGCATCGCATTAGATCCTGTGGCCGTTGAGATCACCTACGGGTTGGATCGGATCTTGATCGCCTTGAACGACGCCCCATCGATTTGGAATGAACCGTGGTCTGAGGACCTTATGTACGGGGAGATAAGGCGGCACGAGGAGTTTGAGCACAGCAAATATTATTACGAAATTGCCGACGTGGAACGTGCACGCCAAATGTATGAGTTGTTTGCGGCGGAGTGTTTGTCTTGCTTGGAACAGGGATTGGTGCTGCCTGCCCACGATTACGTACTAAAATGTTCGCACACATTCAATATCATGGATGCGCGCGGCGCGGTGGGTGTTACCGAGCGCCAAGCCTATTTTAGGCGCATGCGAGACATGGCCAAACGGGTTGCCGAAGCGTATTTGGAACAGCAAAAATCCAACCCCAAACCAGTCCCTGCCAAGACAACCACCCAGAACGCGTCCGCCTTTTTTGGCAACAGTTCCTCCGAAACCGATACGTTATTGGTAGAAGTTGGGGTAGAAGAGCTGCCTGCAGCCGATGTTGACACAACCTATGCGCAATTGGAAGAGAAGGTCCATGCTTGGTTGGATGAATTATCCATCCAACATGGCGAGATCAAAATTTTTGCCACCCCCCGCCGGTTTGGTTTTATTGCCAGCCAGGTTGCTGCCATGCAACCAAATAAAGAAGAGGTGGTGAAAGGCCCCCCCGCAGACCGAGCGTTTGGGCCGGACGGATCACCCACGCCTGCGGCGATCGGTTTTGCCACCAAAAATGGAATATCAGCATCCGATTTAAAAGTCGAAGAGATAGATAACGGTAAATATGTGGTCGCCAGGGTATTCAAGGCTGGTCGTAAAACTGGCCAGGTAGTTGCCGAACAAATCCCAAGTTGGATCAACGCGATCAAGTTTGAACGTTCTATGAAATGGAACAACAGCGGTGTCTCCTTCTCGCGGCCGATCAGATGGATAACGGCTCTGCTTGGTTCGGATTTGGTCCCATGCCAATATGCCGGAGTGAACAGCGCCAAAACCAGCCGCGGCTTGCGCCCTTACGACTCGCCGCTGATCGAGATTCCGTCCGCAGACGGGTACATATCTGCGCTTGCATCTGCCGGTATATTGTTGGACAGGGCAGAGCGATCCGCGGAAATTGAAAGGATGGTAACCAGCGCCGCAAATGCGCTTGGCGGGCAAGCATATATAGACCCTGGTTTGCTTCAAGAAGTGACAAACCTGGTCGAAAAACCCACCGTGATCGTAGGAAAATTCAACCCCGAATACCTGGCATTGCCACGCGATGTGCTGGTGTCTACCATGAAGAAGCATCAGCGATACTTTCCGGTGGAAGATATCTCCAACCCCAAAGACAGTTCTGGTAATTACCAGTTACTTGCTTTCTTTATTGCCATCCGCAATGGAGATGACCAGCATATCGAGGTCGTAGCGCACGGGAACGAGCACGTATTGGGTGCCCGCTTTGCTGATGCCAATTTCTTTGTCCGCGAAGATGTTAAAAAACCATTGGCAGATTTCCGTGATGAACTGCGGTCGCTGATTTTCCAAACCAAACTTGGTTCCATGTTAGAAAAATCTGACCGCATTTATCAATTGGCCCCGCAGATCGGGGAGATGCTTGGTTACGACGTAAACCTTAACCAAGTGGTCCAACGTGCGGCTTACCTCTCAAAGGCCGACCTAACCACGCAAATGGTCACCGAAATGACCAGCTTGCAAGGCATTATCGGCAGGGAATATGCCTTGCGCAGCGGCGAACCTCAGGAAGTGGCGGTGGCCATCGGTGAACAATACCAACTGGTACCAAAGACCAAAGCAGGGGTGGCCATTGCCCTGGCAGACAGGGTAGATACTCTGGTTGGCCTGTTCAGCGCGGGGGTGATCCCAAGCGGAGCCAAAGACCCGTTCGGCTTGCGTCGGGCGGCGATAGGCATCGTCCAACCGTTGTTGGAACATGGCTTGCCCTTTAACCTGCGCGATGTGGTAGCCCGTGCCGCGAAATTGCAACCGGTAAGCACTGGAGCAGAGGTAAATGATCAGGTATTGGCCTTCCTTGCAGGCCGATTGAAAGTGGTACTCAGTGATATGGGCTATCGCTATGATGTGGTGGACGCGGTCTTGGAAGTGAATTACAGCGACCCATACAAATCTTTGGCCATGGTACGCCAGCTTGGCGAGTGGGTGGGAAAACCGGAGTGGAGTGGCGTTCTGGACGCATACGCGCGCTGTGTCCGCATCATCAGGTCCGCTGGCCATATCGAGGGGATGCTTGATACAGCGGCGCTACAAGAACCTGCGGAATTAAAATTATTGGCCAAATTCCAGGGATTTGCCGGCAAAACATACACAACCGTCGATGGGCTACTTAATGACCTTCAAGATATTAGCCCAGCCATCAGCGAGTTTTTTGACAAAGTGTTGGTCATGTCCGATGACCCGAATATCAGGATCAATCGATTGCGGATGCTGAAAGGCATTGCGGGGCTGGCGACAGGCGTTGCCGACCTCTCGAAGTTGGAAGGGTTTTAAATAGCAAAACCGGCGCAAACGATGCGCCGGTTTTTTTTTCGGTCAAGGCTGCATCCGAAAAAGGCATCTATAATTTTTAATATGTCATCAATTGATGAAGTAAAAACCCGAATGGGTATCGTAGAGTTGGCGGAAAGCGCTGGAGTAAAACTGCGCCGAAGCGGAAAAACCTATACCGGTTTTTGCCCCTTTCACTCCAATACCAAAACCCCTGCTTTTGTTATATGGCCAGAATCTGGTACTTGGCGGTGCTTTGGCGAATGTGGTGAAGGCGGGGATATTTTTAAGTTTGTGATGAAAAAAGAGGGCGTGGAATTCAAGGATGCTTTGAAGATTCTTGCTGAGCGGACCGGGGTAACCTTGGCCGAGTACCAACCACAGGCACCAGAGCAAAAAGAAGAATACCAGCGGCTTCGCAATCTATTGGAAGAGGCGGCAACTTTTTACCGGCATCATTTGGTTTCTACCGAAGGTGGCAGTGTGGCTTTGGCTTACCTGATGGAAAAAAGGAAAATCACCCGTGATACGATAGACCGGTTTAGTTTGGGCTTCGCTCCCAATGGCTGGGACTCGACATTGACGCACTTTAAAACGAAAGGGTATTCAGAATCGGACCTGCTTGATGTAGGCCTGATCACGGAGCGGGAATCCGGCGGATACTACGATAAATTCCGTAATCGGGTCATGATACCCATCAGAACAGAAGATGGAAAAATGGCGGGATTCGGCGCCCGAATATTGGACCCTAACGATATTCCCAAATTTATGAACTCCCCCCAAACGGTCCTGTTCGATAAAAGTTCGATCCTTTTTGGCTTGGACCAAGCCAAAAAACCAATTCGGTCAGCAGACCAGGCGGTTATTGTGGAAGGATATTTGGATGTGATCGCGCTGCATCAGGCCGGGTTTTCAAACGCAGTGAGCCCCATGGGAACAGCCATAACCGAAACACAAATTCGCATGCTTAAGAAATTTTCCCGCAAGATCATCCTGGCGTTGGACCCGGATTCCGCGGGGCAAAAGGCGGTTATGAGGGGGTTGGAGTCCGCGCGGTCATCGATGGATAGCGAGGATGAGGTTCGCTTTGACGCCCACGGTTTGCTGCGCCACGAGCACCGTCTTAGCGCGGATTTGCGAGTGGCCAGCATGCCCGATGGTTTGGACCCGGATGAAGTTGTCGAAAAAAACCCTGATTTGTGGCGCCAATTGGTTGCCAGCGCAAAGCCCGTAGTGGAGTATGTGCTGGATACCCTGATCGCCCAGCAAGATGTAAACGACCCTAAAAATAAAAGCGCGATCGTTACAAGGATGATACCGTTGATCGAGGACCTGCCAGATCCGATCCAACGGGACGCTTACCGTCAAATGGTTGCCCGCAAGGTAAAGGTGGATGAACGTTCCTTGCTTGCCATAAAGGTGCATGAAAAACCATCCCTTCCACGCTGGAAAGAAAAACCTGTCGCTCAAAATTCAGGCCAAAATAAGCCATCCACCCTTATAGTTAATGGAAATGAGAATGTCGAGATCACAATCTTGGCGATCTTGCTTCAAAATCCTGGCTTGTTACCCAAGCTGGACCGAAAACTCAGCGAATCCAACCTGCAGAGCCTGGGATGGCAGGATTTTAACAGCACCGAAATGCACATTATTTTGTCGTTATTACAAAGATCGCTTGAACAAGATCAATTGGAACTATCAAAATTCGTAGAAGTAAATGTTCCTGATGAAGTGCGGCCAATGTACCAAAGGATCGTTGGCCAAAGGCAGGCCAACAGTTTGGAAGATCGATTATTGGATGAACTGCTGCGGTCGATTTTCGCGATCCGAAAGGATCGGATAAAAAAAGAACTGGAGCAGATCAGCTACCTGATGAAGGACCCCGACAATGCCACACCGGCAAAATTATCTGATCTTTCTGGGGTTATGCAGGCTCATAGTATGCAACTAAAGAACCTGGATGATGCCCGAAAAAAAATGACAGAGTACAGGCAAAAGTAGAACTATGAAAAAACAAGTGAACATCGATACCGATCGACCTGACATGGATAATCCTTCCCCCGGTTTTGATGGTGGTTTGGAGATCGATGATATCGAGATACTTCCCGAAGACATAGCCGAAGCCGAGGTAGAGCCTGAAGAGCCAGTTATTGCGCCAAAATACGCAACTGGTGATGAGCTATCCGAAGATCCGGTAAAGTTGTACCTGCGCGAGATCGGCCAAGTCAAGCTGCTCGATTCGGACGCAGAATTTCGCATTTCTACGATCATTGAAGCTTGGCGATTATTTTCAAGCATGGCCATCCGCGCAGAACGAACCGGAGACGCTTCTCAGGCAGCGATCTACGGCCTGTTGGTAGAAGAGTTGATGATCAATTATCGCCGGTTTGAAGAAGATGCCCATCGTGTCCACGCGGAATTGCCAGACATGGTCACTGTACTCACATCGGCACAGGTGCTGCGGGGCGGCTGGAATTTGGATACGCCTTCTTATCTGAGAGCCTATCTCGATAACGGACAATGGGGCCACGACCTGTTGTGGAACAGTTATGCCGCGAACACATTCAACCTGTTTGTTTGTTTGTTCTTATTGCCAAAATCGATCGCGACGCCCTTGTTCGAGATCATGAGGAACAACGGACATATCTTTCCCACTGAGGATTTCTTCTACGAGCAAGTTCCCGCGGAATCTGACCTTAGGTACGAAACTTCGATCCTGGATATTCGATACGAGGAGGCGAATGAGGCGATCATTCGCGCAAATTTGCGCTTGGTCGTGAGTGTGGCAAAGCGCTATCTTGGTCGCGGCATCTCATTTCTGGACCTCATCCAGGAGGGCAACCTTGGGTTATTGCGTGCGGTAAACAAATTCGATCCTCGCCGCGGGTTCAAATTTAGCACTTACGCAACCTGGTGGATCCGCCAATCGATTAACCGCTCCATTGCAGAACAAGCCCGTACCATCCGCATCCCTGTCCACCTTTTTGAGTCGATCACGCGCATCCTCAAAATTCAACGCCAGCTCGTTCAACAGTATGGCCGGGAACCCAATAACAATGAGCTTGCATTGGAGGCTGGTTTCCTTTCTCAGGAAGATGTGGATGCCATCGTTGCTTCTCGCTTGAATGGCTCGGAATTAGAGCCGGAATTGCAAAAAAGATGGGAAGCCGCAACCGCAAAGGTGTACCGCATCCTGCGCTCCGCAGAGGAGCCCGTTTCCTTGGAGGGACCGGTTGGCGATGAGGATTCATCGCAGTTGGGAGACTTCATTCAGGATGATGAGGCAACCGAACCCATGGATGCCGCTGCCCGCGAAATGTTGCGCGAACAGGTTCACCATGTGCTAACCGCACTAAACGAACGGGAACGGCAGGTGTTGGAGCTGCGTTTTGGCTTGATAGATGGCAAGGACCATACCCTCGAAGAGGTAAGCCGTTACTTTAATGTTACCCGTGAGCGTATCCGGCAGATCGAAGCCAAGGCCTTGCGCAAATTGCGCAATCCTACGAAAAGCAAACAGTTAAAGGATTTCCTGGGCGATTAATGTTGCCGGTGCTTTTGCAGGCAGAGTTGCCTGCATGCTCCAGGGACCTGTCCAGGTAACCTGTACAGCACGGATCTGGCCACGTAAGTTTTCATCCGACTCTACAAAAACCAGCTTGTTGGTAGGCGTTCTGCCACGCCAACGACCTTTTACCTTTTCTTCGAACAACACTTCTACCGTTTGCCCAAGCAGTTTGGCGTTGATCTCGGCAACGATCCTTTCTTGCTGGTCTTCCAAAATACGGAATCGTTCCCTTTTGTCTTCATCAGATACATCGTCTTCCATCTTGCGGTCGGCAACCGTACCGATGCGGGTAGAATAGCGGGCAAGGTGGGCAACATCCAGCCGCAGGTCTTCCAACACCTGATATGTCTGCATGAATTGTTCGTGTGTTTCACCAGGGAACCCAACGATAATGTCGGTAGCGATCGAGCAATGTGGGATTTTTTCCCGTATCTTGGCGACGATGTCGCGGTAATTTTGTTGTGTATACCCGCGGCGCATGTTCTCCAAAACCTTATCATCTCCGGCCTGGATCGGCAATTCGATGTGCGGCATAACTTTGGGTGTATTTGCGATCGCGTCTATCAACTCCTCACCAAAATAATTGGGATGGGAAGTCAAGAATCTGACCCGTTGTATACCCGGAACCTCTGCAGTCAATTTCAGCAACTGGGCTAAATTGGGCCCATCGACAATGTCTTTGCCATACCTGTCGACGATCTGCCCGAGCAATGTGATCTCCACCACTCCCTGGGAAGCCAATGAGCGAACCTCGCTGATGATGTCTCCAACAGGGCGCGAGCGTTCGATGCCTCGCTTGTACGGAATGATGCAATACGTGCAGGCATGCGAACAACCATAAACAATCGGAATGTAAGCCGAAACCAGTTTTCCTTGTTCAGAGACCGGCAAAACCAGCTCTTCATCCATGGCCAAAAAGCGCCGGGTGGTCTCGGCATCCTCAAAAGAGCGAACCTCACCCTGGGTAAGGTGGCTGATCAGCGGGCCAGGATCAGATGGAGGGGAGAAAACATCTACGAATGGAAAAGCCTTTTTTAGCCGATCGTGTCCTTTAACGCCAACAAGGCAACCCATCAGATTGATGATCAGATTGGGATTTTTTTGTTTTAATGGCCGCAAGGAGGTTAGCCGGCCAGTAGCCTTGTCTTCTGCAGATTGTCGAACCACGCAGGTGTTCATCACGATCACATCGGCAAGTTCAACATTCTCGGTTTGGGAGTACCCCAAGTGTTCCAAGGCGGACCCGACCCGCTGGGAATCGGCCACATTCATTTGGCAGCCTTCTGTCCAAATATGATAATTCATGCAATTTCCTTCGATTGTAAATTGGACTGAATTATACCAAATTGAAAAATATCCTTTGGGTGATTGCGATTGTTTGACGCTCCGATAGGTTAGTGATAAAATCCCTATTCGCAAGCCGGGCGCGTAGCTCAATGGCAGAGCAGCGGCCTTTTAAGCCGTTTGTTGAGAGTTCGAGCCTCTCCGCGCTCACATAAAAAAAGCCGCAATTTGCGGCTTTTTTTATTATTTTTTCACGTGTGCGTTGGGGGTGTCAGCACCTGTTGGGCAAATGTTGAGCAAGGGACACGCCAGGCAATTGGGCTTTCTGGCGTGGCATACTTCCCGCCCCAACCTTATCAGGTTGAGGTGGGCGCTGTAATAAACGGCAGGGTCAAACAGGCCCTCCAAGTGGGGGTGGGCATCTTCAACATTCATTTTTTCAGGGCGCAAGCCAAGCCTGCCACTGACCCGATAGATATGGGTATCCACCGGAAAGGCCGGTATCCCAAGCGAAAAACAGAGCACAATAGCGGCGGTTTTTGGGCCGACCCCCTTAAACCGGGTCAACCATTTCCTGGCCTCTTCAGCCCCCATGGTTTTTAAAAAGTCCAAATCCAAAGCGCCAGTTTCAGCCTGAATTTGTTCCAAAACCTGTTGGATACGCGGTCCTTTTTGGTTTGCAAGGCCAGCCAAACGAATGCAATCGATCACGTCTTCACGCGGTGCGGTACGAACGGCATCCCAATTCGGGAATTTTTCGACCAAGGCAAAAAACGCCTTGTCTCGATTCAGGTCATTGGTATTTTGAGATAGTATCGTAGATACCAATTCGTCGATGGCCGGTAACGGATTGCGCCAAAGCGGTTCGCCGTAGGCAGACATCAAACAGTTGGCGACCTGGGCCGCGAAGCCGCGGGTTGGACCAACCGGGAGTGAGTTCATTTGAGTTTTACCTGCCTGGACGGCCGGCCAACCCCTACTTTAATCTTGCGGAAATTTACCAATTCCACCTCTGGCCCAAATCGCGACATTGCTTCAAGTTGCTTTTGGTCCAAAGCACCCAGGCCGCGCAAGATCGCCAGCGCCAGCGCGCTACGGGCCCGGTCATCGTTATCACCATCGCTGATCTTGATGGCGATGCCAATTCCAGGGCTGTTCGCACCCAGGGCGCCTGGCATGATCCCTACCGATTGGTAACCCTCTGCACCGCCCTTTGAGACGATCATACCGTTGCCTGCTTGCATCAGTAAAGTGTCAAATCGATTTGGCCCCCCGACCATATCCGGAAAATGCATCATGGCGGAAGTGATGGTAACACACGCTTTTTGGCGTTCCACGGACAGGTCAAAGGGGTCACACAAGCGGGCGTACCCCAGCGCCGCGTTGTATAAAGGTATGGCAAAATTGGGAGCAGAACAACCATCGATGCCGATTTCCACTTGGTCTGGCTCAATTGCGCACATTTCACTGAATGCTTCTAAGATGCTGGTCTGGATTGGGTGTTGAATGTTGATGTAGTCGGCGGTTGGAAGCCCCCGCAAACGGGCATGCGCCAACATTCCTGTGTGTTTTCCAGAGCAATTGTGGTGGTACGCACAGGGTTTTTCGTGCGCCAATTTCAGTGCATCGCTCGAAGCCTCATCCATGGGTGCGTGGAACCCACACATCAGGTCTTCTACCCCAACGCCGACCTTCATTTGAATCGATTTTACAGTGTTGACGTGGTCTTCTGTGCCGGAATGGCTGGCGCACAAAATGCCGACCTCTTTTTCGGATAGCCCAAAATGACGGTGGCCATCCCGTTCAATAAACGGCAATGCCTGAAATGGTTTTGCGCTGGAACGGAGAAACGTGACCAGACCTGCGTCTCCCAAAGAGTGCAGCAATTGGCCGTGGCTGTCTACAACGGCGGCAGCCCCAAAATGGGTTGATTCCACAATGCTGCCACGGGTTAGTTCATATACAGGTTGAAATTTGCTGGCCATTTGGTCTCCTCATTAGTGGGGTTGGTTGCTTCGCAGGTGTTTTACCAAATATTGCTTAAGGCCGTAAAGCAAACGAAGTTCATACTGTTTTTTATGTTTGGCAGGAAAACTGTACAGGTCTACCACAGTTTGGGTGAGTTTTTCGGCAAGGTCATTGGCATTATTCCTGGTTCCACCTTTGGAAATTTCGGCAAGGATCAAATTGATAACATTGGCGGTCTGTTCAACATCCGATACTGAGATTTGCCCGCCACGTCCAGATATGATCTTATAGTCGGAATAATTGGCCAACAGATGATCGATCGATGCCAGCCATTCGCTGAAATTGGCGGTAGAAAAATAAGGTGGTTGGTTCTTGGTCGCCAAATCTCCAATAAACACGACTTTCTCATTGGGAACAATTACCCAACTGGCCCCTGGGCATGGACCTTCGTGATTCTGGATGAGCACCGCGGTATCGTTCCATTGAACGGCCATATTGCCAGTAAATGTGATCTCTGGTGGAGACCATCTGACGGTCCCAATCCCCGGGATTGATTCCCAATCTGCTCCGGTTTCTTCTACCTGAGTCTTCACAGAAGATGGCCGGGAACGGAAAGCTTCGGCAACTTTTTCATGCGCAATGATCGGACAGTCCATTGCCCGTGCACCCAGCGTTCGGTCGAAATGGCTATCGAGGTTGATCAGGATCCTGTCGACCCCGCTGCTTAGGTTCATCAGTGATGCCCGCCAAGCGCGGCCATCATCTATCGATGGGGGTGCGTCGATTTGGATCAGCCCATGGGGTAGCGCGATCACCCCCAAGGTCACTCCTGGCATGTGTTCTTCAATATGGATCTTGTCTGAAACCAATTTCATATTCAACCTCCAAAGGTAAACGTGGTGGTAAGTATAATGGTCTTAGCGGATTGGTTCCGTAAAAACATTCCATTCGTATAGATTAGGTACAAACAAGCCATGACAATAAACACTGCCAGAATTAAGGCGATCTGTTTTGATATTGATGGAACACTAAATGATACCGATGGCCAGTATGTAGACCGCTTGCTTCCTTGGTTTTCTCCCTTTGCGTTTTTGTTTGCTGGCCGAGATGCCCAAAAGGCGGCAAGGCGGTTTGTGATGTGGTTGGAAGCCCCGGGGAATTACATGCTGGGTGTTCCCGACATCCTGGGCATCGATCATCTCCTTGCAGGCATGATTGAGCGGGTTAACCGCTTCAGTAAAAAGAAAATGAGGGTATTTCAGCCTATCGAGGGTGTGATTGAAATGGTTGCCAGACTGGCAGACCAATACCCTCTGGCGGTTGTGAGCGCCAGAAGTGAAGAAACCACCCGCGAATTCCTTGCCCATACCGGGCTGGATAAATACATCTCGGTAACGGTGGGCGCCCTTACGGTTGAGCATACCAAACCATTCCCGGACCCGATCGTATACGCAGCAAGCAAAATGGGTGTTTCTGCCGAACAATGCCTGATGGTTGGAGATACGGTTGTAGATATTAGAGCCGGAAGGGCTGCCGGCGCGCAAACGTTGGGTGTATTGTGTGGCTTTGGCGAGAGATGGGAGTTGGAAAAAGCGAACGCGGATGCCATCTTGGAGACGACATCCGCGCTGGAAGGCCTGTTGAAAAAAGAATAGCTTAGTAAATACCCCAAAGGTGTAACCACCGGTTTTGTCCACCCAAGGTGCTTATGCCAATAACCACCAAGAACAAAGAGATTACGATAGCGGCAAGCATTAATTTTGGGTAAAGATCCGGCTTGCGTTTTTTATAAATGGCTGGGAGATGTCCAATAATGATCGCAAGCACCATAAAGCCCATATGCATGTGCCTGCCACCGTCAGACATGTCCGGGAGCATGAACGCGGCGCCGCCGAGGATGAGCTGAAGATCCATGAACCCGGTATAGAGTGCTGAAAAAAGCTTGGATCTTTTTGACGCTTCCACCTTTGCAAGGATATCTTTGGCCAGGTTAAAAACAGCCAAGAGCGCAATGAGGATGATGATCCATCGATTGATCGAGTGCAAGGTAAGTAAAAATCCCATGAGGTTCTCCTGTTATTTATCAAGAATTTTGGTGGATCCGAACAATTGTGAAACTGGTTTTAATTCTAACCCTGAAAGGGTATGGTGGCCGGTTTGGTAAACCTGAATACGATACTCTGTATCCGAATCCATTTTCAAGTTCAATTTGTGGCGCAATTCTCCCACGCTGATATACCCCCAAACGGTCATGGATCTTTCCATTCCCCGAAAGTTGAACCACTGCCTGTGTCGGATTGAGAAAAGCTTAGCCCCGTTGAACGTCACGATCAGGGCGGGTGGGCTGGTTTCGGTACAGTGAACCACACGAAGTTGGGTAAATACGGTGGATGAGTGCCGAACCCGAACGGTTTCAGTAAAGCGTAATTCTTCTTTTACCAATTCCAGTTTGTGGTTCAAACCTTCCACAATAACGGTCGCCGGCCTGTTCGAGACCAATTCAAAGCCAAGGTTGCCGCCATTGCGGGGCAATGGAGTGGCCAAGTCGCTAAATTGCCAGGTAGCCCATTTGGAACCGCGGTCATCCAGTTGTGGGTTTGCTTGGCTGGTGGTGGAACAAAAGATAGCCAAAGCGTCGCTATTACATCGGTCTGCCATTGGATGGGCTACCGGAAGGGAGAAAACCGGGTCCATTTGGCTATTATCAGAAGTGCCAATAGCAGAAAGAACAAACGGCAGGCATTGCCTTGCGCCGATCTTGGTACGCGCGATTTGGCTTGGGTGTGGCAATAAAACAAATGGAATTTCATTCGCCTTTAATAACCTGCGCCAAACTATCTCAGCCAGGTTATCGCGCCGATACGCTTCTACCTCAGCCATGGTTGGGTACATCGGCAGCATTTGGGTTTTCTTACCGGCCAGATCATACAGGATACTGCCTGAGATCAGATCCAAAAGGGATGGGTCAATGAGGGTATGGATCGGCGATAGACGCGCTACCATTATGGCGATGGGGTTTGGGTTAGGGTTACATTTTTGGCAGGATCAGGTGTCGGCGATAGGAAATTTACCTGATTGACTGAAAGATCAGAGACCTTAATATTCAAGCCCGCTTCGTTGGTAGCGCTAACAAAAAAACCGAAACTGCCATTCCGATAGTAAGAATCAATAATACTGGCCTGAAAGTGGTCATTCAGGAAGACCCTGGTTTCAACACCAGCAGTCCAAATGGTCACTTTAACCACCCCAGGAGAGCCAACCGGTACATCTCCGCTGGCAACCCATTCGGTAAGCGGCAGGGTTAGGTTTTCCCGCAATTGTTCCACCCTGAACCTGCCATCGCAGTTCATGGTAAGGCGATTTCCATATTTTTCATTTTGGGTATTAAACAACACACCATACACATCGCCCGCAGTGCACCGGTTGACGGTAAAGGTAATGCTTATGGCAGCATCGGCAAGGAGTACCTTCTGGTTGAAGGTGGTCAACCGGGCTGGTGGCTGGTTAATGGCAAATACCAATGTAGAATCAGATAAAATGGACCGATTAGGTGAATTGCCTCCCTGTAATTGGGTATTGACCCATGCCTCAGGGTCGGTAAATTGGTCGATCGAAACATCTTCACCAATACCAGATAGCGCAACTGTGGTGCTGGTTGGTTGCGGGGGTGGCAAGGGTGTGGGCGTTGAGGTTGCGGGGAACCAAACGACGGTGGCGGTTTCGGTGGGTAGAACTGGCGCGGATGGGACGGGATTCTCTGCCAAGGCGGTTGGTTGTTGATCACAACTGATGGTCAAGTAAGCTAACCCCGCAACAAGTAGCACGAGAAAAAGGTGATTAATTTTTACTTTGAATAGTACCTTCATGGCTTGAATTATGACAAACAAAAAGAGTAAATTAAAAAATGCTGGTTCATTTGTACTTGTATTCTACGTGATTAAGGAGCAACAATGGCCCCAAAGGGTATTTTGGTAACAGGAGCTTGCGGAGAGATAGGGCAAGCCTTGATCAGGCAATTGGCAGAATCAACAAACGCACGGATCATCACAGCTGATCTGGCGCCGCTGCCCGAAGTGATTGCGCCGATGGTGAGCGAGCATTTGCAGGGAGACCTGTTAAATCGCTTAAAGCAATTGTACGATTACGACCTGGATGTGATCTACCATCTGGCAGCGTCTTTGTCATCCAAGGCCGAGATAGCCACCGAGGAAGCCCACCGCATCAATGTGGAAGGGACGATGCAGTTATTGTTGGTGGCGGCATACAGATCCCAAAAATATGCCAACCCGGTAAAATTTATTTTTCCCAGCAGTATTGCGGTTTACGGGTTAAAGGACCAGGAAGAAAAGATCGCCGCCGGCGCGGTGAAAGAGAATGATTTTAATTTCCCACATACAATGTACGGTTGCAACAAACTGTATTGCGAAAAACTGGGCTTATATTACAGCCATTACATGGGGCAACATCATTTGGATGATGTGCCTCCAACGATGTTGGATTTTCGTGCCATACGCTTCCCCGGCCTCATCAGTGCCTTTACCAAACCAAGCGGTGGTACCAGCGATTATGGCCCAGAAATGTTGCACGCCGCCGCACAAGGTTCGACGTACAAATGTTTCGTCCGGGAAGATACAGTGATCCCATTTATGGCGATGCCAGATGCGATCCGCTCGCTATTATTGATCACCGATGCCCCGCGGGAAAAGATCTCCCACCCTGTTTATAACATCCGGGGTTTTTCGATCAGTGCCGCCGATTTCCGAAAAGAGGCAAGGGCTGCTTTTCGCGGGGCACAGATCAGCTTTCAACCAAACCGGCAACGGCAGGGCATAGTTGATTCTTGGCCCATGGATGTGAATGACTCTACCGCCCAGGCTGATTGGGGCTGGAATGCCGAGTATGATGAGAAACGATTTTTTGAGGAATATTTTTTACCCGAGATTCGGCGCTCCTACGCCAAAAAGCCCAGTGTTCGCACCAGGGAATGACCCAAACAAAAAACAAAAAAACATCAGGTTCAACCTGATGTTTTTTTTGTAATTTTGGGCGGCGGTTTTTACTTTGCCGTCACAACTTGTTCCCGTTCTGGCCCTACGCAAACCATGCGCACCGGTACCCCGGTGAGTTTGCTAATAGCAGCTATGTATGAGCGGGCTTGGTGGGGGAGTCGGTCCCATTCGCGGACGCCACATATGTCCTCATCCCACCCTGGCATGGTTTCATACATCGGCTCATAATCTTCCAGGTTCGATGGCCCAAAAACAATGTCCCTGATCTCGACGCCATTTTTCCGGTATCCAACGCAGATCTTCAGTTCCATCAAACCAGAGAGAATATCCATCTTGGTGATGATCAATTCTGTCAGCCCGTTTATGCGGACCGCATAGCGCAACAGGACACCATCCAGCCAGCCAACCCTTCGGGCCCGGCCGGTGGTTGTCCCAAACTCATCCCACGGGTTTTTTCCAGACCCACGCAACCGCTCCGCGATTTCACCGATTACTTCGGTAGGGAAGGGGCCGGATCCAACCCGGGTCTGAAAAGATTTACACACACCGGTAACAATGGCACCATTGGCAGTGGTAAGCCCCAACCCGAGGCCGGAGAAAACACCCGGGGCTGTTGTGGAGGAAGAAGTTACATAGGGGTAGGTGCCATGGTCAATATCCAGCAGTGTTCCCTGGGCGCCTTCGGCTAAAATGAACGCCTTTTTCTCGTGCGCATCACTCAACAAGATCGAAACATCAGTTATGTATGGCAGCAAAATGGATCGGTATTGGATAAAATCCTGCTCGATCTTGGCAACATCCATTTCATCGGCGCCCATGGAGGAGAGTTGGTTGTTGATCTCTCGCGTCAGCGTGTTTAGCTTGTTCAAAAAAGATGATTCCATCATGTCCGAAAAACGCAATCCGCGCCGTATGGCTTTATCTGTATACGCCGGACCGATACCGCGCCCGGTTGTGCCAATATTCCCTTTTCCACGGGCGGCATCCAGCGCCTTATCCAAAGCCTGATGGGAAGGGGTTATCAGGTGGGCTGCGTGCGAAATTCGCAATCGCTGGGGGCCAACCAAAATACCATGTCCCTTAAGCATTTCCATCTCTGCCAAAAGCGATTGTGGATTAATGACCATGCCATTGCCCAAGACCGCTACAGCATGCGGGTGAATGATCCCGCTGGGAATGAGGTGCAGTTTAAACAAAGTGTTGCCAACAGTTACGGAATGGCCGGCGTTATCTCCGCCGTTATACCGGGCAACGAAATCACTCTTGGCGGCATACCAATCTACAATTCGCCCTTTCCCTTCATCACCCCATTGGGTTCCTACTATGATTTGAATGGGCATTTTATCTCCATCACTTGTTTGATCTCAACGACCTGATATGGTTGGTGTTCATCGGCAACAATAACAAAATTGTTGAAATGACCATGGCAAGAGTTAATCCATTTGAAATCTGTTGACCGATTGGAATGATCCAGTTGGGTTGTTCACGCCTGGCAAACTGCTCCAATTTGTCCTTGTCGGTGATCCTGATCCGGTCAAACGGCGCACTTTGGTTCACTTCTCCAAAGACAAAGCCAGTTGGGTCATTAAAATTAAAGGAATGATCTGAAATTTGGTCGATGGGGCCTTCTTCCAAATTGGGAGCAAATTCACGCATGCCATATCCAAACAATACTTCGTACGGTGTTAGGGTGCTGGCGTGTTGGTCAAACACACGTG